>Ga0136715_1000066_pt1 | contig 20567 bp, 16 predicted proteins | sample SedPBSmetaG_FD_104916 | JGI IMG/M metagenome (GOLD analysis project Ga0136715, IMG submission 104916) | Freshwater sediment bacterial and archeal communities from Indian Creek, Illinois, USA to study Microbial Dark Matter (Phase II) -... | ecosystem: Environmental > Aquatic > Freshwater > Creek...
CAAAGCGGAGATCCTGGAATTTTATCTTAACCAGATTCCTTTCGGCCACGGCGCTCATGGTATCGAAGTGGCGTCAAATATGTATTTCCAAAAGAGTACAGGCGAACTCACCATTGCGGAAGCAGCATTGCTGGCCGCAATACCCAGGGCTCCCAGCTTCTATTCACCATTTATTAATAAAGAGGCGGCGCTGCACAGGCAGGGTTTGGTTCTGCAAAGGATGTACGATCTGGGTTTTATTTCGCACCAAGAATGGCGCGAAGCAGGGGAACAGGAAATTGTGCTTGCGGAACCACCTTCCCGTGAGTATTCCTACCCTTATTTTCTTGATTATGTACTGCATCATGAATTAATTGAAATATTGTTGGGGCTGCCTATGTTCAATACCCGGGGAGAAGCATATGAGGCGATCTATAACCAGGGACTGAGGATTTATACGACTTTGGACCCAAGAATTCAGGAAATTACACAATCAGCCATCGGCAATGAAAAGCATTACCCGCAAAACTTACGCGTTGATATGCAGAGAATGAAAAAGCTGCTCAAAGAAGAGGAAAAAGATTTCAGCGGCTACCCCAAAGAAGTGCTGGTAGAAAATGGCATTTTGCAGCCTCAGGGAGCTGCCGTCGTGGCAGACCCGGCAACAGGGGAGGTTTTGGCCCTGGTAGGGGGACGGGATTATGGTCCGGACAACAAATTGCTGCGTTTCTTGAGCACCAGACAACCCGGTTCAGCGATTAAGCCGCTTGTAGCCTATGCTCCGGCATTTGAGCAAGGCCTGCTTACACCGGGTTCAATCGTTGACGACGCACCATTTGTGCGTGGAGATTGGGCGCCGGAAAATTTTGACGAAACTTTTCGTGGGCTGGTAACAGTAAGGGAATCGCTGGTGCGCTCGCTGAACATACCGGCGGTAAGAACTTTTGATCTGATCACTCCATCGATCGGGATCGACTATGCCAGGAGGATGGGGTTAACCACCATTCACGACGATGATTATAACCTGGTCACGACGCTTGGAGGAATGACACAAGGTGTCACCGTTTGGGATATGGCACAGGCATATGCGGTGCTGGCCAACCAGGGAATCAAAGTGAAGCTGCATACAATTAAGCGCGTTGAAGACCGTAACGGAGTGCTGATTTACGAGCAACGCAACGCTCCTCAGACTGTCATCTCTCCCCAGACCGCTTATCTGATTACCGATATACTTAAAGACGCGGTGCAGCATGGCACCGCGTCCCGCCTGCGCATCGGACGCCCTGTCGCCGCAAAAACAGGCACTACCGATGACAACAGGGACGCTTGGCTTGTTGCCTACACGCCGGACCTGGTTGTCTCAGTATGGCTGGGGCACGATATTCCCATCCTTGGGCAGATTCGCGGCGGCAGCCGCACGACGATACCGTTTATGCAGGAGATCATGTCGCAAACACTGAAAAACAGAGAGCCGCTCGATTTCACCAGACCACCGGGAATTACCGGGCCTATCGCTGTCTGCAGTAAATCCGGTTTGCGCCCGGGTGATTATTGCCCGCCTGGCAGCATTATTAATGAACTTTTTCCCACAGCCCTTGTCCCCCAGGAAACCTGTAACATGCACCTGGCGATAAAAATTTGCCGTGTCAGCGGTCTGCTGGCTGGCGAATACTGCCCTGCGCACGAGATTACAACAAGCACTTTTCTCTTAAGACCGGAATTTATCGCTACCGATGAACGCTGGAAGGCCGGTAAACCTGGCAGGGTGCCTTTGGACGCGGCCATTTCTCCGCCAGCGGCATACTGCGACATGCATGTGCAGCCTGCGCCCCCGCCAACGGAATTGAACCTTTACCTGATGGATAATCCTCTCCTGATCAACCTGTGGTGGGAATGGCAGGCTAACGTGCATGAATACCTTATCTACAGGCGCGTTGCCGGCAGTGACGAGCAGGTATTCCTGCAAAGAATTCCCGGCAATGTCAACCATTTTGCCGATCAAACTGTAGAATACAGTGTGACGTATATTTACCGGGTATTCTCTGTCAACACTGAAGGCGTTAGGTCTCTTCCGGCGGAACGCACCATTTCCACCCCTCCGGGCAGCGGTGTTTCCCAACCGCCCCTCACTTTACAAGAGTGACGATGGTGACGCCGCTGTCCCCTTCTCCTTCCAGACCGGGCCGGATGCTTTTGACCATATCTTTTTCCTGCAGGTAGATCCGCAGCCCCTCGCGCAGACGGCCGCTGCCTTTGCCGTGTATGATGACCAGCTGGTCCAGTCCGGCAAGAATGGAATCATCAAGGTGCTTATCCAATTTCAAAACCGCATCGTCAAGGGTCAGTCCTCGCAAGTCGATGCGAGGGCGTATTTCTGCAGTTTTATCCCACATTAGCGCCTGATCCGTCCTCTTTTCTTCCTTGCCGGAATTTTCTTTTGCGCCGCCCGGTCTTTGGAACTTACCCTGGAACTTACCCTGGATCTTACCCTGGATCTTACCCAGGTCTTTTATTCCCGTCCATACCTTTAGCGTGCCCACGCTGACCTGTATCTCCCCTGCAGATACAACCCGCTGAATCTCTCCCATGGTTCCCAGGCTGCGCACATATACCGCTTCTCCTGCTTTGAGCTGCTCCAAACCGATCTCTGCTATGTCTTCATCTTCGCCTCTTTTCCAATATGGCTCAGCCAACGTGCCGGCATCATAAATTTCTCTGACCTGACGGCGTGTTTCTTCCGCCATGCGTAGTCCTTTGCTTCTGTTTTCCTCCTTTGCGGCAACATCCAGCTTTTTGATCATCTCATCTGTTTTATGCTTTGTAGAACGGAGCATCTCCCGCGCCGCTTCCCGTGCCCGCGCCAGTATTTCTTTTTTCCGCTGTTCCAGGGCGGAGAGTTGATCTGTTAATTCATCGCGACGGGAGGCAAGTTCCTCTTTAATCTCTTCCATTTCCAGTGTTTCCCGGGAAAGTTTCTGCTTTACGTTCACCAGATCCGAAACCGCCTCGTCCAAATTCAGCAGCTCCTTACGCATATAAGAGCAGGCCTTTTCCAGCACAGTGCCGGGCATGCCCAGTTTGGCAGCCACATTAATGGCGTTACTCTGTCCAGGTACGCCAATCAGCAGGCGGAAAGTGGGTTTCAAAGTATCTGCGTCAAATTCCATAGATGCGTTTTCCATGCCTGGATGAAGGTGGGCAAAAATTTTTAAATCGTTTATATGGGTGGTGGCTACCGTCCGCACACCCTGCCGGTGCAGTTCATCAAGTATGGCCATGGCCAGTGCTGAACCCTCGGAAGGGTCTGTTCCCGCACCCAGTTCATCAAGCAGGACAAGGGAACGGGAGCCGGCATTGTTGATAATCTCAATAATATTGCGCATATGACCGGAAAAAGTGCTAAGAGACTGGGTAATATCCTGCTCGTCTCCGATATCGGCCCAGATGCCGTCAAATAGTGAAATCTCACTGCCGGGACGGGCCGGCAAATGAAGCCCACACTGAGCCATCAACACGAAAAGCCCGGCCATCTTCAGGGTAACCGTCTTCCCACCCGTGTTGGGCCCGGTAATGAGCAAAGTGCAAAAATCATCCCCCAGGTACAGGTCTACAGGAACGGCTTCTTCCGGCAGTAAAAGGGGGTGCTGTCCGCCCCTGATCGAGATATATCCCCGCTCATTCAACTGCGGCTCGTTACCCGCATACTGCAGGCTGAACTTTCCCCGGGCCAGAATTAGATCAATCACTCCGTAGGTCTGATAATTTAATAAGATGCTCTCGCCGTTTCTCTGGATTAAGGCGCTAAGCTCCCGCAGCAGCCTTTCAGTTTCGTTTTCTATCTTCACCCTAACACCCTGCAGACGATTATTAAGCTCCATTATGGGGAGAGGTTCAATAAAAAGGGTCTGGCCGCTTGCGGACTGACCATGCACAATGCCGGGTATCTGCCGGCTGAATTGATGCTTGACAGGAAGAACATAGCGGTCCTGACGCAGGGTAACAATATTTTCCTGCAGATATTTTTGATAGAGAGGATTGCGGCGGTATGTCTCCAGGCTTTCCCTTATTTTTCCCTGAAGTTCTTGCTCCTCCCGGCGTAATGACAAAAGGAGAGGAGAAGCATCATCTTTAAATTCGCCGCGGCGATCCAGACAGCGGTTAATGGGCGAAACCACCTGGGGTAAAGGAATAACCCGCCCCACCAGAACGCAGAGGGCCGGCGCATGTTCCCTGATGCGGTCTTGACTTAAAAAACTACCTTGCAGCAGTTCGGTATTTTTTAAAAAATCATGCAGTGAGATCAACTCTGCAGCGCTGAGGGTTCCTCCCCTCGCTGCACGCTGGATGCAGCCGGCCAGATCGGAGCAGGAAGCAAGGTTTATCAAATCCCGCAGCGTTACCAGGACTGCCTCTGAAGTTTCTCTTTGTAAGGTTTCCACTTTTTCCATTGAAAAGGAGGGAGTCAGCGCGGCAGCTTTTTGCCTGCCGCAGACAGTCAGGGTAAAATCCTGAAGTCTGCTGATGATGCGGTCAAATTCGAGGATGCGCAGCGTTTTTTCCATGATGCTACCTCAGCGTGAAACAGCCTGCGAGACAAATGGATTTCCTTTGAGGTAATATCTCCACTCCGCTGTCAGCCCTTCCGGCGAAAAATGCACAAGGATCATCCCCAGCAAAAGACGGGGCAACGTCAAAGTATCTGTATGATAAAATTTCCTGCTTAGCGGCTGAAAATCCATAGTCAAGAAATATTCCTTAAACAAACCTGCCGAAGTTGTCTGTAACCAACCCGGCGATAAAATTAAACAGTAAACCGATGTAGTGGCGGGAAAGGGCTGCCACAGCGGAAGCCTGCAGCGTATCCTGCCAGAACTCCGTCTTCAACAGGGAAATGAGTGAGACAGTAAGAAATACAACCAATAATCCCTTTATGAAACCGGTTACCGCTCCGCTGAGCGCGTTCAGCGGACCGATAATGGGAATACGGTTTAATATACTTAGTCTCTTTGTGATAACGGCCAAGATCAAGGAGATGAGCATCATGAGTATAAGAAAAATAATAATATTAATTATAACGTCCATCAGCCATAAAGAAGCAGGACTTTCAGCGCCAAGGACGGCAAATACTTCATCCAATTTAAGATATCTGTCCAGATAGGATCGCAGCAACCAGTGCCAGCGCAGCGAAACATAAAAAGCAATAAAAAAACTGGCCAACCCTACAACCTGCTTGACCAAACCCTGCCTGAAACCGTTATGTAAGGCTAAAACGAGGATGAACAACAGGACATAATCCAGCCAGTTCATAAGGCTAATCCCCTATGCATGTGTTGTCCGTAAGGTTTAAAGTACATGACATATATGTACTTCACCGGGGAAACTTTAATTCCTGCTAAATTTTGCGCAGCACAGCGCCGTACTTTTGCGCAACCTGTTGTTCCAGTTCCTGCATAATGATATCGATCTCTTCATCTTTAAGCGTTCGTTCAGAATGGCGAAAAGTGAGGGCAAAGGCAAGACTGGCATGCCTCTCGGGAATCTGGTTGCCCGTATAGATATCGAAAAGGTGTATATGTTCCAGTAATGAAGCGCCGATCTTCTTTATCTCTTCAATCAGGGATGCGGCATTCACAGTGGAAGGTACAACAAAAGCAATGTCACGCCAGACAGCAGGATAACGGGGCAATAACTTGTAATGGGGCGCCAGATCCGCCCTGGGAAGCAGAGAATCCAACACCAGCTCTGCCACGAAAACGTTTTGCCGCAGCGAAAAATTCTCCAGAACAGTAGCATTTAAACTTCCCATGTAACCAATTTCTTCACCATTGATAACCAGGCTAACCGCCTGGTGCGGATGTAAAAAAGGCTCTCCGCTTTTTCCCCAGCCGTAATCATTAATCCCAAGATTTTGCAGCAATCTTTCCAGTATTCCTTTGAGCGTATAAAAATCCACATCCCGGGGTGGAGCCTGCCAGTTTTGGGGCAGTTTGCCGCTAAGGGCCAGAGCCAGGGACATTGGTTCCCGGGGCAGTTTCGGTTGGTTACACGTTGCGGCACCGGCAGGATAATAAATCTTCCCCAGCTCAAAAACAAACTGGCTTTCCACCTGTCGGTTAAAATTGTAGTGCAGCAACCGCAGCAAGTTGGGAATGATAGTTGTACGCATAATATCCTGTTCTTCAGTAAGGGGATTTTGCAGCTTTACCGCCTGACGCCGTTTTGCCTCCGCAGCCAGAAGCAGAGCGTCAAAATAATGGGAATGCATGAAGGAAAAAGTTATAACCTCCTGTAAGCCGCAAGACGTGAGTGTATCCTTAACCTTGTTCAATACACGGCGCTGCGGGGACAGCCTCCCCGATGTGATCACACCCTCAGGCAGAGTTGCCGGAATTTTATCGTAGCCCTTAACCCGCGCAATCTCTTCAATCAGATCAATCTCCCTGCCAATATCTGGACGGAAGGATGGTACACCGACCGCTAAAACGGCCTCGGTCGCTTCGGCAGGATCATCTATATTCCGCACAACCTGAATATCCATGCCAAGTTTGGTCAATATGCGTTCCATCTCACTGCTTTCCACGGCATAGCCGAGCATTTCTTTCACTCTGGCAGAACGTAATTTCAAACTCTGCCGGCGATAAGGTCGCGGGTAAAGATCCAGCATGCCTTGGCAGATTATGCCGCCGGAAGTTTGCTGCATCAAAGCAACAGCCCTCTTTTGGGCATAAACGGCCATATCCCTGTCAACTCCCTTCTCGTAGCGTACTGAAGCTTCTGAGGGAAGGTTAAGCTTGCGGGCTGTTTGCCGGTTGTTAAAGGGATTGAAACAGGCGGCCTCTAAAAAGAGTCGCTTCGTCCCAACTGTAATTTCCGTATTTTCTCCACCCATCACGCCGGCCAGGCCAACCGGCTTGACTGCATCGGCAATCACCAGTATTTCCGGGCTGAGCACCCTGCTTGCCCCATCCAGGGTAACAATGGTCTCTCCCGGAGCGGCACGCCGTACGATAATTTTTTTACCTTCGATGCAATCATAATCAAAAGCATGCATGGGGAAACCTGTCTCCCACATAACATAATTCGTTACATCCACAAGGTTATAGATAGCCCTGACACCGGCAGCCAATAGGCGCAACTGCAGATAAAGCGGAGAAGGAGCGATGTGGATTCCTTCCATCATGCGCGCCGTATAGCGATAACACAGGTCCGGTTCATGCAGTTCCAGTGTCACCAGTTCAGCGACAGACCGGCCCTCTTCCTGCAAGTTTACCTCAGGAATGCTCACCCTGCTGCCGGTGAGCGCCGCCACTTCCCGGGCCACACCCAGCATACTCAGACAGTCCCCCCGGTTTGGTGCCACAGCCAATTCCAGCACCGGCTCATTGATCGGCAAAAAATCTATGAGTCTATCTCCAGGCTTGCTGTCTTTTTCCAGAATGAATATCCCGTCGTCCTTGCTGCCCGGCACGATCTCCAGCCCCAATTCCCCGGCAGAACAGAGCATCCCCGCGGATAAGATGCCTTTTATCTCCGTTCTCCCGATCTCCACTCCTCCGGGCAATACAGCACCGGGAAGAGCCAGGGGAACCCTATCCCCCATCTTTATGTTCCATGCTCCGCATACAATTTTTAAGGTTGTACTGCCGGTAAAGACGTCCACTAATTGCAAGTTGGGAGCTTGCGGATGTATTTCCGTTTTTTCAATACGGGCTGCAATAAAACGCTCCCCCAGGGGAGCATAAGTATTTACAGCTTCTACCTCAATGCCGGCCATGGTCAGGCGTTCCGCCAGTTCATCCGGTGTCAAGGAGATCTCCACATATTCACGCAACCAGCTATACGGCACTTTCAACTTCCCAACCTCCTCCTGAACATGCGATGATAGCCGCCTTAAGTCTGCAGCATACGCAGATCATTTATATAAAACAGCCTGATATCATCAATGCCATATTTGAGCATGGCGATGCGCTCCACACCCATGCCAAAAGCAAAGCCGCTGACTGCTTCGGGATCATAGCCGCATACTTCAAGCACATAAGGATGCACCAATCCCGCCCCGAGGATCTCCAACCACCCAGAATTGCCGCAAGTACGGCACCCCCGACCGTTACAAATGATACAGGATATATCCACCTCCGCGCTCGGTTCAGTGAAAGGGAAAAAACTGGGACGGAGGCGTATCTCCCGTTCTCTGCCGAACATCTCCCGGACAAACAACAGCAGGGTTCCTTTTAAATCAGCCATGGAAATACCCCGGTCAACCGCCAGACCCTCAAGCTGATGAAACATCGGTGAGTGCGTTATATCATCGTCACGGCGATAAACCTTTCCCGGAGCAATAATGCGTACCGGCAGCGCCGGCGCCATTTTTTCCATAGTGCGAATCTGTACAGGTGAGGTGTGGGTACGCAGCAGCATCTCATTGTCTATGTAAAACGAATCCTGCATGTCTCTTGCCGGATGTTCCGGCGGCATGTTCAGGGCTGTAAAATTGTAATGGTCCAGCTCCACATCAGGACCCTCTCCAATCTGAAAACCCATACAGGTAAAAATCTCCTCCATCTCCTCCAATACCAGGGTAATGGGATGTCTGCTGCCGTAGTTAAAGCCCATCCCCGGCAGAGTGACATCAATACGCTCCGCCTCCTGTTTCTGCAGGCGCAGCTTTTCCAGCAGTTGACTCTTTTTCTTCTCAATTTCTGTAGCCGCAAACTGCTTTAACTCATTAAGCAGCTTTCCCATCAGCGGTTTTTCCGCAACCGGAAGCTCCTGTATGTTGCGCATGAGCATGGTTAGTATGCCTTTTTTACCCAAAAATTGCACGCGTGTTTTCTCAATCTCATCCAGTTCTGTTGACCCGCTGATGCTGCTGTTTAATTCATTTCTCAGCTTATTCAGCATCTCCCGCAATGTTTGACCACCCCACCTTTTAACATGATTGTTTTAATGTCATCTGTGGTTAAACTAAAAACTTCCGTCCTTTCCGGGACGAAAGCTTTTCCGCGGTACCACCAAAATTAACCCCGCTGCAACTCGGAGCGCCGAAACATTATTCACCTTCATCGTATTAATTCTGTATTTTATGTTGTGATGTTGATGGAAAGAAAACGTTTATACAAAAGATATGCGGCTACCGAACCCGTACTTTCAAATAGCTTCCAGAAAAATTCAGCGGTCAACATTGCCTGACCCCTCTCCTTAATTTTTCAGGAACCAGGGTAATTATAGCATACCGTTGTGTAAAATACAATGTAATTAGCCCCGTATCCGCCAGAATATTAAATTACTTTTTGCAGCGCTGCCGCTCGAAAATGAAAAGGGCTGCCGCTACCGCGGCATTAAGTGAAGCAATCTTTCCCGTCAGAGGGATATTGGCACGGGCTGCTGCCCTCTTAAGCAAAGATGCGCTCACTCCCCTGCTTTCATTACCGATGACCAACGCCATTGCACCGCCGAAATCCAGATCATAGTAAGGCACTTCACCCCGGGGATCAGCAGCCACAAGGATGATTTCCCGCCCGGCAAAAACGTCAAGCCATTCCGGAAAGTCCCCGGCAGAAATTACAGGAAGATAAAATAAGCCACCCATACTTGCCCGTAAAGCCTTGGGATTTGTCGGGTCAACTGTTCCGGGGAGGAGCAGTATTCCATCCACTGCCGCAGCTGCCGCAGTACGCACAATCGTGCCAAGGTTTCCCGGATCCTGAATACGATCCAGCACCAATATAAACGGATTTTGACTCCGCCAAAAAAATTCCGGGGCTGAAGGGGTTATACCGGCTATCGCCCCCACTCCCTGGGGACTTTCCGTCTGAGCGATAGCATTGAAGATGCTTTCACTTAATTGATAACAACAAGTTCCGCCCAGGCGCTCTACAAGTTCTCTGCTCCCGGCAGAAGCCAGAAATGCAGGCGTATATAAAACCGTCTCCAGCTCAATTCCCGCATGCAGCGCTTCCTGCAGCAGGTGTTTCCCTTCCAGTATAACCCTGCCCGTTTTTTTTCTGTGCAGGCTTTTACCCAACAGCTTGTATTCCTTGATAACCCTGTTTTTTGCGGAAACAGGCTGATTCACTGCTGAACACCGCTTATCCTTTGTCTATTTTTGCCAGGTCTTTGTTTTTGCCAATAACGATGAGCAAGTCATTCTTTTTAATAATATCTGCAGGAAGCGGTAAGATGTTTAGCTCGTCACCGGAGCGAATGGCAATAATGTTGACACTGTAACGCTGGCGTAGCGACAGCTCCTGCAGCGATTTACCTACCATAAAATCGGGCGCCTGCAGCTCTTCCACAGAATATTCGGGTGACAAATCCATACAATCGAGTACATGGCTATTGGTTAATTGCCTGGCCAGGCGGACACCCATATCCCGTTCAGGAAAAACAACACGATCCACGCCGATACGCTCCAGGACCTTCCCATGCTGCTCGGTTAGGGCCTTGGCAACAACATATTTTGCTCCCAGCTCTTTTACCATAAGACAGATCAGGATGCTTGCCTGTATCTCCGTGCCGATAGCAACAATAACAGCGTCAAAATTGGCTATGCCAAGTATCTTAATGTTCTGCTCATTGGTAGAATCAGCCTGCAAAGCATGGGTTACCTTGTCGGAAAGCTCCTGGACCTTTGTTTCATCCGAATCTATAACCAGCACATCATGTCCCATTTCTGCCAACGTAATGGACAGGCTGGAACCAAACCTTCCGGCACCGATTACGGCGAAAGATTTGCGCTTCATCGGCAACAATTCAACTCCTAAGCATCAACGCTTTTAGGGCATATTTTCCTGGGCCACATCCACCAGCTTACGAAAAGCAGTGGGATCATTTACCGCCAAATCAGCCAACATTTTCCGGTTTACCAGCACACCCGCCCTTTTTAAACCAAAAAGGAAGCGGCTGTAAGAAATTCCGTTGTCACGGGCTGCCGCATTAATGCGTGCAATCCAAAGCCGGCGAAAATCGCGCTTACGGGCCCGCCGGTCACGGTACGCATAAGTCAGGGACTTCATTACCTGCTGGTTTGCCACACGAAAGAGTTTGCTTTTTGAGCCGAAATATCCTTTGGCCAGTTTAAGGATTTTTTTTCTCCGTTGTCTCGTCTTAAAACTGTTTTTAACCCTGGGCATTGCTTAAACCCCCTGTATGCTTAATTGGGTAACAACTTTGCTACGCGCTTGCGATCACTGTTACTGACCAGCGTTGCGCTGCGCAACCGCCGCTTGCGGCGAGGAGCTTTTTTCTCTAAAATATGGCTGTGAAAGGCCCGGAAGCGTTTAATCTTACCGGTTTTAGTTTTTGTAAAGCGCTTGGCCGCTCCGCGGTGCGTTTTCATTTTCGGCATTTAAAACCCTCCTCATGTCCTCATGCTGTTTTAACGGGGGGCCAGGAACATAATCATGTTCCGCCCCTCCATGCGCGGCTCCTTTTCCACAGTAGCAACCGGCGCGAGCTCTTCGGCCATTTTTTGGCACTGTTTTCTGCCCAGTTCGGGATGTGTGATCTGCCTGCCGCGAAAAACAATTGTAACTTTTACTTTATCGCCGTTCTGCAAAAAACGGAGCGCATTGCGCGCTTTCACTTGAAAATCGTGCTCATCAATACCAGGCCGTATCTTAACCTCTTTGACTTCGGTGGTTTTCTGTTTCTTGCGCGCTTCTTTTTCCCTTTTGCTCTGTTCGTACTTGTAACGGCCAAAATCCATAATCCGGCAAACAGGAGGTTTGGCCTGAGGCGCCACAGTAACAAGGTCCAGATTTTTTTCCTGGGCAAGCCGCAGAGCTTCATCCAGTGATAAAACTCCCAGTTGCTCTCCGTTCATATCAATAACGCGTACTTCCCTGGCCCTGATTTTGTGGTTGACCAGCAATTCCTTGTTAATCTTGCATCCACCTCCTATGATAATAAAAAAAACAGGTAAGGATCTTACCTGCTAATAAACACAGCTGTTTTGAAATTAGCCGCAAGATACCTTGTGAACAGCGTAGCAGCGTTGCAAGGTGAGAAGCTTTTGCTTCTACTTTAACCGCATGTAAATATAGCACAAATAGGGAGGTTAGTCAATTATTTTTTCGGCCGAGGCGGATCAGCTTCGCTCTTAGTCATGATTTCTATTTTAACTTTTTCCCGGAAAAGAGCCAAGGGAACCGGCCCCAAGTCACCGGCCTGGCACTGCCGCACAGCGACGTTGAAATTAAGTTCTTCCTTTTCGCCCACAATCAGCATGTAAGGAATTTTCAAGAGCTGGGCTTCACGGATCTTATAACCCATCTTTTCATTGCGGTCATCCAGCTCCACCCTTATCCCATCATCCAACAAACATTTTCGTATGAACAGAGCGTAGGGGTGCTGCCTTTCGGTGATGGGGATGACTACAACCTGCACCGGTGCCAGCCAGAGCGGAAATGCGCCGCCATAGTGCTCCACAAGCAGGGCGATAAAACGTTCCATCGCTCCGTAAACAACGCGGTGAATCATCGCCGGACGGTGTTTCTGCCCATCTGTGCCGATGTAAAACAGGTCAAATTTCTCCGGCATCTGAAAATCAAGCTGAATGGTCCCGCACTGCCAGGTGCGGCCCAGGCTGTCCCGTAGGTGAAAATCAATCTTGGGACCATAAAACGCTCCGTCGCCTTCGTTGATTTTAAATGGGATACCTTTATTGCTTAATACCGTATGCAAAGCCCCTGTGGCCTTCTCCCACAGCTCTTCGCTGCCCATGGATTTCTCCGGCCTGGTGCTTAGCTCCACATGGTAGGGAAAACCGAAAACACGATAAAACCTGTCCACAAGCTCAATAACACCGGTCACCTCTGACTCAATCTGCTCTGGCAGCATAAAGATATGGGCGTCATCCTGGGTAAAGCTGCGCACCCGCATGAGACCGTGCAGCGTTCCCGACTTCTCATGCCGGTGCACCAGACCCATTTCCGCAAGGCGCAGGGGCAGATCCCGGTAGCTGTACATGCCTGACTTGTATATGAGCATAGCGCCGGGGCAATTCATGGGTTTGACCGCATAATCCTTATCATCTATTTTGGTGAAGTACATATTTTCCTGATAGTGCTCCCAGTGTCCCGACTGCTCCCAAAGATGTCTGCTCAAGATAATGGGCGTTTGAATTTCCAGGTAACCGGCACGGCGGTGTTCTTCCCGCCAGAGCTGCTCCAGTTCCCGCCGTATGACTATCCCCCGGGGATGGTAAAAAGGAAAACCGGGACCTTCCTCATGAAACGAAAAAAGATCCAGTTCCCGCCCCAGTTTACGGTGATCTCTTTTTTTCGCCTCCTCCAGACGCTGCAGGTAATCATCCAGCATCTTTTTGCGGGGAAAAGCTGTCCCGTAAACGCGCTGCAGCATGGGACGATTTTCGTCACCACGCCAGTAAGCTCCGGCAAGGTGTAATAATTTGACTGCCTTAAGCTCTCCGGTAGAGTTGAGATGAGGGCCGGCACAAAGATCCACAAAATCACCATGGCGGTAACAACTGATAATTGCATCGTCGGGAAGGTCTTTAATCAATTCCACTTTATATTTTTCGCCCTGTTCACGGAAAAAACACAGTGCATCTGTACGGCTTAGCTCCATACGTTCAAGGGGAAGATCCTCTTTGACAATTTTTTGCATCTCAGATTCGATCTTCTCCAGCTCTTCAGGACGCAGAGGTTCATGAAAATCAAAGTCATAATAAAAACCATCTTCAATCGCCGGGCCGATACCCAGTTTTACGTCACCGTAAAGCCTTTTTACAGCCTGAGCCATAACATGACTGGCCGTATGGCGGTAAACATCCTTGCCTTTATCATCGTCAAATGTCAATAAAGCAACAGCAGCATCTTCCTGCAGGGGTATGCCGAGATCCACCACATTTCCATTAAGTATGGCCGCAAGCGCTTCCCGGGCTGCTTTCGCGACGTGTTTTTCCAGCAATGCAACAATAGATGTTCCGATGGGGACCTCAAATTGTCCATGTCCTTCAATGCGCACCTTTATTTTTTTGTTCTCCGCCCCGGCGTCGATTCTTTCTTCCATTAAATATCCTGCTGCCCCCTTTCATCTGTCAAAAGCATAATCATGTCTCCGGTAATAACAAACCCCTGCTCCTGCAGGGGCATCAGTCTGTATGGTGGGTCCTGTGTGGATTGAACACACGGCCTCTTCCGTGTCAAGGAAGCGCTCTCCCACTGAGCTAAGGACCCTCTTTCTTCTGCTTGGCTCTATTTTAACAAAAATACACTAAAAAAACAAGAGGAGCAGGACACCAATTTTGCGGGACACAGATATCAAATGAAAGACAGGTATACACATATTTCAAAAAATGTGATATTATTTTAACGTCCTTCAAGATTATGCCCATGCGAAAATGCGATTTTGAGGTGAAAAGATGTGTAAGCTTCAAAAAAGGCTCCTGTTGTTTGTAATCTTGCTGCTCGTTTTTCTCCCATCGCTAGTATTTTTTCAAAGCGATATTGCTTTTGCTGTGGAGGAGCCTCTATCTTTTTTCCGTGGTAGAGTATTGTCTGTGGAGAATGTTGCATCCACACACCCATTTGCCACACTGGACCAGGAAGCCGAGGTTCTGCTGACGAGCGGACCGTTCAGGGGCAAACCGGTTTCAATCATCAGCACCTTTATCGAAAACGATCCCCATTTAAATTTATACCTTGAAAAAGGGATGGAGATAATCCTTGCCGCCTCTGTCGTTGACGGTGAAATAACGGAAGCATACCTGCACGATGTTGCACGCGACCGCGGCTTATACTATCTCCTGGCTATTTTTGTAATCATGCTGCTCCTTATAGGCAGGATGCAAGGGTTTAAAACCATCCTGACATTGATTTTCACTGGTGTTGTCATCTTGAAAGTGCTCTTACCCTTGTTGCTGGCAGGTCATGATCCCATTCCCGTTACCACTTTGTCGGCAATCGCAATCGCTGTTGTTACCTTCCTGATCCTGGGTGGTATTAGTGCTAAATCTTTTTCCGCCATGGTAGGAACTGTCTGCGGTGTTTCCGTGGCAGGTATTTTGGCGCTATGGGTAGGAGAGATTTCCCACTTGACCGGATTCAGCAGCGAAGAAGCGCAGATGCTCTACTTTATGGAACAGACCGTCGACATTCACGGACTGCTTTATGCGGGGATAATTATCGGCTCCCTCGGAGCGGTAACAGATATGGGAATGTCTATTGCTTCCGCCGCCGCAGAAATAAGCGGTGTGAACCCCCGCATCCGCCCTTACCAGTTAACCCGGGCCGCCCTCAATGTGGGGCGTGATACTATGGGAACCATGTCCAACACTTTGATCCTGGCCTATACGGGCGGCGCCATGCCCCTCCTTCTGCTGTTTTTAGGATATGAAATGGACTGGCTCAAAATTATCAACCTCGACCTCATTGCTACCGAGATCGTCAAGGGCATTGCCGGCAGTACCGGGCTGATCGCTTCCGTACCCATAACTGCGGCAGTATCCGGATTTATGATGGGCAAAAAAAAATAAAAGAGAGTGTAATAGTCAGCTTGATTGCAAATCTTTTAACGAAATGGGAAACCTTTAAAAAACGATTTTACGCAACCATCGAATATCAGGTTGTAGAACTGAAGGAAAAACCATACAAAGTTGCGCTGGGATGTGCCTTGGGCATAGGCATCAACTTTATTCCCACGTTTGGTATCGGTTTTGCTTTTGCCTTTTTGCTGGCAGCGATGTTCAGGGCTAACCGGGCAAGCGCAACCGCAACCAGTCTTTTGACCGGGCCGTTGGTTCCCCTGAAGTATGCAATGAACTTCGTGGTTGGCGGAATAATACTGACCCCGGTTTTAGGTAAAGAAAATCTTCAGGAATTTATCATTAGCCAGTATGTTAATATTTTACAATTTAGCAATGGCTTCGAAAATAGGGTCGTTGATTTTTTAGAACTCTTTGGATACACCTTCATGCTGGGTGCTGCCATAAACGCAGTGCTTTTTGGCACAGGCTTTCATTTTTTTGTTATGTTTCTGCTGCGAAAATACAACAAAAGGTTTTAGAATTTTGATTACGCTTGCATGAAAAAGAAAAACGACCACAAAATGTGGTCAGTCCAAAGGCCATGAAGCGCAATTTTGTGGTGCCGGAGACCGGACTTGAACCGGTACGACCTTTTAAGATCGAGGGATTTTAAGTCCCTTGCGTCTGCCCGTTCCGCCACTCCGGCAAAAATAAAATGGAGGCGACACCCGGATTCGAACCGGGGATAAAGGATTTGCAGTCCTCTGCCTTACCACTTGGCTATGTCGCCACATAAATGGAGCGGAAGACGGGAATCGAACCCGCGACCCTCGCCTTGGCAAGGCGATGCTCTACCGCTGAGCTACTTCCGCAAGTTATGGTGCCGAGACCCAGAGTTGAACTGGGGACACGCGGATTTTCAGTCCGCTGCTCTACCAACTGAGCTATCTCGGCATATTTGGCGGAGCTGACGGGGCTCGAACCCGCGATCTCCGGCTTGACAGGCCGATATGTTAACCGACTACACCACAGCTCCACCTGTGCAAGGATTAGTATACACAAGAACAGTCTAAAAGTCAACCGCCCGCCCTGGAAAATACGCTGTTTTTACAGCCGCGTTTCGCTGTTTCTGCCCGATGCTCAACCTTATTTTCTATTACAGAACATCAGGAGTCTAGCTTATTTTGCAGCAGTGCGTTAACCATTTGCGGATTAGCCTGCCCTTTTGTTTCCTGCATAATCTGTCCCACAAGAAAACCCAGGGCTTTCTTTTTGCCGCTGCGGTAATCCTCCACTGATTTCGGGTTATTGGACAGCACTGTGCCAATAATTTGGGAAAGTATATCTTCGTCCGATATCTGGCAAAGACCATTTTTCTCAATGATTTGAGCCGGATCCACGCCGGTGGCAAACATCTCCGCAAAAACGATCTTGGCCATTTTGCCGCTGATTTTATGCTCTCCCACCATCTGAAGCAGCTTTCCCAGGGGTTGGGGCTTAATCTTTGACTCCCCAATCTCTACGCCGGCCTCATTCAAAAGACCCAGCAGCTCGCTCATGATCCAGTTGCTCACAGCCTTGGGCTCGTTGTAGCAGGAAAGGACACTATCATAAAAGTCGGCCATTTCTTTTACAGCGGTTAACACTTCCGCATCGTACGCAGGCAGGCTGTATTCCTCGATGAACCGGCGGTAACGCGCATCCGGCAGCTCTGGAATGGTGTTTCTTATCTCCTCTATCCATTTTTGCGGCACCGGGTTCGGATGAATGTTAGGATCAGGGAAACAGCGATAATCCGCCGAAACGAACTTGCTGCGCATGGCTCTGGTCAGACCTTTTGCTTCGTCCCAATGTCTGGTTTCAGGGATTACGCTGCCACCGGAAAGAAGAACGTCGCGCTGTCTTTCCACCTCATACTCAATGCCGCGAAATACGGATCGGAACGAATTCATATTTTTCAATTCGGTTTTATTTCCCAGTTCACTGCAGCCTACAGGCCTCAAACTAATATTGGCATCGCAGCGCATGGAACCTTCCTCCATTTTGCAGTCAGAGATGCCTAAATAGCAGAGAATAGTGCGAAGTTTTTGCAGGAACAGACGCGCTTCTTCCGCGGAGCGCAGATCGGGTGTGGAGACGATTTCCATCAACGGCACGCCCGCCCTGTTAAAATCAACCCTGCTGTAGGATGACGAAATAATGCCCCCAAAATGAGAAAGTTTGCCCGTATCTTCCTCCAGATGGAGCTGGCGAATACCGATTATCTTTGTTTCCCCGTTTATATGCAGTTCTACAAAACCGTCCGTACCCATGGGATAGAAAAACTGGGATATTTGGAAACCTTTAGGTAAATCCGCATAAAAATAATTTTTCCGGTCAAAAGCAATCTGGAGCGCTACTTTGCAGTTGAGAGCCAATGCTGCTTTAATAGTATATTCCACAGCACTCTTATTCAATAAAGGCAGTGCGCCCCCGGGAAGCGCCAGGCATACCGGGCAAACCTGCGTATTCGGTTCGGTGCCAAAAGCAGTGCTGCAACCGCAAAATAATTTTGTCTTTGTTAACAGCTCCACATGTACTTCCAGGCCGATCACCGTTTCAAACTCCGACAAACATATCCCTCCCATTTCATACAACTGGGATCGAAAATATACCCGGCTTAGCTTTAACGCCGGAGTTCCGGAAAAGCAACCGGGTTTGTTTTTTCCAGACTTAGTGCCGCCTGTAAAAGTATGGCTTCATCCCACGGCTTTGCCAGGAAGTGCAGACCGGTAGTATTGATGCCGCCGGTTTCGTCCTGCATTAATATAGGAAATGTCAAAGCCGGCATACCGGCAAGGTTTGCCGCCGCTGTGTAAGAGGCGGCAGGGTCGGGAAGCAGGCATTCCTTATAACCGTTTTTCAAAGTAGGCGCCCGGAACGGCGTGGTTGGAACAACGACCAGGTCATACTCTCCCAGACATTCCTCAAGCTCTTGCTTGATCAAAGTGCGCATTTTTTGTGCTTTCAAGAAGTAATCATGGTAGAACTTCCCAGATGAAATCATGGCACCAAAGGTAAGGAACTGCTTGAGGGCACTACCAAATCCCTCCGTACGCGTCTGCCTGTACATCTCCTGCAGATGTTTGCCGGTTTCCCTGAAGCCAAAGCGCACTCCATCATAATTTGACAGGCTAGAGAATGCCTCTACGGCACTGATAATTGCAGCTGTTACCGGAGCGTAGCGAAAATAAGGCATGGAGATGGTCTCCACCTGGAAGATGTCTTCTTCCATCTCTTGCAGTTTCGTTATAAAAACATTTTTAATCGCTTCTTCCAGATACGCTGTTTCTCTCCAACTTTCGGGGACAGCAACCTTAATAGGTTTAGCTTTTTTATGCAGCAGCCCGGTATAAGCTGGAACATCTGCATCGCTGGATGTTGGATCCAGAGGGTCGGGGCCGCTGATTATTGCCAATACAGCGGCAAGATCCACGGTTTTCATGGCAATGATGCCGATCTGTTCCAGCGAAGGTGCAAATTCAACTAATCCGCTCCGTGAAACCCTGCCATAGGTAGGCTTGAGTCCCAGAGCCCCGCAGTAAGAAGCAGACTGCCGCAGTTCGCCACACCTGTCCTGCTCGAGTGCAAAAGTGACAGCGCCATACGCCACAGCAGCAGCAGCGCCGCTGCCAGCCGTATGTTTTCCATCCCAGGGGTTTTTCACAGCACCAAAGCAGGAGTTTTCCCCGGAAGCACTCATGGCAAATTCATCCATATTTGTTTTGCCGGTAAGCAGTGCCCCATTTTCTTTAAGCCTTTGTGCCGCAGTGGCTTCAAATGGAAACTGGTAAGAGGCCAGCATACGGGAAGCACAGGTCGTTTTTATCGCCGCGGTACAAACGTTATCAGCCAGCGCATAAGGCACGCCGGACAGCGATGTTTCTTCCCCATTTTGCAGCATCCCGGCAATGCGGATTATATCCCGGTCAATAATAGCAGGATCAAAGTTAATAAAAGCATTAAACTTTTCCGCTGCAGCGCCGCAGCGGCAGGAAACCGCCGCAGCCAAATCTTCCAGGCTAATATTCTTCTTATTTATTGCTGCAGCCAGTTCTTGCGCAGTAAGCTTATTGATATGCAAAAGCGGACCTCCCTTCGGGGAATATCACTCAACTATCTTCGGAACATGAAAAAAAATATCGTCCGCGTCAGGCGCATTTAACATTACCTTTTCCCGGGTCAGTGAGAATAGCGTGATATCTTCCCGCAATGTGCCACGCTGCGTATGGGAGTAATATGTACCCTGCACATTTGCCAATTTGTTTTCTGTAAGAAATCCCGTTTGCCCGAATATGTTTTCGATCTGCCTTGCCAGAGAATCTTCTTCATCCGGCGTAAGATTGATACGGGCATCCCAGGCAGCCTGTTTAATATCTTCTCCTGTGAATTTCAGCCCAGACACATCCTTTCCGCTTTACTCGGGAGCATTATATCATATCTTTTTCCCGGCGTGTAAACGATTTCATTTACGGCATTTTCCCAACAGTGAGCGCTCCAGCAGGTCTGCCAGACCGTTTATATCGTCCCGGCAGATAACAGGCTTGTCCATGCCCTGAAATTCCCGGTATACTTTTTGTTCATCCCCTTTCTTGCAGACCAGTGCCAGAACCTCAGTATCCGCAAGATCCAGCGGTTTGTTTTCAGACCAGAGAACAACCTTGGGATAGGGTCTTCCCTTATAGCCTTCCAGGATCACGCAGTCCACCTCCCCGCAATAAGACAGGATCTCTTCCAGGGGTAAATCATTTTGCGTGCGGCGAAAGAGCACCAGGCGGGAAGGAGAGGAGAGGATAACCGCCTCGCTGCCCGCTTCCCAAAACAGATCCGTATCACTTCCTTTTTTATCCACTGCACCATGATCCTTCGGGTCGTGCTTAACTACGGCAATTTTATAGCCACGGGTTTTCAACGTTTTTACCAGACCCTTTATTAATGTCGTCTTGCCGCTGCTGCCGTACCCGATCACTGAAAAAAATTTTTGCATCATTGCATCACTCCTGTAAAATCTTCCGCAACAGCTTTATCAGTTCTTTTTTGGTTACTGCTCAGGTTTACA
>Ga0136715_1000069_pt1 | contig 19896 bp, 23 predicted proteins | sample SedPBSmetaG_FD_104916 | JGI IMG/M metagenome (GOLD analysis project Ga0136715, IMG submission 104916) | Freshwater sediment bacterial and archeal communities from Indian Creek, Illinois, USA to study Microbial Dark Matter (Phase II) -... | ecosystem: Environmental > Aquatic > Freshwater > Creek...
ATGTACAATCCATCCGCAAACAGCTCGTCCGCGAAAGAAGGTGTAGGGTGGGGATAGAGCACCTCGGGCACGTATTGCCCCGGCGTCACGACCATGCCCCGCTCCATTAGGCGCAACCGCAGTTGTTCAGTACTGATGCGGGTTGTGTTGACACGGATGCAAAAGCGCGGCGGCAAGTTGTTGATGGCAAGAAGTTGTTCCGTCTCCTCCCACCCTAGCCGGTTTAGGTATCTCGTCACAAGAAAAGACGGATGGGAATAGCGCACCGCGAGATAATGCACTGGGTCCTCTGCTCTGTCTGGCCATGAAAGTGGACTTACCTGCGACAAACGCCGTAAAACCGCGTTAACGAGTCGTGCAGTGCCTTCATGACCGAAGCGATGTGTGAGTTTTACGGATTCATCAACAGCAGCCCGCGCGGGGATCCTGTCAAGGTACATGAGCTGATACGCGCCCAGCCGCAAGATGTTTTTTACAGCAATAGGGAGACTAGTAAGAGGGTGACGGAGCAGACGGTCAAGCTGGTAATCGATCGCCAAGCGCATACTGACGGTGCCGTAAACAAGCTGAACAAGCAGTGCCTGATCGACACTGCTTAAGGAGTCAGCCAGACCTGCAACACTGAGGTTCGCATAAGCTCCGCTGGCGTCCACAGCCATTAGAGCCTTTAGAGCAAGCAGTCTAGCCCTAGACATTAACCCCTGCGGTCGCGCAATAGCATCAGGCGTAACAGGTGCGCTAAGGCTACGGCTGTGGCGGCAAGATAAGTGTACCCCGCTGCGCGCAACATATCACGCACAGGCCCCTCCTCGTCGCGCGTCACGTAACCACCTGCAGCCAATAAGTCCACCGCCCTGCTGCTGGCATTGAACTCAACCGGCAGGGTAATGAACTGAAAGAGTACCGCTGCGGAAAAAAACACTATCCCTAAATCCATGAGGAGGGGGAAGTTGAAAAAGAACCCGGCAAAGAACATGGGGAATGCTAGGTTCGAACCGATGCCGGCCACAGGCAAAATGGCCGTGCGCAGAGCCAAAGGCGCATAACCCTCAGCGTGCTGTACCGCATGGCTGGCTTCGTGCGCGGCCACACCGAAAGCGGCCACCGACGAGCCATTGTACACCTGCTCTGACAGGCGCACCCGGCGCGCGCGCGGGTCATAATGATCCGACAGTTTCCCACCCACCGCTTCGACGACGACATCCCCTAATCCCGCCTGCTTGAGCAATTCTCTTGCCACCTGCGCCCCGGTACGCCCAGAACGCACGCGCATGGCACTGTACTTTTGATATGCACTCTGAATTTTGACCTGCGCCAGGAGCGCAAGTACCATCGCGACCAAAATCAGCACCATACCTGGTCCATCCAAAAACATTCTTAATCCCCCTAACAAAACGTTTTGGTGTCGCCCCGTTGACTCAAATAACCGCGATGAAAGTCTAAAGCTGACATGGCTTTGCGTCCGGGTGGTTGCACAGTAAGGAGCTCAAGGCTTGCATCTCTGCATCCCACCCATAACCTTCCATTTACGTGCGATACTACTCCCGACGGTAAGACTGGGGCCTGCTCAACCACGCGCGTGCCAAGTATACGCAGGATCGTCCCTTGCCAGTGTGTAAATGCGCCCGGCCACGGGTACATGCCGCGTACTCGGTCATGAACCTGCCTCGGCTCCTGTGACCAATCGATCAGACCGTCCTGCTTGCTCACGTTGCGGGCAAAAGACATCAACGCATGATCCTGCGCAACGCGCCGCGATTCACCTGCATCAGGCAGCGCCACGACCCAAGACACGAGCTCTGCTCCAAGCCCCGCCAATTTGTCTGTCATGCTGCCGCAGGTTTCCTCCTCGCCGATGGGAATCGCCTGTCGAGCGATAATGTCTCCTGTATCGAGTCCGCGCGCCATCTCCATAATGGTAACACCCGTCTCCCGCTCGCCGTTGACAACGGCCCAGTGCACCGGGGCTCCGCCGCGGTACTTCGGAAGCAGCGAGGCGTGGATATTCTTGCACCCCAAGCGAGGCACACCGAGAATCGATACCGGCAAGAGTTTTGCGTATGCAGCCACCACAATAACATCGATAGACTGGGCGAGCAAAGACCTAAGCACCGCCTGGCTAGACAGCGAGCTTGGTTGCAGCACCGGCAACCCGAGTTCTAAGGCAGCTAATTTCACCGGTGGCGCAGTCATTTTCCTACCTCTACCCGCCGGGCTATCCGGTTGAGTGAACACTGCCACCAGAGTATGCCCGTGAGCATGCAGGGCTTTAAGTGCCGGGACTGCGAAAGCCGGGGTCCCCATAAAGACAATGCGCTTACTCATCTTCTTCTTCACTCGGGCGTACACGCTCAAGGTTAACAGCTCTATCTATAAACAGAATGCCGTTCAGATGGTCAATCTCATGTTGAAAACATCGACTGAGTAGCCCTGCCGCTTCAATTTCACAGGTTTCGCCGCTAACGCGCTGACCGCGCACCCTAACTCTCGCGGCGCGTTTTACCTCACCGTAAACACCGGGTACACTCAAACATCCTTCAGAGTCAACGTCTTCCCCGTGGGTCTCTAGAATCTCGGGGTTAATCAGCTCTAGTTTGATTCCTTCTACGTCCATCACAATGATGCGCTTAGGCACGCCAATCTGGGGAGCCGCGAGGCCAACCCCTTGATAGCAGTACATGGTGTCAAACATGTCTTCAATTAAGCGACGCAAAGAATCGTCAAAACGTTTCACAGGTCGCGCCGGCTCGCGCAGAATATCTTCACCGTTTTCTCGCACTAATCTTACGGCCAAGGCTACTCACTCCTCAGATAGATAGGCAAATTAAGACTTCTGCCTACTCTAATATGATATACCAACGGACCGATGATGAACAGAGGCCTGTAATTGCCGGACGCAAGCGGGTGAGCAGTTCCTGTAACACTCTTCTGCTTTTTGCTTTGAGCGACACCTGATAACGGTAGATATCCTTAACTTTCTCCGGCACCTCGGCCACCGGCCCCAACACAACTACAGAGCCAGCTGCTGCGCACAGCTCGCCTGCGGTTTGCGCGGCATGTCGTACAGGGACTGGGTCAAGACCGCGGAAGCAAAGGGTCGCCAGCCCGCCAAAGGGCGGATACGACAGCTTGCGCCGTAGCCCGCTCTCAATGTTGTAGAAACCCCGGTAGTCATGGTGCTGCAGCAGCCGCAGGCAGTAATGTTCGGGGTTGTAGGTTTGCACAAACACTCTCCCGCGTAGCGTGCCGCGACCAGCGCGCCCTGCCACCTGCATGAGTAGAGCAAAGCTCTCTTCGACCGCGCGAAAATCTGGATAGTACATGCCACTGTCGGCATCGACTACCCCCGCTACAGTGACACTGGGGAAGTCAAGACCCTTGGCCACCATCTTCGTGCCCAACAGGATGTGAGAGTCGCGTTGGCCGAACTCAGTTAAGAGCCTTTGATGTGCTCCTTTAGCGGCGGACGTGTCCGCATCAAGGCGAGTGAAAGCGAACTCCGGGAACAGAGTGAGTAATTCTTCGGCCAACTTCTCGGTCCCCGCCCCGCGGTTATGAACATCGCGCCCCCGGCAACGCAGACATTCTCCTAGCGCACGGGCAGCGTAACCACAGTAATGGCACTTCAGTAGGGCAGGACCGGCGTGGTAGCGCAAGCTCACATCGCAGTGCGGGCAGGCGGCGATATGTCCGCAATCGCGGCACAAAGAGAGCTGAGCATAACCACGCCGGTTAAACAGCAGGAGGGCCTGCTCATTGGCAGCAAGGCATTCGGCAAGGGCTCCGCGTAGGGGACTAGAGAGCAGGCCACGCAGCCCATGTCTCAACTCTTCGCGCATGTCCACGATCGTCACTGCAGGCAAGCTCACGCCCGGCGGTCGCGCGGTTAATGAGAGAAGCGTCGTCCCTCCGCGCTCTGCCGAAGAAAAAACCTCGATCGAAGGGGTGGCACTGCCCATGAGGAGGAGCGCCCCTTGCTGACGGGCCCTGAGTTGAGCGACAACCCGGGTGTGATAGTTAACGCCCCCTTCATGGCGGTAACTTTGTTCGTGCTCTTCATCCATCACAATAAGCCCTAGGCGCGCTGTCGGGGCAAAAACCCCCGAGCGAGCACCCACCACGACCTGCGTCTCGCCGGACAGTATCTTCTGCCACGCCCGAGCTCGCTCGCCGGGAGAAAGCCCGCTGTGCAAAACACCAACTTGGTCCCCAAAGCGGTGGACGACATTCGCGATGACTTGCGGCGTGAGTGATATTTCCGGAACCAGATACATGGCCTGCTTGCCTAAGCCCAATGTGACCGCGATAGCGTTGAGATAAACCTCTGTCTTACCGCTACCCGTTACCCCATATAGCAGATGAGGTTTGGTTCCCCTCTGGAGTAAGGCCTGACTGATTTGTGCAATGGCGTAACTCTGCTCAGGCGTTAAAGTAGTCGGCGGATGCCGCGTGAGCGTCGCCTCAGGACAAAGTCCGGTTCCTTTGGGTGGGCGCTTCAATCCGCTAATTTCTTTTTCGCTAAAGGGTATAGGGAGCATGAGCTCCAAGATGGCTCCGCGCGAGCAAAGATAAAAGGCGGCCAGAGCTTCAGATAAAACCAATAGCTCGCTGGAGAGCCACACTTTCCCGCCATAGAGAGAATCGCCTAGGCATTTTATCTCGCTTGCGTCTAATTCGGTCGTGGGACTGTGGCCTAACACTACAGCTGCCCTAGTACGATTCCCTAGCGGAACATGCACTAGGCTACCCAGAGGGGCCTCACCCTGATAGGTGAGGGGACGGTCGTACAGCGCAGGGACGTTGACGCAAACATGACTATACATCTGGTCCGCCTTAAGAAAAGGCGTAGGCCTAGCCTACGCTACTTTATGCTTTCCCGCAAACGTTCATAAGTGATGATGCCCTTGTCTATTTCTTCCAAAGCAACCGTAACCGGTTTGTCCACGGTAGGCTTTGTTTGCAGCATTAACTCCCGAGCCCGCTTAGCGCACGCGATGACCAAAGTGTATTTACTGTCAACGCGGCGCAGGAGTCTATCAACGGATGGATGAATCATCATGACTATCGCCTACCCTTCCAAGGTTTCGTCTTTATCTTCTTTGTCGAGCGGCTCGTCTCTGCTGTCCCGTGCTTGGAGTCGGTGAGCCACCGTCTCTGGCTGGACTGCGGACAGCACGATGTGATCGCTATCGGTAATAATGACCGCGCGTGTGCGGCGACCATACGTTGCGTCAATGAGCATTCCCCGGTCGCGTGCCTCCTGGACGATCCGCTTAATGGGCGCCGACTCCGGGCTGACAATAGCCACCATTCTGTTAGCGGATACGATGTTCCCAAACCCAATATTGACGAGTCTGATCTCCATGCTCATTCTCCCTTCAACCAAGACCTATTCAAGATTCTGTACTTGTTCTCTTACTTTCTCCAGTTCACTCTTGATCTCTATCACGAGCTGACTTATTCCTACGTCCGCAGATTTGCTGCCAAGGGTGTTGACTTCGCGATTCATCTCTTGCAGGTAAAAGTCCATCTTTCTCCCGACAGCCTGCTGGGTGAGAAATTGGCCAAAATTATGCATATGAGTGTTAAGCCGCACTACTTCTTCAGTGATGCTGGCGCGGTCGGCCCACAGCGCAACTTCCGTCTCTAACCTGCCGCTATCCAGCACGATATCGGGCGCAATCCGCTTGATGTTGTCCATAAACCGTTGCCGGTAGCCCTCGGCATTAGTTAAGGCGCGTTTGTCAATCTGGCTGACGCAGGTCTTGATGAACTCAAGCCTCGCCGCAACATCCTCACACAAACGAGCTCCTTCCTGCTCGCGGGCGGCCACCAGAGCATTCACACCGAGTTTAAGTAACTCCTTAACGCGCTCGTGGGCCTCCACGGCCACCTCGCCGCCGTCTTGCTCCTCTACTACGCCTGGCAGAGTCAACAAGTACTCAAGTGAAATGTTCTGCCGGGGGTCAATCTCTAGTTCGTGCGCTAGGTGAACGAGTTTGTCTCTGTAGTCGCAAAGCAGCTCCGTGTTAAAAGTCACCGCGCGTGCGCTCTTAACGTGCGCCTGTAGTTTGAGGGCAATTTCCACCCGACCGCGCATGACTTGTTCCCGTACTATGGACTTGACTTCCTCCTCCGGTAGGGCAAAATCTCGCGGCAGACGCACAAAAATGTCAAGATACCTGTGGTTCACGGACCGCATCTCCACGGCCACCAAACCCAGGGCGCACTCCCCCTGCACCCTAGCAAATCCTGTCATGCTTCTTACGGCCATGCTCGCCGCCTCCCGTCCGCCAATTACACTCTCTAGGGAATAGTATACCGTCTTTACCCAGAGAAGCAAGAAAAGTTAGCGGCGCGCCAGATGGACAAGCAAGCGCCGCACGCCGATAAGGGCAGTGGGCAAACCAGAGGCCGAAAGCACAATCCCCCACTCCAATCTACCCAGTGATACATTGCCAAACAAATCCCTGAGGAACGGCCAATATATGGATGCTAATAGTAATCCTGTGGATGACAACACAGCCCCCAGCAGCAGAGGATTTGTGAACAGTCCCTTCTCCATAACTCCTGCTACTTCAGACCTACAATCGAAGACATGTAGGAGCTGGCAAACAACCAACGTGGCAAACGCCATGGTCTGCGCGGTAGCGAGACCCTTGCCGATCCATAGACTTATGGCGAACACCAAAGCCGTACTCAGCCCAATCAACACTCCGCGCGTCATTATCTTCCAAGCAAGGCCGCGGCTAAATACTCCCTCAGATGTACGACGCGGCGGACGAAACATGACTCCTTTGTCCGCGCTATCGACCCCGAGGGCCATGGCCGGAAGACCATCTGTTACTAAATTTATCCACAAAATTTGCAGCGGCCGTAGTGGGAGCGGAAGCCCCACGGCCATGGCTACAAAGACGGATAACAACTCTCCCACGTTGCAAGACAGCAGATAGCGGATGAATTTTCTAATATTATCATATATGCCGCGACCTTCTTCGATCGCTCGCACGATGGTCGCGAAGTTGTCGTCCTGCAAGACCAACGCTGAGGCCTCACGCGCTACCTCTGTGCCACATTGCCCCATGCTCACTCCAATGTCGGCCTCCTTTAAGGCCGGGGCATCGTTAATGCCATCTCCGGTCATGGCCACGATATGGCCCTGCCGCCGTAGCACTCTCACGAGGCGCAGTTTACACTCCGGCGACACCCTCGCGAAAACACTAACCTTTGAAACTACTTTTCCGACCTCATTGTCATCCATAGCGTCAAGCTCCGTACCCGTAACGGCTCGGTCTTCCTTCCCCACTAGATCAATCTCACGCGCGATGGCAATCGCGGTTAGCGCGTGGTCGCCGGTAATCATGATTACCCTGATACCGGCCCCCCGGCACCTTTGCAGTGTCTCTTTAACTTCCGGACGGGGGGGGTCCTGCATGGCCAGAAGACCCACAAAGGTGAGTCCACGCTCCAAAGTCGTAGCCTCATCGAGTTCCGCGTTCCCCCGATACTCCCTGTACGCTACTCCCAAAACACGCAAGCCACGCGAAGCCAGCTCGGCATTCTTAGCCTGCAGCATGACCACGGCGGAACCGTTCAGTCGTTTGCTCCGGCCACGTTCACGGTACTCCGTACTCCGAGCTAACAACGCATCGGGAGCACCTTTGGTGAAGACCTTCATCAAACCGTTTGCATCGGCAACAACTACGCTCATCAGCATCCGGTGCGGATCGAAGGGTACTTCCTTGATTAACTTATCCGTGGCTTGAAGTCCTGCCTTTTCGGCCGCCACGATTAGTGCCGCCTCTGTAGGGTCCCCAAGCACCGTCACAGTCTGCCCTCGTACGACGCGCGTAGCAGTGCAGAGCGCGCCTATACGTAAGGCTAAATGCAGGTCCGGCACTGCCTGCGCCTCCACCCGCGTGCTCCCTTGCATGAACTCCCCTTTAGCAGACAGACCGCTCCCTGTCACGCGATAATCCTCACCACCCGCCCACACTGCGGTGACTGTCATTTGGTTGCAGGTTAGTGTGCCGGTCTTATCAGAGCAAATCACCGTTGCGCTTCCGAGAGTCTCTACTGCGGGGAGTCGCCGCACCAGTGCGTTGACCTTAGATATACGCTGGACACCTAATGCCAAGACGATGGTAACAATCGCGGGTAGCCCTTCTGGAATAGCAGCCACAGCTAGGCTCACCCCAGATAAGAACATGCGGTGCAGCGGTTCCCCGTGGCTAACCCCAAGGAGCACTACTCCCGTACAGACTAGGAGGCAGGCCGCGACTAGGTAACGGCTAAGCTCATCGAACCGCCGCTGCAGCGGAGTCGGCTCGTCTTCAGACTGCAGAAGTTCGGCAATCAGACCCACTTCCGTGGCCATGCCTGTGGCCACCACAACTCCCTCAGCGCGACCTTTGGTGGCCATGGTGCCAAAATACGCAATGCAATTCCGCTCTGGTATGCGGGCCGTCTCCGACACGGGCTGTGCTCGTTTGCTGACGGGGACAGACTCACCTGTCAAAGCTGCTTCGTCGACTTCAAAAGTCCACGCTTGCCCCAGCCGCACATCTGCGGGAATGCGGTCGCCGGCAGTCAGTAACACTACATCACCTGGTACGAGGTCTTCAACAGCGATCATCTGTTCTTCATTGTCCCGCCGCACGGTGGCACTCGGCGCCGCTAACTTCTTGAGTGCCGCTAGGGCTCGTTCCGCCCGCCACTCCTGAACAAGGCCGAGTACCGCATTCAGTAGTACTATCGCCACTATGATCACCGCATCAACGTACTCCCCCATCAGTCCCGACACTATTGTCGCCGCAAGGAGGACTACAGTCATGAGGTCCTTAAGTTGCGAGAAGAACCGCGCGATAATGCCGGGACGAGGCTTCTCCGTCAGCCTATTCGGCCCTACTTCCCGCAGCCGACGCTCGGCCTCCCTCCGACCGAGACCACTCATGCTACTGCCAAACTCAAACAGAGTCTTGTCATAAGACAGCGCGTGGTAGTAGTTCTCCCTCTGCACGCTACCCCCCCTTTACCCCAATAAGATATTCTTGTTGTGCCGCAAAAATGTGCGGGTTAAGATAAGGGGAGTTAAGGAGGAGAAACCATGAGTTTAGACGGTTTTGTGCTAAATGCCTTAGTGCGAGAGCTTCACACTGAGCTGGTTGGCTTGCGCTGCGAGAAAATCCACCAACCTTCGAGGCACGCGCTGACGCTTCTGATGGGGGCTAAAGGAAAGAGGCACCGCCTTGTAATTTCGGTCGACCCGCGCTGGCCAAGTATCATGTTGTCGAAGCAGTCATTGGAGAATCCGCCATCTCCGCCTTTCTTCTGTCTGATGCTCAGGAAGTACATCCAAGGAAGCCGCCTAACCGAACTGTCTATGGACGGCTTCGAGCGTGTTGTGACAGCTACTTTCAGCGGGCGCGATGACTTGGGAAACCCTGCGGCCTATCGGCTCGTGCTCGAGTTGACCGGGCGACACAGCAATACGGTGCTGTTGAGTCCAAATGGGACCGTGATTGACGCGCTGACGCGAGTGAGTATGAATGCATCGCCAAGCCGGGTCCTATTGCCGGGCTTGCGGTACGAATCACCACCCTCTCAAGACCGCATATCCCCGCTAACCATATCCGGGGATACTCTTTTCGCGGCGGCTAGAGGGAGCGACATTCCTGTGCACAAGCTGCTCGCGACGCAAATCCAAGGCATGTCCCAGCTGCTTGCCTCTGAACTCGCCTTTCGCTTTGCCCCAAAGGCAGTCCGTGCCTGCGACCTTGAAAGCGTGGAGTGCGAGCACATAGCCGATTCCGTGCGTCAGCTAGCATGTACGGCAAGTTCGGGGTGTGTTCGTGAAGGCTACATCTATAGTCCTCCCAAGGCGCGCTTTCACATCGTCCCCCTCACGCACATTGGCATCGGTGAGTGTATACAGGGGATTAACGCGCTGGTGACCACCGCTTTTACGCTAAGTAACCGAAGTGAACAACTCGAAACGCTGCGGCTCACCCTACAGAAAGCAACTACGGCCGCCTGTTCCAAAACAGAACGACGCATGCATGCGCTGCAACAGGACTTGACTAAGTGCGAGGGACGGGACGAACTTAAACAGCAGGGCGACTTACTCTACGCTAACATCGGCATGCACCGCATCGAGGGAGGGGAAGCCATTGTCGTCAATTACTATGACGACAACATGCCGGAAGTAAGGATCCCTCTCGACAAACGACTTAGCTTTGCTGACAATGCTAGGCAGTACTACCGGCAATACGCGCGAGCACAAAGCACAGAAAGACATGCCAAAGAGCGCCTGCAGAGCGATGCCGTGTGGCTTGATTACCTGCAGACCCTACTCATGTCCATCGACCTCGCTGAGGACGTTGGGACGCTACGCGAAATAGAGGGCGAAATGCGTACAACAGGGGTCATACCGGCAACCACTGCCCCAAAAAAACAGCCGCCCTCTAGCGGCCCGCTTGATTTTATAGGCCCACACGGCATAGGCATCTCAGTCGGCCGCAACAATCTCCAAAATGATGCGCTCGTGCGTGAGTCGCACCCTGACAACTATTGGCTGCACGTCCAAAAGGCTCCCGGAAGCCACGTGCTTGTCCGCTCAGCCTCGGCCATCAGCAACGCAACCCTGCTGTATGCCGCTAACTTAGCGGCGTTCTACAGCAGCCTCCGCGCATCCACAAACGTGCCCGTGGACTACACGTTGCGAAAATACGTCAAGCGTCCTTCCCATGCCCGTCCCGGATACGTCATTTACGACCATCAGCGCACTCTCTACATCAAGCAACCCAGAGCCCCAGAGATGCTTCAACACGGCTCTAAGAGCAGCACTTCGTCACGACCATCGAACTCCACTACGTGAACAGCGACTAGTTCCCGGCGCGAGGTAGGTACATTCTTGCCTACATAGTCCGCGCGGATAGGTAGTTCGCGATGCCCGCGATCAACAAGCACAGCAAGTTGCACACTGCTAGGGCGTCCCTGATCGACCAATGCATCGAGTGCCGCACGTACAGTCCGCCCAGTATACAGCACATCGTCTACGATCACCACTGTCTTACCGGCGATGTGCGGCAGATGCCCGCCTGTCACAACAGGCATGTCACGTACGGCAGTCAGGTCATCGCGGTAGAGGGTGATATCAATGACCCCTACCTCGACGGAGGCACCCTCAATGCGCTCAATTGCCGCGTGCAGCCTCTCGGCCAGAGTCACCCCGCGGCGCTTGATCCCCATCAGCACAAGGTTCTCGACGCCCTTATTGCGTTCAATAATCTCGTGAGACATGCGAGTAACAGCTCTGGCTATCGCCTTGTCGTCCATCAATAGCGCCTTTTCTTTAAACTGCATCTCGATGCTCACCGTTCCTCACCTGCACTTGCCGACTTACGCAACTTGTTGTAGAACTCTACAAACTCAGGCGGTAGCTCACTGTAAAAGTCCATCCGCTCTCCGGTCATCGGATGAACTAATGTCAGCTTTTCTGCGTGGAGCATATGTCGCCCAAGTTTCCAGGGCGATTTGCGCGGACCATAGACGTCATCGCCCACAACCGGATAGCCAAGGTAAGCGAGATGAACACGGATCTGATGCGTACGCCCGGTTTCAAGTTTACATGCCAGGGCGGCATAAACGTCCAAGCACTCCTGTACTTCAAAGTGAGTCGTAGCCGCCCGACCGCCTGCTACCACGGCCATTTCCTTACGGCGGTTGGGATGGCGCCCAATAGGAGCATTAATTGTGCCCCCAGCCGACTTCGGACAGCCATGGACGAGCGCGATGTACTCTCTACCCATAGTGCGTGACGACAGCTGCTGCTGAAGGCGATTTAGACTCACCGCGTGTTTAGCCACCACCAAGAGACCCGAAGTGTTTTTGTCGAGTCTATGGACAATGCCCGGGCGTTCCTCACCGCCCACTCCCGCTAAGTCCTGCACGTGATGCAGCAAAGCGTTAACTAGGGTCCCGCTCCGGTGTCCCGCGGCAGGATGAACCACCATGCCCGCGGGCTTATCCACTACGACTATGTCGCTATCTTCATAGACAAGCGTGAGTGGGATAGCCTCCGGGGATGTTCCTGTCGCCACTAGAGTAGGCCGGACCACTGCAATGTACTGACCTGTGCGCACGCGATAGCTATTGCGCAAAATGCGCCCGTCTACGGTCACCAATCCTTGTTCTATCAGGCGCTGTGCAACGCTACGCGTCGTAGCTAAGAGAACCTCACTCAAGTAGACGTCTAATCGCTTGCCCGCATCGCCTTGGGAAACACACACGTTGACATTCATCGCAGCTCCGTCCGCAGAATAAGATACGACAAAACGGCCGTCCCCACCACAATCGCGGAGTCAGCCACATTAAACACTGGCCAGAAGCCTATATCGACGAAGTCCACCACGTAGCCGAGACGCATGCGGTCGAGAGAGTTGCCCATGGCCCCACCAAGAACGCACCCGCTCGCCCAAACGGCGCTTCTCCCGGCCTGGACAATTTCTCTGCGCAACACAACTATCGCACAAACTAGAATAAACATAGCGCCGAGAAAAAGTAGCCTCTGTCGATAAAACAACCCAAACGCGGCACCGAAATTTCTGACGTGCGTAAGCGAAAGGATGTTTGGCACCAACATAAACGTCTCGCCATACGCCATGCGCGTAACGACGAGATACTTAGTGAGTTGATCGAAGAAGAGGATTTTCCCGGTGATGATAAGCGCAAGCAGCATATGGTCCTCCTGTTAGTTGGGGGCAGACGCCTGTTACCTTAACTGCATCTGCACCAGCCTTACTATCTCCGCGATGAAGTCGCTGATGAGTGGCAAATTTAAGATGGCAACCTGCGTAAGTAAGAAGAGAAGCAGGGCGACCAATACGGTTCCTCCAATGGCCATGCCCACTCCACGCGCTAAACCGGCAATGAAATTAACCCATACCAAACGCCAGGGATTATGCATGAGCTGCACATAGTCAGCTAGCTTGGCCCGCTCAAGCAACAATGCCAGTGCGTGAACTCGATTCTCCAACGATTTCTCGGCGTTGTCCTTCACATTGCTCTCCTCTCAAGAGCGTCCAAAGCTAACCAAGGCTTTGGCTAAGATAGCGGTCGGGTCAATGACGGGTAACAGCGAAGAAGCAGGTTCAGCCAATAAGGGCAGCTCCGTACACGCTGCAATCACCCCTTGGGCTCCCGACTGCATTAGGCGCAAGCATACCGCTTGATAACGCAGGCGGTTGTCTCCGTCCACAAAACCAGCCTTGACGCCCTTCGGGCCAAAGATCAGGTCGTTGATGGTGTCCTGTTCACCATCGGCCGGCACTATGGGCCGAAGGCCACGCGCCACCAAGGCACGCTCATACAACTGCGTGGCGATAGTCGCTTCTGTGGCGGTGACGGCCACCGCTGCATGCGGACCGAGTCGCTCGTTCACTGCCATGGCCGTGAGTTCAATCATGTCCAGCACCGGCACGCCTCTTGCCCCGCTGCGGACAGCCTCAAGAAAGTAGTGAGCCGTGTTACAGGGCATGCCGATACATTCCGCCCCGGCCTGCACCAACTTCGCCGCGCCCCGGGCTAAGGCATCCGAGGGGTCAGCTCCGCCGTGAAGGATCGCCGCAGTGCGATCAGGGATATGCGGGTCGGACCAAATTAGCACCTGAAGGTGGTCTTGATCTCGAGTTGCGGACGTGAAGTTTAGCACCTTCTGGTAGAGATCGATGGTGGCCTGTGGCCCCATGCCGCCAAGAATTCCGATTACGCGCATGTCTGTTACACCCTGACCTTTATTGGTTTAATTTGTCCCAATCACTGGCGCTAATCATCTCTAACTGAGCCTGTAGCAATGCTCGGAGGCGACCGCGAAAGATTTCCGCCTGTTTCTGCACTTCTTGGTACTCGCCGGCCATTTTTCGCGCTTTGGTGATAGCTTCTTCCACAGTTCTTTCCGCCCTAATCTCTGCCTCCTTAACCATGAGCTGCGCTTCCTTACGCGCAGCGTTTTTTACTTCTTCAGCCGTCTCTTGCGCTACAACCAATGCGCCGTGCAGAGTCTGCTCTAACTTATAGTAGTGGGACAGCTTATCTTCGAGCCTAGCCACTTGCTCGCGACTCGCGTTCAGATCCCGCACATGTGCCTCGAAGTCACGTGTTACTTGGTCTAAGAAGTCATCCACCTCTTCGGTATGGTACCCTCTCATGGTGCGCTTAAATTCCTTCTTGTTGATATCCTGTGGCGTTAACGGCATGCTTACCCCTCCTATAAATATCTTAGTAAATCCCGTACGATGCGGGCCAACAAAAGAACGATAATGGGCGACACATCAAGGTGCATCCCACCTAGGCGGATCAGACCAAAGGCCTTACGTACGGGCGCGAGCAATGGCTCAGTTAAAGCGTAGATGTAGCTTAACGGCGGGCGGCTGCTGTCTACTGCCACAAAGGATGACAAGATCCTAAAAAGCATTAACCAATAGAACAGATCATATACGAATGAGAAAAACTGTTGCATGTCAGTCCCCTTTCTTCATCCCAGCGCGTTTGATTGGGGTCTCCTCCTCGTAGACTTCTCCCGTCACATTATCGATCTGCACCGTGGCCGGGGCGGACAGGAAAATCCACTCGCTGACCTTTTGCATTCTCCCCCCTGAACCATATGTTGCGCCAGACATAAAATCCAACACGCGTTGACGGCTCTTCTGCTCGCAAATGTCAAGGTTGAGAATGATCGGTCGCTTGGACTTAATATGCTCTACGACATTGGGAACATCATCGAAACTCCGCGGCTGCACTACCACGACACGCATCTGTTGTCGCTTGTTAAGGTCAACAATCTGTTGGGGACGACGACTTGGCACTAGGGCTTGGTCGAACTGGTCTGTCTGCTCCTCGCGTAGTTCCTCATCTTCGTCGGTGTCAAACCCGAAGAAGTCCAGTGTCTTTTTCCATAGATTCTTGTTTCCCACAACGCTCTCCCCCATCATCCCGCAAATTTGAAAAGATGACCCGGCCTATTCTCAGCATGTTGGCGCCTTCGTCCAAGGCAAGCTGATAGTCCGCACTCATACCCATAGACAAATAACTCATGGCAGCTGAACCGACAGGCACTCGCCTTAGTTCGTCAAACAGGGCTCTCACCTCGCGAAACACACGGCGAATTGACGCCGGATCATCGGTGTTTGGCCCCATCGACATCAGTCCCAGAATCTTGACTCCGGGCAGATCTTTGACAGTGTCGAGAAAACGAGGCACATCATCGTAAGCTAAACCCTGTTTTGTCTCCTCGCCTGCCGCGTTTACCTGCACTAAACAAGAGAAGATACAACTCTCTCGCGCCGCGATACGGTTCATCTCCTCGGCCAAGTGTAAGCCGGACAAGGAATGGTACAGGTCAAATCGCCCCGCCGCCAGTCGGACCTTATTGGTCTGCAGCCTCCCGATGAAATGCCAGCTCACCGGCAGATCGAGCGAGTTCTGTTTCACGAGCGCGGTCTGCATTCGGCTTTCACCAAAGGTCCTAAGTCCGAGGTCATACGCGCGCCGAATCTCACGCACGCCAACTTCCTTGCTTACGGCCACCAGCGTCACGTCATGGTAGTTCTTAAGCGCTGCCAGCAGCGCGTCTAACTCATTTTTCACGGCGTAGTCCGCTCGACCTTGACATGCTCGGGGTTCGTCACGACTAGCTCGTCTACGTTAAGACCGGACACTACAGCTACACGGGCGCGCGTTTGGCGCACAAGCACCCTGCGCTCAGTCAGCTCACCGGAAGCCACCTTAACGTACACTACATCCCCCTGCGCCGTAGTGACGATCGCCCGCACCGGAACCTTAGTGAGTGTTTCCCCCTCCGGTTGCACAGCGACATTCACTACGCGGGTCGTCAGTAACGACGCGGGGGGGGTCATCACTTCCAGTGCAAGTAGAGTTGCGCTCGTCTCCCCGCTCGCAGGGACAGGTAGCACCGTGGCTGCCAAGGAGACTTCGCCGAAAGAGACCCGCACGGCTCGTCCGAGCGCGAGCGAGGTCGCCTCCATTAGCAACACGATGCGTGTAGGGTCGACGATTGAGCCTACCGCTTGCCCCGCTACGATAGTATCCATGCTTTGCCTCTCCGTAAAGGCTCCACCCACTTGCTTGATCGTTGCGAGTGTCACAGAGCGATAGTCGCCGGCACGCAAAATGCTCTCCCGCCCATCAGTGCCGAAATTCAACACCCCAGAAACAGGTGAGGTGACAGACAGGATGGCCTGCCGCCGTTGGTGTAACAAGTCAGCTCGCCGCTTCGCGAACTCCTCTTGCGAACGAGCCGCAAATGAGTATTCCTCGGCCCGTTTCTGCGCCGCACTGTGCGCCCTCCCTAACTCCGCGAACGCACGTAACGCGAGAGCACTGTCTCCGGCTCGCAGGTAGTGTGCATAACGCGCGGCGAGGTCTCGGATTACCGACTGGGCTTGGGCTAATTCAGTGCGACGGTGCGTAATGATTTCTGCAGACTGCGCTGCGGTGGTCTCCATCTGTTGTGCTTCTTCTTCTAGCTGCCGGTCAATTGCCGCCAAGCGATTCCTATCCACGATTTCAAACATGACTTCCCCTGCCGATATGGTCTGACCATGTTCATGCAGTCGGTTGAGTACCCCTGCTCGCTCTGCGACCACCACCACCTCATCGCGCAACACCACGGCCCGCCCTGATAACAGAGGTTCATTCGCGAGCAAGGCTCGCTCTACGCGCACCTCAGGGAACACCGTCCGAGAGACAAACCGAGCACAACTGAGTACCCCATAGCCGATTCCGACGATGAGAAAGAGCAGCAAGACGCGCCTAAGAGGCCGGAAGCGACGTCTCCTGCGCCTATAGGTCGGTGCGTACTGGCCAACTGACAAATCTCACACCCCCTCTGCGGTGATCTCGCATTATGTAGTTCTGTAAAAGTTGCTCCACTCCTGCCTATGTGGACAAAACACTATTTCCCCTCTACCAGGTGCGCCCCACTCTCGCTTATGCGGCGCCGCTCTACACTGCCGCATGCCGGGCAGCTCCCCGCTGCGGCCACGCTAAGATGACACTGCGCACAGCGGATGTCATCCACAAGAAAGCGCACGAAGCTCACCCCGGCGTGCTCCGCATGCACTAGCTGCTCGTACAACTCTTGGCGTGTTAAGTGCGCACCTCCACCGAGCGTAAAGCAGTGGCCGCCTGGCAAATACGGGTCCATGCTCGCAGCGAGGACGGCGCTCATGGTGCGCGAGTGCGCAGCGCTTGTGCCCATGAAGGATACCAGATCCGCTGTGGATGATAGGACAAAGCGCAATGAGTATTCTCGGCTGAGTTCGCGCACACGCCGCGTAAGCGCCTGTAGCACCTCAAAAACAGTGTCGGAGGAGTCAAGATTTTGGAGAAAGGCGCAGTTTATGACCAACGGCAGAGACCGCTCTTGATACAACGCCCCCATCAACTCCAGCCTGTGAGCCAGAATCCGCGCAGCCACGTCGACATTCTGCTCCAAGCACTGCGTGCCGTAAGATAGTGCGAGCGGTATGTTGATGGAAACCCTAGCCGGCAGGGCAACTCCTCTATTCCCGGTGTAGAAATCTAACGTCCATGGCTCCACACGCAGTCCCATGGCCGTGAAGGCGACAAGTCCTGAACACGTTACGTTAAGGGGTGAGTCCAAAAAAGCAAAAGCTACCCCCAGACGCGTGCGCGCGATCTCTAGAGCTTGGAGTAGTAGCCTGTGGTTAGGGCTACCGGGCTCGAAGTTGACCCCGCGCCGGACACGAAAGACCACCTGCGGCTCAATCAAGGTGGCGCCACTGTCCAAAACGTCTAGTACTGCTCGCGTGAACTCAACGAGTTCGGGCTCTCGGTCATCCCCGAGATTCAAGTTCATGTGCACGCGCGGATGTGTTTGGGCAAATCCAAAAAGCGCCTTTAGAGCAGGGCCCCTGTCCTGCTCAGGCCATAGCTGACGCCATCTGTACCCGACATCTGCGGCAAAGGTATCGAGCACCTGCGTGGTGGGACGGCCTGCGTAGCGCTTAAGGAGTTCTAACAGGCGAAATACGTGGCACGGAGCCGCGAGAGCGGCCGCGGCGAGCAGGTTCGGCACCACCACCTCCGGCTCCGTATAGTGTGAGAGCGCATGCACGTACAAGAGTCCCTGCTCGACAGCCTCTCGGCCCGCCATCGGAACGATCTGTTCAAGCACTGCTCGTTCGCCCTGCAAATGCATCAGTTGAGATACAGAAAACATCATGTAGTGCGGATCCGCAACAGGCGCTCGAGTTCACCTACAAAGTTGTTGATGTCCGTAAATTGCCGATAGACCGAAGCGAACCTTACATAGGCAACCTCGTCGATAAGGCGCAGTTTCTCCATGACCAACTCCCCGATACGGCTGGAAGGAACCTCGGCGGTGGATTCGTGTTGCAGTCTAGTCTCAATTTCTGACACTGCTTCTTCTAAGACCTGTAGGGGAACGGGGCGTTTTTCGCACGCGCGCAAAAGACCGGCAAGAATCTTAGCTCGACTGAAGAGCTCACGCCGCCCATCCTTTTTAATCACTACCAAAGGTTGCTCCTCGGCCCGCTCATACGTAGTGAATCGGCGCATACAATTTGGACACTCTCGACGTCGGCGGATAGCACTCTCTTCACTGGTGGGACGACTATCTATGACCCGGCTGTCTAGCTGGCTGCAATACGGACACCTCACCGCCGCACCCCCGATCTGTGGACTTCACCATTAGTATCCTACTACATCTTGGGGGTAAAAGAAAAGTACCCCCGGAATTTCAGGGGGGGCACTCTACACTTCATCTTCTAAGTACGTAATTGTTTCTTCTGGAAGATCTACGAGAACGACATCTACACCAATTTTAACGATTTTTTCCCACGGTATGTAAATGTCGTTATCTCGCCCAAACAGCCCCAGTATTTTCCCGGCACCCGGAACGACGATACCCTTCACCCGCCCAGCTTCGAGGTCGATTTCGAGGTCCCCGATGAAACCAAGCCGCTTTCCATCTAGAACGCTGATAACTTCTTTTGCACGCAGTTCCGATATTCTTAGCACCCTGCATCACCCCCGCACAAGCCCCATCATTCTACACACTATATGCTGTCGCATCCCAAGAGTTGCCTAAGACGCGCGTATTCTCCGCCACAGGCCCCGCAGTAAGTTGAGAATGGCGAACTGGTGACGCGTTTCCTCTCTCCTACTGATGATACCCTCGATGTAGCACAAAGGTGGGTACATTATGCACCACCAGTTTTTCCCCCGTCCATCACCAATGTGTACGTTCAGAGCAGAGTACACACCTGCGGGCAGTACTGCCTGCCCGTACATTCTAGTGGGGAAAAGGAAGCTTCCCCACATGAGCTGTATGTTATGTGGCGAGCCGAGACTTTCGAGTGACGATTCCGCGAGCGTTTCCAACAGTGCTAGGTTAGCCATAATCACCCTGTTTGCATCACCTGAACTTCTGACGTCTATCAACAAGCGAGTTGCCTCTGCCAGCAATACATCTCGCACCGCCAGCTTTACGGCCTGTTCATGCGGGGAATTGTTGTGCGCTAAGACGTGCAGGCGAATGAGGGAATGGCTCTCCCGACTAGTGTGGGCCTGTGGTGCGGCGACCAACATCACCACAACCAACGCGATGGCCATACGCTTACGCATCAGCGTTCACCCCGCAGGGCGATGTGTTTCCTCATATGGGCGAGAGCCGCCTTCTCCAGACGAGATACTTGAGCCTGTGAAATGCCGATCTCTTCTGCGACTTCCATCTGTGTCTTCCCAGAAAAAAAGCGCAAATTCAAGATATGACGTTCCCGCTCGCTGAGTCGGTGCAGCGCCTCCTTGATGGCAATACCCTCCACCCAATAC
>Ga0136715_1000070_pt1 | contig 19865 bp, 18 predicted proteins | sample SedPBSmetaG_FD_104916 | JGI IMG/M metagenome (GOLD analysis project Ga0136715, IMG submission 104916) | Freshwater sediment bacterial and archeal communities from Indian Creek, Illinois, USA to study Microbial Dark Matter (Phase II) -... | ecosystem: Environmental > Aquatic > Freshwater > Creek...
AATCTATGATTTTCGAGGCATCAAAATTCTTTGAATTTTGAAAGCAATCATCTTTTTATTCTAAAATGGGCTATTTTCAAGGTTTTAGCAGTATTTTAAATGGAGTTACTGAAGAATCAGGATGAGAAGTCAATATTCCATCGGCTTGAGATGATTTACCAGTGCAGATGAGGTGAAACTTTTGGGCATGTGAGCAAAAAGTTTAAATATCACTGGATTATTAGATAGAGCCTGATATCCCTTTAAATTAACCAGATCAGCGAAATTATAATACTATAGAAAAATTTATTATTATTAAAGGCAATAATAATGCTGTATGGCTTCAACAAAAGAAATGCATGCTTTGATATGTAATAAAAATACATAATCTTTTATTATATTATCTATAAATCACTACAAATTGATGGAATTTGGATGAATTCAAGCGTTACAGTTAAATATCTTTAATGTAAATCTATTTTAAAAGCATTTATTATAATAATCATACTAACCTTTGTGATATACTGGTAGGTAATATGAAAATTGCAGTGGTCGGATTGGGAATAGAAGGTAAAAATGCTGTAAAATCTCTTATTAATCATGGATATAAAGTTTATGCTTCTGATATGCAAAAAAATGTAGAATTAACGTGTAATACTGAGTTAGACATGGATCTTGGTTACCATGATTTTGATAAAATTGATTCTGCAGACGCTGTCGTTGTAAGCCCCAGTTTATGGGGCAGTAAAATCGGAAAAAAAGTCAGATCCAGTAAAAAAGCTTTATCTGATATTTTAGCATATCATAAATCCGTTTTTACAATAGGAGTAACTGGTACAAACGGTAAAACAACCACCTGTTACATGATTAAAGAAATACTTGAGAAGGCAGGTTTAAATGTCCTTGTTGGTGGAAATGCCGGTGGGGGATTTGAAGGATATACAAACCTTATACTTGAAAGTTCAAACAAAAAATACGACGTTTTGATAGTAGAAGTTTGCGATATGACCCTTGACTTTTGCTCATATGCATTTGATTTTGATCTTATAGTTGTAACAAACGTGGGTCACGACCATATGGATTATCATAATTCTCTTGAAAATTACAAAAATTCTTTATCCATGTTTTTAAAGGGTAAAACAGCGATATTAAATGGTGAAGATGAAGTTTTAACTCAAATTAAAGAATATCCCTCAAAAACAATCTTTTTTAGAAATATTGAGGGTAATCTTAGTTTATTTGGGAAATTCAATCTGCAAAACGCAGCAGCAGCAGAAAAAGCAGCGCAATTTTTAGAAATATCACAGAATGATATCCAGCGGGCACTGGAAGGATTCAAAGGTGTTAAAGGAAGAACTGCAACTTTAAACATTTCAGGGTGTGACATAGTTGTTGGCAAAACTGACAATGTTAATGCTGCAGAAGCTGTCCTTAATGAATTAGATTTTGATGTAATTATAATTGGAACACCCCGAGAAAATGAGGAATGCCGATTTGGAATACTAAAGGAAGTAGCCAGAGCTAATCCGAAAACAGTGGTTCTATTTCCAGGACTGGAAGATACAACAGATATAGCATTTGAAAAATTAATAAGTGAATGCTATGAGGGAGCTATTAAAATAATGGAAAGCACTGCAGATATCATAGACTTTACAGTTGAATGCAGCGAAAAATATGAGAATGTGTTTATAGGTGGGAATGGCCAGGAAAAACTAATAAAAATACAGAAAACATTACAGTGGTTAGCAAAGGATGATATTGTGATTACAGGTAAGAACGTACTGATAATAGGTGCTGGAAATGCAGGAAGGCCTGCAGCAGACCTTTTGAACTATTTAGGTAATGATGTTATTATTTCAGATATTAATGAATTTGAGGAGCTGCCCAAAAAAGCACAGAAAAAAATTGAAAAATTAAAGGCAAAAGGAATAGCAGTAGAAATGGGCGCTCATATGAACGAGCATGCAATGTGGGCTGATGTTGTTTTTATTTCTCCTAACGTACCTAAAAATTCTGCAATCCAGCAATTTATTTATAAATGTGAAGAAAACTATGAAATAAAGGAAATAGGCACAAAAGACATTGGTAGAATGATAAATTCCATTATAAAGATTCCGATGGTTGGTATTGCTGGAACAGACGGTAAAACAACCACCACTAACATGACAAATTATACGCTGACTGATAAATATAATACTTTACTTTTCTCATCCCTGCAGGACTCTCTGGTTATTGAAGGTCTGGTTGATTTTATTGTGGAAAATGGAACTGGAAGTGCTGATTTCGCTGTTTTTGAACTTCCTCATGGCACTATACAAATGGTTAACGGGCTTGAAATCTGTTTGGGAATTTTAACTAACCTAACACCTGGTCATATGGATGAATTCAACACCTATGAAGAATATGTGGAAAGAAACGTTGCTATAAAAGATTTACTCCATAAAAATGGAGTTTTAATTGCAAATGGTGATGATCCAATTATCAGCAGGCTTGCCCCTAAATTTGACCGGAAAGTAATTTATTACGGCTTTGACAAACCCCGGGAAATAGTAAATAGAGGTAAAACTTACTATCACAAACATAACGTTGATTATGATATTTTAGCTGAAAAAGTAGAACTTAATGGACTGTATGGTTCTGAATTTACCCTTAAAACTGGAAGAATACCTACCGTAGCCTGTAAAAACTGTGGTAAAATGTGCTGCAGTTGCGGTAATTTTGAAAGAAAGTACACAGGACCGGTGAATGTGAGAATAAATCTTAAAGTGCCAGGTTTATGTAATATAGAAAATGCGATGGCCACATTTGCTGCAGATCTGGTTCTTGATCTTGATCCAGAACATATTAAATATAAAATTGAAAACTTTCCAGGTGTAAGCGGCAGATTTGAAAAAATTAACACTGTTAATCACATTAATATATTCATGGACGCTGCTCACAATCCCGAGGCAATGGAACGTCTCCTGGATGGTTTAAACCTTGGAGGAAAAATTATAATATCTGTGGATAATCCCGACACCCTTACCGTACATGATAAATTTAAAATAGGGGAAATACTTGGAAAATATGCTGACGTGGTTATTGCAAGTGCAAAAAATGAAACAACAGAAGAAATGGATATTGATGCTGCAAAAACAGTGATTAAAGGTGCAAGTAAATTAGAATCTTACGGGACCATTAAAGTTTCTGATTCAATTTTAAAAGCATTGCAAATTGCAGAAAAAGGAGATACTATAATTCATATAGGTCCTGGGGTCGTGAATGCATACGAAAATGTGAAATCAGAGATATATGAAGGTATAGATATGTTTAAAAAGCTGAACCCATCATGCTAACTTAAAAAACAGAGTTGATATTATGAATATGCAAAGGTCTAAAATCGTGGTTATCGGTGGCTGCGGAACTGCCGGCAGTTTGATGGCTAGGGTTTTAAAGGATAATGGTGCAGATGTGACGGTGTCTGACCTTCTGGTCCAGAGCCCACAAATAAAGACACTTAAAAAAGAAGGAATAAAGTTCGATCTTGGAGGACATGATGAAGAACTATTAAAAAATGCAGATATAATTGCGGTGGCTCCAAGCCTGCTTAAAAATTCCAGATTAATTGAAAAAATAAGAAATACTACTGATGCAGATATAATAAGTGTAGATGAAATTTTAAGATTTTGTGAGGTTAATAAACCTGTTGTGGCAGTAACAGGCACGAACGGAAAGACCACCACTACCTGGATGCTTAAAAACATTTTAAAGTATGCTGGACATAAAGTTCCAGAACACGAAATGAATATTCAGGGTAATACAGAATTAATTCCACCATTACAGGCCCGGCTGGATGGTGATACCGCTGTTTTAGAAATAGGTACTTCAGGTAGTCCTGATGAAATAAAAAAATCTGCAATAAACTCCAAAGTAAATATAGGGGTAATGACCAATATATCTAGGGATCATTTAGGTAATTCAGGGAATTTTTCAAATTACATTAAGTGTGAAAGCGAAATCGTGGAAGTCGCTGATTTATTAGTTTTTAATGCTGATGATCCACTAATTGCATGCCTCGGATTAGATAAAAGTCATGATAATAGCTTATTTTATGGAATTGAACATGTGGATATGGACATCAATGCATATCCTGAAAAAAGGAAATGTCCTATCTGCCATATGGATCTTGAGTATTCAATTCATTATATGGGTCATCTTGGTATTTATAAATGTTCATGTGGATTTAAACGCTCTGAACCTCATGTAAAAGCTTATGATATCACCAGTAACCAGTTTACATTGGTTATGGGTTCAAATAAATCAAAAATTAAATTAAAAGGCAAAGGGATTTACAGTGTATATAACGCCCTTGCAGCAGCATGCGGAGCAATGGCTTTGAATGTTGATTTTAAAAATATTGTAAAGGGTATTGAAAGTTTTGAGGGAGTAAAAGGTAGGTTTCAGGAAATAAATATTGGAAACAGGGTTATAATAGATTATGCTCATAATCCTGCAGGGGTTACTGCTATAATTCAAGCAGTAGCCTCCGAAAAATCTGAAAAATCAAAACTGATCGTTGTTAACACCATATCTTCAGAAAGTGGAATTGATGGGGATATTGAGATAGCAAAAATACTGAAAGATGCAGATATAACAATAGCAGCATCAAATGCAGGTAGAACTGCAATAAAGAAAATGAAATTTGATACATCCATCATATTCACAGATTCAAGCAAAAAAAGTTCAAAAAAGGGAACTTTAGGTGCAAGCAAAGAGCAGGTTGAAGAAGGCATAAATCAGGCCATTTCTATAGCTAAAAAAGATGACATCATACTGATAATAGGGGAAGGGGGAGTGAAATATTCTACCAAAATACTTGAAAAATTCAAAAATTAGTTTATTAATACTTGTTTTACTTGCAGTAGCTATGTATCCATTTGGAAATGCTACAGCAGATTATTATCCCCAGCAAGGGCCAGATGAAATCACGTCTTTAAATATAGGTGATACAGTTGTATCTGGAATGTATGTTGTAGATGATAGTAAAATTAGGAAAGTTCCACTACTATACAATCCAGAGTATTTAATGGATTATATTAATGATAGAAGAGCAGGTGATCTTATAGGTGCCCTGTTAACTGGAACAATTAAAACGCCAATTAGGAGGATTACAGGCAGTGCAATATTACCATCTGGAATTGCCAATGGATTTGAAGGTCCTGGAGTTCTCATTATAGATGAAAATAAATTGACTGTGAGTCCGCCGGGAGCCTTTGTTTATGGGTATATAACTCCTTATGTATTTGGAGTTAAAACAAAAGAGGGTTTAGAAATTAAGGAAGGAAAAAATACCATTAAAATAGTACCACACGATCAGATAAGCAATGATACTGTACCCCATACCCACGTAAGCGCCCGCAGCATTAAAAGATGGTTTAAAAACGCAGAAATTGGAAGACGTATAACTTTAGATTATGCAATCACTAATTTCAATGATGGAAGGAATAGAGTAACTCCTGAAAACATTCAGAAATTTTTTGGGAGCAACATTGTAAATTACATGAAACACTATCCTGCAGGATCACCTGTACTTGTCTATGCTGGAAATGTAACTGAAAAGGTCATTGGAAGTAATAGAGATTCACTTGGATCATATCCAGAATTTAATGATACAATTAGAGAGCATAATGCACGGGAATTTGTAGAGGCATGGAATGGAACCATAATCCCACCACATACTACTTCACCAGGAAAAGATACTATAGGATTTGGAAGATCTCCAGACCCGGATGCTCCTGAAGGATGGGCTTCTCACGGTGTTTGTCCTCCAGCAAGAGTATTAAGGGATGCAGTATCTCGGGCAGGATTTAGACTTCCAGCAGGCATTAACTGGGGTAAATATGCGGTATCATTTGAATATAATCCTGCAACAGATATTAAGGTAACAAATAATAGAAACTACCCTGTAAAAATACTGATGTGGACAGCTGGATCAGGTCCAGACATGAATATACATGCTAAAGTTATAGCACTCATGTTTCAGTAATAGGGGATTTATTTCCCTTAAATTAGTGATTTAAATGATATCTGCAATTATAGCCGCAGCAGGAAAAAACAGACGGATGCGACAAGATTTAAAAGCCCGTGGTATAGAGATTAAACAAAAACTTCTTCTTGAATTCCATGGAATGCCTATAATACTAAAAACAGTCCAAAACACATTGGATACAGGCGTATATGAATGTATAGTTGTTTTAGGGCATTTCAGTGATGAAATAAGAGCAGTGATCGATGAACTGGATGATGAACGGGTAAGGATAACTGTAAATCCAGACATTCATGTTGAATTATCTGAATCACTCTTAAATGGAGTTAAAATGGCTAAATCTGATTATTGCCTTTGTGTTGCAGCAGATCAGCCAACAGTATCAACTGAAACTCTTAAAAATATTGTTAATCGATTATTTAAAAGTAAAGAACCAGAAAACATAGTTTCAATTCTTGCAAGAGACCAGGATGGATATTTGAATTCAGCAGAAGGCCTTGGAATGCCATTTGCATGCTATAAAAGTCTTTTAGAGAAATATCTTGTTAGACACAGTGATAATTTGAATCCAATCCTGAGAAAAATGGTTGATGATGGAGTTATTTTTTATGGAGTTCCATCACATAACGATCTGGAGTTAATAAACATCAACTGCTTTGATGATTATTTGAAAGTAACTGGAATTAAAAAGAAGTAAATTTTGAAGTCGATTTATTTCATGGATACGAGTGCAGTAACAATACATCCAATATTTTCGCCGTTCATTCCAACAATTACTTCATCTTCTTTTATGCATGCAAACTGTCTTGAGCCGCTGCATCCAAGAGTGAAATTTGCAGTGTTGTTGACGAAGGGACCAGCCACAGCATCAGCACATACCGATTGAATTCCTGAAAAACTTGCTTCTACCCTATCCCCACGGGTGTAAACCATAGCCTGTGCAAGTTTCATTGCCTGGGCAGGATTGCTGATAACTACAATGACGTCCGGGTAAAAATTAACTTTTTCTAAGGGTGTATAGATAATAGCTTTCATCATGGAGTCAATTTTAGGGATCGATTCCATTGTACGCTTTGCAGATCCGAGACTGGAGAATCTACCAAGACTTTGATAAAATTCACCAGTTTTTATCTTCTCTGGAGTTTCCATTAATCCAATTGCGGATGCCCCACCTTTACACATCTGTTCTTCACCTGTTGCATAGAAAATTTCACCTTGTGCCGCTTTTTGAACCATTTCACAGTGCCTTATGTTTTCATCGATCTTTTCAATCCCTTCTGAATATCTTCTTCCCTTAAAACAAATTTTATTGCTACAGGGGATTTTTTTAAACCAAGTCTTTCTTTAAGTTCTCTTGATATCGTATCGTATCCACTTACTTTGCAAGTGCTTTCTGCCATGATTTTCACCACTTCTACTATATTTTTTAAAATATTTATTTATATTCAAAAATCAGTATAAAAATGAACATAACAAAAAAGAATTATTAATTTTAAAACTCGAAAAAATAGTTTTTAATAGAAAATGAAAATAAATTTAGCTTTTAACAGATTTAATGCCTTCAACAAGCTCTTCAATCTTATCTTTAACATCAGAGCTATCTTCAACAATTGTACCTGTTACCACAATATCTGCACCGGCTTTTGCAACACGTGCAGCGGTTTTGCCGTCACGTATCCCCCCGCCCACAATTACAATTAAATCAGTCATTTTTTTGACCCCTGCAATCATGGCTTCTGGAATATGTTTATCAGCACCAGAACCTGCTTCAAGATATAACAACCTCATTCCAAGACATTCTGCAGCTATTGCATAAGCAGCAGCGATATCTGGCTTGTTTCTTGGGATCAACTTAGCGTCTCCTACCCATCCAACTGTTCCACCAGGTTCAACAACAAGATAGCCCATTGGAAGTATTTCAATTCTCATTTTTTTAATTGCTGGAGCACCTAAAGCCTGTGCACCAGTTATCCAGTAGGGATTGGTTGAATTTAGGAGACTCATAAAAAAAATTGCATCTGCATATCTGCTCACACCGCTTATATTTCCTGGAAAAAGAATAACAGGAACATCAATGCTTTCCTGCAGGGCTTTTGCAGTAGCGTCAAGTTCTGTGAGTTCTGTAGTTGATCCGCCAAGCATTATGCCACATGTCCCACCAGATATGGCTTCTTTTGCTATCCTTACAGCTTCTTCAGGGCTCTGTTTTTCTGGATCTAAAAGTGTTAAATGTATTTTGTGGTCCTTTAATGCAGTGTTAATGTAGTTTTCGACTTTCATCTTACCACGACATGAAAAAATAATTATAATAATTGAAATTAATACTATGGATATAAAAATGGAGGATGAACCTCAAAATTAAATTTAAGAGTCCTTTTTATCCTCTTGGCTCTTTAGCTTTTGGTCTTAGACCCTTGTAACCGCATTTTCTGCATGTTTTTGCAGTTGGAGGGTTTCTTGCATTACATTTTAAGCATATTTTGATATTGAATATTCTGTTTTCTGCTTCTTCAAACCTAGCCATTTATTAGCCTCCTTATGTATTTATTTAATTTAATTTTAGACAGTTTAGAATATAAACTATTCCAGGTATTTATTTTGAATTTCCACAACTTCTAAACTGTTTTCAGCTTTAGAATAACTTTCTAAAAGCTCCTCATTGAGCTTTAGAAAATGAGGACCCCACTTAAACTGGGACATAATGTCAGTAGCTATATCTTTAAATCCAATTATATAAAAACTTGCTGCAATTGCCTCGGCAGTTGATAGTATGCATGGCTTTCCATAGTTAGTTGGATTTGCAGCTATAAGAAAAGGCAGTGATCTACTGTTTTTTACTGTTTTTAGTCTAAAAGGAACTTTATTTAACCTTTTCCACGAACAATCAAGTCCTACAAGCCCTTTTTCTATTATCATCTCTTTATCTTCACGAGATAAAGCTTTCTTGGAATAAGGATCCAGGATGATTCCACCACCAGGTATCATGTTTAGTTTTGTAACTACTTTAACCTTTCCCTGTTTTCCAAGTTTAACTGTGGTGCATTTTTTACGATCACATTCTTCTGCGTGGTATACAACAATTCTCATTTCTAAAACACGTTCTAATCTATATTTTTCAATTATTTAAAAAGCAATAATTTACAACAACCTGCTTTATATAGCTCCATATTTAAAAATTTATGTTTTTAAAAAAAAGACCTTTCATATTCTATTATTTTGGATACTGCCCCTTTTGCATCTTTTATGTCTTCAAGGTCATAATAACGTCCCCCTGATGCTAAGGCAATTTCCATATTGGTGCTTCTACCGTATTTAACAGATTTTTCAAAATTAACAACAACGGTAGTTATATCATTCTCTTTAAGATTTTTTGCAGCATTAATGGCATCTCTCGTAGGGTCTTCATTTATTCCCACATTTGGCATCCCATCAGTTAATATTATCATTATTGGAACATATTTTCTTCTTGTTTTCTCTCTTTTAAGCACTTCAAAACCTTTTTTTATTCCAGAGGCTAGGGGTGTGGTTCCACCTACCCTGATATTATCCACATGATCTTTAAATGAAATTGCACGTCTCGTTGCTGGGACAATAACTTCTGCATCCTGACCTTTGAAACCTATTATACTAATTCTGTCATTATAACGAGAGGTATCGTCGATTAATTGATTTAAAATTCCTTTAACTTTATTTGCTTTCCTTTCTGAAAACATGGACCCACTTATGTCTACAACAAGTGCTATTGATGCTCTAGCGCCGTGTTTCCTGACTTTTTGGCGTATATCATCCTTTTCAACTTTAATGCTACCATTTGATCTAATTGCAGCAGCCCGTAGGGTTGCATCTATTGCTATATCGCGACTATCTTTTTTGGGAAGCTTGCTTTTTACGTATTTACCTTTTTGAGTCTTAGAATCCACTCTTTTCCCATAAAGACGATTTTTTTTAGTGCCTTTCATTTTAAGAAGCTTTTTTATATCAATCCCCTCGGTATCGGCATCAACTTCATCATCTTCATCTTTTTTACTTTGAAGTTTCATTCCTTTTTTTTCTTCATCCTGGCCTTCAGGCTGTTCAGTAGGCTTTGGAGAGATACTAACAGTTTCATTTTGTTTTTCATCAGGATTTTCTTCAGGGACTAAATCATCATATTTAGGATGTTCATCTGGTTCTTCCCCACCTTCTGGATCTGCTTCATTACTATCTTCCTGTGATTGATCTTCATGGCTTTCTTTTTCTTTATCATCTTCTGCAGAAGAGATTGCTTTTTCAAGCATTTGTTTAATTTTTTCCTGTTCATAGGATTTTGGAAGTCTTTCTCCAAGAACGAGAATCATTGCTTCTTCTAAATCCTCATAAGTAACTTCAACATGGTTATTATAAGCTGCAATGGTTTTCGCTGTTTTTAATATGGCAATATCTGCTCTATGACCATCAACTCCCACACTAACACTAACATGTGCTATTGCTTTCATAATTTCAGACGATACATTTATATTCTTTAGCAGTTTTCTTGCACTTAAAATGTTTTCAAGAATCTCCTCCTGTTCTTCCCTGAATTTGTCTACAAATGCTTCAGGATCACTTTCAAACTCTTCTCTTCGTGCCATTATTTTAACACGGTCTTTTATGCCCATGATGCTGTGTACAACAATATGTAGACCAATTCTGTCTGAAAGCTGTGGTCTAAGCTCGCCTTCAGCAGGGTTCATGGTTCCAACAAGTATAAATCGTGACGGGTGAGATAGGGAGATTCCTTCTCTTTCTACAACATTCATGCCGTAGGCAGCAGCGTCCAGCAGGACATCCACAAGGTTATCATCCAGAAGGTTTATTTCGTCAATATAGAGTATATTTCTATTAGCTTCAGCAAGAATACCGGGTTCCAAAGCCTTAATACCCTCTTTAAGCGCTTTTTCAATATTTATTGATCCAACAACACGATCTTCAGTTGAACCCAGAGGAAGCTCCACAACGCGCATTTTCTTATTTTCTATTTTCATGTCTTCAGATATGCATGAATCACAAAGCGAACTTTTATCATCAGGATCGCAGTTAAATGGGCAACCTTTTACTACTTTAATGAAAGGTAAGAGGTCAGCAAGAGCTCTAACTGCTGTGGTTTTACCAGTACCCTTGTCTCCTTTAATAAGAACTCCGCCGATACTGGGATTAATTGCATTTAATATCAATGCTTTTTTAATGTTTTCCTGGCCAACAATTGCTGAAAATGGGAAAATAAGATTTTTCAATTGATTTCACCGTTTTAATGCTCTAAAATAATTTAAGATAAATTTCATTGAATATATATAATTAGGATTATTGTCCATAAATATAATTAGGATTATTGTCCATAAATATAATTAGGATTATTGTCCATAAATATAATTAGGATTATTGTCCATAAATAATTATTGTCCATAAATATATACTGCTAACATTATTATGTAGAACTACAAGATGATAATAATTTAGAAATTTTAGAAAAAATTTATTCATAACAAATAATAAATAAAACATTTAACATAACGAGAAATGGTGGTAATTATGTGTACCGTTGGAGGCCCAATGGCAGATATTAAAATGAAAAAACTTAAAACCAAAAGATACAGATGTCTGGATTGTGGAAACGAATTTAAGGGACTTGGAAAAAGAATAATATGTCCATCATGCCAGTCAGAGAATGTAGAAGCCTTAGAATAGATAAGGACCATATATTATTTTTAATTGGGAATTCTGGCGAACTGGGCATCATTAAATCTGGCCGAAAAAAGCAGATATTTATAGGAATGCCTGATAAAGAAGAAATAGTTGTATATCTCGAACCTGAAGATTTAATAGTGGTTTCTGCATTCTGTAAGGGCAGAAAGGCAGAAAAAGGAATTAGAAGTTTGCTTTATCTACTTAAAGATATGAATTTTCCAATTACTGTCCTTCCAGAAAACCATCCAACATCATCAAGGTTACCTATGGTGGTTGCTACAGGAGATCACATCCGTTTAAACTGTAATATAGTTCCAGGCACCCATCCAGAACAGGACATCTTATGTGCATGTGAAGATCTTCAAGATACCGAAATAACAGCAACAGAAGAAGGTGTTGACATTTTAGGTTACTCTAAAAAGTTTAAAATTGAAAAATTTTAATAGGGCTAAACTGTATAACTGTTTAGAGAATTTAGTTTAATAAACATGAAAAAACTTAAGGGTACTTACCATGTCAATTTATGAAATTTATCAAATTTTTGGACAAATAGTTTTTATTGCAGGTATCTTATTATTAATCCTGCTATCTGTTACACTTATTCTTGGAAAGGTGCTTCTAAAGCAGGAAAGACTTATTTTCCCACGGCTACTCCTATTTACTATAGATGTATTTTATGGGCTTTTTAAAAAATTTGCAGGCAATGTGGGAGTAGATGAAAAAATAGTGGATCAAATTGGCGTTGAAGTTAGAAATAAGGTCAATGAAAATTCATTTAAACAAATTGATGATAGGGACAAAGTTTTAATACTGCCTCACTGTTTAAGAAGCCCGAAATGCGAGGCCAAACTAAATACAACTGGTCTTCATTGTACTCACTGCAATCGGTGTGTAATCGGTATTTTAAAGGATAAAGCAGAAGATAGAGGATACAACGTATTTATTATACCTGGATCAACCTTTTTAAAGAAAATAATTAAAGAAAAAAGATTTAAAGCAGTTTTAGGTGTAGCATGTTACCAGGATTTGAATCTTGCTATGATGAAACTTTCAGATTTCCACTGTCAGGGCGTGCCTCTTTTAAAAGATGGATGTGTCTGTACAAAGGTTGATACACGGGCAGTTTTAGATAAAATGGGAATTGAACTCCCTCAAAATACTCCAATTCCTCAAGGTAATGTTACATGCAGTAAAGAACATCCATCACGTAAATTATTCTAATGCAAAAATGAGATATTTGGAAGTTTTTAACTGAAAATATATAATCTGGAGAGATAATTATGAAGACTGTTATTATTAAGGATAACATTTTTATAGTATGGAAACATATATTATTAACTGTGATAACATGCCTCAGTCCTATACTTTCGAAGAAATAAAAAATGACCCAAAAATGCAAGAATTTCTAAGAATTAAATATGGTTTACAGCCATCTACAATTGAAAGCTATTTATATGTTCTAAAAGAGTTCTGTAACTTTACTAAAAAATCCCCTACAGAAATACATGATTTACACCGTGACGATTTAAGAAAAAGAGTCCCAGAATTTGATATGTGGTTAAACGACGCAATGGGAGGCTATGTTTCATTTTTAATTAAACGTAATCATCCTAAAGGCACAGTTAAAAATCATGTAATCCGAATTAATGGTTTCTTCCATGCTTTTAAACTTAGACCAACACCAAAAACTAATATTCCTATAAAACATATTTCAGAAGATTCTAAACATGCACTAACTGTTGAAGATATAAGAAAAGCTATAACAAATAGCAAACCTACATATCAAACCCTTTTCATTACAATGGCACAAACCGGACTAGCTGTTGGTGATGCACTATTACTCGATGTTGAAGATTTTGTTTTAGCTGTAAGTAAAAAAGGTGAAACTTTAACTGTCAAAGAAGCGATTTATAGGGCTAAAAAAGAAGATAATATCATAGGATGTTTTGATTTAAGAAGAAAGAAAACAAGCGTTGAATTCTATACTTTTGTAGGTCCTGAAGCCCTCCGAAGTATCGCATCATTATTAGAAACTCGGGATGAAGAATATTTAAAACCCGAAATGCCCATTTTTATGAAAGAAACATCTAGAATCTCAAAAGAAAAAGAAGAGAGTATAAATGACTTGCGATTAAAGCCTAAGGCAGTTAACAATTATACTCATAGAATGCACGAAAGAAAACATATCTTCCCTAGAATAAAAGTTGGTGGAACAGAAAGAAACTATTTTAGGTCTCATAAAATTAGAAAATGGTTTTCTAACCAGCTAAGATTCAAAGCAGGCTTTAACTCTGATGATGTAAAATATTTAATGGGCCAGAAAACGGGAGATGTCCTATAACAGTACATAGATACAAATAACTATAATGCATTAAAAGGTAATTACCGTAAGGCATTGCCTTTTTTAGCCATAGCAGATGAGATAATTCTAGAGGAAAATCAGGAAGCTTTGGAAAGGCTTGAAGAGAAACTTAAAGAAAAAGATAAAGAAATAAACGCCAAAATGGAAAAAATGGAAAAAGAACTTAAAAAACAGCAATTTTTATCAGCACAATTAAAATCATTACTTGAACAAGAACGGTTCAATCAACTAGATGAAGAAGTTAAAAAAGAAATTCTTAAGGGTGATGTAAAATTCGTTAAAAAGGATGAAATAAAAGCTAAAAAATCTTAAAATAAGTTCTAAAACATTTTATATTTCATCTATATACATTATTTACTTATTTTCCTTCTAATTTCTTTACTGCTTTTTGATAGTTTCATATACGCCAAACGCTGCATTTATGTTAATTTTTTTCTAATTCCGGTTCCTGAGGAACTTTTTTATGGTTTTATCTTGTCGTATGGTGTTTTTGGTACATTGAAAAATAATTTACTTAAAGCGTTATATACGCCTGTTTTTTAGCAATAGGTTCTATATATAATTAAAAATTTAGTAATTAAGATTTAGGGTAATCTTGAAATTTCATTAAAACTTTTTCTTGTGGTTTAATGCTAAGTCTCATAACATCATTTTCGCCCGTATCTTTTAGCATTAATTTAGTTGATTCTTCATGTAAGATAGTATAATTCTTTAATTTTACTCTAAATTTCCCAAAGGATATTTCTTTTCCAAATATTTTTAAAATGTAATCAGGATTTTCAAACATAAATTCTTTTTCTTCTTTATTTTCTTTTATTAATTCTTTTATGAATTTTGCACTGATATTAAAACTAATATCTTCTGTAGGTACTTCGATTATTCCCTCATTGACTATTTTAAACGCTAAATCTGTGTTAAAATCATCTTCTTGACTAATTTCAAGATTTTGAGGAAGTATTATTTTATGGTTAGTATTCTCCTGGATATTTACTAATTTTTTTATAAATTCATACCCTGCCTCATTACCAATCGTTACTCCCTTAACTACTAATTTTAAAACGATTTTATCATTTTCAGGACTAACTAGTTCGACTACCTTCTTTTCATTTAAAGCCCTTAACAGTTCTTCCCATTTTAAAAATTGTTTGACATCAGCTTTGGAATTCATGTTGAGTGTGATATCATTATCTCTATTAACATCTATTTTAAACTCGAATTTATATGGTAAATTTCTATCCTCAGTGGAAATCTTTAATTTATCTCTTATTTTCTTTCCCCTAAAAAGTAGATTATCAAATCCAAAATCATTGCCATCTACTTTTAATATAAGTGGAATAATATTTCCGGGTATCAGTTTGATTCCGGCGAATGTAGCATCTTTAATTCCAATAAGGTCACTAATATCAATAATCTCTCCATCTTTTTTCAGTTCAAAATTTGATATTCTATCCCCCGTAAACACTATAGGTACGCCTGTTTTTATGGACCCGTCTATTAATTCTAAAGGATTAATCTCTTTGTTAGGGCTTGTTATAGTAAATTTCCCATTTATAATCTCTTTTTTGCTCATATTACCCTCTTGACGATTTTCTTGAATTATCGTATAATTCCATTAATTCTGGAAATCTTTCATTAGAGTTTTTAGTTAAAGATTCCACAATATTATCAAATTTAGGGTCTGAAATTGGATACTTAAAAATATCATACGATAAACCTAATAAAAGTATATTAGCTATTATTATATCTCCCTGCATTAAGCTTATATCTAAATTAGGGTTATTAAATAAATCTTTACCATAAAATAATAAATAAATAGCAGTAGGTGAGTTTTTAAGTATCTCTAAACACTCATTTAACTCATTATTTTCAAATATCCAATTATATTTATATTGTATGTAAGAAGGGAGCTTTTTTTCTATTATATTTTGAGCATAATTAGATTTTATAAATTCCCAATTTTCTTTACCAGTGACAAAACGGTTTATAAGTTCTTCGAAACAACTAACATCCTCAATAATGCAATATGAGCCAGATTCATCCATAATAATTCTTTCTGCAATAAGGCTATCTAAATTTTTTTTCACATAAATTTCAATTTCATTTATCTCTGAACTAATTTCATTCAAAGATTTCTTATTTTTATCCAATAAACTCTTAATTATACTCTTTTTTATTAGTTCATTTTTATTTAGCTCTAAATGTACAGATTCTAATTTAAATCCTTTTTCATCCAAGATTTCTTTTACAGAATCGAGTTCTTGTTGTATCTTATCCTTTATTTCTAGTAATAAACTGTTGTCTTCTTCTGATTCAACTGTTCCTCCAATTTTTATTTTTCCATCATTATTTTCATTAAATAAAATGCCAGTAATTAGGTCATGTTTCCTAAAGTGTTGATAAAATTCCCATGAGTCAGAATTAATAGTTTTAAGGAATAATATAGATACTCTATCATTAGTTACATGGCATTCATCAGCTAATCTAAGGCAAGCCCCTAAAAACCTTAAATGGATTCTTTTTTCATGAATCAGGTCTTTTAATTCACTATTAATGTCTATTTGTCTATGGGCTCTACAAATATCAGAAATTACTTCTGCCTCATGATTTTTTAATTTTAAATCAGATGCATTTCTTGTAATATAAATACCACTCCGTATATGGTGTTGATTTCTAATTCCATTTCTGAAGTTTTCCCTTCCGGCTTCATCTAATTTGTTAAATTCTTCTTCTTCGTTTCCATTAATTAATTTCATCCCCACATCATGAAGCCATGTTGCAACAAGTAAATAAAAAATTTCCTTAGAGTTTAAACTAGATTTTATGGAATTGGGAATCATTTTATCCATTATATACTCAATTCCTTTTGAATGAGCTATATCATGATTAGTATATTTTGGAAATACTATTCTAATTTCAGGTAGAATAGATTTAGCTTCCCTTTCAATATCCATAAGGCGATTAAAATCTTCTGGCGATTTCTCATTTAAAATGTCACGTAATTTCATAATTTCACACTATTAAACGATGTTAAATAATAAGATAATAAAATATAAAAACTTATCCTCAAAAATATAACGACAGTGTGGTTAAAAATAGTCGAGTATTTCTTACATGTGAGATTCACTCAAATTTGTTTAATAAACAAATTTACTTCTTTATATATGAATATAGAGAGGTAAACGAACAAAAGCAAACCTGCCTCACTTACAAAATTAATTTTGACCGTACTAAATAGTCTATTTACCTATTTTAAATATTAAAACTAATATTTATTTTTTTAAGCCAATATACATCTATAATAGATAATTTAAATCCCAAATAACCCATTGTTTTCAATCAAATAAACCAAAACATTTAAATGCTTTACATTGCTGTGTATATTTAGACAGCAAACACAGGATATGAATACAAACTTGCCAAAAAAGATGCTCCTACTTTATTTAAAGAAAATAGATAGCGAAAATCCACTAAGCATTTAAAGATACTGGAAAGTTGATGAATTAGAATGCAAGGAGATAAATAGCAAATGGTCAATTAACCGTATAAATTGATAAGTAATCTCAGTATATACTTTTAATCTTTATTTACAAGTATTTTTTAAATTAAATCCATTTAAAATCATTAAATGTAGTTTAGATGGATTTCCTAAAAATACCCTTTAAACTTATAAATTCATCTATAAATCTAAGGAACTCAAGGAAAGAAAAGGTGAGAATGATGGAAAATGTGAAAGAACAAAGAGATGAAGTGCAAAATAAAGAAAACTTAGACTTAATAGATAGAATAGCAAGTCATAACCCTGAAACAAAATTGCAGATAGAGGAAAGACTTCGCGAAATAAATAAATATCTGAATAATCTTAAAGCTCAAGGACATAAGGGCCTAATAAGTCCAGAATCCCGTGAGGTAGTAAGAGGATATATCCTAACTGATAAAGACTTGTGCAAATCACGTATTTTAAAAACCAGAGATGATATTAAAGAGGTTAATAATAACCAATACCAGATTATTTACAAGAATGAAGAATCTAATACTGATTCTGATTTTGAAATAGAACCTAATAAACCATTCTATCAAGATTCAGAAGAATTTAAGAATAAGAAGAAATTAACCAAGTTTTTAAATAAGTCCAAGAAAGTGTATATTAATCCAGACATGTCATTTATACCCTATAAGGCTGATGATAAGTTTTATATCCTCGTTGTAAATAATGTCTTAGAGAACATTGAAGTATACCAGTTAAACAGCTTAAATTACCTGAATAAACAGCATAACGTGTATTATATTATTGAAGCCAACAGGGATGATAGAGTAAAAGACCTTAACTCATTTAAAAATTACATTATAAGAACATGCCAGAAGTACGCTAACTATAATAGAACACAATTATATGAGGTTTATAAGAGCGTGGGCGATTTTGAGAGCGATAAAATTTCTAAACAATATAAATAACTCTTTTATTTAACATTTTTTAACTATAAAAAAATCGTGGAAACTCAAATACTTATAGTAACTCTAAAATTTCATAATGAATATGTAATGTGTTTAGAAAAGATGATAGGAAGCTAAATTAACACGATGTGAAAAACAACCCCTTAAACTTATGCATATACATAATAAACCCTTTTATTACTTATTTTCTCTCTCTATAATAATTATAGTACATTATTAACTGGGGGAGGGGGGGTCTATGTATATACCCTTTCCCTTCCCCCGGATAATTTTACGGCACTACCAATCCAAGCAGTGTGGTAGCTCTTTATAGCTCATACTGGTGTAGTTGTTTGCAATATAACTAACTGCAATCAACTATGCAGATTAGGGCCAATCGGGGAAAAGGGCATTTTCAATGTTCAATATTTTACTATTTTTATATGAGATTATTAAACATTGTTCATTTTTTTTATTTTACACATTTTTCAAAGTGCCACCGTTGTTTGCAATATAACTAACTGCAAACAACTAACCACATTGAGGTAAAACAGAACTTTTTAAAGAGATTAAAGAAAACAAACACATAGGAGATTTAAAGATGGAATTTGACAAACATTTTAATCTTACGCAATATCTAATAAGCTAAATCATTTCATACGTAGTTGCAATGAGATGAATTATGTAATAGAATGATATTCTGCTCATTATATGGGCTAATATTAATAAAAAATAATTTAAAACATCGGCAAAACGGTAATATTAATGTTAAATATTCAAATTAATTGCATCGAAACTGAAGTAAAAATTATGTCGGGTTAGATATTTTATCCATAGGTTTTTCCCATGCATAATTATGAGCTTATACATTCTCCTTCTTCCGGGGACATTGCAAAAATTTCATTGAAAAATTAAGTCACACTTTATCTGACAAAATAATGGCTTAGCTCATGTTAAAAATAGTCTAAGCATTTGTGCGTCTGCATATATGCTAAACAGCATATTTAATTAGAGTTTATAATGAGGGTCAATTAAATTGGATGGTGCTTTAGTTATATTAAATGTTGAAGTCTTACTTTGATTAATTAATAAGTTATATGCTTCATTAATAGTACCTACTCAGTCTTATGCTTGGAATATTCATGTTTATATGAATAACAACATTTTTTCACAGGGCATTCTTCGTTTTTTGGATACTTGAAATGAAATATCAATGCACCAAGGCCTATTATTCTATAATAATATACAGGGTGTCTGTTTTAAGTGAAATTTTCCATGGCGTAGATTTCTTGGATTTCGTTTTGGCCGTAGGATATTAGTATGCCTAGTAAAAGTACATTTAGATAGGCTTTTTTATAGACTGAT
>Ga0136715_1000072_pt1 | contig 19612 bp, 18 predicted proteins | sample SedPBSmetaG_FD_104916 | JGI IMG/M metagenome (GOLD analysis project Ga0136715, IMG submission 104916) | Freshwater sediment bacterial and archeal communities from Indian Creek, Illinois, USA to study Microbial Dark Matter (Phase II) -... | ecosystem: Environmental > Aquatic > Freshwater > Creek...
GTATAGACACAACTAATATAAAATGGAGGTAAATTAATATTATAATATTCATGGTGGAAACCATTGTATAGACACAATCATGCTTAAATCCCATCCACATTCTGTAATTAACTCCAGTAAGTAAATTTAATATTCAATAAAATATAAATTTTAAGAAAATTTTGAGGTATCTGAGTTGACATCTCTTTGAACTTATGCAAATACTTGAGTTAGGGATCTCACACCTGATAATTTAACCCTCTTTTTTTGAGGAATAAAATTTAGTACAGCTTATCTTTCTATTTTTAAAAATCTGGAATTAAAAGCCACTATAATGGTACTCACTGACATTAATATGACCCCTGCTGCAGGAGTTAATAGAATTCCATATGCATAAAGTATTCCTGCTGCAATTAGGAGTGTAAAGACGTTATACCCAGTTTCCCATGCCAGGTTTTCCACCATTTTTCTGTATGTTGATTTTGAAAGCCGTCGAAAATCATAGATTTTCGGGGCATCAAAATTCTTTGAATTTTGAAAGCTTTACTATGTATACTGCAACAAGTGGATTGCTTCTTACAAGTACAATATCCCCAGCTTCAATAGCAACATGAGGACATGCGATAACCATTACAGTCACGGCTCTCTCAATTGCAAATTCAAATCCAAAATCTGTAAGTCCTAACCATGCTATAAGTGTTAAAAATCCGCCGGTCAAGGCTTATAGTTGTGCGTAGTAATCTTTGGTGATTGTATTGACGTCCATATATTGCTTGTTTAGTAAATCCTGATTGTAGTAGTCCTGCAATTTTGAAGCATGCTGCAGCTCAAAATCCTTGTATGGATTGTTGAAATAAGGGTAAATCATTCCTGAAATCATGTACATGTATGCTGGGATTATTCCGTATTCTTTTGTTAATACCTGGAAATATGGAAATATAAAGGGAATCCATCCCCCGGCTCCAGAATAGGGTTACCTACTCGAGCGTTCCCATGATAGACCATTGGTATTGGACCTTGTTGCCCCTGTTTTTGTGCGAGTTCATTAACATGTCCCTTCATTTCCTCATAGGTTTCGTAGACTATTCCATCAGACATGTATTTGTATCTACCATCCGGAACACCGAATAAAGCCACTTTAAGATAGTCTAAATAGTTAATATTATCTAAACCTATAGAACCCGCACCTTCAGTGTAAATATAAGCCACCTGAATTATGTACACGTTTCCCTCCCGGTAACTACGGTAATTGGAACCTCCATACATATGCAAAATTAAACCTACTTTAGAACCAGTTTTTTCAACCTGCTGCGCAAAAAGCTTTGAATAAGGATGCTCTGGATAAAAGTCAGGATTTGCAAGTTTAATAAAAGCATTCCTTCCTAAGGGTTCAATAGGTCCGTTTGAAACTGTAATATAGGAGTAGCCTGTAATAAGGGCTAAAATAGTCAGTGAAACCAATAATAATCTCATTTTTTTTCTCCAGTAAACTTAACAATTGTTATATTTTAATTGAATTAATGTCTCTATAAATGTTTATTTCATAACATTCGTAACATTTTTAATTATATTTGAAAAACTTAAAAATTAGCTTTATACAGCGCTGCTAAGGTGATAGATTAAAATTTGGTCAAACTATAAATAAGATTACCCCTAAAGAAATAAAAGATTTTAAAGATTGTCATGTCAACAAATAAGGATAACAGGTGACTTAATGGATATTAATATACTATATGCAATCGTTCTTGGGATAGTACAGGGTCTGACCGAGTTTCTACCAGTTAGCAGTTCTGCACACCTGATATTTATGCATACGATTACAGGGGTTGAGCCAAGCTTAGCCTATGTCACTCTGCTGCACATCGGAACATTAGTAGCAGTGGTGGCTTATTTCTGGAGTGATTTAATAAACATGTTCAGGTCATTCTTCTCAAGCCTGATGGATATACCTCAAGGACAGTTTCGTAAAGGCATCCATGAAGATCAATTTAAAAAACTGGCCTGGTTTATAATAATAGGTACCATACCTGCTGGAATAGCAGGTACTCTCTTTAAAGATTTTTTTGAAGGTTTATTTAGTAATATTGCTGCTGTAGGCTTCTTTTTAATTATAACTGGTTTTTTACTCCTTGGATCAGAAATTATATCTCGAAGGGTCAGTAGCAGGACAGGTTTAAAAGAGATGAATGTAAAAAACTCTATCATAGTTGGAATTGCCCAGGCCTGTGCCATTGCTCCAGGTATATCACGTTCTGGAGCCACAATTTCTACAGGATTATTTTTAGGCCTGGAAAGAGAGTTAGCAGCTCGTTACAGCTTTTTACTTTCAATACCTGCCATATTAGGGGCAGCACTAATACAAATTAAAGATATCATTTCTATTCTTGATATCAGTACCACAGGAGCTATTTTCGGTTTTATAGCTTCTGTTATAAGCAGTTATCTTGCTATTAAATTTATGTTAAAGTTAATAAAGGAAAAAGACCTGCTTCCATTTGCTTATTACTGCTGGATAGTAGGCCCACTTGCAATAATACTGGCTTACATATACAATTAGGGTGTTAGATTTCTGGAGATTTTTCAAGAAATTATCCTGCAAGGAATAAAACCAGCTTTTAAAATTCTTATAATCCCACAAAAATCATTGAAAGGAAATAAATCTCAGAACAATAGATAAAATGCTTTTTATATCTTTAAACATAAAAAATATAGACGTTTTTCAGTCCAGCTAACATATTTTTCCCTCTTAATTAATTATCTTCCCCTTTATCCTCATTATCATCAAAAATAAATAGTTCATCAATTTTGGCATTTAAAGTAACTGCAATATCATGAGATAATTTAAGTGATGGATTATATTTGCCTTTCTCAAGAAATACAATGGTTTCTCTCCTGACACCAACTTTTTCTGCAAGTTCTGCCTGGGTAAAGTCATATTTAGCTCTGAATTCTTTTATTCTATTTTTCATTAGAATCCCGTTTAATTATATATCTCGAATTACTTTAAATTATATAAATAAGAATTTTATCACAGTAAAACTCACTTTTATTTTATATCGCCTTTACGGCTTAAAATTGCGTTGGCCACAACCATTGTAGATACCATTGTAAGGATTGTTACACAGAATGCTTCTGCAGCGTTATATTCACGGCTCCTCTATTAACTAAAGACAAGTAAAAAGCTTATAAAGCTTAGTGTCCCATACCATGAATATGTATCCACAGCCGTGCATATATTCCTTATCCTTTCATCTTTTGCAGGTTTTTCCATCCCTATTGACCGGAAAAAGTTCGTATTGAGTATGACTATGCTTAATAAGACCACAATGGCTAGTATCGTCAATTGTCTTCCAGATAATTAAAACAATTCCGGATATAATTAATGCTGCCGATGTAAGCCACATGCTTATTTTATATAGATCAATTTCGTCTCCTTTTTCATATTTATTCCTTTTTTCCTGATCTTTGATCCCTATGAAAAATATAAAGAATGCAAAGAACGTATAATATAGTGGTTCATTTAACACATATCCAAGAAGTTCCAATACTCCTAAAAATCCATATAATCAGTTAAATTTGATTTTCATACTATCACACTCCTTATTTAGCTTCCATTTTTAACTTATCTATTTCCAACATAATGTTATAAATTTCTAACACTATGTTGTATAATTCTAACATAATGATATTTAAAACTTTTGATCATCTTAAAAAATAGTTACAGATTGAATATATTAGGGTAAAACATACTTTAACATCCTGTAGCTAAAAAATTTTATTGCATAGATCCTCAATTTTTACCCTTATATCGTCAACATTGATATCTTTAAGCATTGCAGCCATCATAGCTCCGCCAGCTCCAACTCCTTCCTTTACAGAACCATCTAAATAACTTTTCAGTCCTGCAACAGAAGACTTTTCAAATTCAGGATCAACTGCAAAAATATTGATATCGGCAATCTGGCGGGCTATATAATTAATATCAGCTGTTTCATCTTCTGCAACAAAAATAGTTGTTGTGATGCATAGATCAGAGAAATCAAATTCAGGGTCAATACCTTTAATAACAGAGCACACCGCAGTCATCTGTGTACCGCCAGCAAGGGTAACTGGCACAGATGAACCTATCACAATTCCTGCTACAGCAGGTATCATTGGATCTCCCACTATTTCAACAGCTCGTAGAGCATCCTTCACAATCTCTCCTTCCCTGTATCCAGCAGCTTTAAGGCCTTCCAGTACCACTTCATATTTTAAATTATGGGGATTTTCAGGCATGCTCCCGCTTACCTTCTGCTTTGCATCATAGCCCAGAGCTGTTAAAACTCCCAGAGCTGTGGTTGTGCCTGCAGGAGTGCTTTCACCAATAATAAGATGATCAGTGATTTTTGATAAAGTTTTTCCAAGCATCACTCCTTTTTCAAACAGTTCTCCTGCATTTTCAACTGCATTTCCTGTTCTTATATCTTCACCTGGTTTTTCACCTAACCTGATATAGGGCACGTCTGGTTTTACCTCAGCACCAGCATCAGCAACCATAATGGGAATATCAGCAATTTCAAGGCAGGCTTTTGTTATTACAGCTGGTGTCGGTGCCGGTTCATCTCCAAGCACTGTTTGTGGGATTTCTGGCAGACATTTTGGTTTTCCACACATTACAATTTCAAGATCTGCAGCAGGTGTGTAATCTGTTAGTTCTGGAGTAGCACCAGCGCCTGTTATTCCGGGAATACTGGATGTTTTTGTGGTTGCAATAACGCATAAAAATAAGGGGTCCTTATTTTGCAAATTATCCAGAATTGAGGGTGAGCCGTAGCATTTTATATTGTTCATTGTATCACACTGAAATTTATATTAACGAAAAAATCAAATACTTATTATTATACTTTCAAATGTTGATTTAATTTTATTGATTTAAGGTGTTGCTTACAGGCTTAATAACTTATAATTTAATGATGTGATATAATTGATTTGTATAGGAATTGAAGGAACCGCAGAAAAAACAGGTGTGGGAATAGTTGATTCAGATGGGAATGTTCTATCATCTAAAGGAAAGCAGTTGATCCCGGAAAGTGGGGGGATTCATCCAAGAGAAGCTGCAGAACATCACGCTGCTTCAATAGTTCCACTTATTAAAGATTCTTTAAAAGAAGCTAACCTGGATATTGGTAAAATTGACCTTGTTGCATTTTCAAGGGGCCCTGGACTTGGCCCTGCACTTAGAACAACTGCAACTGCCGCCAGATCACTTGCAATTTCACTAAAAGTTCCCATTATAGGAGTTAATCACTGTATAGGACATGTTGAAATAGGGAGACTCACAACTGGTGCAGAAGATCCTGTGTCCCTCTATGTAAGTGGTGGAAATACTCAGGTAATTGCATATGAGTCTGAAAGATATAGGGTACTTGGAGAAACCCTTGATATAGCCATAGGGAATTGTCTTGACCAGTTTGCACGTGAAGTCAGCATTGGATATCCTGGAGGCCCAAAAGTCGAAGAACACGCCAGGAAAGCCGGCGAGTACATCAAGCTTCCCTATACAGTAAAAGGAATGGATCTTTCATTTTCAGGACTTCTTACTGCAGCTTTAAGAAAGCATGAATCAGGAACGCCGTTGGATGATATTTGTTACAGTTTACAGGAAACAGCTTTTTCCATGCTTGTTGAAGTAACAGAAAGGGCACTTGCTCATACAAAAAAACAGGAAGTCATGCTGTGCGGAGGAGTTGCAGCAAACAGCAGATTAGGTGAAATGGTTCGTATAATGGCAGAAGAACATTTTGCAGAGTTTTATATGCCTCCAATTGAATATTGTGGTGATAATGGTGCTATGATTGCCTGGATGGGCCAGTTAATGCATAAATATGGTTTAGCACAGAAAATAGAAGAGACAACAATTATCCAGAAATACAGAACAGATATGGTAGATGTTCCATGGATGAAAAAATCAGATAAACATCTGAAACTGCCTCCAGAAATTACAGAAAAAGGAGCTGAAGCAAATCTATATGAAGATAAATGGTTAAATCATGATGCTTTCATCAAAGAACGGATTCTAAAAAGTTATAGAATTCCTGAAATTGACAATCGTTTAAGGAAAGAAAGGACCAGGAAAGAGGCAAAACTTTTGGGAGAATCTAAAAGATGCGGAGTTAAAACTCCGCTTATTTATGACATAAACAAAAAACAGAATACCCTCACTTTAGAGAAAATCCATGGAAGAATGATTAAAAATGTTTTTGAAGGGGTGGGTACTGAAAGAATTAAAAATATTTCCAGAAAGATAGGTGAAAATATAGCAAAACTGCACAACTGGGGTATAATTCATGGAGACCTCACAACCTCTAATTTAATTTTAGAAGATGATAAAATTGTGTTTATAGATTTTGGACTTGGAAAAAATTCAGATTTAATTGAAGATAAGGGAGTTGACCTTCTGGTATTTAAAAAATCGATTTCAGGAATTCATTATAAAATTGCTGATTTGTGCTTTAGTGAAATATTGAAAGGGTATGAAACTGCTGAAAATTATGAAGAAACAGTCCGTAAAATTGAGGAGATTGAAGGAAGAGGCCGTTATACTACTAATAATGATGGTTATTAACATTTTAAAATGAATGAATTAATTACAATTTCTTTTTATCCAATTCCTCAAAGATAAAACGAGGTCTTTTACCATATTTTCTTATACATCCTTCAATTTTTTCATCACTACAAAAATAAGGACGGCTTTTAACAATTTCAATTACTTCTTCTTTAGTATAAGATATTAAAACCACATCAAACAATTTTTTTAACAAAAAAATCAGAAATTTGGATAAAAATCCGAAATCAGTGAGGATATCATATTGAACTCCTCGAAACCTGAAAACCCCCGCTATTTGAGCAACGACATTAACCTTTTTTAAATCACTGTAATGTTTAATAAATTCATACAGTACTTTTAAATAGAATGAAAAAGTGCTTAGACCATTCTTTTCTGTCCAAAGACCTAAACCTACCTTTTCATGGTCAATATACTCTGAATCAAGGAAAGGATCAGCAAAAAGAACCAGATCATGTTCAGAGGCTTTTTTATAAACTTCGTTTCTGGATTTAACTCCCATATCTTTCTGAAGAGTATCCCAAAAAATTCTATATACATCCTCTGGTTTTGAATCAGTATCTATAAACAGAAAAGCATCATAAACATCAAGATCAAGTAGAGAAAGCGCTTGATATATATTAGCAGATTTACCAGTACCTGGTGCACCTAAAACAAGCATAAAATGCCCTTTAGACTTTTTTAAAGTTTTAAACAGGGAATACAGTTCATGAAAGGATGTTGTTTTAATGAAACTTCCAGTATCTTTTGCTGATGAAACTTTATGATTGGACATTAACATTATATTGATCTTTAGTATTGATATTTTTTATTTTTTTCATTAATTTAAAGGAAATAGTATTTTAAACCCTATAAATATGATAGATTACTTATCTGTTCTAAGCAAAAATTTTAGTTAATTACTAAATTTTCTATACTTGTTTGGAGATATATATTTTTATGGCTAAATGGAATCGAGCTAAAATTAAGAGGCATATGTCAGTTGAGGAAATAGATCAAAGAACTAAAAAACTGGAAAAGGATTTTAAACTTTTAAACAGACTTTATTTCATAAAAAACCGTTATAATAGAGATTCTGTAGAAGTAGCAGCATCAAAATCAGGAGTTACAAAAAGAGTGGGATACATCTGGCAAGAACGATGGAATAAGGAAGGATATAAGGGATTAAAACCTAAATACAGTGGTGGAAGGCCTTCCAAACTCACAGGCCAGGAAAAAAAGGAATTAAAAGAGTTATTAAAAGAAAGAGATGATTGGACCACAAAAGAAGTTAAAAACATGATACAGGATAAATTCAATGTGGAATACTCTTTAAAACAGGTAGGAATTATTTTAAAAAACTTATGATTGAAATTAGGCAAACATTACTGTCAAGATTACAGACAACCAGCAGACGCTGAAGAACAATTAAAAAAATAGACCTTGATTAAAGCAGAAATCCAGCAATTACAGGTTTTAAGATGAGTTCTCACATCAAAACACAGCATTCAAAAAAACCCTTAAACACAGTATTTGGGGGAATGTAAAAATCAGGATCAAAATTCCTGCAAAAAAGTATAAAAAAATAAGTTATAAACTATAAATTATTTGAGAGATTAATGAAGTAATAATAAATTTTCAAGGCAATCACATGGTAAAGATAAACTTTATAACAGGGAATGAACACAAAGTAAAAGAAGCCAGAGGAATTTTTGAAATTTTTGAAAAATTTGGCATTACACTTGAGCATACTGATCTGGGCTACCCTGAAATACAGGGAGATCTTGAAGATGTGGCCAGGTTTGGTGCCAGTTATGGTGCAGGTAAATTAAAAGGACCGGTCATAGTAGAAGATGCGGGTCTTTTTATTAAAGCCCTGAAATGGTTTCCAGGAACTTACTCATCATATGTACAGGAAACTTTAGGTAACAGTGGTATTTTAAAGCTCATGAAAGATGTTGAAGACAGATACGCCGAGTTCAGGTCGGTTGTTGGGTATTGTACTCCCAAATCCGAGCCCGAGATTTTTTTAGGCACTGTTAATGGACATATATCATACAAAGAGCGGGGAAGTTATGGGTTTGCTTACGATCCACTTTTTATTCCAGAAGGATTTGATAAAACCTTTGGAGAGCTTATAAGAAACGAAAAAAATGAATTTTCTCACAGACGTAAATCACTGGAGAAATTTGCATCCTGGTTAAATGAGAATGCAGATGGTGATTAGTTTATCCAGAAAATTCTATAAAATTAGAGGTGATTTTATGGCGGCTAAGCCTGAATGGATTGAATATTCAAATGAAGAAATTGAAGAACTAATTTTAAAATTAAAAAAGGAAGGAAACTCTACAAGCAGGATAGGAATAGTTCTAAGAGACCAGTACGGAATTCCAGATGTAAAACTTGTAACAGGTAAAAAAATAACCAGAATACTTGAAGATCACGGCCAGGAACTCAAATACCCTGAAGATCTCATGAACCTAATAAGAAGGGCAGTTAACATAAGGGACCACCTGGATGAAAATCCAAAAGACCTTCACACAAGAAGAGGCTTAAGAATCATCGAATCTAAAATAAGAAGATTAGTTAAATACTATGTAAGAGAAGGTGTACTTCCTGAAGGATGGAGATATGACACAAGAAGCGCAGCACTCCTTGTTAAATAGGGCTGAGGAAGCATGCTCCTTTATAAAAGAGCATATAAACAAAGGCCATATTGTAAGAATCATTTCTCACAATGATTCTGATGGATTATCCGCTGCTGGAGTAATGTGCAATGCAATATCCCGGCATGGAGGTAAGTTCCACGTTACAATAATTTCACGTGCTTCAGAGGAATTTATTCAAAAATTAAGGGTAGAAAAATATAAATTATTTGTTTTTTGTGATATGGGAAGCGCATATCCTGATTTAATTAGCAAACTTAAAGGAAATGCTGTTATATGCGACCATCACCAGATACCTGACGATGATGGGGAAAGCTACCAAAATTTAGTTCATGTTAACCCTCATCTATTTGGAATGGACGGAACCCGTGATGTAAGTGCTTCAGGAGTTTCTTACATATCAGTAAGAGGAATGGAAAACACTGATCTTTCAGGACTTGCGCTTGTAGGTGCTTTTGGAGATATGCAGTGCAGCGATGAAATCCAGGGAGTTAACAGGATGATTCTTGACGAGGGGATGCAGGCAGGGGTCATAGAAGAACATGAAGGCCTTAAAATAATGTATAAAAAGGAAGAACCCGTCTACAAGGCACTGGCATACAATTTTAATCCTTCCCTAAAAGGCATTTCAGGAGATCCCGAAGGAGCCAGAGCATTCCTCTCAGAACACGGATTATCCTATGGAATTAAATTTGAAGATCTGGCAGACGAAGAGAAAGATCTTCTTAAAGAAGAGCTTATAAAGATTAATCCCAGGATATTTGGCAAAATATACAGTGTGCCGCGTGAAATACCCCAGTTAAGAGATATTGAAGATTATTCCAGGATTCTTGATGCATGCGGTAAAAATAAAAGGTATGGCACAGGCGTCAGCATCTGCATAGGTGAAAGAGAAGAAGCACTGGAAGAAGGTATTAAATTAGCCCAAAAATACAGGGACAGCCTGGTTAAAGGAATAAAATGGATTAATAAGGAAGGTTCAGTCCAATTAGATAACATACAATACATTTACACCGAAGATAAGGACAAAAAGCGAGTAGTAGGTACAATATCAAGTATTGGACTTGAACTTGAAATTTTAGATCCAAACAAGCCTGTTATTGCCATATCCAGGATGCATGATATAATAAAGATATCTGGAAGAACTACCATGCCCATGATTAAAAAAGGTGTGAATCTTAGTTATGCGCTTGGTGAAGCTGCAAAAAGCTTTAATGGATCTGGTGGAGGCCATACAATTGCTGCAGGTGCTGTAGTGCCCTTTAAAGATATGGATAATTTTATAGATATTGTAGATGAAATTGTGGGAACCCAGATAAATCATTAAAATTCGAACCAAACCATGAAATGTGATTGTATGTACCTGACACCTCAAGAAGAAAGAATGTTAGAAGGCGAATACAGGCCTTCAGTCCAGAAAAGTATGGAAATACTGGTAGCATTAGGGGATATTTATAATGCTGAAAGACTGGTTAATATAACATCTGCCCAGGTATCCGGAGTTTCATATAAAACAATTGGAGATGCGGGCTTAGAATTTTTAGAAGACATGGCCAAAGATGCCAGGATCATGGTTCCATCAACCCTGAACCCTGCAGGTGTTGATCTCGAAAGAAGAGACCTTGGATTTAGCGACGAATTCACAAAACGGCAGTTAAAGATAGTTGAAGCCTACAGAAAAATGGATGTCACCACCACCTGCACCTGTACTCCATATCTTGTTGGAAACGTTCCAGTTAAAGGGGACCATGTTGCATGGTCTGAATCATCTGCTGTAGCCTATGTAAATTCAGTTATCGGTGCTAAAACAAATCGTGAAGGTGGTCCTGCTGCGCTTTCAGCTGCAATCTGTGGAAAAACCCCAGAATACGGTTATCATCTCGATGAGGGACGGAAAGCCAGTATGATTGTTGAGGTTGAAACTGAAATTAAAGGAACAGACTACGGCGCTGTTGGTTATCTTGTTGGAAAAGCCGTAGGCGACGGGGTGCCTTATTTTAGATTTAAAAACACTTCAAAAACTGATGATCTTAAAAGTTTAGGAGCTGCACTTGCATCATCCGGTGCTGTGGCGCTTTACCATGTTGAAAACTTAACTCCAGAATATGAATTTGCCCTTGAAGAACTTGAAATCAGTGAAAAAATAAGTGTTGGTAGAACTGAAATCAATGAAATCAGGGAAAAACTTTCAACAGCGAGTGGAAAACCAGATTTAATATGTTTAGGTTGCCCACATGCATCCATTGAAGAAATTAAGAGCATTGCAGATAAGGTAGCTGGAAAACAGCTTAAAAATGAATTATGGGTTTGCACATCGATTTCAGTAAAAGCTGTTGCCGACAGGATGGGTTACACTGATATAATCGAAAAAGCAGGTGGAAAAATGGTATGCGACACCTGCATGGTAGTGGCGCCGATTGAAGAGCTCGGATTCCAGGTTATTGGAGTTGATTCAGCTAAAGCAGCGAATTATGTGCCAAGTATGTGTGGGCTGGATGTTGTTTTTGATGATTTTGAGAATTTGATCAAGGAGAAATGAATATAAAAAATTAATATTTTTTGCTGTGAATTACTTCTTCAACACTTCTTCTTGGTGGTGCTTCTGGTTCTTCGTCTGGATATCCAACAGGGATCAGGGTAACAGGTCTTAGATGTGCTGGTAAGCCTAATATATCTTTAACCTCCTCTTCTTTAAACGCACCCACCCATGCAGACCCTAATCCGAGGTCATAAGCCATAAGCATCATGTTTAATGTGGCACATGAGGCATCCTGTATACAGTAAAGTTCTCTACCTCTTTCACCATACCTGGCTCCTGCACTGGTCTTATTTGCACACATTACAATTAAAACTGGCGCTTTAGCAACAAACTCCTGTACGTATGCAGCTACAGCAATTTTAACTTTGGTCTGGTTATCTTTAACTATTACAGCATCCCAGCTTTGTAAATTTCCTGCTGAAGGGGCCCAAATTCCTGCTTTTATAATCTTTTCTATTAATTTGTCTTCAGGACATTCTTCCTTAAACTTTCGAATACTTCTTCTATTTATTATTGCTTCTAACAATTCCATGATGCCACCAGTTCCTTTTTTAAGAGGATTTCTGAAAAACCCTCATAAATTATGGAAAAAACCAATAGTATAATGGATAGATTTAGAAGTTAATTTATTTTTGCATCAATCACCACATGATAAACTCCCGGAGAATATTTTTTAATGATCCGTTTCTTTAATATTTTCACTTCACGACTCTTTGCAGCATCAACAATTCTTTGTAAAGGTCTTTCAAATTTTAAAATGTCAGGAACTGACTCATGATAATGAATTATGCCGCCAGGTTTTACCGTTTCCATTGCAGTACCTAAAAATTCATGGGTATTTCCAATATAACCCATTAAAACTCTGTCTGCAATTCCTTTAGGAGCTACTTTCCTACAATCACCAAATATTGGTTCTATTATACTTTCAGCTTTATTAAGAACTATGTTTTCCTTTAAATAGCTGTAAGATACTGGATTTATTTCTATTGAATAGATCTTTTTGGGCTTTGAATGGACGGCAATGGGAATGGAGAAATATCCAATTCCAGCAAACATGTCCACTATGATTTCACCGTCATTTACAATATTTCCAATTCTTTGACGCTCAGTGGTATTTCCTTTAGACCACATTACTCTGGCAACGTCTAATTTGAAGAGACAGTGGTTCTCTCTGTGAATGGTTTCTGTATTGTCCCCCACCAGTATTTCAACATCTGGTTCTCTTTTATGCCCGTTTATCCGCCCTAATTTAACTATACGCTTTACTTCAGGTAATTGAAGAAGTTCCTGTATATTTGAAGGTTCATTTTTTAAAACAAGGATATCACCGATGACTTTGCCTTTCATACAATTAAGATATGTAATCTATATTTTTAAATATTTTTGATAGAATTATGAATTAGTATATAAGTTCAGGACAAAAAAGATAATTAATTAAATAAACAATATAGGTCTAAATTACAGAAAGGAGATTCAAAATGACTATAGTAGAAAGACAGAAAATTCTCGACATCCTTGAGGGTTATAATAAAGAAAATATAACCATTGCAACTCTTGGAAGTCATACATCTTTACATATATTAAAAGGAGCAAAGGAAGAAGGTTTCAGGACTGCAATAGTCTGTGAAAAGGAGCGTGAAGTTCCATATCAGCGTTTTAGAGTCGCTGATGAATATATAATGGTAGATAAGTTCAGCGACATAATAAATGAAGATGTTCAACAAAAACTACGTGATTTAAACAGTATAGTTGTTCCTCACGGGTCTTTTATAGCATATGCAGGACTTGGACATGTTGAAAACGATTTTTATGTCCCAGTGTTTGGAAACAGGTCAATTTTAAGATGGGAGGCTGAAAGAGACCTTGAAAGGAAATTGATGATAGAATCAGGTATAAGGATACCCAATAAGTATGAAAGCAGTGCAGGTATTGACAGGACTGTGATGGTTAAATTTCCTGGTGCACGGGGTGGAAAAGGATATTTTGTTTGTTCTTCTTCTGAAGAGTTTGATAAAAAGATTATGGCCATGATTGACCGTGGATGGATTACAGAGGCAGACATAGAAAATGCTCACATTGAAGAATATATTTCAGGGTGTAATTACTGTATACACTTCTTCTATTCAGCATTAAAGGATGAGGTAGAATTATTAGGTATGGACAGCAGATTTGAATCAAATATTGATGGAATAGTAAGAATTCCTGCAAAAGATCAGCTTGATCTTTCCATGGAACCATCATATGTGATAACAGGTAATCACCCGGTAGTAATGAGGGAATCCTTGCTTCCACAGGTATTTGATATAGGAGATAATCTCGTAAAAGCAGCTAAAAAGTTAGTAAATCCTGGAATGAATGGGCCATTCTGTTTACAGACTTTGTGTACCGATGATCTCGAAATTGTCGTATTTGAAATGAGTGCAAGAATTGATGGTGGAACAAACTCATTCATGCATACTTCTGCCTACAGTTACATCATGTTTGGCGAATTCATGAGCATGGGGCGCAGAATTGCACGTGAAATAAAAAATGCACTTGAAGAAGATAAATTAGCTGTAATCATCACATGATTATCCTTAATTTTTTTATTTGCTTCATGGTTAAGCATCTAAATCCTGAGGTTCTGTGCTACCAAATACTAAGTTATAAATAGGAGTTATGATCATAAATTAAATTGTGAAGAACGTGGGATATGCGGCTAAGCATCTGGACGACCCTGAAGCATTATAATCATAAATTAATGCCGAAAATCATTTTTCTAATTATAGCTTATATCATTTAATTCCTATTTTTCAGCGATAAATGAACAAAGTAGGCATATATATTCAAAAAAATTAATTTAATCATGGAATGAATGATGAATGGAGCTTTAAAACTTAAAATTAGAATAATGTAAAACAGGTAATCTTTATATAATATGAACTCCAATATCAGGCATAGGAAACTATTTTTATTTAAATTTCGTATTTTTTTGAGGTGTATTCATGAAAGATGAAAACAGGTTAAAAGGCACTACAACTGTTGGATTAAAATGTAGAGACGGAGTTGTTTTTGCCACAGAAAGAAGAGCCACCATGGGTAATTTAATAGCCCATAAGGCTGTTGAAAAAATTTTTAAAATTGATGATCATATAGGGGCCACTATTGCTGGAGGAGTAGGCGATGCCCAGAGTCTCATGAAGTATATAAGCGCGGAAGTAGCTTTATACAGATTTAGACATGGTGTGCGAATAGGTGTTGAATCTGCCGCAACTTTAACAGCAAACATATTACACTCATCAAGGTTTTATCCATTCTTTGTTCAAACTTTACTTGGAGGAGTTGACGATAATGGTCCATCATTATTCTCATTAGACCCTACAGGTGGAACAGTGAAAGATAATGTGGTTTCAACTGGATCAGGTTCACCAGTAGCTTATGGTCTTCTTGAAGACAGGTATAATGAAGATATAGATGTTGAAGAAGGAATAGCTATAGCTGTTAGAGCAATACAGTCTGCAATAGAAAGAGATGTATTTTCGGGTAACGGTATTCTGGTTGCAGTAGTAACCGAAGAAGGATTTAAAATGTTACCTGAAGAAGAGGTAAAGAGTAGACTTAGAAAATAAATTAACTTTTTTTTTGACTCCCCTAATTAAAATTATTAAATTTATTTAAATCTGTAAAATAAATTTTACAGTATTTTCTATTTTTTAGAAGTGATTTTATGGGTTCAGATATTCAAGAAATTAAAAATACAATAGTTCAAAGACTTCCATCAAGAGTACAGATAGCTAAAGTAGAGTTTGAAGGTCCGGAAGTTGTAATTTATACAAAAAATCCTGAGGTCATAACTGAAAATGGAACTTTAATCAGAGGTCTGGCCAAAGACATAAGGAAAAGGATAATAATTCGTTCAGATCGCTCAGTTCTCACAGAGCCAGAAGAATCAATCAGGAAGATTCATGAAATAGTTCCAGAAGAGGCTAAAATAACTAACCTTTCTTTTGACGATATTACATGTGAGGTAATAATAGAGGCAAGAAAACCAGGTCTTGTAATAGGTAAATACGGTGTCACATCAAGAGAAATAGTTAAAAGGATAGGTTGGGCACCTAAAATTCTTAGAACCCCTCCAATATCTTCTGAAATTATTCAAAGGGTGAGAAGAACGCTTCGAAAAAACAGTAAGGAAAGAAAGAAGATTTTACAAACACTTGGAAATAAAATTCACAGAAGTGTTGAACTTGAAAACGATTGGACACGTTTAACATCCCTTGGAGGATTTAGAGAAGTTGGAAGATCTTCATTATTTTTACAGACTCCTAACAGTAAGATTTTACTGGATTGTGGGATAAATGTTGCGGGTGCTGACGATAAAAGTTCCTACCCCTACTTAAACGTCCCTGAATTTGTACTCGGTGACCTTGACGCTGTAATTATAACTCATGCGCACCTTGACCACTCTGGATTTTTACCATATCTTTTCCACTATGGATATGAGGGGCCTGTTTACTGTACGACACCAACAAGGGATTTAATGACTCTTTTACAGTTAGATAACATAGATATAGCTCACCGTGAAGACAAGCCACTTCCATTCGATGTTAAACACGTTAAAAAGAGCATTAAACATACAATAACTCTGGATTATGGCGAAGTAACTGATATAGCTCCAGATATTAGATTGACACTTCACAATGCAGGCCATATTCTTGGATCTGCAATTGCTCACATGCACATAGGAAACGGCCAGCATAATTTCGTATACACTGGAGACTTTAAATTTGAGAGAAGTAGACTTCTGGAACCTGCAGTATCTAAATTCCCACGTATAGAATCACTTGTAATGGAAAGTACTTATGGTGGACAGGGTGATGTCCAGCCTTCAAGAAATGATGCAGAAAAAGAGCTTATAAAAACAATATACAGGACTCTTGAGCGAAAAGGAAAAATATTAATACCTGTTTTTGCTGTAGGAAGAGCTCAAGAGCTTATGATAGTTCTTGAAGAATATATTAGGCATGGAATCATTGATGAAGTCCCTGTTTACATCGATGGAATGATCTGGGAAGCTAATGCAATTCATACAGCAAGACCAGAATATCTAAGCAAAGATCTACGTGATCAGATATTCCATATGGGGAGAAACCCGTTCATCTCCGATGTATTCTGCAAGGTAAACGGTGCTGAAGAGAGAAGACAGATAGTAGAAGGAAAACCTGCAATAATTCTTTCAACCAGCGGAATGCTTACAGGGGGGAACTCTGTAGAGTACTTCAAATGGTTATGTGAAGATGAAAAAAGTTCACTTGTCTTTGTTGGTTATCAGGCAGAAGGATCCCTTGGAAGACGATTACAGAAAGGATGGAAGGAAATTCCGATTAAAGAAGAGGGAAAAACCAATGTTTACAACGTTAAAATGGAAATAAAAACCATCGAAGGGTTCAGTGGACACTCCGACCGGAAGCAGCTGATGGATTATGTAAAAAAATTATCTCCAAAACCTGAAAAAATTCTTATTTGTCATGGAGATAACTATAAAACACTTGACCTTGCATCAAGCATTTACAAATCCTATAAAATCGAGACAAAGACTCCGATGAATCTGGAAACAGTCAGGATTCAATAAATATCAATATAAAATTTAAAATTCCGGGCGGAACAGCCAATTACCTGTAGATATTGAACCATTATTAATCCATATATGAAAGAACCTATTAAAAGTAATGAAAGTATTATTGAAAATCTAAGTCCTCATTTTACTGCAAGCCTATGAAGTACAACACCCCTAAAGAGGATTTTGATAAACCCCACAAAATCAAAGATTTTGGGGCCCCAAACACTTCGTGTTTGAGAGGCTTTGTTTGTTGAGGGTATGATTATTTTTAATCGTTTTATGATTTTATTAAAGTGTTTCAGTGTCTTTTTTAAGGAAAATAAATATTTTAAGACGGTTATTCCGTATTTAATGATCAGCTTGTAAATCTTATCCTCTACCTGTTTTAGAGGTTTTTCCAAAATCTCTTAGTTAAGTATTTATTTATACAAAGAAATTAACATGTAGTTGTATTTCATGAGAATAATACGACACATAAAAAAATTAAAAGGAGGTAAAAATAAAATGAAAAAACAGATGATTTTCTTAGCACTCACAGCACTGCTTGTGATTCTTTTAAGCAGCACAGTTTCAGCAGCTCCAACTTATAACAATAGTACAAACAACAGAACAAACTTCACCTACAGAGATATACAGCCGGTCATAAACCACATCGGTACCACAGATAATAACACTGTAGTTATAAAACAGGGAAATTACAGCGCTGTAAATTTGACTAAGCGCCTGACCTTGAAGTGGGACGGTAATGGAACCAGGCCTGTTATACCGTCAATATATATAGGTTCTGCTGGAAGCGGATCACGTCTCATAGGACTACATATAAAAAATATATTGAATTCGAACGGTACAGGAATAACCCTGGTAAATGCAAGTAACGTTGTAATTGAAGACTGTATTATAGAAGGTTTTGCTGACAATACAGGTATATTTTTACTGAATGCCAGTGATAACACCATAAACAGAAGCAGTATAATAAACAACAGCAATGGAATTTTGTTAACTGAATCCTTAGGTAACGTCCTCAGCGGAAACAGCATCACAAATAGCACCAACAATGGAATTGTGTTAGATAGCTCCTTAAACAACACCCTCACCGGAAACACCATCACGGACAGCTGGCATGGAATTAGATTAGATAACTCCTTAAACAGCATCATCAGCGGAAACAGCATCATATACGTGAGGCCATGCGACTGGTGGTGGGAGGCTATAGCTAACGCTACAGATGACAGCGATGGAATTGTGTTACATAACTCCTTAAACAACACCCTCACCGGAAACAGCATCACAGGTAGCTGGCATGGAATTAGGTTAAATAACTCATTAAATAGCATCATCAGCGAAAACAACATCGTGGACACCTTCGACAATGGAATTGTGTTAATTAACTCCTCAAACAACACCATCAGCGGAAACAGCATTTCAGGCAACCGCGACGATGGAATTGTGTTCTATGGCCCCTCAAACAACAACACAATCACAGACAACACCATCACAGACAACATCGAGAATGGAATTGTAGTAGGGGAATCCTTAAACAACACCATCAGCGGAAACACCATCACGGACAACACCTTGGGTGGAATTATATTAAGTGACTCCCAAAACAACGATCTTACAAACAATACTGTGTTAAATAACCTGGAAGGAATTATATTAGAAAACGCGCCGAGTAATACCCTGAGAAACAACATAATTAACAACAACACCCAAAATTTTGGAGTACATGGATGGGGTGACCTGATCAACTACAGGCAGGACATTGATACCAGTAACACCATAAACGGCAATCCAATCTTCTATTTGATGGATCAGATTGGTGATGCCTTCGATGGTATAGCTATGGGCTTCCTTGGTGTAGTGAACTCTACAAATCTCACGTTCAGCAACATGAATATTACAAACAACATCCAGGGAGTGCTACTTGCAGGTAGTAACAATATAACCATAAGAGACAGCAGCTTCTCATACAATCTCGATGGAATCTATTTAATAGAATCAAACGGGATCAATATCCATGGGAATGCCATTTCAGACAACAACAACCATGGGATTGGGTTGTTATGGGACTCCTCAAACAACACCATCAGCGGAAACACCATCGACAACAACAACCATGGGATTGGGTTGTTATGGGACTCCTCAAACAACACCATCAGCGGAAACACCATCGACAACAACAACTGGAATGGGATCTGGTTAACTGACTCCTCAAACAACACCATCAGCGGAAACACCATCGA
>Ga0136715_1000073_pt1 | contig 19565 bp, 21 predicted proteins | sample SedPBSmetaG_FD_104916 | JGI IMG/M metagenome (GOLD analysis project Ga0136715, IMG submission 104916) | Freshwater sediment bacterial and archeal communities from Indian Creek, Illinois, USA to study Microbial Dark Matter (Phase II) -... | ecosystem: Environmental > Aquatic > Freshwater > Creek...
ATGGCGTAACCGGGACCACCGAGACCCGTTCCATCGGGGCATCCGCCCTGGATCATAAATCCGGGAATAACGCGGTGGAAAGTCAGCCCGTCATAGAAGCCGTCCTCTGCCAGGGCGATAAAATTCCTGACCGTGTTGGGAGCATTAACCGGATCAAGCTCCGCTTTAATTATTGCTCCGTTCTCCATCTCTATGCTGACCACAGGTTTAGGCTGAACCCCTTGTTGCACTTCACCCGGATCCGCCGCGCCATTATCATTAGCACCGTCCCTCGGCAGCAGAAACAGCGCAAGCCCCAGCAAAAGCAGAACCGCTCCCGCCACCAGGAATAATTTAATTCTTTTCTGCTTCCGGCCGGCAGCCCCCCTGTCTTTGACCCCATACTTCGCCAGTCTTTTCACGTTCTTCTTTTTGCCCATGCATACCAGCCTCCCTTATCGCTATTTGTCCTTTACCAATCAGTTGCACATCAATTTTAAATTCATCACAATTTTCTTAATACCTGCAAAGAGAATGTACAAAAAAAAAACAAAAATCAGGCTTGACTGATATACTATGTGCCCCGATAGGCCATGGGGATATAGCTGTTTTTGGGGGCCACGTTCTTATAAGCGGGACGGATCACCTTGCCGCCGCTGACTATCTCCTCAATGCGATGTGCCGACCAGCCGGCGATACGGGCAATGGCAAAAATGGGAGTATATAGTTCAACAGGAATATTCAACATCTTGTAGACGAACCCGGAAAAAAAATCCACGTTAGTGGCAAGTGCCTTGTCCCTGTTTTTTTCTTCGGTAATTACGCGGACAGCTGTTTTTTCAATCAATTTATAAAGGGCGAATTCTTCTTCCATGCCCTTTTCCCGGGAGAGATCCCTTGCCTTTTTTTCAAGCAGGATCGCCCTTGGATCGGATATGGTGTACACGGCGTGCCCCATACCATAGATTATGCCGCTGCGGTCAAAGGCCTGTTTTCTGACGATCTTCAGGAGATAATCCTCAAGTTCCTTTTCATCGTCCAAGTTTCGCACGTTGGTCTTGATATCCTCCACCATTTTGATTACCATGATATTGGCCCCGCCGTGCTTTGCCCCTTTTAAGGAGCCGATGGCCGCGGCGATGGCCGAGTATGTGTCTGTGTCTGTTGAGGAAACAACGTGGGTGGTAAAGGTGGAGTTATTGCCGCCCCCGTGTTCCGCATGCAGGATCAGGTTGAGATCCAAAATTTCCGCTTCCAGTTCACTGTAACAGTTGTCCGGCCGGATCATATGCAAAAAGTTTTCCGCAGGGCTTAGCTCTTTTTGCGGCTTATGTATATAAAGGCTTTGGTTGCCAAAGAAATGGGCCCGCGCCTGGTAAGCGTAAGCAGCCATGGTGGGCATGCGGGCAATAAGTTCGATGGACTGCCGAAGCACATTGGGCACGCCGGCATCTTCCGCGGCATCGTCATAGGAGTAACTGGCCAGCACACTCCTGGCCAGCTTATTCATAATATCCTTACTGGGCGCCTTCAGGATCATATCTTCCGTAAAACCATCGGGGAGCGTCCTGCTCTCCCGCAGCAATTCGCGAAAATGCTCCAACTGAGCGGCATCAGGCAGTTTACCGAATAAGAGTAAAAAGCATACCTCCTCGAAGCCGTGCCTTTTCTCCTGCTGAAACCCCTTCACCAGCTCGTTAATCTCGATGCCGCGATAATAAAGACGGCCTTCCTGGGGGACTTTTTCCCCATCGACCATGATATAGGCAAAAACTTCGCCAATCTCCGTGAGGCCGACCAAAACCCCGGTGCCATCGTCGTTCCGCAATCCCCGTTTAGCATTGTATCTGGTAAATAATTCGGGATTAATGAAGCTGTTATTTTCCGCCAGGAAAGAAAGTTTATGGTAATGTTCATCATAGAACTGATAAGTTTTTGTGTGGTTTGTTTTCATATTTGATTCTCCGTTTCCCATATCTGTTTTTGCTGAACAATTGCTATGGTTATTCTTGGCATGCTTATATTCTTATATTATAGTACCAGTTCCCTGCACAGTCAATAATCAATAATTTTTGTACACGTAAAATAAAGACTAATCCTCAATTTCCAAGGTCAGCCCAAGTTGCCGGGCTGCTTCTTTCATTGCCTTCAAAGCCGGGTCGTTCTTGTTTATTATTGTCCCCTCGGGAAGTTGCATCTCGAACTGTACTCCAAGCTTTAGCTTCTTGAGATTCATCCGTGCCGCAGGTCCAACAAAACAACGGAATAACTCACCCCAATTCTCGACAGGCACGGCGCCCCGGACGACAAACCCCCGCACTATGTCTTCGACACCGCTTCAGCACCGTGGAAAGACCGGTGGTAAGGTACGTTTTGCGGAAGAATTCCTCCGGGTCGAGATAAACATCCGGCGCCGTGCTCTGAACAACGGCCCACAGATTGGCCGCGAAGGCCGGTTCGGCCAGCCGTCCTGCGCGAATGTCTTTGTGGGGCACGGCCACCGCGTACCAAGGTTTCAGTTCGGGACTCATGCAAGTTTCCCTCCCGCATCGTCAGGTTTGTCGTCACCAGCCAACTCACTTTCAAGCTGATCGAGCGGCGGAAGTAACTCTGCAATAGCCTGCTTCACCGGCGGGAGATCCTGTGTGGCGACTTTCCATACGCGCTTGAGGTCGACACCTTCGTAATCATGAATCAAGACGTCCCGAAAACCCGCCATGAGCCGCCATGGGATGCTTTGATGTTGTTGGCGATACTCGTCCGGAATTCGCTTGGCTGCTTCTCCAATGATCTCAAAGTTTCGAATTACGGCATCCTGGGTCATCGTGTCATCATAGAAAGCCCCTTCTCCGTGCTTGATGTACCTTTCGATTCTCTCAGAACACTCCAGGATATGGGCAAGGTAGACGCGGGGATCTTTGTTCATAGCGGTCTGGCCTCCTTCAGAATCCGCCGCTTGATCAGCCAGTACAGGCTGTCCTCGGTCACTACGTCAACAGGCCTGCCCAGCGCTCGTTCAAGGTCTTCTATCAATCCGGCAGGAAACCAAGGACTGGTTGCCTCATCGGCATCCACCAGGAGATCGATGTCGCTGTCGTCGGTTGCTTCTCCCCGTACGACCGACCCAAACAGGCGCACATTACGCGCTCCATGCTTATGCGCGATTCGCAGGATCTCCTCGCGCTTCTCTTTCAGCAACTCCGCCACCATCATCCTCGCCCTCCCTCAAGTTCGAGCTTTTGCTGGATGTCTCGATATATCGCGCTCTTGCCCTCGGCGAGCAGCGTCTGGCGTTCGCCGAGGAGGGCGGCCGCGAGCTTCCAGTCCGCCGCCTCCCGCGGCAGCACCTCAAAGAGGGCCTGGGCCAGCTTCCAGAAAGGCCCGTCTTCCAGTAGATCGCGCTCCACGAGGTACGTCACCAATTCATGGCGCTGCTCTCCCCGCCATAGTAACATGCTTCGGTGCAAAGCGTCAATCATCGGTGGATTCCGATCCGCGCCGAGTCCGCGCCGCTTCTCCCGGTCAACAAGCAGCGCCAGGCGGCATTTCGAGCCGTGCACCTCGAAGATGCCGTGCCCGCGGGCGACATCCATCGCACTGTCCGCCTCGCCGCCGATCTGCACCACCAGCCGCGCGTCGTCCCAAGCCTGCTCGGCGGCGCCGTACAGGTTGGCCCAGACGTAATAGAGAGTGGACAGGTTGTCCCCGCGAAACTCGCCGGCGATGGCGTCCCGCGCCGCGAGGCGGGCAAGCTGAAGAAGTTCGGGAATCCCGACCGGCGTGCCGTCCGCCTTTTCGACCCTCTCGTATTTACCGAACACGCCCACGGCCGGGCCGTAACAGGCGACAATGAGATCCGCGCCCCGGAAACCGTAAGACCAGAAGCGCTTCACCGCTTCCTGAACGACCTGCTCAATCTCGCGCCTGACTTTCTTGAAGGAAGCGGCGCTTCCAACAACGCGGGGACGGCAAGTTACGGTGACCGAGGAAGCCAGCGCGGATAGGCTTCCCTTCAACACAGTCGTCAGTTCTGTATCAATCGGCTACGTGGCATTCACGGTCAGCCCGGCGTCGAAGATTGCACGAACAAGAGTGGTCCGGGCCTTAGTGGACTGATGGGCGAACATGATGGAAACGACGTCCCCGGTCTTCACGGTGCACAATGCGCTTTTGAGAGAGCCTGCGCCAGCTTTCCTCTGAAGTGATCGTCAGCCCTCTCGCCGTCACCCTATTGGCGGTGCTTGAGCGCCGTTGCCTCATCGCCTTTCGGCGTCAAGGGCGTCACCAATGCCTCCGATGCCAGCTTCCCGAGCCCTCTTTTCAGCCACACGTAGAAGTAGTCCGAAAGGTCACCGTAGGCGATAGCATCGAAGTAAGGGGGTCGGTGACGACCATATCGGTTGAGCCGGTCCCCACCGTCAGGTGGGATGCATCGCCGAGATACACCTTGCCCGGTATTGTGGGGCAGGACTCTCTCAAAATGACGCGAAGCATCCTGTCAATGCCGCCTTTGGCGATGCTGGAGTTAACCGCAAAAAGGGGATCGAATTGATGAGCGATCCGGATGCGTTCGGCTTCGGCTCCCAAAAGAAAGAGTCCAGCATCACCATCGAAGGTATACTGCTGCCCGCGGACCTTGACAAGAGATGCAAGCTCCTCCGAGGTCAGAGGCCGCTTGACCATACGCCGGGACTGAAGCCCCACTCCCTCAACGAGCATTTTGCCGCCAAAAGGGATGATACGTTGAATCTCGACAAGCTCGGACGGCTCCAAGCCCGCAATAATGTCTCCCGGTGCAAAACTGTTATCCTCTACTCTTTCCACCATCCGTTTTCCGTCCTGCCTTGAGTTTCTTGTTCGGTCCCAACCATTAATTGACCGTACGCGCGCGCCTTTTCAAACCACTGCTCCGACAGTGCCCGCTCGCAACTGTAATACATTGCTTTATTACACAGTCTACGACTTTATTTTTATATTCTGCAACTTTATTTTACGCAGATAATTTTCATTGTGTCCCGAAATTATTATTCGACGGTGACGGATTTGGCCAGGTTGCGCGGCTTGTCGACGGAGCAGCCGCGGGCGACGGCGGTGTGGTAGGCCAGGAGCTGCAGTGGCACGACGGAGAGAATGGGCATGAAGACGTCTGGCGCAGCGGGGAGCAGAAAGACCCGGTCTACCTCCTGCGCAAAGTTAATGGCGCCCTCCCGGGCAAAGCAGATAACATGGCCGCAGCGGGCCTTTACTTCCTTGATGTTGCTTAAGGATTTGTCCAGGACGGCCTGCTGGGTGGCTAGAGCAATGACGGGGATACCTTCGACGATGAGCGCCAGGGTGCCGTGCTTGAGCTCGCCGGAGGCGTATGCCTCGGCGTGGATGTAGGAGATCTCTTTGAGCTTGAGGGATCCCTCCATCGCCACGGCGTAGTCCACATTACGCCCGATGAAAAAGACACTGTCCCAGGCAGCCAGATAGGCGGCGATCTCCTTTAATGCTGTTTCCCGGTGGAGCAGTGTTTCCACCTGGGAGGGGATGTTATAAAGGGCCGTGCCCATGGCGGCAAGGCTCTCCTCGTCCATGATGCCCCGCTGTTTGCCAAGGTAAAGGGTGAGCATATACAAAGCGAGGAGCTGGGTAAGATAGGCTTTGGTGGAGGCCACGGCGATCTCCGGCCCGGCCCAGGTGTAGAGCACTTTTTCCGCTTCCCGGGCCACGGAACTGCCCACCACGTTGGTAATGGCCAGGATACGGTTGCCCCGCTCTTTGGCCAGGCGCAGCGCTGCCAGGGTATCGGCCGTCTCGCCTGACTGGCTGATCACAAGCACAAGGGTATTGGGTGGCAGCAAGGGATCACGGTAGCGAAACTCGGAAGCCAGGTCCACCTCCACGGGAAGGCGCAGTATTTTTTCCATGGCGTACTTGCCCACAAGGCCGGCGTGGTAGGCAGTGCCGCAGGCCACGATAAAGATCCGCTCGATTTCCCGGCACTGATCCCGGGTGAGGGCCAGCTCGGCCAGATTGATATCCCGCCCCTCGTCGCTTAAGCGGCCCCGCATGGTATCGCGCAGAGCACGGGGTTGTTCCATTATCTCCTTGAGCATAAAGTGCGGGTAGCCGCCCTTTTCCGCTTCGCCGGCGTCCCAGGTCACTTCATTGACCTCTTTGTGCATGAGGCGCCCGTTAGTGGAAAATATTTGTACGGCGGAGGCGGTAACTACGGCCATTTCCCCGTCTTCGAGGATATAGGTGCGACGGGTGTGTTTTAAGAATGCAGGTATATCAGAAGCAATATAGTTTTCCCCTTCGCCCAGGCCGATGACCAGGGGGCTGTCTTTACGGGCACAGACCAGCTTATCACTCTCGTGCTCGCAGATGACCACCAGGGCAAACGACCCTTCCACCTTACGCAGCGTCTGCAAGACCGCCTCAAGCAGGTCCCCTTCATAGTGATGCTCCACCAAGTGGGCCAGCACTTCCGTATCCGTTTCCGAGGAGAAGTGATGGCCCTCCTCCTGCAGCCAATGGCGCAGGGCCAGATAGTTTTCGATAATGCCATTGTGCACCACGGCAAATTCCTGCGAACAGCCAAAGTGGGGATGGGCGTTTCTATCGGAAGGAGCGCCGTGGGTAGCCCAGCGGGTATGGCCGATGCCGATACTGCCCACGGGGAAGTTGTTTCCCAACCTCGCTTCCAGTACGGAAATCTCGCCCTGGGCTTTTTCAATTTGCAGCCCCGCCGGGCAGAGAAGAGCCACGCCGGCGGAGTCATAACCCCGGTATTCCAGTTTTTTTAAGCCGTCCATAAGGATGGGGTAAGCACCCTGGGTCCCTATATACCCAACAATACCGCACATGAACAGTCCTCCAGTTTCTCTTGATTTATCTCCATACTATGCCTGACCAAGTTCTTCCGTTACCACGGCGGACAGCTCCCGGGAGATCTCTCGCAGCAGCTCCTCCCTTTCCCCTTCCAGCATAATGCGGATGAGCGGTTCCGTGCCTGAAGCCCGCACCAAGACCCGGCCCACGCCGGCACGCTTCTCTGCCCTGGCGATGCACTGGGCGATGCGCCCGTTCTTTTCCCATCCGTCCAGCTGCCTGACACGGCAGTTAACCAGCAACTGGGGCAGGCAGCGGAGAATCGAGGCAAGCCGGGAGAGGGGTTGTCCCGTTTCCGCCATTATTTTAAGCAGCTGCAGGGAGGTTAAAAGGCCGTCCCCGGTGGGAAGGTGGCGGGAAAAGATAATATGTCCCGACTGCTCCCCGCCCAGCTGGTAACCGCCTTTGTGCATCTCCTCCAGCACATAGCGATCGCCCACACTGGTGCGCAGTACATGGAAACCGCGCTGCGCGGCAAGCAGATCCAGCCCGCCGTTGCTCATTACCGTAGCAACCAGGGTGTTGCCGGCGAGCATATTTTTCTCCTTGAGATAGACGGCACATACAGCCATAATGGCGTCACCGTCCACCAAGACGCCCCGCTCGTCCACCGCAATAAGGCGATCACCGTCACCGTCAAAGGCCAGGCCTGCGTCAGCCCCGTGTGCGACGACGGCACGCTGCAGCCGCTCCGGGCTGGTGGAGCCGCAGCTGACATTAATATTGGCACCATCCGGGGAAACCCCCAGGGCCGCCACCGCTGCCCCCAGCTCGCGGTAAAGAGCGGGAGCTAAGCGATAAAGGGAGCCGTTGGCGCAGTCGAGCACCACTTTCAACCCCGGCAGCGGGGGGGCTAGTTCCTGTAAAAAATAGCGGTAAGGCTGCAGCAATCGTTCGGCACGGCAAAGCCGCCCTACCGCCGTACCCTGCGGCCGGGGGATATCCGCTGCCGGCCGCCCCATGTACAGCGCTTCCGCTTCCCTTTCCAGAGCGTCACTGAGCTTGTATCCCCTGTCGTCAAAAAACTTGATCCCGTTATCGGCCATAAGATTGTGGGAGGCAGAAACCATGACACCGCCCCAGGCCTTAAGGTGCTGTGTCAGAAAAGCAACGGCTGGCGTGGGGACTACGCCCAGCAAGTGCACATCCGCGCCTGTGGAAGCAATCCCCGCCGCCAGCGCGCTTTCAAGCATGGTGCCGGAAAGGCGTGTATCCCTCCCCAGCAGGAAAAAGGGGCGCCCTTCCTTTTTATTCCGCCCCAGCAGAAAGGCCACGATCCGCCCCATCTTGAGGGCCAGCTCCGGCGTCAACTCCCCGTTGGCGGTACCACGAATACCATCCGTTCCGAATAAACCGGCCATAGTTGCACTCACCTTTATTTATTATTCAAAGATTGTTACTGCTCATGCTTACATTTACACCGGGGTGCAGGATGCCTTTTCATAGATTAGCCGGCTGGAAGCCGGCTCCACTGCAGTCTTAAGTAAAAGATGGCCAGGCTTTGCGGAACGGTTGTAGGGGCAGGGCTCTTGTCCTGCCCGCAGCCGTTCCCTACGATTGATCGAGCCTGGAGGCCGCCCAAAGGCAACCCTGCACCCCTATTGAAGCCTGTGTTGTTCTCAAAGCGTTAGCTATTGTTATTCCCCGAGGTTGAATTGGACGCGTACGCTGGTGTGGTTAACCGCTTGCAGACCTTCAGGGATAATCAGGGGAACAGTAAAGGTATGCTGCTCCTCCCCTGCACCCAGCGCCTCCAGATCGATCGTTTCCGTACGAATGTATTCCTGGGCATCAAGGAGGCCCCGGGGACCCTGCAGCTCTACCGACGGCGGCTCCAAGAAAACGGACACGGGCTGAAGCCGCTCGGGCATGAAAGCCGCTTTCACCGGTATTTCCCGGCGGGGCAGACCAAGCTGTACCCATACTTCCGCGTGCTCGGGCACTACGGTAAGGCCCTTGATTTCGTTCATCGCGCTGTCCACAGGGTAGAGGGCAACCTGCCGCGCTACAACATCCGCTTCCACTCCTTCCAGCTCAAGCAGAAATACAACCTTTTCTATAAGGTCAACTTTGCGGCGGGGCCCCTGCACAAATACATCCTCCGGTCTGAAGTTGCTGCTGCGTACAACCAGTCCTCCGGCCGGTTCTCCCTGGAAAATTCCCTCCACACCCATCTGGCGGAAGATAATATCGTCGAGCAAGATATTTGCCTTCGCCGGCTCGATGCGCACTACGCTGACCCCGGGCGAAGCCGTGACGTTGATACGTATCTCGTGCCATCCCTCCGCACGGCCGCTTAAATCCACGTAAGCATCCAGTTCCGCCGGGGTCAGTCCGTCAAAGGCAGACGACAGCCCCTGCAGGGAGATGGTAACGCTCTCCAAGGTCTCCACTACCACCAGGTCGGCACCCATATTACGCATGGTAAGGGGGATCCCGCTGAAGGTGCGGCGCACCTCCAAGCCGAGAGCATCCCGGTTGTCTCCGGCCACAAAAAACCAGAGGATAAGCGCCAGAAAAACAGAGAGAATTTTTAAGAAGTACTTGCTTTCAAAAAAACTGTGCCTTTCTTTTTCGACCATGTTTACGCAGGGTCTCCCCCCTCCTGTTCAATCATCATCGGTATCTGTCATTTTTCTTTTTTTCTTGCTTACAGTATAGTAGATATTGATTATGGTGCTGCGCAGTGTTTTTTCATCGAGGTAGCGGGTCAGTTTCCCTTCGTGGGCAAGGGTAATCACGCCTGTCTCCTCCGAGATAATAATGGCCACCGCGTCAGAAATTTCGGTAATACCCAGACCGGCCCGGTGCCGCGTCCCCAGCTCCTTGCTGATATTGGGGTTTTCCGTAAGGGGCAGAAAACATCCCGCCGCCGCGATTGCATTGCCCCGTATGATCACGGCGCCGTCGTGCAGGGGGCTGCGGGGCATAAAGATGTTGATCAAAAGCTCCGCTGTGGCAAAGCCGTTGATTTTAATGCCCGTTTCCACGATATCCTTTAAGCCGATCTCCTTCTCCAGGACGATAATGGCGCCAATGCGTTTCTTCACAAGTACCGGAATAGCCTTAAGCAGCTCTTCGAGCAAGCGGTAAAAGTTCTCTTCCGCTTCATAGTTAAAGGGCGAGCGCTGGAATATCTTGCCGCGGCCGAGGTGTTCAAGGGCGCGGCGCAGCTCGGGCTGAAAAACAATGGGAATGGCAATCAAGCCGATAGTCATAAACCCCTGCAGCAGCCAGTGGATTGTTTCCAGGCCCAACTGGCCGCTCACCACCAGGGCAATGAGCAGGATGATCAACCCCTTGACCAGCTGTTCAGCGCGGGTGCCCCGGATCAGCAGGATAAGGCGGTAGAGGATATAGGAAACGATGGCGAGATCGATGATATCACGAAAGCCCAGGCGAAAATTGGCGATGCCCTGTACAAGCTGCTCCCACATTTGCCTCCACACCGCCCCCCTTTCCCGGATCATCATGCTGCCGGGTCCAAAATCATTTCCGCAAAACCATATTATTATTCTCTTTTAAAAGTGCAAATACCTCTTTTTGTTTGGCTGAACTTGCCCTGTTCATCTGCCAAAATAAACCTTCGTAAGGCGGGCGGAGTACATTGGCTACATAATTAGCCTGGACCATTTTGCCGCTGCCAAAGGCAGCCATGAAACCAAAAACAGCAAAAACCAGGGCCTGCAAGGGGGAGATCTCCCCGGCTATGCACACCCCTCTCCATAAATATGCCCCGTCAGGCGGATTGTATTACCACAAAAGCGGCATTTCTTGCCAGTCAGACCGCGGTTTGCCGTGACGTAACCATGGCGCGCTAAAAGCAGCCGGCTGCAGGCAGGACAGTAGGTGTGGCTGCAGCGGTTATCCGGCACGTTTCCCAGGTAGACATATAATAGCTTCTCCCGTGCCGTCTCCCAGGCCCGCTGCAGTGTTTCCATGGGAGTGGGCGGCAGCTCCAGACGGTACTGGGGATAATAGCGGCTGAAGTGTACGGGAATTTCACGGTCAAGGGAGGCGACCCAGCCGGCAAATTCCCCAATCTCCGCCGGGCTGTCATTGAGGGAAGGGATTATCAGGTAAGTAAGCTCCAGATGACAGCGTCCCGCCGCTTCCTCGACGGTATGACGCACTGTTTCCAGGCTGCGCACACTGCCGCGGCAATGGCGGCGGTAAAAGTCATTGTTAAATGCTTTAACATCGATGTTCATGGCGTGAATATGAGGCAATAGCTCAGTCAGCGGCCCGGCGCTGATCATGCCGTTAGTCACAAGGACATTTTTAAACGCGTGGGCGCTGAGCAAGCGGGATGACTCCAGGACAAACTCATACCAGACAGAGGGCTCGTTATAGGTGTAAGCCACGCCCAGCCGTTCCCGCGGCGGGTGTTCCCGCAGCATCTGCAAAAGGCCGGCAGCGCTGAGGTTTTCCTCTCCGCCGCCCTTGCCCCGGGCCAGCGCCCAGTTCTGGCAATAGGAACAATGCAAGTTGCAGCCGAAGGTCCCGACGGAGAGAATGGACCATCCCGGATAAAAGTGATAGAGCGGTTTCTTTTCGATTGGATCCACCGACAGGGAAGCACAGCGGTTGTAATTGAGGGTGAACAGCCGTCCCCCGGCGGCATGGCGCACACCGCAGGCACCTTCCTGCCCTTCCTGCAGGCGGCATTCCATGGGGCAGAGTTCACAGCAGACGAGTGAATCTTCCACATGATAGCAGAGGGCTTCGCGCATTCCTTCTTCGTGCATCCCTTCCTTGACTCCTTTTTCGATCACGCAGGGATGCGGAACGGTCAAGACCGTTCCCTACGGCCTGCCCGCAGCCGTTCCCTTGTTAATAATATCTTTCCACGGTGAAGCGGTAAAGATCCACCGCTTCATGGGGGTGGATGCCGGCCTTTTGCCGGGCAATCTGCAGCTGCTGCTCCACCGTGTCAACCCCCTGCAGGTCGGGGAGCAAAAGCCCGCTGCGCATGCCTGCACGCACAATGACGCCGTAGCGGCGCGGGTCGAGGGCGGCGATGGCTTCAATTTTTTGCGGCTCGCTGAGCAGATCGACACTGATCTCCAGCTCATCCAGCTCCGCCGGGGTAACCGGCGAAAAACGGTGATCATGCAGGGCGGCGCTAAGGGCATTTGCCGCAATCTCCGTGGCCAGGTTGTCTTGCAGCGGCTGGATCGTGCCGATACAGCCCCGCAGCGCGCCTTTTTTCTTTAAGGAGACAAAAACGGCGCCGGGCCTTCTCAACCCTTCCGGCAGGGGGGCGGGGAGTTCAAGCAGGGTGCGTCCTTTGATGCCCTTCTCCAGGGCATGGCGGGCAATCAGTGTGTAGATGCTCTGTTCACCGGTGCGTGACATCTTCAACCCACCTTCTCCAGTTGCGGTGCAAAGAGGGCCACCAGGTAACCGACACCAAAAGGACCCTCGTATGAGAGGATGCGCGGCTCAACGGAAAGTCCGGAGAGGCAGCCCAGCATTACAGCAATAGAACGGAGCCCGCATTCCCCCGCAGCGGCGACAAGTTTAGCATCCATCTCCAGCAGCTCCGCCACACGGTAGTGGCGCAGGTGCTCCACCAACAGCCCGTCAAATTCCCGGCCCCTTGGGTCATAGCCGGAGGGCGCACCGGGAATGAGACGGTGAGAAAGATCACCGCTGGCTAGCACCACAGTGCGGCGGCCGGTAGAGTTTACAGCCTCCTGCACAGCCTCGCCAAAACGGAAAAGCTCGCGGTAAGGCAGGAAGGCAAAGGTCATAACCAGGCATTGCTGTCCCGTCCCTGCCTGCTGCAAGTAGTAAAGGGGAACGCTTGTGCCGTGGTCCAGAGCCTCACCCGCCTCATCATCCACGATGACGCCGATGCCCCGCTTCCGGGCGGCGGAGGTTACCGCTGCGGCCATCTCCCCGTCAACACGGGCCCATACTTTTACCGCGGGGGCAAGGAAGGCGCTGAAATCACCCCGCAGCTCCGCACCGGTCATGATCAGCGGTGCATCCCGGTAAACAGGGCCGTGAGGGGTTATGATAATCAGCGTCTCCGGGCGGACAGCAGCTACCTGGCGGGAAAGCTCCTGCATGGCTTGCTGTGTCTGTTTTACTTTTTCCAGCTCGCCCCGCCCAATTTCCGGTATAAGCAGCGGCGGGTGCGGTGTGATGGCGGCCAGCACCAGGCTCACTTGACAATTCCCTCCATTTTTTTCCCTGTTTTATCTTTATTGCTTTTCGCCATAAGATGGCGGCGCAACTCAAACCCCCGCAGTGCGCGCCGCGGCGCTTTACTTATCTCGAATATCTTGGGAATTTTGTAGGGGGCCAGTTTATCCAGACAGAAATCGATAACCTCGTCCTCAAACATGAGCCTGTCGCCTTTGCAGAAAATATGGGCTTTGACGATCTCGCCGTAATAATGATCGGGGACACCCACGACAACAACTTCCTTGATTTTCGGATGACGGTGCAGAACCGCCTCCACTTCCCGGGGATAGATATTGTATCCACCGTCTGTTCAAGGAGGTAAAAGATGTTTACTTCCGGGTATTGCAGAGACCGCCTGACCCCTTCTTCATAATTAGCGGTCCACATTTCCGCTTTAATTTGTTCCAAGGATTCACCCTCCTTCGCTCAGGCTAACGCATGCTTCATACCCTTATAATTCCTCATCGCGCGGGGGACCCATGTAAAAGGTAATTACCAAATATGTAAAGCCGCCTGCAGGGATCAGGGAAGTCTGGTCGAATAGTATAATAGCAATATAATCAGGAAATATTTAGAAAAACATCTGTTTGATCATACGGTAATTCTTCTGCACCTGCTCCCGGCCCCGCACGATCTGCATATGTCCGGGCAGCAGCCACTCCACATCGGTCAGTGCGGCCAGCTTGTTTACACTCTCACCCAGGGTCCGCAGGCTGCCGCCGGGAAAATCGGTGCGGCCGATACTGCCGTAAAAGACCGCGTCGCCGGTAACAAGGGCCTGCGCGGCGGGGAAATAAAAGCTTAGAGATCCGGGGGAATGTCCCGCTGTAAGCATTACCTGCACCAGTTCCATATCATCCGGTGGTTCACACAATTCCAGTCCCCCCTCCTGCAGGTAGATATCGATGCGGGGCAGGGTGGTCTTAGTCCCGGTCATGCGCGCAAAATAGCGGGAAAGCTCCTCCATATGTGCTTCTTCATCACGGTGCATGGCTACGGATAGGGAATATTTCTCTTGCAGTTCCGCTGCCCCCTCGCAGTGATCCGGGTGGCCGTGGGTGCAGAGGACAAGGTCGACGCGGTCGGGCGTAAAGCCGTCTGCCGCCATGGCCTGCAGGAGCATATCCAGGCAGTTGACGCGAAACTCGTTGCGGATATGGCCGGGATCGATGAGGATGGTTTTCGTCCCGGTGTACAGGTAAGAGTTGCAGTTATTGCCGTTCCCTGTCCAGGGATAACAGTAGATTTTTTCAGTAAGCTTCATGTACTTTCCTCCCTGCTGTGGCATTATAATGTATCTCTAAGCCAGTTTTGCACAATTATATCACATATATCACAGAATTGGAGGAGATGGTAGCAATGGGCCGTATCAAGTCCGCGCTGGAGCTCGCGCTGGAAAAGACAGAAAAACAACAGCAGGAGGCTTGGGAAGGGGCGGCGTTTAACGGGGAACAGGAATATATTAAAGCTGCTGCCGTGCTGGGACGTTCTTTCCTGCAGGGGAAGGCCGGCAAAGAAGAGATCGGGGAAAAGCTGGAACGCTATCCGGAGCAAAGCCGGGCAGCGGCCCTGCGTGCTTTTATCGCAGAGCTGTCCCTGAACATGAACATAAATAATACTCCTTTGATCCTGGAAGCAATACAATTTCTGAAAAAAGACGAGCAGACACAGGATGTCTGTGTCGCCGCGACGAAACTCTACCATCAGTATCGCCAGCGGCTTGAGGAAAGCCTTTCCAGTCTGGAGGAGACGACCTCCCGCACACAGCAAAAAAAACTTGAACGGAGCGGCATCAGGGGAAAGGCCATCGCCGGCTTTAACCTGAAAGGATTGGCAGCATGGCAGGAGACGCAACGCCGGATTGAAGAAGAATACAGCGGGGTCCTGCAGAGTTTTCGCAGCGCTGTAATCGCTTAAATAATCCATACACATACACACAAACACACACACGGAGACGGTTCTTTTGTGTTGTGTCAGGTTGCCTGACACAACACAAAAGAACCGTCTCCGTGTGTTATTCCTTCAGCGCACTGAGAATGGAACGGAGCCTCTCCCGGTAACCGGCATTTTCAATAACTGTACCCGTTACAACCACATCGGCGCCGGCCTGCCTGACACGGCGGGCATCCATCGCCGTGCGGATACCCCCGCCGACAATGAGGGGGATGGAAATTTCCTTTTTCACGGCACGAACCATGGCAGCGGAGATCGGCTGGGCCGCGTTCGAGCCTGCCTCCAAGTAGACATAGTGCATGCCGAACAGCCCCGCCGCGGCAGCATAACCGGCTGCCTGCCAGTGGCTATCACGGGAAATAAGGTCTATACTGTTGGTCTCCCCCATTTTTAATCCGGGCTCAATCATCAAAAGGCCAACAGATATTGTTTCCATCTCCATTCTTTTAAGCAGCAGCGCTGCCTGCGCCTGCCCGCCGCAGGTAAAACCGGTATTACGGGAATTAAGCAGGCAGGAAAAAAGAAAAGCGTCAAAGGAAAAGCAAACCGCCTCCGCCCCGGCAGGAGAGTAGACAAGGGGGATGGCGATCTTTTCCCGGATTGAAACAGCGGTATCGAGCAGATTACGCTGAGCCAAACCGCTCACACCGACCACAAGAACAAGGTCGCTCCCCACCTCCTGGGCAGTGAGGGCCAGGCGGCCGGCAACCTCCGGTGATTGCTTCATCGGATCGATAAGGGTAATATGCACGGTCCCTCTGCGGATTTTCTCTGTCAGGTACCGAGCGATGTTCATGGTCAACCTTCCCCATATTTAAGTCTTTTGCACAATCTCTCTTCCTAAAATAATTATAATAAACTTCTGGACTTTTGACAACACCAAAGATTTCCACTAATCGTATCAAAGGAACTTGCCCATTAGCAGGATAGCGTTAAATCTGCCGTGGCAAGAGCAGATCAAGAATTTTTTTGCCGATCTCTCCCTTATGACAGATTGTGCGGTGGCGCACCGGCTGCTGCCGCAGATCCCGCAGCCCGAGATGAACGGGAACGCCGCTGAGCCGGCTCAGTTCCGCCAAGACGGCAAATTCATCGGGAAGAAGTAGCCCGTTTCCGTCCAGCAGCGCAGCCAGGACACTGCCGCTGAACTTGAAGGGGCTGGCTGTGGCGGCGATAATGGCGGGAGCCGTGTCCCCCGTCGCCACCCTGTATTGACGGTAAACATTCAGGCCCACCGCCGTATGCGTATCCAGCAGGTAGCCGTGCCGGGTAAAAGTCTCCCGAATGGTGAGCATGGTTTCTTTTTCTCCGGCAGAGCCGGCATAAATAATGCGGTCAAGGGCTTCCCTCGTGCCGCCGTCAATCTGGAAAGTACCTGTTCTTTGCAGCTGATCCATCCAGCAGCGGATCTGCTCCCCGTCATTGCCGCTCACGGCAAAGAGAAGGCGTTCCAGATTGCCGGAGATAAGAATATCCATGGAAGGGCTGCTGGTGCGCCGGAATTCACGATTGCTGTCGTAAACGCCCGACCGGAAAAAATCGGTGAGTACCCTGTTTTCATTGGAAGCACAGATCAGCTTTTGCACAGGGAGCCCCATACGCCAGGCATACCAGGCAGCAAGGATATTGCCAAAGTTGCCTGTAGGAACAACGATATTTACCTTATTTACCCTTTTTGCGCCTGCATCCCCGCCCCCTTCCTTTTCCACAAGCTGCAGCCAAGCCCAGAAATAATAAACAAGCTGGGGCAAAAGCCTCCCCCAGTTAATGGAATTGGCCGAGGAAAGAGCAAAACCATTCTCTTTAAGGAGCCTTTCCAGTTCCCGGTCGGCAAATATATCCTTTACCGCACTCTGACAGTCGTCAAAATTGCCGCGCACGGCAACCACAGCGGTATTGGCGCCGTCGGTGGTGGTCATCTGCAGCTCCTGTACGGGGCTTACGCCGCCGTGTGGATAAAAAACAATGACGCGGATACGGGGAACGTCACGGAACCCCTCCAGGGCGGCTTTGCCCGTATCGCCGGAAGTAGCCACAAGAATCACTATCTCCTCACGCTGTCCCCCTTTCGCCAGTGCCTGGGAAAGGAGCTGGGGCATAAGCTGCAGAGCCATATCTTTAAAGGCGGCGGTAGGACCGTGCCACAGTTCGAGCAAATAAAGCCCTTCATCAAGACAGTGCAGGGGCGCAATAAGGGGATGACTAAAATTCCTGTCACTGTAGGCACAGCTTAGGGATGCGGCAATCTCCGCTTCACTGTAATCATCGAGGTAAGGGGTGATGAGCCGCTGTGCCACACTGTTGTAGCCTTTGCCCTGCAGGGTACGGATCTGTCCCATATCCAGCAAGGGGATGGCATCAGGAACAAAAAGACCGCCGCCCGGGACCATGCCCAGACGAATGGCCGTGGAGGCGCTGACAGGTTCATAATTCCCCCGCGTGCTGATGTACTGCATCTGCTGACACCTCTTTTGCTTGTTAAATTGCGGCTATTACCTGTGCGCACCCAGCATCGCATTTTCCATGTATTTCCGGATCATTACTTCCACCTTCTTAAAAACGGCCGTTTTGGCAAAGGGAAAGTTAACCACATGCGCGGAAGGATCAGCCTCATAGCCCATCCTTAAGGCCTTTTCCGGTCTTTTTTCACCCCGCAGGAACAGCTCAAACTTGCCGCGGCGCAGCTCACGGTAGATTTTTATGGCGGCGATGCTGCTGAAAGGGAAAAAACTGCACTGCTCAGTATCTTTATCCTTAATAATATGCACACCTTTATCCGTAACCACCAGCGCCTCACCCTTGATCCCCTCCACCGCCGCCAGGAAATGCTCCTCATCCTGCACCCCTTTTACAACCAGACACCGTAAATTTTCCGGCAAAACGTCAATGATCCGGTCTATTGAATCTTGTGCAGCCATTTTCTTCCCTCCCTTGTGGACGTTTGCGCAGCGGCATGCCGCTGTTATGCCGCTTTGATCTATTATAACATCAACAGTAGATTCTGATAAAGAGAAGAATTTAGATTATAGGGGCGGGGATGCGGGCGCGATGTTTCTTGTCTCTTGCTTCTTGCCTCTTGAATTGCCCGCTCACTTAAGGATGCTGACAGACTCGAGGGCGTGGATGGCGTGATCCACTTCTTCTTCCGTGTTGAAGCAGCCCAGGCTGAACCGGACCGTGCCGCCGGGGAAAGTGCCGATGGCCCGGTGAGCCTGGGGAGCGCAATGGAGCCCGGTGCGACAGAGGATGCCGTAATCCTCTTCCAGGATGCAACCGAGCTCTCCGCTGTCCAGCCCTTCCAGGATAAAGGATATAACTGTTGTGTATGCTTCCGGGGCGGCGCCGCGGAAAACTTTGACACCGGGGATCCGTTCCAACCCTTGCTGGAGGCGGCGGCAGAGCTTCCGCTCATGGGCGCGGATTGCCTGCACACCCGTGGCCGTGATGAATTTTATTCCCTCGTTCAAGCCGACGATACCGGGGATGTTCGGCGTTCCCGCCTCCAGATAATCGGGCATGAAGGAAGGTTGCCGCTCCTCGTCGGAGCGGCTGCCTGTACCCCCTTCGCGCCAGGGTTTGATCTGTATACCTTCACGCAGGTAAAGCAGACCGACGCCTGGAGGCCCGAGCAGGCTTTTATGTCCGGTGAATGCGGCCAGGTGCGCACCGATCTCCTGCAGGTTCAGGGGGAGGACACCGGCCGTCTGGGCGGCATCAAGGAGAAAATGGACGCCCCGTGACGCGGCTACTCTGCCGATCTCCCGCACAGGCATGATCCGGCCGGTGATGTTGGAGGCATGGGTACAGATTAGGAGCTTTGTTCCCGCACGGATGGCCCGCTCAAAGGCGGCCGCCTCCACCACATCATCCATCGGGGAGAGCATGGTGGTGGTAATTAAACCCTTTTCCCGCAGCGAGGCAAGGGGACGCAGCACCGAATTGTGTTCAAAGGGGCTGTAGATCACGTGATCTCCCCTTTTTAGGATCCCCTTGATTGCCATATTCAGCGCATCGGTGGCGTTGAGGGTAAAGACAATTTCCTCCGCTTTTGCTGCACCAAGAAAGGCTGCTACTCTTTCCCGGCTTTCATAGAGGAGTCGTTCCGCGGCAAGGGAATGTAGATGAGAGGAACGGCCGGGGTTGGCCCCGCCGGAGCGGAGCTGGCGTTCCACTGCCTGGCAGACCGCCTCCGGTTTGGGCCAGGAGGTGGTCGCGTTATCAAAATAGATACCCGGTTTTTCCATATTGCCGTATTCCTTTCCGTAAGGCCTGAAGAACATTATAACAACCGGGCATCCTGTTGCGCAATACGCAATAGCAAACCTCTATTTACAGGCAGGCCCGTGATAGAGGTTTGCTATCAGTTTAGTGGTGGTGTCCGGCAAAGCTGCAACCGCTGCAGCCACCGGATGGGGGCCCCTCGGCCATGCAGCCCGTTGCCGGGGTTGAACGCCCCACACTGAAACTGGAAAAAATTTTCTGCGCTGTGCCCCCGCAGCTTGGGCAGGCGGAAACGCCGCTCTCATCGCCGCGGCAGAGCCTTTCAAAAGTATGTCCAC
>Ga0136715_1000074_pt1 | contig 19350 bp, 22 predicted proteins | sample SedPBSmetaG_FD_104916 | JGI IMG/M metagenome (GOLD analysis project Ga0136715, IMG submission 104916) | Freshwater sediment bacterial and archeal communities from Indian Creek, Illinois, USA to study Microbial Dark Matter (Phase II) -... | ecosystem: Environmental > Aquatic > Freshwater > Creek...
CCATGGTAACGGGCATACAGCTGAAACAAAAAGGCGCTTTGAATAATCCCTTCTTCCTCGAGCAGAACGGCAATATCGGCCGCGGAGTAGTTCAGCGGAATTATAATTTCTTTTTCCGCATAATTTACGCCGTCAGGCTGTGCGATAGCGCCAACCGGCAGCAACAGCATATTGATTTGCCAGTAAGCCAGCGACAGCAGCAACAATAAAGTCGACAGAAATACAAATGCAATATGCATTTTCTTCATATTTATTCCCCGGCATTGGATAATCGTTCAATCGCTGCCGTAGAAACCCTCTGCCATTCGTCTTCATCATCAATCAGCTGAAAGGATGTTTCGCCGTCATCCTCCCGGTAGATACGAAAAAGCACCGCCATCTCCTCCGGCGCTTCACCGTTTGTTTCGGAATCGCCTTCATCATCGTCTTCATCTTCATCTTCATCTTCATCTTCATCTTCATTTTCATCATGCACAAATATGTATTCTGTTTCTTCCTCTTCCTCTGCATCATCATCTTCATTATCATCATCATCCTGCATCGGCAGCATAACGGCGTACTCCTGATCTCCCAGCAAAAAACGGTCGATGATCAGAAAGTCAAACGCGTCTCCCTCTTCATCGATCAACCTAACAATGCGATCGTCCATGTCCATTGAACCAATCCCTCCCATTTACTTTAATTTACTTTTCCCTGTCTCCCTGCCGCTCATCCGCAAAAAGTTTCCTGCGCAAGTAACCCTCCAGAATAAGGATAGCGGCAATTTTGTCAACAACCTTCTTACGATCGGCACGCCTCATGCCGGCCTCCAGCAGGGTGCGCTGCGCTGCTACCGTAGTCAGCCGTTCGTCCCATAGCACTACCGGTAAAGATAAGGCGTTAGCCAAGCGCTCCTTAAATTTTATGATCTCCTTTGCCTTTGCTCCCGCACTGCCGTCCATGTTAAGCGGATAGCCGATGACAATACAACCGACAGCGTACTCTTCAACCAGCTCCTTAAGCCGGGAGAGATCATCTTTAAAGCTGCCGCGACGAAGCACCTTTACTCCCTGTGCCGTAATCCCCAGGGGATCGCTTGCCGCCACACCGATTGTTTTTTCCCCCAGGTCCAAAGCCATAATGCGCATACACTTCTCCTTAATATATCTTCAGACACATCTCCGGGCAAGCTGATCCACAGTAGCCGCATAATATACAGCGGTTTGCATCAACAATAACATGTGGATATTTTTTATTGAGGACAAGGGCACCCTGGGGACAGCTCTCCGTGCAGGTGCCGCAACCGCTGCACCATTCTTCCACCCGGAGAAGTCTTTTTTTGCCGGCCAGTTTTGATGCCGCTGCCGCAGGCGGTGTAATCCCTTCAAAGTAACAGAGGTTCACAGCCAGCTCATCTCGATCGGCCATGCCGACAGCTATGGCGTGCAGGCAATCAAGCCCCAGGGCAAAGCTAAAAGCCTCTCCCACTTCTTTATTAAGATGCCCCCCTCCCAGCACCTTCATGGCATAGATACCCAAACCCTTGTGGAAAGCGGCACGTATGGCTGCAAGCATCTCTGCGGTCGAGCCGTCCTTAATCCCGATCCCACGATAATTGATGATGGGATGGATGACCTCCACCTCTGAAAAATGAACAGCCGCACTAACCGCGGCTATTGTATGACAAGAGATACCCACCGCTTTAACGAGGCCCCGCTCTCTGGCCTCACACATATATGACAATGCCGACCTGTGCCCCTCCAGGGTAAGGGCTGATTCCTGTTCGTGGAGCATAAACACCGGTATAATGTCCAGATCCAGTTCCCGGCGTGCTTTTTCCAGAGATTCTTTTGCCTCACGGGCTGTGCAGGCATAGGTCTTGGTAGCAATTACCGGCTGTTTCCCAATTTTTTTTAGAGCGAGACGCAGATAAGCATAGTTGCGGTATGCTTCCGCCGTATCCCAAAAATTTACACCGGCGTCCCATGCCGCGGCAAGTAGTTCCGCTCCTTCTTCAGGGGGAATCTTTGCCTGCAGCGGACCCATTGTGAGCGTGCCGAAACAAAGCCGGGAAACACACAGTCCCGTTTTTCCCAGATTTCGGTACTGCAAGAGGCGCTCACCTTTCTTTCTGCAACTTACCGGCAAGGTAAGCGCGCACCATCTCTTCCAGTAAGTCATCCCGCTCCAGCTTGAGAATTACGCTGCGTGCGTTGTTGTAACTGGTAATATAAGCAGGGTCACCGGATAAGAGGTACCCCACAAGCTGATTAATCGGGTTATAACCTTTTTCCTTTAATGCCTCGTAAACTTCATGCAACACAAGCTGGGCTTCGTTGACCTCCTCTTCGGCACGCACGCTGAATCTCATCGTATGGTTAAGCTCATCCACCGGCATTCCACCTCCCCTGTCTGCTGTGGCATATTATTTCTTTTGACGCTGCCAACTCACCAATTCAGCTGCGCTGGCCAGCGCCTGGGCAAGTTTTTGCGGTTCTTTCCCGCCGGCTTGGCCCATATCGGGGCGCCCGCCCCCGCCTCCCCCGGTAATGCGGGCTACCTCTGTTACAAGCCTGCCCGCATGTAAACCCTCTTTAACCAGATCTTCCGTAACAGCCGCAGCAAAAAGGACCTTACCGTCGGTTATAGCACCCAGCAGAATTACACCGCTGCCGATTTTATCCCGCAGTTTGTCCAGATAAATGCGCAGCGTTTCCGCATCCGGCGCCTCCACCTCTATGCTTAAAACAGGCACTCCCGGTGTGTAGTCCAGGTGCTGAAGCAGGCTTTCCACCCGGGCCAGCCCTATTTGCTGCTGCAGGTTTTTAACTTTGCGCTGCAGCTCTTTCTGTGTATCCAAAAGCTCGTTTAAGCGGGTATTAAGGCTTTCCGGTGATGTCTTCAGCTTTAAGACCGCTTCTTTTAATAACTGATCGTTACGGCAGATATAGCGGTATGTTCCCGTTCCCGTAAGAGCCTCAAGCCGGCGCATACCGGCGCCTACGCCTCCCTCATACAGAATTTTTATCATGCCGATCTCCCCGGTAAAAGCCACGTGTGTTCCGCCGCAAAGTTCAAGGGAAAAATCTCCTATCCGCGCAAGCCTGACATTCTCCCCGTATTTCTCATCAAAAAGTGCCGTTGCGCCCAAGTGAAGCGCCTCCTGCAGGCTGCTGAAAAAAGCATCAACAGTATAATTCCTAAGGACAATGTCGTTGACCAGAGTTTCAATACGATAAAGTTCATCCGCAGTGAGGGCTGCGGGGTGGGTAAAATCAAAGCGCAGGTGTTCCTCTCCCACAAAAGAGCCGGCCTGGTTGACATGTTCTCCCAACACCAGCTTCAACGCACGGTGCAGCAGGTGCGTCGCCGTATGATTACGGGCGATGGCCTGACGCCGTTGTTCGTCCACAATGGCCTGGACCTTTGCCTTTCTGCTTATAGTCCCCCTGTTTATACGGATGAGATGCAATATTTCGCCCCCGGGGCCGGCAATGGTGTTTATAACGGTAGCAGCACCGCCATTCCAGGTAATCTCACCAGTGTCACCAATCTGCCCTCCCTTTTCCGGATAAAAAGGTGTACGATCTAGAAGAAGATATACCATATCCTCTTCCCCTTTGATTATCTCCAGGACTTCCCCCGCCGCTTCCATGGTTTCATAACCGAGAAAAGGTGTTTCTTTACCGGGGAGCAGCGGCGATATTAAATCAATACCTTCCGCTTTTTCGCGGGTTTGGGTGAGTGCAGCCCGAGCCCGTGCGCGCTGCTCTTCCAGCGCTCTGTTGAAGCCGTCTTCATCCACGCTGAAACCCTTCTCTGCCATGATCTCCTTTGTTAAATCCATAGGAAAGCCAAAGGTATCATATAATTTGAAGGCATCCTGTCCCGCCAGCACTTTTTCCATTTTCTCATGCAAATTATCCGCCAGCTCTTCCAGCAGTGCCATTCCCTGCCCCAGCGTATCGCGAAAACGTTCTTCTTCCCGCTGGATTGTCATGCCGATAAATGCACTATTACGCTCCAATTCTGGATAGGCTTTCCCCATAAGCTCGACCAGCAGGGGTACCGCCTCATAAAGAAAAGGTTCATCCACGCCCAGGAGCTTGCCATGCCTCACGGCACGGCGTAAAATACGGCGCAGCACATAGCCCCTTCCCTCGTTGGCCGGCATAATGCCGTCTGCTGCCATGAATGAAACGCTGCGCAGGTGTTCGGTGATTACGCGCAGGGAAATATCGTTATTTTCATCTTTGCCGTAAAGAATACCCGTACGATGTGCAAAATAATCAAGCAGCGGTTTTACAATATCAATCTCAAAGAGCGAAGAAACCCCTTGCAGCGCCACGGCCAGCCGCTCCAGTCCCGCTCCTGTATCAATATTTTTCTGTTTTAGGGGTGTATAAGAGCCGCCCTCTTCCCTGTTAAACTGGGTAAATACCAGATTCCAGACCTCCAGATAACGGTCACAATCGCAGCCAACGCTGCATTCCACTTTACCGCACCCGAAACGGGGACCCCGGTCAAAATATATTTCGGAACAGGGGCCGCAGGGACCCGTGCCAATTTCCCAGAAATTATCTTTCTTGCCCAGCCGGAATATCTTCGCTGCGGGCAAGCCGATAATATCCCGCCATATGGCAAAAGACTCTTCATCCTCATGATAAACGCTCACGTAGAGGTGCTCCTCCGGAAAACGGTAACCTTTGATCATTAGCTCCCAGGCCCAACTAATCGCCTCTTGCTTGAAATAATCACCAAACGAAAAGTTGCCCAGCATTTCAAAAAAAGTGGCATGGCGAGCGGTAACGCCTACTTTTTCAATATCCGGGGTGCGTACACATTTCTGACAGGTGGCAATACGCCGGTTGGGAGGCTGTTTTTCCCCTGTGAAATATGGCTTTAAAGGAGCCATTCCCGCACCGATGAGTAACAGTGTGGGATCATTTTGCGGTACCAGGGGAAAACTGGGGAGAATCAAATGTTGTTTTTCTTTAAAAAAATGCAAAAAAAGATCACGTATATCGCTGCTTTTCATATCTTTTGCCTCCAGTACAGGTTCAAAACAATTATAGCGGCAATATTTGGGGCTGTCAATGCGCTTAAGCGAAGGCTATAACCAGTTATTCCCATTATTCTTTTCTCGTAGCAGCGCCTGTTTAAGCAGCGGGGAAATCTGAAGTTTAGGCAATGGGGCCTCGATCAGGCCTCCCCCAAAAACTTCAACACCACGATAAAATACGGCAGATTGCCCCGGCGTAACAGCCTTTTGCTGTTCCTTAAAAATAACTCTGGCCCTGTTATCCGCTGGAGGGAAGAGAATGGCAGGCACTGCCGCCGCGCGGTAGCGAATCTTCACCTGGATTTCCGTATCCTCTGCCGGAGCATCTCCGGAAACAAAATGCAGTTGCCCGGCCAGCAGGCCGGAACTGTATGTTTCCCCCTCTTCCCCAACTATTACAATGTTGCGGCGGGCATCAAGTTGCACTACATAAAGGGGGCGGGGCGTCGTTAATCCCAACCCTTTACGCTGCCCTACCGTATAATTGACAATACCGCTGTGGCGGCCCAGTTTGCGGCCTGAAGCGGAGACAATGTCGCCCGGCTGGCGGGCTTGCGGATATTCCCGTTTCAAAAAAGCACGGTAGTCATTGTCGGGGATGAAGCATATTTCCTGGCTTTCCTTTTTATCCGCCACACGCAGCTTCTTTGCTGCGGCAATTTCACGCACCTGCTGTTTGGTCAATTCGCCTAGTGGGAAAAGGACAGAGGCCAGCTCTTCCTGCCCGAGCATATAAAGCATATAACTCTGGTCCTTCTGCCTGTCTATTCCTTTATAAAGCCTGTATTGCCCTGCTTCAGCATCATATGCAATACGGGCGTAGTGGCCGGTAGCAAGAAAATTGATCCCCATGGCTTGTGCCTTACGCCGCAGATAAGAAAACTTAATTATACGATTACATTCGATACAGGGGTTGGGAGTTCTTCCATCCAGATATGCGGTGATGAAATCAGTGACAATACTCGTATAAAATTCATCCTGCATATTCAGGACATAATGGGGTATATCCAGCATATCTGCCACTCTGCGGGCATCTGAAACAGCATCCAAAGAACAGCAGCCTCTTGCCTCGGTGCCGGCTTCTGCCTCGGCAAGGGGATCAACCCAGAGACGCAGGGTGACGCCTACCACATCATATCCTTTTTCCTTTAGGAGCAGCGCCGCCACGGAACTATCCACACCGCCGCTCATTGCTGCCATTACTTTTTTTCCTTTGGAATAATTGTTCATCATTTTAATCTGCCCCGAAACCCCCTTTTGCAGCCTGAACAGTTACGCCTGCAAATAGAGTGCCCTTTCCAGCCTGATCCGCTGCAACGCGCAATACAGTTCACTGTTGCGCTGCAGATCGCCGGCCATAAAATATGAAGCGGCGGCACAACCATTTCCGCAGAGATAGCGGGCCCAGCAGCCGGAGCATGCTTCACGTTCGTCAGCAAAGCGGGCTATCTGCTCTGCCCGGCGCAGATCTAATTTTAATGGCTCGTCCCCCAGACGGCCCAGCAGAAAAGCGTCATCTCCCACAAACTGATGACAGGGATACAATGATCCGTCCGCAGCCACCGCCAGATACTCTCTCCCCGCACCACAGCCACTTAAGCGCTTATAAAGACAAGGGCCCTTTTCCAGATCAATTGCAAAATGATAAAAGTGGAAGGGCCGGCCTTCCGCCCGGTGCTGCAGGAACAGCTCCACCAGGCGATCATACTCCTGCTCCAGCCGCAGCAGGTCCTCCCGGCGCAGCGCATAATCTGCATCCCCTGCTGCCACCACAGGTTCAAGGGAGAGGGAGTGGAAACCCTGCTCCAGCAGATGCTCAATATCACGGCAGAAATCAAGGTTATGAACGGTGTAGGTGCCACGGATATAGTAGTTTTGATAATTTCTCTTGTTGAGGAATTTTTTGATTCGGGGCAGCGCCTGTTTATAGCTGCCTGTATTGGCAGCAGTGCGCCGCATGCGGTCATGCACAGCCGGACGGCCATCAAGACTGAGAATGACGCTGATATTTTCATCATTTAAAAACTGAGAAATCTCATCATCCAGCAACAGGGCATTGGTGGTAAGGGTAAAGGTAAACTCTTTGCCCATACGGCGGCCCGCTGCCTGCGCGTAGGCGACAATTTCCCTGATCAGGGGAAAGTTGAGCAAGGGTTCTCCACCGAAAAAGTCAATTTCGCAGTAACGCCCCCGCTCCTGTTCCAGGAGCAGATCCACCGCTTTAAAGGCTACATCCCGGCTCATATAAACATTTGTATCTTCCACCGCAGGACGGGCAAAACAGTAGCGGCACTGTAAATTACAACTTTGTGAAATAAAGAGGCAGAGCGCTTTAAGCTGCCTGCCGGAGCCATAATCAGGCAGTATGGGCGCAGGGCTGAATAATATCTTCTCCGCCACCAGTGCTTCTATTTCTTCCTGGACCTGAGCCACAACCGCCGGAGTATAGCGTCCGGCCAGCTGTTCCATGCTGTTACCATCCCGCTGCAGGCTGATCAGTTCCCAAGCCGGTTTATCCACTTCATGCAGCGAGCCGCTGTTCACATCATAAACCAGCTGTTTGTCCCTGTATTTAAACATATGCAGATCGGCTGTTCCCTTTTTATTCTTTATTACTCCCATCATTTCTCCTCCGGAAAGGCTTTATGGATGCCTCTCAATTAAAAAACAGCCCTGCCGGACTGCCTTATAATTAAGTAAAAACTTATGCCGGTTAGCGGTATTGCTCTTCCTGACGGCAGCGCTGGCTGCCCACCGTGCATGATGTCTTACAGGCCGATTGACAAGAAACCTGGCATTCCCGGCAGCCTCGTTTTTCCAGTTCCTGCAGGTTACCCTTTTTTACAATTTTAATGTGCCGCATCAATTCATCTCTCCCCTTTGTGACCCTGGAATCACCTCATCAATAACAATAACGCCACAACTTTATTCTACCCTTTCATTTCTCTGCCGTCAAGCAAAAGCACACTTCGAGCAAACAATAAATTCCATTGTGTCCCGAAATTATTTATGGTAAAATTAAGCAAATTTCTGTGAGGATGTGTAATTTAAAATGCTTTTCTGGCATGCTTTCGTGGCTACTTTTTCTCTGGTATTCCTGGCTGAGCTGGGAGATAAGACACAGCTCGCCGTCCTTTTAATGGCTGCACAGGACCGGCCGATGTGGGGAGTATTTTTCGGCTCCGCTTCCGCCCTTGTTCTTTCCACGCTAATTGCGGTACTGCTGGGAACGGTTCTTTCAAATTATATATCCCCAGCTTTAATCCAAAAAGGAGCAGGTATAGCCTTTATCTTTATCGGCTTTCTGCTCCTTGCGGGAAAACTTTAAGCGCCGGCGCTCAGGAGTTGATACCCGGCATCCTTAATGTTTATATTATGTATCTTTTCCCCTGATTATGCCGTCAGCTTTGTCTACAAACGCTTCTGTGCCTATTCCTCATCACTAACTACACGGTCGATCCCTACCCGCGCCATTTTAATGTTCACGTTGTCGGCAATGCGCAGAACTACCGTATCCTCTTTAATCTCTTTAATCATGCCGTAAATCCCCGCGACTGTCAGAACCCGGTCCCCTTTTTGTATTTTGCTCAGCATCTCTCTGCGCTTTTTCTGGTTTTGCTGCTGCGGTCTGATCAGCAAAAAGTAGAAAATCACAAACAACAAAATTATGGGCAAAAAACCAATAATAGGATTTGCGGCTTGCGGTGCTTGCGCCATAAACTGAATCATTCTCATTTCACTCCTTTCCATAGGTTATTTACTCTTTTGCTGTGCATTTTTGTTCCGTTCCGGACTCATCTGCATTATCGTCAATTTCCTCCTCCTGTCCATACTGAGACCGGAATGCGTGAACAAGGGTATCCAATGTCTTTTCCCGGATCGCCTGACGAATTTCAGCCATGAAAGAGATAAGAAAGTAAATATTATGGTAAGTTGTCAGCCGCAGACCGAGAATTTCACCCGCTTTAAGCAGGTGCCGAATGTAAGCCCTGCTGTAATTGCGGCAAACATAACAGCGGCATTGTGGATCAATGGGCCGCAGGTCAGCTGCAAAATTTGCATTGCGCAGTGTTAGATAGCCCCAACGCACCATTACCCGCCCATTACGTGCAATACGGGTGGGCAATACGCAATCGAAAAGATCCACACCGCGGAGCACCCCTTCCAGTAAGGCGTCAGCTGAGCCCACGCCCATAAGGTAACGGGGTTTATGCTCCGGAAGCAGAGGGGTAACGATCTCCAGTATATTGTACATTATTTCCTTAGGCTCGCCTACGCTTAAACCACCGATCGCATAGCCGGGAAAATCAAAAGCGGTCATATCCCGGCAGCACTGTTCGCGCAGCTCCCCATAGACTCCCCCCTGCACAATGGCAAACAGAGCCTGCTCCTTTATTCTTCGCTGCCGTTCCCGGCTGCGTATGGCCCAACGCACCGACCGCTCCATTGCTTCCTTTGTTTCCGCATATGAAGCAGGATAAGGGACAACATGATCCAAGGGCATAATGATATCGGAACCAAGGGCTTCCTGTACCTCCACCGCTTTTTCCGGTGAGAAAAAATGGGTCGATCCATCGAGATGGGAGCGAAAAGTCACGCCCTTTTCGCTCACTTTACGCAGCGGACCTAAACTGAAAACTTGAAAACCGCCGCTGTCAGTGAGAATAGGACCCGGCCAATGCATGAAAGTATGCAGGCCGCCGGCCCGGGAAATGATCTCCGTCCCCGGCCGCAGGTACAGGTGGTAGGTATTGCTGAGCAGCATACCCACACCTATCTCCCGCAACTCTTCCGGAGTCATAGCCTTAACCGTAGCCTGCGTTCCCACAGGCATAAAGGCAGGCGTCTCCACGACCCCTCTTGCCGTTATCAGCCTTCCGGTCCGCGCCCTGCCTTGCCTGCAAACGATTTCCCATTTTATTGCCATCCGTACACCGCTTTACCGTTTATGATTGGCTAAAAAGCATTGAGTAACTGCGTCCCCGGGTAATAAAAGGAAAGGATCTCCCGGTGAAGATGTCCGGCTCGTGCCCGGTTATAGGCACCGTACTGACTCATGCCGATACCGTGTCCCCAGCCCCGCCCCTCGAAAATATAAGCCATGTAGGGAACACTATCCCGCCGCTGTGCAGCAAGGGCGGTAAACCTTTCCCCCGTCAACACTCCCCCGGTTCCATGGGCGCCTGCCACCCATCTTCCTTCCAGTTCGCCGGTGCTTACTCTTGTCACTCTGCCGTCGGCTGCCGCGGCGGCGACCCAGACCCGGGGTTCAGGTAAATCCCGCACACGATAAAGCTGACTGCGCAGACCCAAAGCAGTGCGGGCACGCTCTCTAAAAAATGAAACAGTCTGGCCTCCGCCGCTTATGCGCAGTTCATTAACCCGTCCGCTCGCAAATGTGGATGCGACTTGAACGCTCTCCACAGGTACTGCGGCAGCCTGACCAGCCAGCAAGGCGGATATAACACTTAAGGGAACGTCTCTTTCCCAAAGAGCGGCGTGATGCCGAATATTTGACGGGTTTTGCGGGTCGTCAAAGGGATCCGGTTCGCTGCGCAGAAAAGGAAGCGCGTTTAACCACACGTTTGCTGAGCATTCCGTATGACCGCCGTTGGTGGAGTGATAATAAGCAGCTATTACCTGCCCATTCCAGGTCAGGACGACTCCCCGTGTACCCGCCACCGCAGTATCGGTATTGGACGACTCCGCACGCTTGCCACCGTAAACCTGGCAGTGCTGTGTATCACACAGGTCAAAAGGATCATCCCTATGCCTGCCCGAACCAATATGATAAAGGGCATAGGAACGTGCTACCACAGCCTGGGCCTTTAGTGCCTCCATGCCGCCGTAGCTTCCCCAGGATGAAGGCATTTCCCGGGGGACAACGCCCCGCAGATAACTTTCCAGATCAACAATGTTCACAACGGCAAGAGTATTGTTACTCCCCATACTTATCTCCAGCGATCCGCGATAAGAACTACCGAAGCGCCCGTTGCCGATGGTGAAGGAACCCTGCGCCGGCACAAGCTGCAAAGGCCCGCTGAAGATGCCGTGGCTTTTCCCCGCAGCGTCACTGATCTGAATGCCGCTGCCTTTATTTTCCAGGCGATACGTGCCGGGCATTAAGCTGATTGCCGCCCCGCTTTTCAAATTGATCATAGTATCGCCTTGCTCCAGCATTAGCAGCAGATGAATGCCGGTAATGCTTAAGCCTACACGCAGCATGGGCGGAGCCGAGGCAAAGGCTGAGCGGGGAGGATTGGACACCACTAGCATCAAAACGAACAAAACTAGCAGCGCTATAGATAAAAATGTACGGTACCTCTTTTCCACAGCTAAAACCTCCTTAAGAAATTCAACAGCAGCGTCAGGATAATACTGATTACAACCATTGTTGCGATCGGGAAGAATACTGTCAGATTCTCCCGGCGGATGATAATATCGCCAGGCAGCCGCCCAAGCCCCAGCTTATCCAGAAGCAGGAAAACAACACCTGCCAGCGCGATGATTGCCGCAACCCCAAGCAGCAATTTACCAATATTTTCCGGTCCAAACAATCCCTTCACCTCGCAAATCAAAGACGGTTCTTTGGATAGAATCGTTCTTTTTCGCTGAAGATGCACCCGCAGTAACCCTGCCGGTAGAGTTCCTTCGCTTTGGCCTTCCGCATGCTCCGCGCAAAACCGTCACGCAAATCGGCATAAATAAAATTGACGCCGGCGCGTGCTGCCGCCCTCTCTCCGGCACTTTTCAGCAAATCATGTTTCTGGTATGGGCTGAGCAACAGGGTTGTAGAGATATTTGTTATTCCCAGCTCTCCGGCATATCGGGCCGTTTCCCCTAATCGCATCTCATAACAGATCCGGCAGCGTTCAGATCCAGCATCAATAGCCTGACGCAAAAATTCTTCCATCGGATAGGTCTCATTGAAGAGAATCGGCCGGTTTTCGGTTTGCCCAAGCGTTCGTAAGGTTTCCAAACGCCGGGCAAACTCAAGGTACGGATGAATGTTCGGGTTAAAGAAATATCCTTGTACGGTATAACCTAACCCGGAGAAATATTCCCGGCTATAAATACTACAGGGAGCACAGCAAATGTGCAGTAACAAGTCCAAATTTGATCCCACCCGCACAATCATTGCAAACTTTACTACTCAGGCTTATATTTTCATCAGGGCGCAGGATGCCTTTTCATAGACTAGCCGGCTGGAAGCCGGCTCCACTGCTGATCGAGCCTGAATGCCGCTCAAAGGCAACCCTACACCCCTTTTGCAGTCTGAGCAACCCATATTTAACAGTTAGAGAGTCTGCTGGCGGTACTGTTCTGCGCTGATTTCCAGATGCGTATACACTTTTTCGGTGACAACTCTGCCCCGCGCTGTACGTTTCAAAAAACCGATTTTCATCAAATAAGGTTCATAGATCTCCTCGATTGTGTTGGATTCTTCATTGATGGCGGCGGCCAAAGTTTCCAGGCCTACCGGACCACCGGCAAATTTATGCACAATTGTCTGCAATAGAAGATAATCGGTCCGATCCAATCCAATCGGATCAACATCCATTACAACCAGTGCGGCGCTGGCAACATCCGGGGTAATCACTCCTCCGGCTTTGATTTGAGCATAATCACGCACTCTTTTTAATAACCGGTTGGCAATGCGCGGCGTGCCGCGAGAAGCCAGAGCCAGCTTTTCTGCTCCCGCAAAATCCAATTTTACGCCCAATAAAGCGGCAGAACGTCTAATTATTTCCCCAAGAGCAACGTGGTCATAATATTCCACCCGTTCCACAATGCCAAACCGATCCCGCAAAGGGGATGAGATCGCACCGGCACGGGTAGTCGCCCCAATCAGAGTAAATGGTGATATATCCAATCGCAGCGTCCGCGCCGCCGGCCCCTTACCGATAATAATATCCAGGGCGAAGTCCTCCAGCGCCGGATAGAGAATCTCTTCCACGCTCCGCTGTAAGCGGTGAATCTCATCGATAAAAAAAATATCGCCCGGCGCCAGAGCGGTTAACAAAGCGGCAAGATCACCTGGCCGCTCCACAGCCGGACCGGAAGTAATTTTAATATTTACGCCCATCTCTCTGGCAATGATGAATGCCAGAGTAGTTTTACCCAATCCCGGCGGACCGTGCAGCAATACATGATCAAGGGGCTCCCCCCGCTCCAAAGCCGCTCTTATATATATTTCCAATTTTTCTTTCAGCCTATCCTGCCCGATAAATTGACCGAGTCTTTGCGGGCGAAGCGAACCCTCATACTGTACTTCTTCATCTGTGACTTTTGCCGTGACAATTCTTTCTGAATCCATAAGTTTGCCTCCTTAACCCGCACACACTCCCGGGTGTCAACTCCTGACCAACAATGCGAGGGTTTTTTTAAACAGCTCCTCCACGCTGCCGTCCCCGGAGCCGAGCAAATCCCGGGCATGAGCCACTTCACGGGGAGAGTAACCCAGTCCCAGCAAAGCTTCCTCCACCAATAACCAGTTGTTCGTCCCTTTAGCTGCAATATGCCCTTCTGTTTCCAGCCCAGACAGTTTTTCCTTTAGCTCATAGATAAGACGCCGTGCTGTTTTGATACCAATTCCCGGAACAGCGGTAATAGCCCCAACATCCTCCGCACGCAGCGCATCTAAGAACCGGGGAATGGTCAAGTGTCCCAGCAAAGCCAACGCAACTTTTGGCCCGACTCCCGAAATACTCAGCAGTATCTTAAAAAAGTCCCGCTCCGCGCTTCCGGAAAATCCATAAAGTAAAGGTTCCTCATCTTTAAGGAGCATCACTGTATGAACAATTACCTCCGCTTCCGGTCCGGGTAAAGCGAAGTAATAGGATGTGGGAATGAAAATCTTGAAACCCAAGACTCCGGCCTGGACGATTATATGCTGGGGATGTTTTTCTTTTAACTTGCCTTGCAAAAAGCTGAGCACCGGATGTGGCATCCTCCCTGCGTTTGTTGACTTACAACCGGAAATTTTCGACTTTCTTGCGCCAGTGCCGGGATTGGATGTGACAAAGGGCAATGGCAATGGCATCGGCAGCATCATCCGGTTCGGGCAATTCCGGCATTTTAAGAATAAGGGCAACCATCTGTTGAACCTGCTTTTTTTCCGCCCTGCCGAATCCGGCAACTGCCTGTTTAACCTGGAGCGGGGTATACTCTACTACGGAGACACTGCGTGTGGCCGCCGCGGTCAGCACCACCCCCCGTGCCTCACCCACCTGCATGGCCGTGCGTACATTCTTACAAAAGAATAATTGCTCCACAGCCATGACTGCAGGGGTAAAACGGTCAATAAGCAAGCAGATACCGCGGAAGATTTCCATCAGGCGCTTTGCAAGATCTTGCCTGGCAGGTGTATGTATACAGCCATACTCCAGCAAGCGGCAGCATTCATCTTTCAGCTCCAGCATGGCATAGCCGGTCGAAGCCAGGCCGGGATCGATGCCCATTACTTTTACTGCTTCATTAGTAAGGCCAGCAGTAAGGCCCGCCTGTGCCCTATTTTTCATCCGGTTCCTGACCTTTCCGAAAAATAAAATTTAAATAGACTGCAGAATCTCCTCCGGAATATCAAAGTTGGCATGGACATTCTGCACATCGTCCTGATCTTCAAGTGCCTCCAACAAACTAAGAAGTTTTTTAGCTTCCTCCGGATCTGTTACAAGAACAGTATTTTGCGGAACCATGGTAACCTCAGCTTCCGCAAAAAAAACGCCTTTTTTTTCCATCTGCCCCTTAACCTGCTCAAAATCTTCCGGAGCGGTAAGGATAAGATAACTATTTAACTCATCTTTAAAATCTTCGGCACCATTTTCCAAAGCAAGCAACATTAATTCGTCTTCAGGAATTGAGTTCTTTTGTTTATCTACAGAAAGGCTTCCCATCCGCTTGAACATCCAAGCCACACAGCCCAATTCTCCCATATTTCCGCCACGACGGGAAAAAATGCTGCGGATCTCTGCCGCCGTGCGGTTACGGTTATCGGTCATAACCTCCAGCAAAACAGCCACCCCGCCGGGACCGTAACCTTCATAGTTAAACTGCTCTATGACAATGGCATTCTGGTCGCCAGCTCCTTTTTGAATCGCCCGGGTGATGTTGTCTCCCGGCAAGTTGGCTTCCCGTGCCTTTTGCACAGCCAAGCGCAGGCGAAAATTTGCCTCCGGATCAGCGCCGCCTTCTTTTGCCGCGATGATGATCTCCCGCGCCAGCTTGGTGAATATCTTACCCTTCTGCGCATCAACCCGTGCTTTACGGTGTTTTACATTGGCCCATTTGGAATGACCGGCCATAATACACACCCCGCTTATCACTGTTTGTATATTTTAGGCTACCACTGTTATGGAATCGCCCTTTTTTACAGAACCACCGCACAGCACCTGTGCAAAAATGCCCTCGCGGGGCATTACACAGTCACCCGCCTGATCATAAATGGCACAACGATTATGACATACCTTGCCTATTTGCGTAACCTCCAGGAGTACTTCATCCCCCAACTGCAGGCGTGTCCCCGCAGGCAAATCAACCAGCGAAATCCCCTGAGTAGTAATATTTTCAGCGAAATCACCGGGATTAACCGTAAGTCCTTTCTGCCGCATTTTTTCGATACTCTCCAATGCCAGCAGGCTTACCTGGCGGTGCCAGGAACCGGCATGGGCGTCATCACGCAGACCGTGACCGGATATAAGCAGACCTGCGCCAAAATTCTTCTTTCGCTCTCCTTTGTGGTCACTGCGGCAAACTGCAACAACTGTGCCTGTCGCAAGCATCAATGTTTCCCCTTTCAAAGACTTCTCTATCCGCCAATCTGCGACATAAATCTTTTTCCCTGAAACTGTCCGCTCCGTTCACCTGCATTACATCCAACCAGTCTGGGATCGGTGCGCAACGCCACCGCTTCCCTGAATTTTTGTTCTAATTTATTTCTACATCCCAACGCCGGGATCAGGCTCACCTCATCCCCCGAAAAGAGGCAAGGCTTAAGTTTCCCGTCAAAAGTAAGGCGCAGGCGGTTGCAGGCGGCACAAAAGTGACGGCTCAGCGGAGAGATAAGACCAATTTTCCCTAACGCACCCTTTAAGGTATAGTACTGGGCGGGTCCTGCGCCATGTTCCCCCTGTACTTGTTGCAAAGGTGCAACGGAGCGGGCAATTTCCATTACCCGCTTCATCTCCAGAAAGTGCTCAGCCCACTTTTCCTGATCCCCTCCCGCAGGCATATATTCAATGAAGCGGACATGCAAATCCCGATTAAACGTTAGTCTGATAAACTGCTCAATTTCGTGATCATTAATTCCTTTAAGCAGAACCACATTTAACTTTACAGGCACAAGTCCTACCTGCAATGCACGTTCGATGCCTTTTAATGTGCCTTCAAGCCTGCCACCCCGTGTGATCTGCCGGAAATTTTCCTCGCTCAGTGAATCAAGGCTGATATTGACCCGCTTCAATCCTGCCGCAGCAAGAGCCGTCGCCATCTCTTCCAGGAGCATGCCGTTAGTGGTAAGGGAAATATCTTTAATGTCATTTATACCGGCAATTGCATTGATTATTTGCACAATATCTGTGCGCAGCAGCGGTTCTCCTCCGGTTAATCTTATCCTGTCAATCCCCAAAGCAACGGCAACCTCACAAACTTGCCGGTAGTCTTCCACAGTCAATTCTTGTCTTGAAGGCTCAGCAACGCACTGGCCCGGAGCGGCACTGCAATAAAAGCAATTAAGGTTGCACCTGTCGGTAACAGACAGGCGCAGGTAATTGATAACCCTATTATATTTGTCAACAAGCCTTTTTTCGGTCAATGCAGAGGCCTCCCTTCCTTGCCGGATCCGTAATTAGTAGGGGCGGCTGCCCACAGCCGCCGGGCACACGTTGTAGGGGCAGGGCTCTTGCCCTGCCCGCAGCCGTTCCCTACGATTGATCGAGCCTGGATGCCGCTCAAAGACATCCCCGCACCCCTTTTGCAGACTGATCTGTTACAAGTAATTTCTCCGCATAATGGAAATCATCCCGGCTGTTGATATTATAAAAAGAAAGCCGTTTCGGATCATAAATTTGCACCGCGATCTCGTCAATCACCTTAATATTTAATTTTTCATAGAGGGACGAAATCTTATAATATTCTTGTTCCAGCGCTCTATGAATAAAAGGAAGGCATTTTTTGTGATAAAAAGAAAACAACGGCTGGTAATGGCCGTCAAGCCGGGGCACGATCAGGTCATAGTCTTCAGCGAAAGAAGACATGTGCTTAATCAATGCCGGAGATAAAAAAGGCATATCACAAGCCAGAATAAAACAAGAAGGCCGCGAGGCTGCGGTAAGGGCCGCATGGATACCCCTTAACGCGTTTTTTTCCCCTTCGGTATAGAGATCTTCCACCAGGCGCACCGGCAGGAAGTCCATCTCCCGCACCATATCCGTTACAACCATCACATCTGTAAAAAGACGGCACAATTTATCGATAATCAATTCAATGAGGTATCGGCCATCCAATTTCAGGAATGCTTTATTTTCACCCATCCGCTTGCTCTCCCCGCCAGCCAGTACGGCTGCGGAAAGCATTATCTTCGCCATATTAACCACGCATCCCTTTTTCTTGCTTAAGAATCTGCTTGTTCCTGCTGCTGCTTCCGCTCGGCAAGGAGTACCATAAAAACGCCAATTTCATAAAGCACCAGCAGCGGCGCGAGCATCAGCAGCTGTGAAAAGATATCAGGGGGCGTAATTACCGCTGAGAGAATGGCCATAATCAGAATGGCAAACTTCCTTTGTTTTCGTAAATATTGAGCAGATACCAACCCGATTTTTCCCAAAAACCAAAACACCACAGGAACCTGAAAAACTACTCCGAAAGAAATTAAAAAAGAGAATACAAAGGAAATATAGCTGCTGATTGTAAACAAAGGTTGCAGAGTATCAGTTTGAAAACCCAGAAAAAATCGCAGGGCAGAGGGAAATATTACATAATAACTAAACGCCATACCAAGAAAAAAAAGCAGGTTCATTGCAATAGCAAGCGGCATAATGGTTCTTTTCTCAAGACGCCGCAAAGCCGGCATAATAAAGGCGAGAATATGATAAAAGGTTATGGGCAGGGTTAGTATCGCCCCGGCGGTAAAGGCAAGGCGAATCTGCGCCATAATAGCTTCCGCCGGTGTTGTGTATATTAGAACCAGATCTCCGGCGGGAGCAGTGAGAAAAGCAAGTATTTGATTGATAAAGACAAAACAGATAATCGCAACTATAAAGATTGCTGCCGCAACAAAAATAATCCTTTTGCGCAGTTCGTCAAGATGTTCAATCAAAGGCATTTCTGCTTCTCGATCTTTTGCCGTCAAATATCTGCCCCCTGGTGGGTTAGGGTGCCTTTTCACAGTTACTCTTTTTTTTCATCTTCCGCATCATCCAGAGAAACGGTTTTACTGATCTCCGTAGTGGCCTGCCTAAGCTCCCGTATCCCTCTGCCAATAGAACGCCCAATCTCCGGCAGTTTGCGCGGGCCAAAGATGATCAGCGCAATTACCAGGATCAAAATCAGTTCCGGCAACCCAATTCGGCCAAACAATAGTTAACATCCTTCCTGACATTTATTCTTGCAGCAGTTGATAGCCGCAAAACTATTATCTCTTTAATTGCATGTTTCGTCAACCCTCATGAGTTATTACATTCCGCAAATAAAAAGGAAGCACCATATATTATCGTGCTTCCTTTTTAAATTTAATCCGGCGGGGACCTACTCTCCCGGGGGCCTACGCCCCAAGTACCATCGGCGCTGGAAGGCTTAACTGCCGTGTTCGGGATGGGAACGGGTGTTTCCCCTCCGCTATTCCCACCGGAAACTTATAACTAATGGAGCTATTGCTCCCTGAAAACTGCACAGTGGGTAATTTTGTTGGTTAAGTCCTCGATCGATTAGTACCGGTCGGCTGAAAGTGTTGCCACTCTTACACCTCCGGCCTATCAACCAGGTGTTCTTCCTGGGATCTTACTTCCTCTTGGGAATGGGAAACCTAATCTTGGAGATGGCTTCGCACTTAGATGCTTTCAGCGCTTATCCATGCCGGACTTGGCTACTCAGCAATGCCCCTGGCGGGACAACTGATACACCAGCGGTCCGTCCACTCCGGTCCTCTCGTACTAGGAGCAGCCCTCCTCAAGTTTCCTACGCCCGCGACAGATAGGGACCGAACTGTCTCACGACGTTCTGAACCCAGCTCACGTACCGCTTTAATGGGCGAACAGCCCAACCCTTGGGACCTACTACAGCCCCAGGATGCGATGAGCCGACATCGAGGTGCC
>Ga0136715_1000075_pt1 | contig 19326 bp, 23 predicted proteins | sample SedPBSmetaG_FD_104916 | JGI IMG/M metagenome (GOLD analysis project Ga0136715, IMG submission 104916) | Freshwater sediment bacterial and archeal communities from Indian Creek, Illinois, USA to study Microbial Dark Matter (Phase II) -... | ecosystem: Environmental > Aquatic > Freshwater > Creek...
CCCCCAGACGGAGTGGGATGTGCTGCACGGCTTAATCATGGCTTACCGGGAAGGGGACGTTCCGGTGGCCCGGGCTTACCTGGAACGGCACGGCGGAGCCAAGCAGCGGCTGATCCTGGACTTGCTCCATGTCTGGACAGAAATAATGGCCGACGAGGACTTACAACGGGAGGGCAAAGCCATCCTTTATGGGCTGCAGTAACATGTTATATGGTTAACCCTTTTTTATTACTTATAAGTAATATTTTATTATAATGTATTGCAATTATAACCTATGGGTAATATAATGGATGTGAGAGTAAGTTTATGCCGAGACTGAGAGTTATCAGTTACCCATCAAAAATCGCTAGTAAATATATCAAAACACATTGGGATTTTGAAGATGACTTAAAAGATATACTGGAGCGAAGCGGTTCAAGGGAAGACATTTCAGGCAAGTATAGGCAGAGGTTAAAATACCTGGAAGAGTCTAAAGAACAATGTATTCTGATGACTTATATGCCATTAAATTTGATAGATCACAAAAGAACATTAGAATTCTTTTTTCCTTTATCAGTTCAGGTAAACAAAAATTTGCAGTTTTGCTCCATGCTTTCGAAGAGAAAGAAACTAAAAAGTTAAGCAAGCATGGTTATGATAAAGCTATTTCAGTAGCGCAAAAGCGCTATGAGGAGGTAATAAAAGATGGTTGATTTAAATAATTTGCCTAATGCCTGGGACATGATTAATAAGCTGGATGGAGATGAAGGCAACGAGAAATATAAATTATATGATATCTATTATCAGATTTCCACTGCTATTTTTAAGTATAGGCTTAAGCATGATCTCTCACAAACGAAACTGGCGGAAAAGCTTGGTGTTACCCAGACTATGGTCTCAAAGCTGGAAAGCGGTGATTATAATTATACAATTGAACAGCTCTGGAAAGTATCACAAAAACTTGGCTTTAAACTAAATATAGAGTTTGAAGAAGAGGTTGAGGATATTACCGAAGAGTATTTGCAGAAGGGAAAGCATGAGGCCGATGTGATTCCCTTCAAAATGGCGGTGGGCTAAATGAAAGAGGAAGTTTTTGCGGAATTTCAATTTCTGGGCAACAGGGTAACTAAATTTAATCTCGATACCAGAATGATTAATGTGAAAGAACAACGTGCAGAAATATCTTATGAATTTGATTATAATGTGAAAGATGTAAGAGAGCTGGAAAACAAGCTGGTCGGTATCATTGAGTTTATTGTTAAGGCCAGGTCAACAGTGAAAAAGAAAATTTTTTTTAATATTGACTTGGTTATGGAAGGTGCTTTTGCCTGTGAGACACAGACTGATACAGAAGAGATGTTTCAGGAATTACTGGAGATAAATGGCCTTGTTGCATTGTCTCAGATATCCAGGGCATATATTTTAAGCGTAACGTCTCAGTCCGGCATCCCTCCCGTAAAAATGCCCATGATTAATATGATAAAATTAAGGGAGAAGAAAAAAGAGGCGAATAATGTTGAATGACGTTGCATTAAAGTTATAAAGGAAGTATTAAGTATGAAAAACAATCAAAAAGAAGAAGCAAGAGGGCTGCGGGCAAAGGCCTGGCACCTTTCTTACCGAACCTCGTCCACCCTGATCGACGGGCGCCCCTTGGACATGCTCCACGATTTTTATATCCCCCTGCTGCAAAAAGTAGTGGCCTATGACCGTATAGCCGGATATTTTCGTTCCTCATCCCTGGCGGCTGCCTCCCAGGGGTTTTCTGCTTTTGTGGGACAGGGAGGCAAAATGCGTCTGATTGTAGGTGCAGACCTGGATAAGGAAGATGTACGGGCGATCCTGGCGGGGGATGAGCAGCGCCTGGGCAAGCGGTTGAACGGACAGTTGGAACAACCTGCAACCTGGCCGGAAGATGTGCAGCGGGGTGTCGCCTTGCTGGCCTGGATGATTGCCCGCGGACACCTGGAAGTGCGTGTGAGTTTCCGGGTGCACGGCGTAACGGGCGAGCCCCTGCCTTTTACAGCGATGGATGACGGCTATGTGCACGAAAAATGGTTTGTAGTGCAGGACGAGGAAGGGAGCCGCCTCTACGGTTCAGGAACCTTAAATGAATCCAAGACCGCACTGGTGCTCAATGCGGAGAATATTGATGTTCATTGTGACTGGTGGGGTGAGATGGATTGCCGGCGGGTAGAAGAAGCGGCAGCAGCTTTTGAAAACCTCTGGCAGGGACGGGTGCCCCACATGAGGGTGTTGACACTCCCCGATGCAGTGCGCCGGCGCCTCATTCAACTGGCTGAAGGGATTGATTATCCCCTGGAGATTGATGGGAGCAGTGTCGCACCCCGCCAGATCCAGCCCCCTTCTGCCCTGGAGCGGCTCCGTTTTGCCATGATCAAAGATGGACCCAAGCTGCCCGGTGGCCGCTTTGTAGGTATGGAAACGGCGCCGGTGATGCCCTGGCCCCATCAGGAGATTGTAGCCCGGCGTCTGGTGGAGTCATGGCCTTATTCTTACCTGCTGTGTGACGAGGTTGGCCTGGGGAAAACCATCGAGGCGGGGCTTGCTTTCCGGTCCCTTTATCTTTCAGGCTTGGTCAAACGCATTCTCATCGCTGCACCGGCCAGCCTTACCCTACAGTGGCAGCGCCAGTTGGCCTCAAAACTTCTACTGTCATTCGGCAGGGCCCTTTCCGGAGCCACGCCGCGCCACGCTTACATATTCCCCGTAGAAGAAGAGGAGCAAGGCAGGGGCCTCTACGAACCGGATCTGAATATTGTATCCACAGGATTGCTGGCCCGGAGTGAACGGAGAGCTCCCCTCATGGAGGCAAGGCCTTTTGATATCGCCCTGGTGGACGAAGCCCATGCCGCCAGGCGCCAAAACCCCACCCGTGGTCCCGGTGCCAATCCCACATTTGGGTATCTCTATACGGCACTGCGGGACGGCTTGCGTAAGCAGGCCCGGTGCCTTTGGCTGGCCACGGCAACACCGATGCAAATTGACCCGGTGGAACCGTGTGATCTTTTGGCCCTTACCAATCGTGTTGGAGCCTTTCAGTATGACCCGAGCCTGACGCTACAGTATTATGAGGTGCTTGGCCGGATGCTCCATGACCAGGCCCCTAGCGAACATGACTGGAGTTTTTTACAGCAGGCTGTGCTGGCTGTGCAAAAACAGGATCCGTTGCTATGGAATTTTCTTGAGCACAGTGTGATGGATGGCCGTATCCGGGCGTCAGTGCGCCAGTGGCTGGAGCATGGACGCATCCCCCGGGGTCGGGACCGTGAATTAATACAACGTTTTTTATTCAGCGCTTCTCCCCTTTCACGGGTAATGCTCCGCCATACACGGCAACTGCTGGAGATCTACCGGAAAAACGGGCAACTTCAGGAGAACCTGGCCCACCGCCATATCCTGCCTGTGCCCCGCGTTGTTTTCACTAAACAGGAGCGGCAGGCCTATGACCGTCTGGAAGATTATTGTACGGAGCTTTCGCGGCAAATTACTGAACACGGAGACGGCCAGGCCCGCACTATGATGGGTTTTTTGTTGAATTTTTTGCGCTTACGGTTCGCCTCCAGTCTCTTCGCTCTGCGGGAAACCTTAAAACGGCGTTTGCAGAAAGTGGAGGCTACGCTGCGCTACCAGCTACGGCAGGGTGGGGAAGTAAGTCTCGATGAAGGGGAAATCAGGGAGCGCCTTTATGAGAGTGATGATGATGAAGACTTGTTTGACGAGGATTTTCTCTTAAAAAACCGCACCGAAGGAGACCTGCGCTGGGAGCAGGATCATCTAAAGCTTATGCTCAGTGACCTGGCCGATCTTGAGGGGACATCGTCCAAGATGCAGCACCTTTTAAGCAGGCTGGATCAGAGGCTGGACCAAAGGCAGGGGCGGATTAAACAAACGGTAATTTTCACCCGCTTTTATGATACATTGACGGACATTGTAAAACGTTTGCGTAGCGCTAATCCCCAGATGCTCATCGGCACCTATTCAGGGCGGGGCGGCGCATACTTTGACCGCGGGACAGGCCGTATGCTGTCTGTGGAGCGGGAAGCAGTCAAAGAGCGTTTCCTGCGAGGCGGGATTGACGTGCTGGTGTGTACAGATGCTGCTGCGGAAGGGCTGAACCTGCAGACGGCAGATTTACTGGTCAACTTTGACCTGGGTTGGAATCCCATGAAAGTGGAGCAACGGATCGGGCGGATCGATCGTATCGGGCAGAAACATACGGATATTTATGTTTTGAATCTGTGCTATGCCGACAGCGCAGAGCATATGGTCTACGGCCGCTTGCTGCAACGTCTTACAGAGGCAAATATGATCGTGGGAACTCAGCAGTTTTCCCTGCTGCCGGTGAAGCCGGAGGATTTTCAGCAGCTGGCTGAGGGGACTATAACCCCGGAAGCTTTGGAAGCACGTGCCCGGGAGCAGATGGAAGAACAGCGCCGGCTCACACAACGGATGGAAATAAATCCTGAGGACCTCTATGAAATCTATATGCGTCTGTCCCAAAAAGGGGAGCAATCAGCCATACCCGTTGACCTGTCTGCAATCTGGGATTGTTTGGTCAACTCACAGTATTTAAACAACCTGGGGTGTAACAGCTCTGAGAACGGTGAGAGCCCGGTGTTACATATTTATGACGTTGAGGGTGTGCCCGATGGCACTGTGCTCACCGTATCACGAGAGTTTTACGACCAGGGCTTGGATGATATAAATTTTGACATTCGCTTTGCCTCCTATGGTGATCCGGTGTTTGATGCCATAGTGGAGAAGGTAACAAGCTATGATTTGCCACCATGTGTGCAGCGCATAACTGTACCCCTCCCCGGCAGAGAGGATGGGGTAATGGTTGCCTATGCTGCTATGGTAAAGACTGCCGGCGGTCTGCCCAAGGTCTGTTTAATTAAAGCATGGAACAACCTTGAGGGAATAGAGCTGGCAGAAAACGATACACTGGCAGAGACCGAAATTGAGCCATTGAGGGTGCAACTGCAGCAACTGGCCAGAGAGGAGATGACGCCTTATCTGGTGGCAGAGCGCATTGAGAAGGATAATCTCAGGGCTGCCCTGGCCCAGGAGTTGTTGGCTTTATTGGTCATGTACAGCCTGCTTAAGGACAAAGCCCGCATTGCCGGAAAAGGAGCGACGTTCTGGCAGATAATCGATGAGATTGAAGCCATCTTCAGAGAAAGGGAGACTGTTTCCGCTGATGGACTCCCGGCAAAGATCATGCGTGAGCTGAGCAATGATTTACTATTTAAAACCCAGATACCCAGGATGGGAGAAACGGTCTTCCTCTCCGTGCCCCGGGTTTTGGGCCAAGCGGCCCTGGACGGGGGACGGCGTCTGGCGGATAGTATGAAAATGAAAAAAAGCGAACTGGGAGTAGAAACAATATTGTCCCGTTTAAAACGGGAAGCAGATGACCGGCTGGAGAAGTTGAGGAGATTGTAGTAGATACCGCTGATAAGCGGTAATATGAATTGCCGGATGATGTACAGAAAGGAGAGAATAATGGATACATAGAATAATTTCGGGACACAATGGGGTGTACGACAATCGAGTGCCCGCTTGACTGCTTGGACGGTTGTTAGTGTACTCTTTCCTGAAAATTCGCAAAAGGCAAACAGGAAATCATGTATACGGCTTGTTGCTGTTCGAGAAATGGAATATAATATTTTTTAAAAAACAGGCAAAGGCAGCAAAGAAGGATAAGCACAATACTTTACTTAACATTGAAGATACAAAGCGATTATTGCACAGGGGGGTGGGCACATGGAAGATGTAGTATTTTTGGATCTGGAGACCACCGGCCTTGGTGAAAAAGACGAGATTATAGAGATCGGTGCAGTCAAGCTCACGGCTGGCAAAACAGAAACATACCAGCAGCTTCTCAACCCCCCGGTAGGGACAATCTCTCCACACATACTGAAGCTCTGCCAGGGTATCACAGAAAAAGAGCTGCGCCGATCACCCCGCTTTGCGGATATCCGGGAACAGTTCCTAAAATTCATTGGCGACCATCCCCTGGTCTGTCATAACGCCGCCTTTGAAAAGATGATGCTGGAAAAGGCGCTGGGTGAGCGGCTGCAGAACACACTTCTTGACAGCCTGGAGCTGTTCGCACTCTTTAAGCCCCACTTTGCCCGGCATGGCATGGACTTTTTAGTGAAGCATTATCTGAAGACAGACCGGCCGGAAGCGCACCGCGCCCTGGCCAACGCCCTTTCGGCCCTGTGCCCCAAGAAAAGCGAAGAAAAACGACTGCTGGACGCCATGCTCCTGGCGGTGCCGAGGCAGCGTATTTACGGTACGAAAACGTAAGGAGACATGATGAGAATGACAGGGAAAAGATGGCTTATGGGGATGTTACTCCTGAGCCTGGTGCTTGCCGGTTGCCGGCCGGTTCCCGGTGTTCCTGCCGAGGAGCGAGTCCAGGTGGCCCTGTACTTCGCGGACTGGCAGGCCCAGTTCACCGCCCCGGAAGACCGGGATATTGAACTGCACGGCCGCTCTCTGGCAGTACGCGTTCTGGAGGAACTCATCGGCGGACCCAAGACACCTGGCCTTCACGCCACCTTGCCGCCTGACACCCGGGTGCTGGGTGTGACGGTCGAAGGCGGCGTGGCGCGAGTTGATTTCTCGCGGCAATTTGTCGATAATCGCTACGGCGGCGGTGCCGCCGAGTTCATGGCGATCAATGCGATCGTATACACCCTGACCGACCTCGAAGGCGTGCAGGCGGTCACCCTCCTGGTGGAAGGGACGCCGCTGGAGACGCTGGGCGGCCAAATAGACTTCCGGGAGAACCTGGTCCGTGGAAGTATCCAAACCCAGCCGGTGTTCGTCGACCTCGAGCGGGCAGCTTGGTTTCAGGACCAAGTTGACCGCGGCCACGAGGTATGGCGGCTTGACCCGGTGGAGGTTGCCCGCCGCGACGGCCGCATGGCTGGATTCCGACTCACGGATGAGTTCCGACTGTTCGGCGTGGAGGCCGGGATAGCCCTGGTGGAGGCTGCCCACCAGGGCCGGGTTTACTTCATCCGACTGCAACAGCCGGTTCGGGCCGGACCCGGTGGCATCTGGGCTATAGACGCCATCGACATGGAATAGGTGGAGGCGAAGCATATGGAGCCCTGGTACAAAATAGCAATGCCGCGCAAGGATGTGCGTGCGGGGCGCTGTTTATAATGGACCTATAAAATGAGACACGATTTGGCAGGGAAAAAGCGACGCCCATGTCGAAATAATCTGTAACAGGAAGGAGCCTACCCCATGCCAAAAAACCAATATTCACCGGAAGAAAAACTGAAAATTGTCATTGAGGCTCTTGCGAATGACGCCATGATCGCGAAGCAGGCGAAGGTGGCGACTGATACGGGCAGGCAGGGCTTTATCTTTCCTATCATTGTAAGCATAGAAGCGTGTTCTGAAGGTGCGATCGCAACGGAAGGATAGGGGCGGCGAAGCCGGGACGAAGTCCGTACCCTTGACGGCCTCACCTCACCCATACCCTATTGTTACCCGTCATGCAAAGCATGGCGGGCTGTAACCCGGCGAGGGCGGGTGTGGGCAGAGCCCACAAAGAATCCGGTAAATAGCTAAACCTTGAAATATCAAGCTATGCTGTGAGAGACAAAGCTATCTTGTGTTTATACTGTCCACAGAGCGGGGGACGGTGCAGTTTTACACAGTGTCGGTTAATTTACCCACGTCCATCAGTAAAATTTGGTTCTGTTCCAAATTTAGTGTTGATTTTAGGCATATTCATCACCAGCAACCACGCCAACCGCAGTGTGGGCAGCCCGGCACTCAACAAAATATGGGCAGCGCCCTCAATGGCTAAATGCGGGTTTTTGAACCAGAATCAATATTGCATCCGGGTATTATTAATTTTAACTATTGGACAGGGTTAAAAGCTTTAGTTATACTAACACATGATGAACGAGACAATCATTTTAGAAGCCAAAAAGATAACCAAGATTTATCCTAATGGTGTTAGAGCGTTGACGGATTTTAGCCTGATGGTTTCTGAAGGAGAATTTGTGGCTATCCTCGGCAGCAATGGCTCTGGCAAGACAACCTTGCTCAGATGCTTAAATGGATTGCTCACACCTACAAGTGGTGAAATTAGAATAAATCAGCATATTCTTACCGGTAAAAATCCGGCCGAGCTAAAACAGATATGCAAAATTACAGGCACAATATTTCAGGAAGCAAACCTGATCGAAGAATTATCGGTATTGATGAATGTTCTAGTCGGTCGTCTGCCGCATATTTCCTTATGGAGAGCGATAACATTTCAATTTAAAGAAAGAGATAAAGAGGTTGCCTTTAATGCCTTAAAAAAGGTCGGGCTTGAAGATAAGATATATGAACGTCCGGGACATCTCTCTGGCGGACAAAAACAGAAAGTTGCCATCGCTAGGGCATTGGCGCAACAATCGATGATTATACTTGCCGATGAGCCAACTGCGAGCCTTGATCCAAGAAGTTCCAATGAGATTATGGAACTTTTAACAGAAATATCGAATGAAAATGGAATTACTATTTTGTGCGTCCTACATAGGGTAGAGTTTGCCGAAAGGTATGCTAAGCGTATTGTTGGGATTAAAGGAGGTAGAAATGTAGTCGATCAAAATAGAAATAATTTCAAAAAAGAAGATTTATTGAAGATATACGGGACAGATGACAGGGAGTCCCTATCCCATTCCAATGGGACCATTGAAATATGTAACAAAATCAGTAGTCGTGCGTAGCGCAATAATGATTCCACTGCATAAAGTCGATTTCTTGCCCTGCAAGAATTAATTTCCCCCACTTATCATGAAAAACATCCTGTTTTTTGCATGAGAACACTCATTTTCATGCTATAATTGGTGACTTTCCACCACTTTTGGTAAGTAATAATATAAAAACGGACTTTATGTAGTGGAATCAATAATAGAAAGGTAAAGGAGAATGAAAACAAATTGAAAACAAACAGAAAGGTATTTAGATATTTTTTAGTGGTTTTGCTTTTAATCACATCGGTATGGTTGGTGAATTTTATGGCTGCAGGTCCTGCTACGGAGACTGAGCCAAAGACGCTAAGGGTTGCGCTTTTGCCTGATGAATCCCCCAATATTGTCATTGAGAAAAATATGCCCTTAAAAGCCTATCTAGAAAAAGTATTGAATATGAAGGTCGAATTAATAGTTACAACAGACTATACAGCAATGATTGAAGCAATGCGGCGGGGCAATATTGACGTTGGTTATTTCGGCCCGGTTTCATATGTGTTATTAAAATCAAGATTTGATGGGGTAAAGCCTTTTGTCGCCAAAAAAGACCGGGACGGCTCCTTAACCTATCACTCCATTGTGATAGCAGGAGCAGATACACCTATCAAAACACTCTCTGACATCAGAGGCAAAGTAGTTGCTTTTGGTGATCCCGCATCTACCTCCAGCAATGTAATTCCGAAACTGATGCTCAAAAAAGATGGCGGATTGAACCATGAACAGGATTTTGAAAGCAGATACCTTGGCGCCCATGATGCTGTGGCCATAGCGGTAATGAATGGTCATGCGGACGCTGGCGGCCTGGGAAAACATATCTTTGATAGTTTGGTGCAAAGAGGCATCATCGATCCTAACAAGATACGAGTAATTAAGGTATCAGATCCAATCCCTCAGTACCCCTTCGTGATGCGAACCGATCTGGACAAAGTTCTTCAGCGGAGGATCAAGCAGGCCTTTCTAGACCTTAAAGACGAAGATGTCTTAGAGCCACTACAGGCCTATGGATTTGGCGAAGTATCAGATAAAGACTATGATATTATCCGTGATGCTGTAAGATCCTTGGGGATTGATCTGCCAAAAGCAAATTGATGAAACCCAGTATATTTACCAAAAGAACAGTTGAGATTTCTAAAAAGAATAGCCTGCAGGGAAACGGCAAAGTACTTCCCCCCCTTCCTCCTGCCTTGAAAAAGCGAAATGCTTTTAGGTGGAACGTTTCTGTATTTATGATTATTGCTGTCTTCATCTCGTTTTATCTGAGTGATCTTTTTAATCTTGACCCTTGGGTAGGAACATTTTCAAGCATACTGATGCTTATAGGTGAGGCATTTCCGCCATCAACCGGGCCGGTTCTGCCAAAGTTGTTGCGTGGGGCGGTTGAATCTGTTGTCATCGCAATATCCGCAATCACTATATCCTTTGTATTAGCCTTGCCGCTTTCTTTTTTTGCAGCAAAAAAAACGTCGCCGCATCCAATTGTTGCTTACGGGATGCGTTCTTTTTTTGGCGCTATCCGATCAATACCCGAACTGATTATGGCTATCATCTTTGTGGCCGCTATGGGGTTCGGAATGCTTCCTGGTGTAATGGCGTTAACTGTAATATCCATGGGGATGCTTGGAAGATTTTTCTATGAAGCAATAGAAAGAGTGCAACCGGGACCAATTGATGCGGTGGCAGCTACAGGAGTTAATAAATTTATTATAATAATCTACGGGATAATGCCGCAGATACTTACCGAAATATTTGACTATAGCATATACAGGTTTGAATGCAATCTTAGAGCATCTACCTATATCGGTATTGTTGGCGCGGGTGGCATGGGTTTTCAGGTTATCCTCTCATTAAGGCTGATGCAATACCAGGATTTGCTAACAGGACTTATTGTTATTTTTGTTTTAATTAACAGCGCTGAAATGTTCGGTAAATTTTTACGAAAGAAGTTTTTTTATGAAAGGTAGTGAGCCCGGGAATTAATGTCTTGCCGGCGCAAGGAAAACGGCGCAGGGCAGCGAGCATCCCGCTGTGATCATGCCTCTCACCACCAGCCACTACATCATCGGATTAATATCTTTTAGCGTGAGTATTCAGTAAGCATCATCGCGGCGGGATCGACATTAATAGCGCCCGACGTTTTTTTAAGCGCGGGTACCACTTGGTATTTCTCATTGGTATAATCGATCAATTTAAAGAACACATCATAAAAGCATGCTGTATCTTCCGGTGTCAGTTTCAATGCTTGACATCTCCCATCCGGCAAAGCGATCTTTCTCCACAAAAGTCTCCATAAGCACCGGCCTGTAACCATAGACCTCTCCATGCGAACGGAAGCCGGCAGAAAGGCCGCGTAAAGCATTTGAATTGACCGTTTACATCCGCCTTAAAACCTATCTTTCTGCTGGCCTTTCCACGCACCACGCAGGTTTTTATGTGTCTTGGGGCTCCAGCCCGAAAATTTGCCGTGCGTACTTTTCTGCCGTGGCATAATCGTCCTGCAGGCAAAGACTTTTCAGCGACATGATCGGCTCGCTCAGCATGGTGTTTACCAGGCTGCGGGTCAGCTTATCCGCCAGCTGCTGCTCCCGGGCGGATAGGGCAGCGGTGTTAAATTGGGCCAGTTTGGCCTGGCGGATCTGCTCCGCTTTACGGCGCAGCTCGGCGATGATGGGGACGGCCCGCTGTCGCCGGTACCAGCACAGAAATTCCTTCACCTGCGCATCCACAATATCCTGTGCTTTTAGGGCTTCATTTTCCCGAACCTTTATATTTTCATTGATAATCGACTGTAGATCATCAAGATTATATAAGTGCACCCCATCCAGGCTTGCGACGGCAGGATCCACATTGCGCGGCACCGCCAGGTCAATGAGCAGCAGGGGCTTACCCTCCTGCTTTTGCTTTTGGCGCAGTTGCCGCAAGCGTTCCGCGGTAATAATATAATGGGGGGCATGGGTGGCGCAGATGACCACATCTGCCTTGGCCAGTTCCCCAGCCAGGCGGCCCAGCCGGAGTACCTTCCCCTGAAACCGCCCGGCCAGGGCTGCGGCCCTTTCCCGGTGGCGGCTGACCACAATAACTTCCTGCACTCCCATGGCGAAAAGATTTTGTAATGTTAATTTGGCCATTTCCCCTGTGCCGATAACCATAAGGGTGTGGTTTTGCAGGGAGCAGAAAATAAGCCGGGCCACTGCTGCCGCCGCGTAGCCGAAAGATACTGCGTGCTGCCCCAGTGTGGTGAGGGTATGCACTTTTTTGCCGGTAGCCAGGGCTTTCTGGCAAAGGCTGTGCAGGTATGTCCCTGTGGCCCCTGCCGCCTGGCAGCTGTGGTATGCTTCCTTTACCTGCCCCAGGATCTGGGTTTCTCCCAGGACCATGGAATCAAGGCCGCAACTCACGGCGAAAAGGTGCCTTACCACCTCTTCCTCCCGGCATACGTAAAGGACCTGGGCCAGAGCATTGCCGGGAGGGTGTTTTTTAACATCCCGGAAGAAGCCCAGGAACCTTGACGGCAGCTCATTATTGCCCGCGCAGATAGCGTATAGCTCGGTGCGGTTGCAGGTGGAGAGGAGAAAACATTCCGCAATGTCCTTATCCTCTAGAAAATACTGCAGCGCCAGCGGAATCTCGTTTTCCTGCAGGGAAATTTTTTCACGGAGCTCCAGCCCCGTCTGCCAGTGGTTTACTCCTACAAGCACAAGCGGCAAAAAGATCACTCCTTAATCAGGTAAGCCAGCGCCTCAAGTGTCCGTGGCGCAGGCGCTTCGTTTGTCACGCAGCCTTTCTTTTTTAAAAGAAAATAAATCTCCAGCAAGAGGGGACGGCGCAGCCCTGTTGCCGTTAACAGCTCTTTCTCAAGAAAAACCGCTTCGGGAGGGCCTTTGCCCAACAATTTGCCTTCCTCCAGGAGAATTATCTCTTCCGCCCAGCTGAAGGCCAGGTCCGTATCATGGGTAGAGATGATCACGGTAGTGCCCTGCTTGCTGATGCTGTGGAAAAGCTCCATCACCTTGCCAGCGTGTAGCTGATCCAGCCAGGCGGTGGGCTCATCAGCGACCAGCACATCCGGTTCCATCGCCAGGATGGAAGCAATCGCCACCTGTTTCTTTTGGCCGTAGCTAAGCATATGGGTAGCCTTCTCCGCAAGCCTCTCCATGCCCGTCAATGCCAGGGCTTGCCGCACCCGCCGCCGTACCTCTTTCTCAGCAAGCCCCAGATTTAACGGGCCAAAAGCCACTTCTTGCTGTACGTTCGCCGCAAAAAGCTGGACTTCCGGGTCCTGAAAAATGATACCCAGCCTGCTGCGCAGCCGGCGCAGTGATTTTTTATCATACCGCACCTGTTCGCCCGCAAAGAAAATCTCCCCCTTTTGCGGGCGCAGGATACCGTTTAAACAGAGGAAAAAAGTGGTTTTACCTGAGCCGTTAGCTCCCAGCACGGCGATCCTTTTTCCCGCGGGAAGTGTAAGGGTAAGATCGGAAAGGGCCCTTGTCCCGTCCGCATAGGTAAAAACGATCCCCTTCGTCTCGATAATGTTGTTGCTCAATGTTTTGCCTCCGGCAATGAAAATCAGGGGCGGTTCTTTGCCTTTGTGGTCATTATGATGTTGCTTACCTGTTAAAAGAAAGCGGGCATGCGGGAAAGAGCCAATAGAGCGGTCGTAACCCCCCCGATAAGCAGCCAATTGCGCAAAGAGAAAGAATAGCGTGTCTCCAGGGAAGGAAATTCTCCTTCATAACAGCGCGAAACAAGGCTTGCATGCATCAACCGGGACCTTTCCAACGATTTAATCAACAGGCCCGATGCCAGTAAGCCCAGCGACTTAAGGGTATTGCGCCGGCAGGAGTAACCGAGGCGCGTTGACTGGGACGTGTAAATACTATGGGCAGTGTCAGCCAGCACGAAAATAAAGCGATAGGTCAAAAGTGCCAGTTCTACCGCACCGGCAGGTATTTTGGCCTTACGCAGCAGCCACCCCAGCTGGGCAAAGGGGGTGGTGAGTGCAAGAAAATAAAGGGCACTCAGGGCGGCCAGGGAACGGAGCAAAATGTTTACAGCCAGGGAAAAGCTGCCGGGGCTGATCCCCAAGGTCAGAGAGCCCAGAGGCAAAATCAGCATCATGGCGCCAGCCTGGGCCGGGACTAGCTCCAGGGCCACAGCCAGACAACCGGGCAAAAGAAAGGCCAGAGGCATGAGCATCAGCTTAACATAAAAACGCAGCGGAATCTGCAGGTAAAACAGAAAAATTATGCTATGCAACAGAATTATGGCCAGAGAAACTGCTTCCCGGGAAAAATATAGCGCCGGCCCCAGGCAAAGCAAGGCGAACAGCGCCTTTTCCACGGGATGTGCAGTGCGTAATCTACTGTTGTGGGCGTACCAGTCCAGCATGAACATTTAAAGGGACCCCTTTATTCTAACGGTATAACGATATAACCGCTATGCTTTTTCCGCGTTCGCATTGACTTTTTTCCCGTTGCTTTTGTGACGCGCGCTTAATTTCCCCAGGAAAAAGCCCATAATAAGGCTGCCAGCGGCTGCCTGCAGGGTAAAAAGCATGCTCTCAATCTCGCCGCTGGGTGGTTCCCAGATGGGTGCCCGCCAAGGCTCATAATCAGGGTTTATCTTCATGATAATATCCTCAGCCATGCAGGCAGCCCCGTCAAACGGGGCACCGGGATTGAGGATCAGGGGGGCGATCACCAGCAGTACAATGGCACAAACTGGCAACACATAAGCCCATTTTTTCAATGCAGATGCACCTCCTTCCGCGGTTTCAGCAATCCGGCCAACTCCTGGCTGCCGTAACTGTAGAGCACATTAAAGATAAGTACCGTCAAAATGCCTTCAGTGACGGCAATGGGAATCTGGGTGACGGCGAAGATGGCGGCAAACTTGACCAGGGAAGCGGCTACGCCGCCTGCTTCCATGGGAAAGGCAAGGGCAAGCTGCAGCGATGTTACCAGGTAAGTCACCATGCTGGCAGTAAATGCGGCAAAAAAAATGGAAAGCCAACGGGGCAGCGCGGTCCTTTGCGCCAGCAGATAAACGGCAAATGCAGCCAGGGGACCGGCAATACCCATGGAGAAAACATTGGCGCCCAGGGTGGTGATACCGCCGTGAGCCAGCAGGAGTGCCTGGAAGACGAGGACAATAGTGGAAAGGACCGTCATCGCCAGAGGGCCGAAAAGGATGGTCCCCAGGCCGACACCGGTGGGGTGAGAGCAACTGCCTGTAACAGAGGGCAGCTTCAGTGCGGAGACGACGAAGATAAAAGCACCGGCCAGAGCGAGCAGCATCTTGTAATTAGGATTCAGCTTCATGATCCTGCCAATGGAACGAAAGCCGAGCAACAGGAAAGGAATACTCACAGCCGTCCAAAAAAGGGACCAACCCCAGGGCAGAAAACCCTCCATGATATGCATGGCTGAAGCACTGCGCGGCGCCGACAGCATCAGCGGCAGCGTGCCTGCGAGCAGGAGAGCCTGCCCTCTCCTTGTTCTAACCAATGACATCAACAATTCCACCTCCCAAAAATTTGTGATTACTGCTCAGGTTTACATTTACACCCCTTTTGAAGCCTGTGCGGTTACATTTTGTGATTGATTTTGCGGCATTTTCTCTTTTATCCGATCCCAAAGAAGGGAAGTCAAGCGTGGATCACAACCCAGGTGCTGGCACTGCACCAGCTCCACTTCGGGATAAAGTTGCCGGACCCGCTCCAGCATCTGCGGTATATCATCCTTGATATGGATGCCGGAAGTGAGAAAAAAGGGAACGATATAAACGGTGGTGCAACCCGCCGCCGCCGCTTCGCCCACCGCCTCCTCCAGGGAAGGGCCGCCTCCCTGCAGGAAGGCGACGGCATTATAAAAGCCTGCCCCTTCATTTTTGCTCAGCAGTGCGGCCAAGCTGAAAACTTCGCCGTTGGCTTCCGCCAGCCGGCTGCCGTGGCCCAGCATGATTATTCCCTGCTCCGACACGATCTGTACACCTTCCCTTTCGTTTAAAACAAACAGGTTTTCCCCTGGCGGGGAAAACCCTTGCAGATGGACCCAAGGACCTGTAAAAAATAACCCTACCTTGCGGGGTAGGGAGTGACTGCTTACAGGGCTGCAGGAACCTTCCCACCGAAGGAACATGATGCGCCTGAAAGGTTAGGTTTCCTGGCTTGCGTTTCACTTTACTCCCTGTCCCTTCCCAGAACCGGAAAAGTTCCAGTGGTATCGACAGGTTTCATCCTCGCTTACAGTAGCGGGGGCTGCAGGGGCTTTTCACCCTTTTCCCTGATTTAAGCCCGTTAGGGGCACCATTTCAGGATGTATATTCAATTTTCCGACTCCCATCATAACATAAATAGTTTTGGGATACAATGAAATTATTTCGCCTCCCGAAATTATTTAAGTCAGCATTCAGCCACCGCAATTGTGGCCTGGGAATCGGCCGCCCTGTATTCTCCATAGTTATAATCCCCGTATGCCCTGACAACCGTAAATCCCGCCTCCAGGAGCAACGTCTCCAGGTCGGCCCGCCGGATCGGCCGCAGGATGACACAGTTTTCAAAACGGTCAGCGCCCTCATCCTTTCCGGTCACTTCCAGGACGGAATCAAACAGCAGACGCTCCTCTCCCCATGGGCGGTATGTGCGGGTAAAACGTAAGCCTTCCCGCTCAATCAGCGTTAGCTTTGTGTCTCCCGCAGCAAGGATACGGTCAAAATTGACGATTTGCAGCACGGCCCTGCCGGGACTGTGCAGCACTTTCCGCATGGCCGCCAGCGCCTTCATTAAATCGTTCTTCTCAAGCAAATGGGCCAGTGAATTGCCGATGCAAAAAAGGCCGTCAAACATCAGCCCCAAAGCATCCGGCTCCCGCATATCGCCCACTGCGAACCTGGCCGCCAGCTGGGTATCCGCCGCCTTTTTTTGGGCCTTATTTACCAGGACCGGCTCCAGATCCGTCCCCCATGCTTCGTACCCAAGACGCGCCAGCTCAAGCGCGTATGTGCCCGTACCGCAGGCCAGGTCGAGAACCCGGCGGGCTCCCGCAGCGGTAAATTCCTTGTGCAGGAAAGCGGTTTTATTTTGTTCCGCGGGAAAGATTAAATCATAATAGCCGGCCAGGCTGCGATAAAACATCGGACCCCCACCTCTTATTTGCTGTCAGTTGGAACTGAATCCATTTTATCATACAATTACAATCCTCAGCATACGGCCGCGCCCAGATGGGAGAAAAGGCGCTGTCAACGGAGCGGATCGCAAGAGCGCTGGGTACCGCAACATGTCAGGTTTTGAAGGGCGGCATCATTCACCTTGGCGATGTCGGCGGTGCAATCGCATTCCAAAAGGTGCGAAACAAAATAGATGAGCTAGTGGAGACGCTGGCGTATTCGGATGAAGACGAGATTGCGCTGGACTACAAAGCAATACAGGATATGTTCGGCACAAATTTCTACAATATTTATTCAAAGCAGGATGTGTTTAACAAATTCCTGAAGAAGATATCCCTGTAGCATAACAAAAATCATATACGATCCAAACGCGCAAAAGCCCATAGCTTCAACGACTACGGGCTTCCCGCTTTTTTAAAACTGTAAAAGTCAGGCTCGTTTCCAGCTGGTGGATAAAATATACCCGGTTTGCGCTTTCTGTTTTGTTGCGTGCGTGGTATTATAATAAAGCAAGTAAGAAAATCGTACAAAGGGAGGAAGCAGACATGTCAGCGCTTACGAGATTACGCAACCGCGCACAAGTGACCCTGCCAAAAGAAGTGGTGAAGACTTTGGATTTGAAGATTGGCGATGATTTAATGGTTGAGGTCAAATCAGGGCGTGTCATAATTACTCCGGTTGCCGTAATTCCAAAGGATGAACTGTGGGCATGGAAGCCTGAGATACGCGAAGCTATTATTGAGGGCCGCAAGGAAGCGCGCGCTGGAAAGCTAAAGGCATATGAAGCTTTAGATGAGCAGAAATAAGAAAGCAATAATGGACCCAAAATTTGAGACATAATTTGGCAGGGAAAAGCAACACCAGTGTCGAAGTAATCTACAACTCTTCTCAGGGGCTGTTCCAGGAAATAATGGGGCTGGAAGAACCGACGTAGCGGGTTAAAGGAATTACTGGACGGAAAGGTAGGATATTCCGGTGAACAACTTCGGCGAGAAGATCAGCTTCATATGGACGGTTGCCGACCTGCTGCGCGGACCCTACCGGCCGAACCAATACAAGGACGTCATGCTCCCCATGACGGTTCTACGGCGCCTGGACTGCGTGCTGGAGCCGACCAAACAGAAGGTCCACGCCAAGCTCAAGTCCCTTGAGGGCGGCAAGGTCAAGAACGTCGAACCCTTCCTCTGCCGGGTGACCGGCCTGCCCTTCTTTAACACAAGCCCCTACTCCTTTGAGAAACTGAAGGGCGACCCCAGCAACATCGCGGCGAACCTGACGAACTACGTCAAGGGCTTTTCCAGCCGGGCACGGGAGATCATCGAACATTTTGGCTTTGAGGAACACATCGCGAAACTCGACAAGGCGAACTGAAGCAGATTGGGCGGGAGATCGCGGAAATGTTGACGGGGGTGACGGAATGAGCGATCGTATGGGCAAGCACGAGTCCCAGGCGCCCTCGGGAGTCACCTTCATCCACGATCGGCAGCTCGCCGAGATCGTTCGCCGCCTTGTGGATGCATATCGGCCCGAGCGCATCTACCTCTTCGGGTCGATCGCGCGTGGAGACCCGGGACCGGACAGCGATTACGACCTGCTGGTGGTCGTTCCCGACGATGCCAAACCCGAACAACGGGACAGCGACCTGGCGTATCGGGTGCTGCGGGGAACGGGGATCGCCGCTGACGTGATAGTGTGGACCCGGTCGGGCTTCGAGGGGCGCAGGCATGTGGTCACGTCCTTGCCGGCCATCGTGCTGCGGGAGGGGGATCTGATCCATGTCCTCTGATCCGGAACTGGTTGCGGAAACGAAGGGCTGGCTCGGGAAGGCGCGCGAAGATCTGGCCGTGGCCCATCATGATTTGGCAGCAAGTATGCCGTTTCTAGCCGCCGCCCTGTTTCACGTCCGGCAGGCGGTGGAGAAGATGTTCAAGGGATTTTTGAGTTGGCATGCCACGCCGTTCCGCAAGACGCACAGCCTCGAGGAACTCGGCGAGCAATGTTTGCGCCTCGACGACTCGCTCCGTCCCATCGTGGACTCGGCGGCCCCTCTCACGCAGTACGCGTGGAAGTTTCGCTACCCTGGCGAGCCTGCCGGGCCGACGCGAGAGGAGGCTGAACGGGCGCTCGCTGTGGCCCGCGGCGCGTACGAGGCCGGTCATGGCGCGCCTGCCCGCGGGAGGTGCAGTCGTGAGCGACGGAGCCTCCCCGAGGGCAGTGAAGTGGGCCAGACCCGATCGTGCGGGAGATCGCGGAGATGATAGCGGGGGTGACGGAATGAAACAGGACCGTCGATCGATTCGTCTGAAGGGATACGATTATGCTCAGGCTGGGGCGTATTTCGTCACGATCTGTACTCGGAACCGGAAATGTTTATTCGGCGAGG
>Ga0136715_1000077_pt1 | contig 19156 bp, 23 predicted proteins | sample SedPBSmetaG_FD_104916 | JGI IMG/M metagenome (GOLD analysis project Ga0136715, IMG submission 104916) | Freshwater sediment bacterial and archeal communities from Indian Creek, Illinois, USA to study Microbial Dark Matter (Phase II) -... | ecosystem: Environmental > Aquatic > Freshwater > Creek...
AGTTAACTCTTGTTCTGGAGTTAACTCTTGTTCTGGAGTTAACTCTTGTTCTGGAGTTAACTCTTGTTCTGGAGTTAACTCTTGTTCTGGAGTTAACTCTTGTTCTGGAGTTAACTCTTGTTCGTGTATAAGTACTTGCACTGACTCTAACTGATTCATCTGACCTTGTAGAAGTTAATGTCTGGGATGAATAGTTGTTTACTAAACCTGTATTCTCTACGGCCGCTGCAAATAGCATAAGGCCAAATACCATACAAAGAGCGATAGTTACCGCTCCTATTTTTATCTGTATTTTCTCCTTAATTATACCGCCTCCGTGCCCATTACCCTTTAATACACCTACTAAATCAGGGTTTTTTCAGGACAAAGTTAGTATTTCCGCAGGTACTATATAAATACTTCGATTTATTTATGTAAACCAGACTTAATTAAAGCTTATTTTAGGAAAAAAGGCCATGTAAAAAGGTTTTATTTCAACTGTTTTTGAATTTGCTATATTTATGCTTATTTTAGCATAAAACTTTCTAATTAAAACTTAATTTGAAAAATTAAATTAGATTAAGTCCATTTTAAAAGATAATGATCTGCCTCATATAAAATTAGAGGTTACTCCAGTATTTATCTATTAAGTGGATATAAAAATGCCTTTTATATTTAATCTCACTAAAATAACGTGGTTTGAATTATAAATCATTGGATGCATATTTTTTAAAATCAGTATAAGAAGAAAAACTGGTTTTATCAGTTATTCTAAATATCTTAATCCATCCACTTTAAATAGGATTAATTTAGGTATTTAATGAACGCATTTGGAGTATAATGACTCTTTTAATTTAAAAAAAGATTACTTTAAGTTATTTTTTAAATTAAATTCCTATTAAGTATTAGGAATTTTAATATGGTAAAATTAATAATAATTTCATTATACACGTGGCTATACAAAGAATTCAAAAATGGAGGGTTAAGACTTAAACATTTTTATCCTGTTTTGAAACACAGAATCTGCACAAAGCGCCAGGAGTATTCAACTGCTTTTCCTTTACAGGACATAAATATTCTCCATTTTTAAATTTAACTTTAAATCCTCCTGGAAATGAAGTCCCAACTGGATGGATTGATGCTTCTAATATAAATGTTGTATAAATGGAAACAATTTTTGCTAAACGAAGAAAATAAAGCTCCTGTCTGATACTGGATCCTTTCATCTGTTTTTCAAGTACTGTTATAAACTCTTTGAGCTTATTATTATCAATATATCCGCTGTATTTTTCTTTGTCTTCTTTTATGTCTTTAAAACGATTTATAAATGCTTTGGTGAATCTTTCAACAAATTCTTCCCTGTAACCTGCTTGCATATACTTTGCATCTTCCTGAATGAATGCAGAAGCCATCATTATGTCGTGCATGTGAATTCTTGAGGCTTCCTTCTTTAAAACGTCCAGAAGCTCTTTTTTTGAAATTTTTTTTGAAAAGTCAATATATTCAATAGTTTCAGCCATAATAAACCCCAAAAAATTTTTTATTTTTTGAGGTTTAGAAATGTTATCAAAATCTTTTGATTTTAATGCAGCAAAATTCTTTGAATTTTGCATGCTGTGCATTTCTTCAACCCCATAATTTCTAATTTCTGTAGCCAATTAAAACTATAGTTTTGTGGCCCTCGAAAACGTTGTTTTCGGGGCATGCAAAAACTCTGCTTTTGCTGCCCCAAAATTCTTCGAATTTTGAAGGATTTTCGGGGCCCCAAACACATGATGTGTGTTTAAGGGTTTTATTTCTTCTTTAAAACCAAGATCTTCAACTTTTCCAATCATTTAAAATCACAAATAGAATTGGTTTACAAATTTAAGGCTGAAATTTAGCAAATTCATTTTTACCAAACTTCTTCATAATTGATTCAGCAGTTTTAGGGCCTATTCCTTCTATTTTAACAAGCTCATCCATTGAAACATGTCTTAAATCTGTACCAAAGGTGTTTACAAGTGCGCGGGCACGTTTCCGTCCGAGGCGCTTAACACTAACAACAAGAGGAATGATTTCATCACGAACTCCATAATACAGACGTGCGGATAATTTATCAAGGTCGTCAGAGTATGAATACATGTTCATTACAACGCAAATCTCTTTAAAGAACTTCGCCATTCTTGATGCTTCGTATGCTGCCTTTCGGGTTGTTGCAGCGTAAACATTAAACGCATTTTCAATTTCCTCTTCGCTTCTTTCATTGATCCACTCTAAAAGAGCTGCTGCTGTGGCTTCATCATTTCCAGTGTCACATGAAAAGATTCCGGATTCGTTTAATTTGTCCATAACCGCCTCTTTGCTCTTTCTACTTTTAAATGAGATTTTAGGTATGTCTGGAGTTCTTGAAATTACATATATGAGCTGATGAATATTTATTTGATCTTGTTTTGCATATTCTTTAAGTCTTACTGCCGTTTCTACAGAATAGTTACTTCTTGCAATTAAATTACCAAAATCTGTGGTTTTAAGCCCTTCAGGAGTTAGTTGAATAATTCCATTATGAACAAGGAATTCAAGGGCGTTATTTATCTCATATTCCATGGTATCAACTGAAAGAGTGCCAAAAAAATCGCTGGTGTTCATTTGATAACCATAAAATGTTTCACCGAAAAATTCAAGGATATTCTGCGGGGTTTTGGAAAGTGTAGACGCTATCTGGGCTATAATCTGCCTGTAAACAGCATCTTTGTTTTCTATCAGTTTAGAGTTTGTTAATTCTATTTCCCCATGAATATAATGATCTTTTAAATTATAAGCTTCATCTAATGTTTTAGCAATTAAATAGGAATAACCTTCAGTATCATACCCTGGACGACCTGCACGACCTGACATTTGCTCATAATCAAATACAGGGATGCTTTTAGGTCCCTGTGATGTCCAGCGTGTGTAGTCTCTTATTAAAACATTTTTTGAAGGGAGATTTACACCGTACATAAGGCTTGGGGTAGCTGCTATCATTAAAATGTTACCTGCCCTGAATTCATTTTCAATTATCTGGCGCTGCTTATCAAAAAGACCTGCGTGGTGAAATGCAATTCCATTTAGGGCGCATTCGGCGAGTTTCAGGCAGATTGAAGTTGGCCGAGAACCGTTTTTTCTGGGTACATCCAGTATTTTTTCTGCTACATTCCTGAAAGCGATTTTTTTATCCCTTGGAATTTTTCTTTTTACTTTTCCTGAAATATAATTTGCCAGAGATTCTGTAAACCTACGAGTAGATACAAAAACAAGGATCTGGGATGAATCTTCAATCGATTCGTTTAAGACCTTAAGAACCATGTCATTTTTGTTTTTTAATCCATGTTCTTCAGTTATGAGTATATCTTTATAGAGCGGAACTGGTCTGTAATCATGCTCCACAACCTCTGCATTTAACCAGCTTGAAAGCTCCTGCATATTCTTGAGTGTTGCTGAAAGTGCAATAATTCTAAGGGAAGGGTTTATTATTTTTGATCGACTTATCGCACATTCAATTGTTGGGCCTCGAGAATATTCACCAATCATGTGAAACTCGTCAATAATCAGAAGATCAATTTCACGAAGAGTATTCCATGAAAATCTTGTTATTGCATCAAATGATTCAAATACCATTACTGATAAATCAGCGGATCCTGGATGCTTCCCCACCTTAATACCAAATTTTTCAAGTTTCCTAAATTCTGCAAGCTTTTCATTCTGGATTGATATTAAGGGAGCAGCATATACCACCTTACCTCCCTTTAAAATTGTATTTAATGCTGTAATTAATCCAAGAAGTGTTTTTCCACTTGCAGTTGGAATAGATATTATGTAATTAGAATTATTTTCAAGTAATCCTGAATCTATAACTGCCTTTTGAGCAGGGTTAAGCTCTTTAATTTGGGGATAGCAATCAGCAATTATATCTTTGATTTCTGGATTTAGTGTTTCCATAGTTTTAGTAGTTTCCAATACTTTTTATATTAATTCTGTGGGTTTTTAATCACAAAATTGTATATAACAAAAATTCTTAAACAATTTTTTTGAGGTAAATGCTTGTATGATTTATTAATTTAAAACCTGAAATCATTCCAGTAATTCCAGCACTTTCTGACAGGTAATTACCTTTATTTTAAATGGATTTTCAGCATTAAAAAGAAAAATATATTATAAAGTAATAATATAATAATATTCTATCTAAAGGAGGTATCTAAATGGTAAACTGGGGAGCAGTAGTAATTGGATTTATTTTATCAATTATATTGCCTGCATTATTCGGCTTTGCAGGTCCGATAGGATTTTATTTTGGATTGTTTGTAGCAGGCTTGATTGTTGGTTTAATGGTCGGTGGCGGAGTCTTGAATGGTGCCTGGAATGCGGCCGTAGCCGGTGCTTTTGGGGGGATAGTGCTTGCTGTACTGATTGTAATTGGTGGAGCATTGTTTGCAGGTATTGCAGGGTTTTTAACAGGACTGGCAGCTGGAATAATACTCGTTATTGTATCCATCATCCAGTCTTTGATCCTGATGGGAATCGGTGGCGGTATTGGTGGAGCAATAAAGAGTTAAAAATAACAAATTGATTATTTTTTCTCTTTTTTAACAACAACAATATCATAAATTTTAGTTGAAGGATATTGACCGTTTTCATCTTTCTCTACACTTTTTACCATGTCCCAGATGGTTAAAAGTGCTACACTTGCTCCTGTAAGTGCTTCCATTTCAACGCCGGTTTTTCCAAGGGAAGTAACACTGATTTCAACTTCAATGTCTTCATTGTTTACATTAAAACCCACCCCAACCCCTGTAATTTTAAGAGAATGGCACAATGGAATAAGATGATGTGTTGATTTTACAGCACCTATAGCTGCAATTTGGGCTGTTGTAAGCACATTACCTTTTTTTATTTCTTCATTTTGAATAAGTCTAATGGTTTCTTTTTGTAGATCTATTTTACCCTTTGCTACAGCAGTTCTTTTTACAACGGGCTTATCTGATACTTCTACCATGTGAACGCCCTTTTTTGAAAGGTGGGTGAATGATTTTTCCATAATTTTCAACTCCAATTCGTTAAATACAGATGAATTTTGTGAATGGAATTAGCTTGACTTTGTCAAATTCAATTAGTATTTCTTTTAACTAACCAAAGATAAATAAACATCATGAGGCTGTCCAATAATTATTTTTGGGTTGTTTCTAACTCAAACATCTTTCTAATAAAAATCAAACGATCTAAAATAAGAGCATTCACTTTCCTCTTCTTAATCTTTTTTTTAACTCCAACTAAACCTATATGTTCCACCATTTCCTTCCTTTTCACATTAGCCATAATTAATAATATAACCTTAATAATTATTAAATGTTTCGTCTATTACTATAATTGTTGAAACATGAATTTAGGTCTAACTGTGGAAACAATGGAGTATTTAATCTGTCCCTCGCACCTCCTCCCACCTCCGGAGAAGACTGCGTCTAAGGACTGCATTTACCGCTTAGCGAATTATTTTAAAATTAAAATTCTTTTAGTTACATAAGTATTTATTTTTCAGGTAAAAGACTTAAATGTGTGATTAGTCCCAATATAAGAAATATTAATGCCATAATAATACCGACTACCACGTCCTTAGATGATAAAGAGGCTTTTTGAGTTATTAACCAGATAAAAACAGACATTAAAATTGCAATACTAAGTAGTATAGACAATGCTGCTTGATTACGTTCTAAAATACTGGAAAGAATTAAATATATTCCGCCCATAAGAAAAATGACAAAAATAAGATCTATTGGAATACCTAAAACTGTAAAATAAACTATAGGAAGCACAAAAAGAAGCCCCATTGCAACTGCCCTGTATCTCTAATTCCTACCAATTTAATTACCCATATAATGTTCATTTTCTAAATAAATTATAAACCTTTTTCGGTATTTTAATCAGTTAAATCCTGAAATTAAAATCAACCATTAGATTATGCTGTTAAAATCTGCAATAACAGCGAAACTGTAAAGTCTTCAATTTCAATATGTTTCCGCTCTGCAAACACCTTCTTTAAAAGCATTAAAAACTCAAGTTGCCTTGAATTATAACGATGTCCAGAAATTATATATATACTTATCAAAACGCTCTTCAATCAATTCCTTCGGGTCTTTCTCCCGGCTTAAACCAATAATTTCACATAAAAATAATAAGAAATCCTTTTTATGGTACATCTGGATATTTTCAATACTTAATTCTGGGCGAAGTTCTTTTCTTTGAAATATTGGAAAAGAAGGGTTATGCATTTAAAATTAGATTACTGGAGCTTGAAACTGTTTAATATCATGTCAAAGTAGGGGGCCTGGTTTTGCAGGTCAGTCCCCCCCGTAAGGAATGCCATAATATAAATTATGTTATTTTCCTCGAAATATATCAGTTTAAGCCGTATTTCTTCGTATTTTGGACTGTTACCCGTGTATATAGTTTCAGTGGCGTTTATTCCAGCTACGGTTTTGTTTGTTGTGTTTGTGGGGGCTATATTTGCACCAGAAATGATTAAACTCTGGATAAATCTATCTTTTCCCTGTTCTAATGTTTGATAAGGTTCTTTCTGTACTTTAAGTACCGTAAAAGCTGCTAATTGTGTGCTGTCTGGATTATTTGCCGATGAAGGGTCCTGAATCACGATTTCCATGGTGGTTCCATTAACTCTGTCAGTGGTCACATTCCATGATGCAGGATATTCCAGGTATATCCCCCCTGCAGAATAAATTTTTACAGGTATTCCCACGGTTTTATCTGGGGCAGTAAAAGTGTCATTTTGGACCGTCCCTCTACTGCTTGTTATTATCATGACTAAAATCGCTACTAAAACTGCTATGGCGCCTGCAATTAACTCTTTTCTATATTTAATCCAGAAATGAGTTATTATTCCTTTGTTTTTGGTCTTCTCAGAAATTCTAAGGAGATTTTTATTATCTCTTTTTGGGCTGTTCAAGTGACTACCTCAAAGCTTTATGGTAAAAACTTCTAAAAAGCAAGTTAATATATTTTTTCACAGGACTTTGAAACTAGTTTTTCAATACCGTTATCCATTTCACTGGCACTGAATTCATAAGCAGTTTCATTATCTACCTTTAGTTTTCTTTTAGATAATTGCCTGTATCCATGTACTCCTGAAGTCCCTGTTTTAACTTCATCGAAAAATTTTTCGAGGGATATGTCTCCAGATGCCAGAACAACAGCTGAAATGAAGATTAATACGAGTAAGTATTAACTTGAATTATTAAGTGTTATGTTAGCTGGTGCTGGTGCTGGTGCTGGTGCTGGTGCTGGTGCTGGTGCTGGTGCTGGAGGGCTAACAGGTTTACTTCTATTCAGCATCTGTCTGGTTCTGTTAGTTGTATCTGTTATGTTTGTAGCATTATTAAGCACAAAAGGTGGTGAGACACTGTCATTTGTATATAAAGGAACGTTTGGAACTTCCCCAGGTATATTCAAAGCGTGAATACCAAATCCAATACCTACAACAAAGGCAACAATTAAAAGTGCAGTTGCTACCATTGTATTTTGTGAGATCCCCTTATTACTCTCAATATTTTTTTCTTTAAGCCCTGAAGATGTAACGTATTTTTTAAACAGTTCATCATTTTCACTTTCATCAACGGATTCCACTGGCGCTTCAGTGATTTTCTTCCCTTGAAGTCTCATTACCCTTTCTGCAACTTCCAGGGTCTCAAGTCTTCCACTTAACCGCCTCTTTTGAAACTCATAGTGACTTCCTGACACGTTGCCCTTCTTAAATTCATTTTCAAGTTCATCGAGGCTTTTTACAATTTTATCCCTTTCAACGCTTATTTCAATCACCCCTTTCTATAGGGTATGAACCCAGAATCTTAATGTACATTACTTTGTTTTTTATGTTATTTAAAATTTTCTTTACCTTTTCATCGTCTATGTGGCCTTGAAAATCAATGAAAAAGACATAATTTCCAAGCTTTTTTTTGGAGGGACGTGACTCAATTTTGGTCAAATTGACATTATATTTTGAAAATACGCCTAAAACCTCGTAAAGACCTCCCGGCCTATCTTCAACCAGTGAAAAAACAACAGAAGTTTTGTCATTGCCAGTGGGGTTTTGATCATGTTTACCGATGACAATAAATCGAGTTAAATTGTCCCTGTAATCTTGAATATCACAAGCAGCGATTTTTAGACTATATAAATCTGCAGCACGCCGTGTTCCAATTGCAGCAGCATTTTTTTTACCTTTAACCATTTCTGCAGCTTTTGAAGTGCTTGGCGCTGCTACAGGTTTTGCACCCATTTTTTCAATGAATTTACGGCACTGTGAAAGTGCCTGTGCATGGGAATAAACCAGTTCAATGTCTTCTACTGAAGATCCAGGATTTAAAAGGAACTTGTGACTTACAGGTAAAATTATTTCGCCCCTGATTTTTAAATCATAATCATGTACCAGAAGATCCAGAGTAACCCCTACAGGGCCTTCAATAGAGTTTTCAATTGGAACGACTCCAATATCAACTTTTTCTTTATTAACAGCGTCCATAACTTCCATTATAGAATCAAATGCTAATAGTTTACCATCTAATTTTGAAGCTGCCTCTTCAGCATAGGTTCCTTGAGGTCCAAGAAACCCTATCATGTATTCTTTCTCTTCTGGATTTTCTGTCATGATTTTTACCTGAACTAAAAATAAAATTAATAAAGCCCTCCATTAATAAAATTATTTATTTTATCGGTTGTAGATTGGTATATTCTTCTTATAACTGCTTTATTATCTTTAAATTCGATCAAAATTGCTAAAACACCAAGATCATGTAGATAGCGCAGAAATTTTTCTGCTTCTTCTCTGTTTTCAACATCTATAACCATGTCTTCGCCTGCAATGTTTCCAGAGGACACATTCTTTATGGTGTCAATCATAGGATAAAGAATTGATTCTCCAAGTCTTTTTGCTCTTTCTTGAACTTCTTCTTCACTTTCTTCCATTTCAAATGTCTGGAATCCTTCTCTCATAACTCTGCTGAAGAAGAAGTCCCTTCCAAAGTCAAAAGGATATGTAAATGCATATTTTATCTCGTCGTCGTGGGCCTGGGATGAGGTGTATTTCAGGGGACTGATCTCCATTTGAGGGTCTTTAATCACTATTCCTTCCCTGTTTTCTTCCCCAATTTTTTTAACTATCTCTTTAATTTTTTCTACTGCCTCCCCAATATTAAAAGTTCCTAAAACACGTACAGATGGAAGCTTATATTTTTGAAGGAGTTTATATTTCTCTTTAAGAGGTAGGGGCTCATTTGAAATCTTTTTTCGAAGGTCAAAGACTCTAAAACCCAGACTACCTATTTCCAAGTAGTAGTGAGAAACATAAGGGTTATCTGTACCTACCATTTCTCCACAGATTACAAGATCAGGGTTATCATTGAAAAAATTGCTAAGATCCATTATTTCCACGGCTTTCTTGGTGGTATAAGGGCATATATACCCTCCTCTTGTTAGAGCAACTATTTCATCTCCGATAGAAGCTATACGGACGTTGTAACCATTCATTTTCTCTTCTACAACAACTCTGTTTTTAAAATGGTTTTCAATAGTTGGTGACAGCATCAAAGTTCTTCTGGTCTTTGGAAAGCCTCTTATAACTTCTATTTTTTCTTTAAAATAAATTACGGTTCCAGCTTCAATTTTACCAACATCTTTTTTAAACTGGAGTGAAGGGATGCCTTTAAAATCAAAAAATTTAATAATTCCTTTTTCTATAGCTTGGTTAAGTCTTTTAGCCTTAACTCCAATAATTTTTTGGAGTTTTTTATCTAAAAAATCAATGTTCATCTTTAAACTGCAGTCTGGACATTTAATTTCATGTAAATTCAGCTGACCTCCTCCAGGTCAACAATGAATTTCATGATGTCTGTTTTAGTGATCATGCCTTTAGCACTACCTGTATTATCCACAACCGGTATTCCGCTGCACTCTTCACTCACCATCATGGTTGAAGCATCGGCTATTGTAGCACTTTCTGGAATTGTGTGCACATTTTGAGTCATAATATCTTCTACAAGGAGATTTCTTATTCTTGCAGACTGGTATTTATCTGGAACAACTTTCCTGAAGGATATCATTGAGCAGGCTATGTCCTTTGCTGTTATTATCCCTTCAATACAACCCTCGTCCATTACAAGGAGCCTTCCCAGATCTTCGTCAATAATCATTCTTCTTGCATGGACAAGCCGGTCCTTAGAGTTAATGGTCATTAAGTTTGTTTCCATTCTTTCTTTTATGGGGGTGTTAGTGTAGGGCACTCCCTGGCATGTTTTGACAAAATCTGTCTTTGTAACAATTCCCACTAAATCGTCATCATCTACAACAGGTATTCCTCCAATTTTGTTGTCAATCATCAATTTTGCAGCATTTCCAATGGTCTGGCTGCTTTCTACTGTTATGATGTCTGTACTCATTACAGTTGATACATGGAAATGGGAAGGTGGGAGATTACCGTATTTTGATGAACCAAGCCTTGAAGCAATATCTTTTTCTGTTATAATTCCAACCAATTTTTTATTATTCCTTCCGTGCCCATTTAACACTGCTAATCTTGAAATTCTGTGTTTTTTCATGAGTTTTAATGCATCGTGGATGTTCTGGTCTTTATCTATTCCAATTACTTCTCTGCTCATTATATTTTTTACATGCATGTTTATCCCTCATTTAATTACTGAATTCCTTTGATTACGTCGGTTCTTGTTATTATACCAACCAGATCTTCGCGGTTCACAACAGGGATATGGCCGGTACCTTTATCAGACATGAGTTTTGCAGCTTCCACTGCATCTGAATCAGGGCTGATCTGCACAAAATTTTTACTCATAATGTCTCCGGCAGTCAGCATGGACACATCTTTGGCTTTTCTTTTGTCCCCACCTTCTGCAAGCTGTTTTACAAAGTAAATCCTTTCCACACTTACTCCTGTTTCAGGATCATCAACTCTGGCAAAGGAAATATCTGCAGGAGTTATAATTCCTGCAATTTCGTTGTCAAACATTACAACAAGCCCGTATATTTTATTTTCATCCATAAGGCGTATAACGTGGCTCAGAGTGTGGTTCTGGTTTACAGTGACCACATCTCTGGTCATGAGATTTGAGACTTTCCATTTGCCAGCGTATTTTGAAATGTAAAATTTCATGAGGTCGGTTTTTGTTATTATTCCTGCCAGTCCTTCAGAGTCCATAACAGGAACAGAACTTATTTTATTCCTTATCATGATCTCAACCGCATTTTTAACGTCTTCATCTGCATCTATTGTATGAATGTTGCTGCTCATGATCCTTCTAATTGAGATTTTATCAATGGGCCTTCTCTTCCATGCAGGGCCGCTTCCCCTTAATTTACGTGCAAGGTCTTTTTCTGTAACGATCCCAATTGGATTTTCGTCTTTGTCTACAACTATGACTCTGCTTAGTCCATGTTTAAGCATTAGATTTCTGGCATGACTTACATGTTCGTTCTGGCCGATTACAATTACTTCATTGTTCATTACCTGGTTAACTTTCATGATCAAACCGCCTATCCACTTATTGCCCTTAAAATATCACTTTCTGTAATTATTCCCAATAGTTCATCATCTCTAACTATTGGTACCCCTCCAATGCCTTCTTTTTTCATTATAGCTGCTACATCACTTAATCGTGTATATGTACTGGATGTAATGACATTTTTCTCCATTATATCAGATATACTGGTGTTTAGAACTTCATCAGCATTGTTTGTTATCATTTTTTCAAATGCTGCATTTTTCCCGAGGAATTCAAGAATATCAGTTGATGCAACAATTCCCACAAGTTTATCATTCTCAGGATGAGGTGTTTTCCTTTCTTCTCCTGTAACAGGAATTCTTCTTAATCCATTTCTCACCATTATTTTGGTAGCGCCTTCAATTCTTGTTCCAGGTGTTGTACTGATTACAGGAGAAGTCATATAATCTTCAACAACTTCATCAGTTAATACCCCTGAAAGAAGCATTGCAAAATCCCTTTCTGATACAATTCCCACTATTTTTTCTTTCGAATCAACTACTGGGAGTGCACCGACTTTTTTTTCAAGCATTTTAGATATGGCATCTCCCATGGAACTTTTATTATTCAAAAATTCTACTTTTCTGGTCATAATCTCTTTTACAGATTCATTTATAGCAGATAAGAAGTTACTATCGTGTTTTTTCTCTAAAATCTGGTATTTATCGCCGCCGCCTAAAAAATTCAATATGTCCATGGATGTTACTATCCCCAGAATTTTTCCAGTTCCAGGATCTGTTACAGGCAGCCTTCTGAATTTGTTCTTTACCATTATTTCGGTAGATTCCTTTATTGTTGCACTTTGGGGCACTGTAATTACTTCTTTTTTGGCGATACTCATAACATCACCATCATGTTCTGCTATATGTGTTTCAAACTCCAGTGGACCTCTTTCTCTGGATTTCACTACATTAATTAGTTCTTTTCTTCTCATAGTACACCTCACATAAATATGAAATAAAATAATATACTAAAAAATTAATGTTGATACTTCAAGTCTGAATTTTAAAAATCAATTTATGTACGACCCTAAAACATCTTCTCTTGAAACTATACCTATGATATCAGCTTCTCTTACTCTTTGGGGTTCCTTTTTTATATATACTGGATTATCTACAACTGGTAATCTTCCAATATTAAATTTGATCATTAATTCAGCGGCTCCATTTATTCCCTTCTCAGGGGTAATAACTATTGGAGGAGTCTTCATGATGCTTTCTACCAGGGGGGGCTTTTTATTTCCCCCATCTTTAGATATTTTCAGGTGACCTGAGTTTATAATATCTTTTCTGGTGATCATACCTATAATTTTGTTCTTTTTAATTACAGGAAGTCCTGAAAAACCTGTATCGTCCATTTTTTCCCACACTTTTGATAGAGGGGCATCGTAGTTACAGGTAACAACATTTTTAACTGTTATTTCACCAATATTCTGTTTCAGGGGCTTTAATTTCCTTTCAAGTATATTTTCAAGGATATCAGCAACACTTATTATACCTACAAGATCCATACTATCCTCTGATCTAACAACAGGTGCCTGAACAATGTCTGCTTCAAGCAGTTTCCTTGAAATTTCTGAAACTTCCATATCTGGTCTGGCAATAACCTTTGGGGTTTCCATAATCCCGCGAGCTTCAATGTTGGACTTTGTAGCAGATATTTTAATTATATTTCCACGGGTAATTATTCCTTCCAGATGGTTTCCAGATACAACAGGGACACATCTAAAACTTTCATCCCTTAAAATAGACCTCACCTTAGTTGCATATGTGTCTACAGAAACTGTAACCGGGTCTGGTGTCATAATATCTTTTACATGGTTCAAGTTAGATCACCTTCTAAATCTTCCCTACATTCTTCACAGACGAACTTGCCGTCAATTTCATCTAAATACTCTGTAAAATTTCCACATGTTTCACAAACTCCCGGAACTGGGCTTTCTTCACGATTAAAATTCATCTGATTTTCCATTCTAGCATTTTCAACCAGAATTTCAGTGAGTTCTGGAGAAACCATCATTATGTCATTTGCAGTTAATATACCTGTAAGTAAACCATCTTTAACAACAGCCAATCTTCTTATATTCATTTTTGACATAAAACGTGCCGCTTCATTCAATTCTCTTCCAGGGTCGATTTTTATGAGGTTTTTGGTCATTACTTCCTTAACAGTAATTTTACTGGCTTTGATGTCCTGTGCAACAACTTTGTTTATGATGTCGCTTTCAGTAATTATACCTTCAGGTTCATTGTTGACTTTAACTATTAGACAACCCACTTCATTCTGGGTCATTAAGAATGCAGCGTTAGCGACACTGCTTTCAGGCTTTACTGTAATCACAATAGATGTCATAGCGTCTTTTACTGTTACATTTGTTTCCATTTTTAAACCTCCTATCGTATTTTGAGAATTTTATGGACCTGGGGTATTGTTAACACGTCCATGTATTCTCCTGCTTTTTCAGAAATTTCAAAGATCTTCTCTTTTTTCCACAGTTCCAGAGGGGCTGCAGGCTGTATTACCATTGACAGTTTTTTGATATCTGAAACTTCATCAGCTATCTTCGAAGCTATTGAGCCTATCACGCTAACTTTTGTGGAAGGCAGTATAACTACCTTACAGTATATATTTATCCCCCCATCTATTAATAGATTTAGTGATTTTAATTCATTTTTAAACAGCTTATTATAATCTGAAGTTGAATCATGTTCTGGTAATTTAATGTCTAAAGAAGCATATTTAATTAAATTAGCTATTTTCTCTATTTGGTGAGGCAATGAGCCGTTAGTTTCAAGTAAACAGTTAAAATTATATTCTTCAAGAAATTCTTTTATAAAATCAGCATGTAATAATGGTTCTCCTCCTGTAAGAGAAACAGAATGAAAATCAGGAGTTATTAATTTATCTATGGAACTGAATAGTTCGCGAGCTGAAAAAAGAACCCCATAATCTGGATCTCTACTCACTGGAGTATCGCAGTAATTACAGTTAAGATTACATCCAGAAAATCTTACAAAAATCTGCCTTCTACCAATTAATTTACCTTCACCTTGAATACTTGAGAAAACCTCATTTATACGGGCTTTCAAAATCTTTTGATTTTGATTGCTTTCGAAATCTCTGATTTCGATTGCCCGAAGACAAAGTCTTCGACGGCCCGAAAATCTATGATTTTCGACGGCTTTCATTTTTATGTCACCAGATCTTATTACTCTTTATACAGACTTCTCGAAATAGGCACCTTGTCCAATACCTTCATTGACGCAGATCTGGATGCTTTTGATGTTATTATCTGTCTCTTTCAGGTATTTATATATTTCTTCAGCGAAATATTCTGCCAGATCCTCAGCAGATGTTGATTCAAGCGGTAAAAGGCAGCAGTCTTCTTGTGGAAGTTTGTATTCTTTTTGCATGATCTTGAATTCTATGGATTTACCGTCGCCTTTTTGAACATTCGAAAATCTTCGATTTTCGATGTCCTGAAAATTCTCCGAATTTTCAACGAATTCGATTGTCCTGCTATATGAAGGAATTAAAACTTTATGATCAAGTCTTGAACAAATTTCACGTACAATATCTTTTGCTTTTTTAAAATCAACAACAAATCCAAATTTACCTGCTCTTTCCCCCTCAAACTGAACGTCTACAATGTATGAATGTCCGTGTATCCCTCCGCAGGATTCGTGGAGTGGGATCATATGAGCTGAACTGAATCTTAAATTAGCGTGAATTCCATTAATTACTATTTTCATTTTAAAAAACCCTTGTTTTTGTTATATCTTCTTCAATTGATTCTATTTCATTAATATAAGTTTTGCATATTTTAGAAGTTAAAGTGCTGATTTTTTCATTATCTAAATCCTCTTTGCATTCGTATAAGCCTGTTGTATCTACACCATCTGGAGTGCCTTTATCTTTTATATTCATGCCGAAATGTATTTTCATGCTGCTGTTTGAGCATGTAGCAATAGAAACGCTGAGTTTTTTTCCATCAAAGTAGATGTCGTCGCCTTTTCTACTTGTTTGGATCCCTATTCTGTCTAAAATGTCCCTAACTATCATTACAAATATTCTCTGGCGGTGATAACAGGTCCTTATGTCTGCAGGTTGAACATCAAAATGTTCTATTATGAAGTGAAGCATTTCATCTGACTTTATTTCAAGTCCTGCATCTTCATAATCTATGATCTTTGCTGTTTTTATTTCCATGGGGCCTATCCATGATACAATACTTGATCCTTTTAATTTTAACTCCTGATAAGCCCAAAATGGCTCAATCTGGCCTCCATCATAGAGTATGTATTCCTTCAGTTTTTTATATTTCATTTTCAACCACAAGCTCTTTATACCCTGTTTTTGGGTCAAAAATTCTTTTTAGTGATTCATCTACTTTTAATATGCATATTTCTGCTGTAGTGTTGATTATACAGCCTTCGCGCAAATGTCCACCGATTACATGGCCTTCTTCATCAGAAATGGCAATATGAATATGAATTCCATTTTCTGTTAGAGTACATTCTGCAGATACAATTTCAAAAGGTCCTTTAAATGTCTTAATTTTGCTGTCTGCCGTTCTTAAAGTGGCAGAATTTAAACTACCTAATATACACAGGATTATACATGACTTAATTTTATTTTTATTGATTATGTAAATTATACCTTTTTTAAGGTCTTCATCAGGATTCAGTCTTGATATTATCATTGACATAAGATTAGTTTTTATATTAAACATCTCTAATGATGTGATTATATATAATGTTTTAGAGTTAAATAAATTATATGAGAGTCCGTATCAGAGATTTCATATACACTGATGATGATTTATACTTTGCCACAACAGCATACATTCATCCAGAAGATAGGATACTGTCCTTTTTGAGGTATATTCCTGATAAAGAGGGAGAAAGGTCTAAAAATGGCAGAAAATATACAAAGGTGGATTCAAAACAGGCATACAAGTTTTTAAGCCGTAAACATCCAGAATATCTGTATAATTGTGATATTACAGGTATTAAGATGATGGGTGTACCTTTAAATAAAGTAAAAGAAATACTACGTCCAGAAGAGCGACTTAAAGAGATAATGAATAATTCTAACAATAATGATTTGATTAATAAGGTTGTAAAGCTGTCTGATATTTTTCATAAGCATGCGAGGATTCCTTATTCTAAAATGGGAATTTCTGGCTCAATATTAACTGGTTTATATGATCATTCTGTTTCTGATATAGATTTTGTAATATATGGGCTTGGAAATCACAGAAAAGCTCTGGAAACATTTGGAAAGATTAAGGATAAAACTGATTTAAAAAGTATAAGTGATGAATACTGGGCTCAACTGTATGAAAAAAGGATTAAGGATACCTCTTTAAGTTATGAAGAATTCAAGTGGTATGAAAAGCGTAAAAATAACAGGGGGGTAATCAATGGGGCTCTGTTTGACATTCTTCTAACTCGCGACTGGGATGAAATTAAAGGTGAATATGGGGAAGAAAAATTTGAATCTTGGGGTACTGTAATGGTTGAATGTAAGGTAAAAGATGCAATTGCAGCATTTGATAACCCTGCAATTTATAAAATTGAGGATGTAAATATTTTAGAGGGTAAGGATTTTGACATAACTGAAATTGCTTCATTCACTCATACTTATTCAGGACAGGCAAAAGAAGGTGAGAAAATAATTGCAAGAGGTAAATTAGAAAAAGTTACATGTAGTAGATACAGGATTATTGTTGGCACAACAAGGGAATCAATAAACGAATATATAAAACTGTCAACACTGAAAGTTTTAACGCTTTAAAAATCAAAGATTTTGACAGCTCTAAGTAAAATAGAGTTATTACAACGATTATTATTATCAATTTGAAGCGGAATTTTGATACGCAAATAATTTTTATGGTTATGGGAGGATTTTAATGAAGGATATTTACAGTATTGGGCTCATTGGATTTGGAACAATTGGAGCAGGGGTTGTTGAAACATTTAATCGGAATTTAGACCTTATGGAACAGAAGGTTGGAGCAAAGATAAAGCTTAAGAAAGTTGTTGATCTGGATATAGAAACAGATAGAGGGGTTAAAATTGATAAAAACATTTTATCAACCGATGTTAATGATATTTTAGAGGATTCAGAAATTGACATAGTAATAGAGCTTATAGGAGGATATGAGCCAGCAAAGAGTTTTATCTTAAAGGCGGTGTCTGGTGGAAAACATGTGGTAACTGCAAACAAGGCACTGCTTGCAAAGCACTGGGAGGAAATTCTGCAGTCTGTAAATGATAATAATGTCCAAATTTGCTTTGAAGCAAGCGTGGGTGGAGGTATTCCTTTACTACATCCTTTAAACGAAAGTTTAGGTGCAAATCACATTCAATCAATTTATGGTATAATAAACGGTACTGCAAATTACATTTTAACAAAAATGACTGATGAAGGCCTTGATTTTGAAGAAGTATTAAAAGAGGCTCAGGAAAGGGGTTATGCTGAACAGGATCCAACTTTTGATATTGAAGGTCATGATACTGCCCAGAAATTAATTATACTTACTATATTAGGATTTGGAGTTTATGTAAATCAGGACAATTTCCATGTAGAAGGAATAAGCAGGATTAAGCAGGAAGATATTGAATTTATAAAAAATGAAATGGGTTATTCCATTAAATTACTGGCCATTTCAAGAATTAATGGCGACGAACTTGAAGTGAGAGTCCATCCAACATTAATACCTCAAGATCATCTTCTTGCATCTGTTAACGGTGTATTTAACGGTGTTTACATTGTTGGAGATATAGTTGGCCCTGTTATGATGTATGGGCAGGGGGCAGGGATGATGCCAACTGCAAGTGCAGTGGTTGGAGATTGCCTGAATATAATGGAAAATATGGAACGGCAAAACATTTACGGCCCATCTGATACTGAAGTTAAACAGATAAAGAACATTGAGGATATAAAATCGAAATATTATCTGCGTATTACTGCAATTGATAAACCTGGGGTTTTACATATTATTTCAGGTATTTTAAGCAAATATGATATTAGTATAGAAGCAGTGAATCAGAAAAAAAAGGATGAAGGTCAGGAAGTTCCTATTTTCATGGTGATGCATGAATCATTAGAGAGAAATATGCAGAATGCTGTAAAAGAAATTAACGCCCTTAATTTTGTAAAAAATGATACCCTATTTATTAGAGTTTTAGAGGACTGATGATTTTATTTTTCTGAATTTCTTTTCTATTGCTTGTGTTGATTATAGTCTAACGCATTACTTTTTATACTATTTTGGATAGATAGTTGTGTATGACTCAAAATAGTGTTCGTGTTGTAAAAGAACATTCCTCTCTGAAAGAAATAGATAAGATGATTAAAAAACTGGAAATTGATGTTAGTGTTCTTGAAAGGCTTTATTTCATCAGATTTCAGTATAAAGGGATGAGTGTGCAGGAAGCATCGGATTATGTAGGTGTTACTAAAGCCACAGGCTATAATTGGCTGAAATTGTGGAATGAAGGAGGATACAAAGCATTAATACCTCAATTTGCAGGTGGCAAACCATCAAAACTCTCTGAAAACCAGCTAAAAGAACTTAAAACCATGGTACAAAATGA
>Ga0136715_1000078_pt1 | contig 19144 bp, 12 predicted proteins | sample SedPBSmetaG_FD_104916 | JGI IMG/M metagenome (GOLD analysis project Ga0136715, IMG submission 104916) | Freshwater sediment bacterial and archeal communities from Indian Creek, Illinois, USA to study Microbial Dark Matter (Phase II) -... | ecosystem: Environmental > Aquatic > Freshwater > Creek...
AGATGAATTGGTAGTTTCTATGAAATGCAAAGAATTATTTTTGCAAAAATGCTCGTTTCCAAGCAGCAGAATATCTTTTAAGATTTTCATGCGTCAGCTCTGCTTCTAGCCCTGTGTTGTTGTGTTTTCACCGCGGAAGCGCTATAATAATATTAAACTTTAAGATGCGGTGAGATGATCTGTATGAAACGGCGGGAGTTTGTTGTTGTGTTGCTGGTGCTGCTTTTGCTCAGCAATACAGCGACCTTGCTACTGGCCCGCTTTTTATTTTCCCCTGCGGCAGAGCCGGTTCACGGAGGAAAAGAAGCGGGCCTTTTTTGGGAAGTATGGGATATTATCCGGAACCATTACTTCCAGCCGACGGAAGAAGAAGTGCTTGTGCGCGGCGCCATTGAAGGGATGATCCGCGCTCTGGACGATCCCCATACCGCCTATCTTACCCCGGAAGCACTGCAGGAGCTGCTCATTTACACAACCGGTTCCTTCAGCGGCATCGGCGTGGAGATAACAGGCGGGGAAGGGGAGGTATTCGTGCGCCGCGTGATCCGCGACTCCCCGGCCCAACGCGTCGGGCTGCTTCCCGGGGATCGCATCGTCAAAGTGGATGGGGCGAGCGCCGAAGGGCTCGCGGTGGATGAGGTTGCCCGCCTGCTGCGGGGCCCCGGCGGCACAACGGTGAATTTATCCATCCTGCGTGTCGGCGAGTCGGAGCTGCTGCCGCTGTCGATCACCAGAGCGGAGATCGAACGGGAAACGGTTTTTGCGCGCATGCTTGAAAACTCCATCGGCTATATTCAGATTACCAGCTTTGATCAGCAGACAGGCGAGGCGTTTGCTGCCGCCCTGGACCGCCTTGAAGAAAATGGTTTGCGCGGTCTCATCCTCGATCTGCGTGACAATCCCGGAGGGATTGTGGGTGAAGCTATCGCCGTGGGGAAAATTATTGTTCCAGCAGGGGAGATAACCAGGGTAGTGGACCGCGACGGCAATGTGCGCAAACGTTATCTTTCCCAGGCCCGGCCCCGGGATTATCCTATCGTTGTTTTAATCAATGAACATTCCGCCAGTGCGGCGGAAATTGTCGCCGGCGCGCTGCAGGACAGAGGCAACGCTAAGCTGGTGGGCACTCCTTCCTTCGGCAAGGCCACGGTGCAGCACCTCCAGCATCTCAGTGACGGCGGAGGTTTGCGTTACACCATTGCCAGGTACCTCACACCGGCAGGACACGACCTGCACAAAAACGGCTTGCAGCCGGACATTTTTATGGAGCGTTCGCCTGCATACTACCTGCAGTACCGCCCGATCCCCCGCGACCTGGGAAAAGGGGCTACGGGGGAAAAAGTGTTGCTGCTGCAGGAGATGCTGCAATTCCTTGGTTTTTCCCTGGAAAATACCGGCGTTTTTGACGAGCGCACCAGGGACGCCCTGCAGCGCTTCCGGCAGCAAGAGGGCCTGCCGGCCGAAGGCTCCCTCGATGTTACGACGCGGGAACGGCTCCGTGCGGCGCTGGGGGTACGGGCCCAGGCGGCGGATACACAGTTGCAGGCGGCCTGGGAGCTGCTGCAGCGGTCCTGAAAAGATAAGAAGGGGGGCGAAGCTGTGCAGTTTTGGTTTGATCTGACACCCCTGATGGTTAATACCATTCTTTTATCTTTTTTAACGCCTTTTTTCTGGCTGGTCATTATTATCGTTTTCATGCAGTACCGGCGCGCCGTCGCCATCGAAAAAAAACTATTCGGCCAGCCCGTGAATAATGTGGCTGAGCAAACCCTCTATTCCGTCCTCCTTGGCATCATAGGCGGTTTGTTCGGCAGTTTTTTCCTCCTGTTGCTGGGGATCTCCCTGGATAATATCGGTATTGTCTACCTCTGGCCGCTGGCTATCATCCTTTTTTTAATTAACCCGCGATTTCTTTGTTTTGCTTATGCGGGAGGTATTCTGTCCATTAGCTCCCTGCTGCTGCAGGCGTTGCAGCCTCTTTGGCCTGCCATGGGGGATGTGCCGCTGCTTGCCGGCCTGATGGAGATACACCTGCCCGGCCTGCTGGCCCTGGTGAGCATCCTTCACCTGACGGAGGCTTTCCTCATTTTGCTCAGCGGCCATTATGGTGCCAGTCCCATCCACTTCAAGGACCAAACGGGCCGGATCGTGGGTGGTTTTAGTATGCAGCGTTTCTGGCCATTGCCCCTTACGGGCCTTTGGGCTTTAGTGGTGGCGGAAACATCGGAGATGTTTGTCGGTGGGATATCCATGCCCGAATGGTGGCCCCTTCTTGGTACGGTAATGGAGGTGGGTGGCGGGGAGAAGGTTGTCTACCTGATGGTTCCCCTGGTGGCGGGCCTGGGGTACGGCGACCTGGCCATGACCAGTCACCCCCGGCAAAAAAGGGTAAAGACTGCTTTTCACCTGGCCCTTTACAGCCTTCTCCTTTCCCTGACAGCCGTTGCCTCAGTATATTATCCGCCCGTGATTGTGGCCGCCGCCCTTATTGCCCCCTTCGGCCACGAGTTTCTGATCAAAATGGGCAATACGGCGGAGCTTTCGGCCCCCTCCATCTTTCGCAGCGACAGTGACGGTCTTCAGATAATGGCGGTTATCCCCGGATCACCGGCCCAGCGGGCGGGACTGCGTGCGGGTGACCGGCTGTTGGCCCTTAACGGCTACCGCCTGCACAGCGAGACGGAGCTCCGGCGGTTGTACAGACCTTTGCTGAGCGGCAGCCCTGCCTCTGCCAGCATCAGCAGGGGCAGCGGGGAATTGGTTCTGTCACTGGCGCCGGCCGATCCCGATCCCGACAAGCCGCCTTACGGCCTTATTTTCTCTCCCGGTCCCGATACGTCAATTTACGTGGAGCTGAAAAACAGCTCCCTGCTGCATAAATGGCGCCGCCGCCGCCGGCAAGAGGGATAGCGCAAGCTTCCGGCCAGCAAATCTAAAACAATGATTCCGTCCCGGCAGCATGGAAAGCTGGCTTGCGGAACGTTCAAGACCGTTCCCGCATACCCGACCCTACGACCAAGATATGGAGGGAAACGCTGTTTTGGCAGAATTTGCCCTGACTTCCGACTACCGGCCCGAGGGGGATCAACCCGCCGCCATTGAGGCCATTACGGACGGGCTGCAACAGGGCCTCAAACAGCAGGTTCTGCTCGGCGTAACCGGTTCAGGAAAAACCTATACCATGGCCAATATTATCCAGCGGCTGCAGAAACCCGCCCTCGTGATGGCCCCCAACAAAACTCTGGCAGCCCAGTTGTGCAGCGAGTTCAAAGCATTTTTCCCCCACAACGCCGTGGAATATTTTATCAGTTATTACGATTATTACCAGCCCGAGGCCTACATCCCCCAGTCCGACACCTATATCGAAAAGGATTCCTCCATTAACGACGAGATCGACAAGCTGCGCCATTCCGCTACCAGCGCCCTTCTGGAGCGGCAGGACATCATTATCGTGGCCAGCGTCTCCTGTATCTACGGCCTGGGCTCCCCCATGGAATACGCGGAGCAGGTCCTTTCCCTGCGTACCGGTATGAGTAAAAGCCGGGAGGAGATCCTGCGCCGCCTCGTGGCCATTCAATACGAGCGCAATGACCTTGATTTTAAAAGGGGTGCCTTTCGCGTGCGCGGTGACGTGATCGAAATCATGGCCGCATCCCTCAGCGATGCGGCCATCCGCGTGGAGCTCTGGGGCGACACCATCGAGCGGCTGCGGGAGATCGACGTGCTCACGGGCAAGGTATTGGCCGAACGCAAACATGTGGCCATTTTCCCCGCATCCCATTATGTTACGGGCCGGGAACGGCTGGAAGCCGCCATGCTGGATATCGAGGCGGAGCTGCGGGAGCGCCTGCAAGAACTGCGCGCGTCGGGTAAGCTGCTGGAAGCGCAGCGCCTGGAACAGCGTACCCGTTTCGACCTGGAGATGATGGCGGAGATGGGCTTCTGTTCGGGAATTGAAAACTATTCGCGGCACCTGGACGGGCGTCCCCCGGGCAGCCGCCCTTACACCCTCCTCGACTATTTCCCCCGCGATTTTTTGCTCTTTGTGGACGAGTCCCATGTATCCATCCCGCAGGTTAACGGTATGTACGGGGGAGACTTTTCGCGCAAGTGCACGCTGGTGGAACACGGTTTCCGCCTTCCCTCCGCGCTGGACAACCGGCCGCTGCGTTTTGACGAATTCATGGGGCTGATCAACCAGGTGGTCCATGTTTCCGCCACCCCCGGCTCCTTTGAAATGGAGCATGCCTCCCGCGTGGTCGAGCAGATTATCCGCCCCACCGGCCTTGTGGACCCGGAGGTCTGCGTGCGCCCGGTGGAAGGACAGGTGGATGACCTCTACGGGGAGATCCGCAAGCGGGTGGAGCGCAACGAGCGGGTACTGGTGACGACCCTGACCAAACGCATGGCGGAAGACCTCACCGATTATTACCAGGAGATGGGCCTGCGGGTGCGCTATATGCACTCCGATATCGACGCCCTGGAGCGGGTGGGGATTATCCGCGGCCTGCGCCTGGGGGAATTTGACGTGCTGGTGGGGATCAACCTGCTGCGCGAGGGCCTGGACCTGCCCGAGGTTTCCCTGGTGGCGATCCTCGACGCGGACAAGGAGGGCTTCCTTCGATCGGAGCGTTCCCTGGTGCAGACAATCGGCCGCGCCTCCCGCAATATTAACGGCCGGGTGATCATGTACGGGCGGGAGGTAACCGCCGCCATGGCCGCCGCCATCCGGGAAACGGAACGGCGGCGGGAGATCCAGCGCGCCCATAACCTGACTTACCGGATCACGCCCCGTTCCATAAGCAAAGGTGTCCATGCCCCCCTGGAGATCACTACCGTAATGGAAGAGACCCCGCTCTACCTTTCCAAAGAAAAGGTGCATGCCCTGGGAAAAAAGGAACGGGAAAAGATGCTGCGGGATCTGCATAAGGAGATGAAGGCGGCGGCGCGTGCCATGGAATTTGAGCGGGCGGCCCAACTGCGCGATATTATCTTCGAAATCGACACAATGGGGAAAAAATGGGCTGCAAAGGATAATTGAGGCGTAAAGCTGCTCTGAATATATCCTTGCGGAACGGTCATAGGGGCGGCTATTTTTTGAGCAGCCTGCTTCTTTTTTTAGGGTAGGGAACGGTCTTGATTAAATGCGGATGTCAGTGGTCGGAGTGCCGGTGTGCCAGAAAAAAACAAAGCAATGCTGATAGATCCCATTACGCACATAGAACCGTAGGGAACGGTCTTGACCGTTCCGCGCTGTTTTCGGATGGCAGCGGTGGAAAAACATCCCGCCCCTCGCATGGCATTCTATTGTAGAAATGATATAATAGGCGAAGGGATAATAATTATTGCCGGCCTTGCGGCTGCGCGGAGCGTGGCAGAGCGGAGCAGAAAATGGACAAAATCGTCATCCGGGGCGCCCGGGAACACAACCTGAAAAACATAGATCTGGAGATTCCAAGGGACAGGCTGGTGGTGATCACCGGCCTCAGCGGTTCAGGGAAATCGTCCCTGGCCTTTGACACCATTTATGCCGAGGGACAGCGGCGCTATGTGGAGTCTCTCTCCGCCTATGCCCGCCAGTTCCTGGGCCAGATGGATAAGCCTGATGTGGACTTTATCGAGGGCCTCTCCCCTGCCGTCTCCATCGACCAGAAAAGCACCTCCCACAATCCCCGTTCCACCGTGGGCACGGTAACGGAGATCTACGACTACCTGCGCCTGCTCTTTGCCCGCGCCGGGCGGCCCCACTGCCCCCACTGCCGTAAGCCCATTGCCGGCCAGACCGTGCAGCAGATGGTGGACCAACTGCTGCAGCTGGGCGAGGGCGTGCGCCTGCAGGTGATGGCCCCCCTGGTGCGGGGTCGCAAAGGGGAGTATAGCGCCCTTTTCGGCGAGCTGCGCAAGCGGGGTTACGTGCGTGTACGCGTGGACGGGGAGGTACGTGAGCTGGAGGAAGAGCTGACGATGGATAAAAACAAAAAGCACAGCATCGAAGCGGTGGTAGACCGAATCGCGCTGCGCCCGGACACTGCCTCCCGCCTTGCCGATTCCCTGGAAACGGCCCTTGACCTGGGCGATGGGCTGGCGCTTGTTCTCACTGAAGAGAAAGGGGAGCTCAGCTTCAGCAGCAACTTTGCCTGCCTGGACTGCGGCTTCAGCTTTGCGGAGCTCTCCCCCCGCATCTTTTCTTTCAACAGCCCCTACGGCGCCTGTCCCCAGTGCGGCGGGCTGGGGGTTACCCGCGCATTCGATCCGGAGCTGGTCGTCCCCGAACCATCCCTCTCCCTAGCCGAGGGGGCCGTGCATCCCTGGGGCGGCAGCAACGGTTATTACAATCAGTTTCTCGAGTCTTTTGCCGCCCATTTCAACCTGGATATGCATAAACCGTTCGCTGCGTTTACGGCAGAGGAACGAAACCTGCTCTTTAACGGCTCCCCCGAGACCATCAGCTTTCGCTACCGCAGCGTCTACCATGGCCGCGTACGCCATTTTCGCCGTCCCTTTCCCGGCATTATCACTCTGCTGGATAAACGCTACCGCGAAACGGAGAGCGAGGATAGCAGGGCTATGCTGGATCGTTACATGGGCACCAACCCCTGCTCCGCTTGCGGCGGTGCCCGTCTCAAACAGACGAGCCTGGCGGTGACGGTGGGTGGGAAGAATATTGCCGCCCTTACCGCCCTTACGGTGGAAGAAGCCTTTGCTTTCCTGGAGAGTCTGGAGCTGTCGGAGCGGGAGCGCCATATCGCCCGCCAGGTACTCAAGGAGATCGGCGCCCGCCTCCGCTTCCTGCAGGACGTGGGCCTGGGCTACCTTACCCTGGAGCGCAGCGCTACCACCCTCTCGGGCGGGGAGGCCCAGCGCATCCGCCTCGCCACCCAGATCGGCTCAGGCCTGACCGGGGTTATTTATATCCTGGACGAGCCGAGTATCGGCCTGCATCAGCGGGACAACCAGCGCCTGCTGCAGACACTGATCAAACTGCGCGATCTAGGGAACACGGTGATCGTTGTGGAACACGACGAGGATACGATCCGCAGCGCCGACTTTGTCGTGGACATGGGTCCGGGCGCCGGGGAAAGCGGCGGCCATGTGGTTGCCGCCGGACCGGTGGCGGAGATTTTGGCCGCGCCCGCCTCCATCACCGGCGATTACCTGGCGGGACGGCGCTTCATCCCCCTGCCGGACCAAAGGCGTATCCCCGCGGACCGCCGGCTGGAGATCAGGGGCGCCCGGGCAAACAACCTCAAGGACCTGGACGTGGCCTTTCCCCTGGGGCTATTTACCTGCGTCACCGGCGTTTCCGGATCGGGCAAAAGCTCCCTTGTCAACGAAATACTGGCCAGGGCCCTGGCACACAAGCTGCACCGCGCCCGCGAACGGGGCGGGGAATACGCTGAAATTCGGGGAATCGAGTACCTGGATAAAGTGATCGAGATCGACCAGTCCCCGATCGGCCGCACTCCCCGCTCCAACCCGGCCACCTATACAGGCCTGTTTGACGGTATCCGTGAACTTTTCTCCCAAACCCAGGAGGCGAAGATACGCGGTTACCGGGCGGGGCGTTTCAGCTTCAACGTGAAGGGGGGGCGCTGCGAGGCCTGCCGCGGTGACGGCATCCTGCGCATCGAGATGCATTTTCTGCCCGACGTCTACGTACCCTGTGAAGTCTGCAAGGGCAAACGCTACAACCGGGAAACGCTGGAGGTAACCTACCGGGGCAAGAATATCAGTGAGGTGCTGGCGATGAGCGTGGATGATGCCTGTCATTTCTTTGCCGCGCTGCCCCGCATCGCCAGGCGGCTGCAGACCCTCAGCGACGTGGGCCTTGGCTATATGCGCCTCGGCCAGCCGGCGACGACGCTAAGCGGCGGAGAGGCCCAGCGCGTAAAACTGGCCACGGAGCTTTCCCGGCGCAGCAACGGCCGCACCGTCTACATCCTTGACGAACCGACCACGGGCCTGCACATGGACGATATCAAAAAACTGCTGCAGATCCTGGAGCGGCTGGTGGAATCCGGCGATACGGTTATTGTCATTGAGCACAACCTCGAGGTCATCAAACGGGCCGATTATATTATCGACCTCGGCCCCGAAGGGGGCAAGGAGGGCGGGCGCCTCGTCGCCTGCGGCACCCCCGAGGAGATCGCTTGCATGCCCGCATCCCATACCGGTGCCTTTCTGCGCAGAATATTGTAGGGGCGGGTCTTTTGTGCCCGCCCGTCAGAACCTGAAATGCGTAGGGAACGGTCTTGACCGTTCCGCCAAAGCCGCACCCAACATCTATTAATTTCGTCAGAACCTGAAATGCGTAGGGAACGGTCTTGACCGTTCCGCCAAAGCCGCACCCAGCATCTATTAATCTCGTCAGAACCTGAAACGCGTAGGGAACGGTCTTGACCGTTCCGCTCCGTGGCGGTGATAAAAATGTCTTTGCCTAAAAGAAAACCGCAGCGATTGAAGAATTATGATTACAGCCGAAACGGATATTATTTTATAACGATTTGCACTCATAAGCGGATACATTTGTTTGGGAAAATTTTGGATGGCCAAACGGTGTTGAATAAATATGGTAAAATACTCTAACAAGAATTAATGCAAATACCTGAACGCTTTTCAAATGTATATTTGGATAAATTTGTTGTTATGCCGAACCATGTGCATATTATCATTGTTATCGATAATGTTGATAATCAGGCGGAACGGTCAAGACCGTTCCCTACAGTTTCGAAAATTATAGGTTTGTATAAGTCCGGGGTTGCAAGGTGTATTCACGAAATGAATAAAGAAATAACGGTATGGCAGAAATCTTACTACGATCACGTTATCCGTACCGAGGATGATTATCAAAATGCCTGGCAATATATTGATACAAACCCCTTAAAATGGGAAGAGGACAAATATTTCACACCGTAGGGAACGGTCTTGACCGTTCCGCCAAAGCCGCACCCAACATCTATGAATCTCCTCAGAACCTGAAACGCGTAGGGAACGGTCTTGACCGTTCCGCTTTTCCGCTTTCCTGCCCCTGCAACAAATATCTGTGGTCCGGGAGGCATGATTCTTGACACAGGAAACAACAAAACCGCCTGCAGAAGGCGCCAGCCTGCCTTTGGACACCGCCCCGCCCCTCCAATCCCAGCTCGGAAGCCTGCCCACCGGTCCAGGTGTTTACCTCTTCCGTGACAGCGGGGGGACGGTCATCTACGTGGGCAAAGCCCAGGACCTGCGGCAGCGTGTCCGCTCCTACTTTCAACAGGGCGCTGCTGATTCCCCCCGCCTGCAGTCGCTGCGGCGCAAAATCCACAGCCTTTCCAGCATTCTCACCGATACGGAGGCAGAGGCTTTTATCCTTGAATCCAACCTGATCAAGGAACATGCCCCCCGCTTCAACGTCCAGTTCAAGGACGACAAGCACTACCCTTACCTCTGCCTGACCATGGGCGAGGATTTTCCCCGCCTGACGGTGGTGCGCCGCCCGGCGGCCAAGGATTGCCGCTATTTCGGCCCCTACAGCAGTGTCGGGTCAATGCGCCAGACTTTGCGCCTCATTAAAAAAATCTTTCCCCTGCGCAGCTGCCGCCAGCCCCTGCGGGCCGGAGAGGGCCGCGGCCGCCCCTGCCTCAACTTCCAGATCAAACGCTGCCTGGCTCCCTGCCGCGGCATGCCCCCTTCCCCCGATTATGCCGCGGTGGTTCAGCAGGTCTGCCTTTTCCTGGATGGCCGCCAACGCACCCTGCTGCGCAAAATTGCGGGCGAAATGAAAGAGGCCTCCGCCAGCCTGCAATTTGAAAAGGCGGCGCGGCTGCGCGACCAGTATTTATCCCTGGAAAAGATGATCGCGGGACAGAAAGTGGTCAGCGCCGACGGCCGGGACCAGGATGCCATTGCCCTGGTGCATGCGGACCGATCCCAGGTGGTCGGTCTTTTCCGCGTGCGCGGCGGCAAGTTGCTGGAGGCCGATTATTTCAGCCCTGCCGCCGAAATGTCGGCGCAGGAAGGTGAAATCATCAAAGAATTTCTGCGCCACTACTACGGCAGAGCCTCATATATCCCCGCAGAGCTGCTCCTTTCGCCCCTGCCGGCGGAGCGCGAGCTGTTAGTACAATGGCTGCAGCGGCAGAACGGAGGCAAAACGGTCAAGCTGCACCAGCCGCGGCGGGGCAGGAAAAAGGCCCTCCTGGAGCTGGTCAAAAAAAACGCTCTAACCCACCTGCAGCAGCAGGCACAGCGGGAGGAGCAGGAAGGGGACGCCCTGGCGGCCCTGGCTAATGCGCTGATGCTGCCCGGCCCGCCGCGGCGCATTGAAGGTTACGACATCTCCCACTTTGGCGGCCGTGCAACGGTCGGCGCCATGGTCGTTTTTCAGGAAGGCAAGCCCTGGCGTGAAGGATACCGCCATTTTACCGTGCGCGAAGCTCCTGCCGCCGACGACTATGCCGCCCTGGCCGAAGTGCTGCGCCGCCGCCTGCAAAAGGATGACCTTCCCCTGCCGGATCTCGTGCTTATTGACGGCGGCCGCGGCCAGCTTTCCGCCGCCGCCGCGGTCCTTGCCGCTTTGTCCGCCCCGTCCGCCCCTCCGTCCGGTCCCGCCCTTGCCCTTGCGGCCCTGGCCAAGGAGCAGGAACAGATATTTCTGCCCGGCCGCCTCCAGCCCATTGAGCTGCCGGCCGCCCATCCCGGTTTAAAGCTGCTGCAGCAGGTGCGGGACGAAGCCCATCGTTTTGCCGTCACGCACAGCCGGGGAAAGCAGGCCAGGCGCAGCCTCGCCTCCATGCTTACCGGCGTGCCCGGCATCGGCCCCGCCCGCAGCAAGGCCCTGCTTGAGCATTTTGGCGGGCTGGAGGGGCTGCGCGCCGCCGCCCCTCCAGCCCTTGCCGCCGTCCCCGGCATGAACAAAACAGCGGCCGCAGCCCTTCATGCTTACCTGCAAAAAAATCCGGCAGAGTAAGCCGGGCTTGCACAGCGAATAAGCAGAAAAAACAAATAGCCTGCTTGACAAATTTCAGGGCGTGGTGATATATTTGTTATGCACAAATATACATAGCGGGAGGTTCAATATGTTTAAAAAATCATTACGTTTGTCTGTGAGCATCTTTATGCTGATGGTGGTTCTGGCGGCACTCAGCGGGCTGGCCGGCGCCGCTGACGTGAGGGTTTCACTGGATGGCCGGCCTTTGGTGCTTGACGTTGCGCCGGTGCGGGAAGGCGGCGCTGTCCTGCTGCCGCTCCGGAGCGTGCTTGGTGAAGTGGGCGCAGAGGTGAACTGGGATAACACGACCAGGAGTGCCACTGTTACCAGGGGACGTACGACCCTAAGCCTGAGAATTGGCAGTACTGCTGCGGTCAGAAACGGCGCTCCGCTGACCCTGGATGCGTCGCCCAGGCTTGTAGGCGGCAGGACTTTTGCCCCCATCGGCGTACTCAATGCGGTCGGGACCGAGGCAGTCTGGCGGGAGAGAGATTTTACGGTAGCCATAACCAGCCCGCCCAAACGAGTGATGACGCTGGCCACTACCACCAGCACCTACGATTCGGGATTGCTGCAGTTCCTGCTGCCTTATTTTGAAAAGGCTTACGACTACGACGTAAAAACCGTTTCCGTAGGCACAGGCGCCGCGTTGGCTTTAGGGCGCGACGGCAATGCTGATGTCGTCCTGGTTCACGCCAGGCAGACAGAGCTGGAGCAGGTGGCGCAAGGATTTTTTGTCAACCGGCGTGAAGTGATGTATAATGATTTCGTGATCGTCGGCCCGGCGGCTGACCCGGCCGGAGTGCGCCAGGCGCGCGATGCGGCCGCCGCCCTGAGAGCAATTGCCGGCGCCAATGCCACCTTTGTTTCCAGGGGGGACAGATCCGGCACGCACATTAAGGAAAACGAGCTGTGGCGGGCCGCCAGGCTGACTCCTTCCGGAGCATGGTACTTAAGTGCCGGCACTGGTATGGCCGATACTTTGCGTATGGCCGATGAGCGGCGGGGCTATACCCTGACTGACCGCGGCACATTCTACGCGCAGCAGGAAAGGCTGCCGGGGTTGACTATCCTTTTCGAGGGAGGATTAGCCCTGCATAATCAATACGGGATTATGGCCGTCAATCCGGCCCGGCACCCGGGGATTAATTTTGAGGCGGCCAACGATATGATTCACTTTTTTGTATCCACACGCGGGCAAACTTTAGTTGAGAGTTTCAAAGACGCCCGCGGCAGGCAGCTCTTTTTCCCTAACGCCACGATTACGAGATAACCATATTAGAAGGTGAAACCGTGCTTGAAGCGGTAATAAGTGCAGTTCAGCTGCTGATCTCCCTGGATCAGGAACTGTACCGCATTATCGGGCTATCGCTGCTTGTTTCCGCAAGCGCAGTCGTGCTGGCTGCGCTTTTCGGTATTCCCCTGGGCACTTTGCTTGGCCTGAAGCCTCTCCCCGGCGTTAAAGCCATCACTATTGCCGTTTACACCTTAATGGGCCTGCCACCCGTAGTTGCCGGCCTGTTTATCTACATGCTCCTCTCCAGGAAGGGGCTGCTCGGTCCCTTAAACCTGCTCTTTACCGTGGAGGCGATGATTATCGTACAGACACTATTGGCCACACCAATCGTGATCGGCCTGACAGCGATTGCGGTGCGCAGCAAGGGTAAAGAAATCCGCGAAACAGCCCTTGTTTTGGGCGCGGGCCGCATGCTTTTGCTGCGCTCGCTGATCCATGAGGCCCGTTATGGTATCCTCGGGGCTGTTATCGCCGGTTTTGGCCGTTTAATTGCTGAAGTCGGCGCCGTAATGATGGTGGGCGGCAACATTGAAGGTCATACCCGGGTGCTGACCACAGCAATCGTCCTGGAAACCAGAAAAGGCGATTTTGCTTTGGCCATGGCCCTCGGCATTATCCTGCTGCTGCTCGCCCTGCTGATCAACAGTGTGCTGTTCCGTCTGCAGGCAGGAGGCAGCAGTGGCGCATAATCAGGTCGTGATCAAATGTTCGGGTCTGCGCAAAAGTTATAGCGGGAAAGAGATCCTGCACGCCGAAAATATCGCCATTAATACCGGCAGAATTACGGGGATCATGGGGCCAAGCGGCGCGGGCAAAAGTACGTTGCTGCGGATCATGTGCCTGTTGGAGCCACCTTCCGGCGGGGAACTTTTTTTATTTGGCAGGCCGGCACCGCATAATAGGGCTGAAAGGCAAACCCTGCTCCGCCGCATGACCATTGTCTTTCAGAAACCGGTATTATTTGACACCACCGTTTTTGACAATATCGCCTTTGGCCTGAGGGCAAGGCACCGGCCTGCCGCAGAGATACGCACAAGGGTGGCGGCTTCACTGAAAAAAATCGGCCTCTCCGGGCAGGGCAACCAGAAAGCAAGAACTCTTTCCGGCGGGGAAGCGCAGCGTGTAGCCTTGGCCAGGGCGCTGGTTCTGGAGCCGGAGATACTTTTTCTTGACGAACCGACATCCAATCTGGATCCGGCCAACGTGGAACTGCTGGAAGGCCTGTTCTGTGAGCTTAACCGGGAGCAGGGGACAACTGTGATTGTGGTTACCCACAACCTTTTCCAGGCCCGCCGGCTGGCCGAAGATCTGCTGTTCATCTGTCACGGGGAAGTTGTTGAAACAGGGCCGGCGGAAAAAATATTTCAACAGTCCGCGGATCCGCGCACCAAAGCCTTCGTGGAGGGCCGGATGGTTTATTAAAAGAGCCAAAGTTTTGCACCCCCACAGTTTTGCCTCCCTTGTCAAAAGGACCGGTCTAGGGTAGAATATAAAAGCAGTCCGGCGCGGAGAGATGGCTGAGTTGGACGAAGGCGCTCGCCTGGAAAGCGAGTAGACGGGGCAAAACCCTGTCTCGAGGGTTCGAATCCCTCTCTCTCCGCCATCTGTTTTTAAATAAGTTTGGCCGTGCTAGACGGGGAGGTAGCGGTGCCCTGTAACCTGCGACCCGCTAGAGCAGGGTTGAATTCCTGCCCCCGGCCTTCGTTCTTTCAGGGTCTGCCCCTGGTAAGTGGTGATGAGCTCCTGGTCCTGTGCGGCGCATGGCTATGAACCCCGTCAGGTCCGGAAGGAAGCAGCGGTAAATGGTTTTATGCGGGTGCCATGGGAGCGCTGGGAAGGAGCAAACTGCCCGGATAACGCCTGGGAGGCGGGGTCAAAGGCAGGTGCACGGCCATAATTTACAATAGAAATACTGCAAATGCCCGCTGCGGCAATTATCTGCCGGGGCGGGTTTTTTTGCAGGAATAATCCCTTTCTACGGCGAAATGATGTCGTAGGGAACGGGCGATTCAAGAAGCAAGGTAACTGATCAGGCTGCAAAAGGGGTGCAGGGTTGCCTTTGAGCGGCATTCAGGCTCGATCAAAAGTCTTTGCCGAACCGGGGTTTCGGCTTTTATACTGTTTGAGCGAAGCGAGTTTATAAAAGCCGCCGGGGCGGTAAAGACGACCGCTGACTATCTTTTATTGAGACTGCAGCCGTGAAAAGGCATCCTGCGCCCTGATGAAAATATAAGCCTGAGTAGTAACGAAGCAAGAAGCAAGAAACAAAAGGCTTCGCGCCCGCCCCCGTATGGAACGGCTGGGGGCAGGGCTGTAGGGAACGGCTGATGGCAGGGCAAGAGCCCCGCCCCTACAACCGTTCCGCATTCCTGCACCATGCAGGACCGTTCCGCCGGAAGCAGGGTGTTTGCCATGTTATTTGATGACGATGCAAATAAATTCGATGTTTCTTCTGGCGGCGCCCCACCGGCCTCATTTTCCGGCGGGGAATCTGCCGTCGGCCCAGCCGCCCCAGCGCCCTATCTGGCCCTTTACCGGCGCTGGCGCCCCCAGCTTTTTTCCCAGATCCTGGGCCAGGAGCATATAACCCGTTCCCTGCAGAATGCCCTGGCCAGCGGGCGGATTGCCCATGCTTATCTTTTCTGCGGGTTGCGCGGCACCGGTAAGACCACCATGGCCAAACTGCTGGGCAAAGCCCTCAACTGCCTGGAAGGGGTCAAAGCCGAGCCCTGTAACCGCTGCCGTGCCTGCGTGGAGGTGACAGCGGGGCGCAACCTGGACGTGATGGAGATCGATGCGGCCTCCAACCGGGGCATCGACGAGATCCGTGACCTGCGTGAAAAGGTGCGCTACGCCCCGGCGCAAAACCGCTACAAAGTCTATATTATCGACGAAGTGCATATGCTCACGGGCGAAGCCTTCAACGCCCTGCTCAAAATTTTGGAAGAACCGCCGCCACTGGTGGTCTTTATTCTGGCCACCACGGAGGTGCACAAAATCCCCCTGACCATTATCTCCCGCTGCCAGCGTTACGATTTTCACCTGCTGGAGGCGGGACAACTGGTGGAGCGGCTGCGCCAGGTGGCTGCGGCCATGCATTTTGCTGTTGACGATGAGACGTTGCTGCTCTTGGCCCGCCAGGCGGAAGGGGCGGCGCGGGATGCCCTGGGGCTGCTGGAGCAGTGCCGCGCCTACGGGGGCGAAACGATAAACTACGGGCAGGCGCTGGAGATTCTTGGCCTCCCCGCTCCGGATATACTGCACCGCTATTACCAGGCCGTGATCGATGAGGACCTGGCGGCAGGCCTGGCCCTGATCCGCGAGGTGGTCTGGCGGGGTATGGACCTGCAGCGCCTGTTGAAGGAAAAAATTCTTTACTTGCGCAAACTGTTGCTGCTCCAGGCCGGGGGAGACACTGCCGCGGTCCTTGCTGACGTTCCCCCCTTCCGGCCGTACCTGCTGGAACACCATGCGAAATTCGATTCCGCCGTTATCCTGGAGATGCTGGAGATTTTGCAGGAGATTACTTTCCAGCTGCGCGGCGCTTCCCAGCCCCAGTTTCTGCTGGAGCTGGCTTTTCTGCGCTTGGCGCGGGTTTACCGTTTCCGCGACTATCTTGCCCCTGCCGGGCTGCTGCAGCGTTTGGAATTCCTGGAGCAGAAACTGCTGGCTGCCGGCCAGGGCAGGCTGGCGCCGGAGCGTGAAACGGCCTCCTCCCCCCTACAAGATCGTTCCGCCCCGCCCCTTTCAGAGGAACCGCCCGTAGGGAACGGTCTTGACCGTTCCGCATTAGCACCGCCCCCCCTTGCCGCTGCCACATTGCCGCCTGCCGTAGGGAACGGTCTTGACCGTTCCGCATTAGCACCGCCCCCCCTTGCCGCTGCCACATTGCCGCCGCCCGTAGGGAACGGTCTTTACCGTTCCGCCGCTTCTGCCAGCGCATTGGAACTGGGCCCGTTCTGGGAAGACCATTTCATGGCAAAGCTGCGCAAGGAGCGGAAACACAATCTCTTGGCCTACCTGCTGGAAGCCGTTCCCTTCTCCTGGAAAGGCGGCATCTTTGCCGTGGCCGTTCCCACAAACCGGGCCTACTTGAAGAAGCGGCTCGAGGCCCCGCAAAACCGCAGTTATCTGGAAAAACTGCTGCAGGAACTGCTCGGAGCGCCGGCAGCGCTGCAGATAATCCTGGGTGTGCCCGGTAAGGAGGCGACAGTACCCGGTAAGGAGGCGTCAACTCCTCCCCAGGCTAAAAATCTCCTTGCTGCGGCTGCGCCTTCCCCGGGCAGCAACATTGCCTTTACCACCCCGGACCGAGATGGCACCTCTCCTTTCGGCACCGCGGGAACTCCTGCCGCCGCTGCTGCCGACCATTTTATCCGGCAGGCACTGGAGATTTTTGAGGGACGCCTCATTGAAGGCGGAAGGGACGAAGCGACGCGGGGGAAACCCCAGTTTCCCGTGGACGATCTCTGGTCCGGCGATGAACCGATTCCCTCCCTGCCGGAAGATTTTGCGGAAGAGCTTGCTGAAGAAGAAGATGATTGACTCCTGAAGCCATGCTAAAGCATATTGCACTTTTCAGGTGGCTAGGCCGAAGTGTGGAAGGCTGATGGGGGCATGAACATATGAATATTTGCAGCATATCAAGCATTAAGAAAGGAGATTTACCCGTGAACGGAAATATGAGCAAAATGCTCAAACAGGTTCAAAAAATGCAAAGCCAGATGGTCAAGCTGCAAGAGGAAATAAGCCAGCGCACAGTGGAGGCCGCCAGCGGTGGCGGTGCGGTGCGCTGCGTGGTCAGCGGCGGAAGGGAGCTGCGGGAACTGCTGATCGACCCATCCCTTCTCCAGGAAAATGATGTGGAGATGCTGCAGGATCTGATCGTGGCCGCGGTAAACGAAGCCATGCGGACGGCGGAAAAGATGATGAACGACGAAATGGCAAAACTTACCGGAGGCATGGGCTTGCCTCCCGGCATGTTTTAAATCCCCGAAAGGAACAGGCGATTCAATAGGCAAGAAGTATGAAACAAGAGGCATCGTGCCCCGTAGGGGCGGGTCTTTTGTGCCCGCCCGTCTCGACTTGACCGTTCCGTGGTTTTGATCGTTCTGCAGACTAGACCTGTCTTGCAGGCTGGAAGCCTGCGCTACTGTTTCGTCAAAAGAAGGAAGGTTGATCTGGCAATGCCCTTTTCCCCCGCCCTCAACAGGTTGGCGGAGGCTTACCGCCGCCTCCCGGGCATCGGTCCCAAAACGGCCCTGCGCCTGACCTATTACACCCTTTCCCTGCCGGAAGGTGAGGTGGAGGAATTTGCCCGCGCCCTGCTGGAAGCCCGCCGGCGCGTGCGCCAGTGCGTTTCCTGCCGCAATCTTGCGGAGGAGGAAACATGCCCTATTTGCCGGGATCCGCGCCGCGATACATCCCTGCTCTGTGTTGTGCAGGAGCCCCGGGATATTCCGGTAATCGAGAAAAGCGGCGAGTTCCGGGGGCGTTACTTTGTCCTGCACGGTTCCCTCTCACCCGTGGAAGGGCGCGGGCCTGCGGAGCTGAAAATACCCAAGCTGCTGCAGCTGTTGGAGAAGGGCGGCGTGCAAGAGATGATCATCGCCACCAACCCCAACGTGGAGGGGGACGCCACCGCCTATTACCTGGCGCAAGCGGCCCGTCCTCTGGGCGTAAAGGTGACGCGTATCGGTTTCGGCCTGCCCGTGGGCGGCGACCTGGAGTACGCCGATGAACTGACCTTAAAACGGGCTTTAGAAGCCCGCCGCGAGATGATTTAATAACACCGAAACCGCCGCTGGCATAAAGAGATTCCCTCCGGTCAATAATAAAAGTTAATATTAACGCGGAGGGGGAAAGCACGATCATTTGGGCCGGCACACCCCTTATCTCCGGGATGTACTAAAAAAATACAAAATAACCCTTTTTACGCCAGCGCCGTTTTGTTATAATGACCGTAATGTATAAACGAAAAATTCATTCCCATACGGAAAATCACCGGAGGACCGCGCTTTGACGCTCAAATCTTACAGGAAACCGATCCCTTATTGCTTTTCGGTGCTGCTGTGCTTCTGCCTGGCAATCCTTTTCCCGGCCTTCGGCCTGGCGCAGGCGGGACCTGACGTCACGGGGCGGGCCGCCCTTCAACCATCCATTGTTTTACATATAGATGGGGAGGCCTACCCCCTGGCCTCACCGCTCCTTACGCGCAACGGCATAACCTACGGGCCGTTTCGGGAAATATTTGCGGCCCTGGGGGCAGAGCCCGGCTATATACACCATTTTAACCGCCTCCGTGTCTGGGCGGCGCTGCCGGAGATAGGACCGCTGCCGGAGATGCAGCTGCTGCTGGAGGGGGGGACGGAAGTCTTTTATCTTAACAATACAATCGCCGCCCTGCCTGCCGCCACCTTCATGCACAATGGGACCCTTTATTTTCCATTACGATTTCTTTTGGAACTGTGCGGCTACCGGCTTCACTGGGACAGGACCGGGCCGGAAAATGGCCCGGTTCGCATCCACCTCTTTCGTTCCCTTGCAAAGACGCCGCCGCCCAAACTCCTCTCCTCCTTCGCCCGCAAAGCGCGCAGCGTGCCGGTCCTTCTCTATCACCACCTGCTGCCTGCCGCGGAACACGACGGAACCAACGGGGCCATTGTTTCCGTGGAAGATTTTCAGCAGCAGATGGACTTTCTCTTTAAAAACGGGTATCACACCGTCACCCTTGCCGACCTCTACCTTTTTATTCAAGGGAAAAAGAACCTGCCGGAGCGGAGCGTCGTCATCACCTTCGATGACGGTTACCGCAGCAATTACGATTATGCCGTTCCCATTTTGCGGCAGTACCGCTTCCGTGCCGTGCAGTTCCC
>Ga0136715_1000079_pt1 | contig 19097 bp, 18 predicted proteins | sample SedPBSmetaG_FD_104916 | JGI IMG/M metagenome (GOLD analysis project Ga0136715, IMG submission 104916) | Freshwater sediment bacterial and archeal communities from Indian Creek, Illinois, USA to study Microbial Dark Matter (Phase II) -... | ecosystem: Environmental > Aquatic > Freshwater > Creek...
CTGCGCCGCGGCGCAGCAGTAATCGCGCTGCCGCCGGTGGTGGGGTTGTTTCTTTTGAGGACAAATTGGCCCGCTTTATTAAGGAAAGCGAAGAGAAACAACAGGATCTGCGGAAAAATACCGATGCAAAAAGAGGTGGGGGAAGAAGTTTCCGTCATTTTGACTAAAGCATTTCGTTTCGCTCTACAGAACAGGGAAAATTGTTCCCGGCATCTGCTATTTTATTATTTTAAATAACAGTTATTCTACTGTACTATCGACAACAAAAAATGTAATGTTTTAATAAATACGCCTGGCAAGAGGTGTATTTTTTTTACCGGGCATATTCTTCCTGAATCGGGAGATTATTTGTCATAATTAAAATTGCTTTTACCTCCCTTCAGCATCGGTTTGCCTTTGGCTCCGGTTCTGAGGATGACTGGCTGGTTGGTATCCTCAACGGGATCCGTTACGACCATCCGCAAATAATTGCCGATCGGCTGAACGAAGAGGCCTGCTATCGCTGGCCGCGCGGGGTGCGGGATGATCCTGCCGTTTTGGTAGGGCGCTTCCGTCCCTCCGTGTTACGAAATTTTTTTGTTCCGAAATTTTTAGAAGGTTTTTTTATCCGGGAAAAATAATATTTAATATTGAAGGCAAGGTAAAAGGTAATGAGGAGGTCTTTAGCTTAAAAATGCTCGAGTTCAGGAGTCGGGTGCGGGAGCTAGTGCTCCGGGAGCAGCTTATCGAAAAAGGGGATATGGTTGTGGTGGCTGTTTCCGGAGGGGCCGATTCTCTGGCTTTAATCCATATACTTAATGCGTTAAAAGAGGAACAGAGTTGCCCTTTTTCCCTTTATGTCGCCCATCTCAATCACGGTCTGCGCGGGCGGGCCGCCCGTGAAGACGCCGCATTTGTGCAGGATGAGGCGCGCCGCCTAGGAATTCCTTGTACCACCGGCGAGGTGGACACAAGGGCGTTCAGCCATAAGCATGGTTTTTCGCTTGAGGACGGGGCGCGCCGCCTGCGTTACCGGTTCCTACTGCAGCTTGCCAAGCGGACCGGTGCGGCCCGTGTGGCGGTGGGACATCATCGCGATGACCAGGTGGAAACGTTGTTGATGAATTGTATCAGGGGAACCGGTCTGGACGGGTTAACCGGCATGAATTACAAACGTCCCCTGGATGAAGGGATTAGCCTGATCAGACCACTGCTGGAGCTCAGCCGGGAAGAGATAGAGCGTTATTGCCGCGTCAGCGGACTGACTCCCCGCCTGGACGAGAGCAACCTGAGTGCTGAATATACACGCAATAAAATTCGCTTGCAGCTATTGCCCCTGTTGGAGCGGGAGTATAACCCCGGGGTGCGCCGCGGTCTGCAGCGTCTCTCCCAGCTATTGCTCCTTGACCGTGATTTCCTGGAAAAAAGCGCTGCCGCGGGGTTGTCCCGCCTGCTTATTAAGGAAGATGAAGATTATCTTTTACTTGACGGTAAGGGTCTCCTGCAGGAGCATAGAGCTATGCAGGGCCGCATCCTGCGCCTTGCCGTGCGCCAGCTTTCGGGTGCGGTGCCCCGGGAGATGGGGCAGTTGCATCTGCGCATGATTTTAGAGTTGCTGGGGGATGGCGCGCCCCATGGGGCAATCCATCTTCCCGGCGGCCTAAGGATTTCCCGCAGCTATGACAACCTTACCCTTTTTTACCGCACTCCGCCCCGTGCCGGCCGTTTTGCTTCCTTAAGCCTTACCGTCCCCGGTCAGGCAGCCGTTCCGGGGACAAATCTAAGCTTGCAAGCGGAGATCTTTGCACCGGAAGGGCTGCAGTGGCCGCCCGATGAAAAGAAAGAGGCATATCTCGACTTTGAGTGTGTGCTGCTGCTCCTGCGGGGAAAAGAAGGAAAAGCCTTTTTGCCTGCCGGCGAGCCGGTTGAGTTGGAGGTGCGCACGCGCCTTTCCGGAGACCGCTTCCATCCCTTGGGTGCGCTTGGCGGGCGCAAACTGAAACGCTATCTCATTGACCGGAAAGTTCCCCTTGAGGAACGGGAAAGCCTTCCCCTTGTGCTGGCGGGGCCGGAAATTATCTGGGTGGTGGGCCGGCAAATTTCCCACCGCTGCCGCGTGACTGCCCAGACAAAACAGGTCCTGGTTTTGCGCCTGGAAAAAGGATATGGAAGCGATGATGACAAATTATATAGTTGAATAGTTAAACCGGGGTTGGATCCCCGATCGGGGAAAGGTGGTTTAATTAAAAGTGAAAACGGAAGTATTCATTACCCGGCAGGAAATCGGCGCAAAAGTTGCGGAATTGGCCGCCGTTGTTTCCCGGGATTACCGGGGAAAGGAGCTGTTGCTTATCTGCGTCTTAAAAGGAGCGGTAGTCTTTCTCTGTGACCTGCTGCGCTTCCTGGATGTAGGAGCACAGATAGATTTCATGGCCGTTTCCAGCTACGGCAATTCCAGCGTTTCCTCCGGTGTTGTACGCATATTAAAAGATCTTGACTGCAGTATTGAAAAAAAAGATGTGCTGATTGTGGAAGATATAATCGATACGGGCCTTACCCTCAGTTATTTGAAAGAAAACCTCCTTTCCCGTAACCCTGCTTCTTTAAAGATTATTGCCCTTTTGGATAAACGGGAGCGGCGCATTGCCGCAATTGAGCCGGATTACTGCGGTTTTTGCATCCCCGATGAATTTATTGTCGGTTACGGCCTTGATTATCAGGAAAAATACCGCAACCTCCCGGATCTTTGTGTTTTACTTGAGTTTGCGTGAGTGGTGTGTTATAATTTAGCGGCAGTATTGCGTCGCCACAGCGGCGCAATATATTTGCCGGATGCTGCTTTAATTGGGCGAAAGACTGGTGTGAAGGGAGGTATTGCAGTATATGAACAGCCGTTTTTTGCGCCAGGCAACATTTTATTTGCTGGTCTTTATGATTGCTATAGCCCTGATCCAAACGTTCAACCAGCCACAGGAAGCGGTGCGTGATATAAAATATTTTCCCGACTTTATTCATTATATCGAGCAGGAGCAGCTTACGGAGGTAACGATTGTCGGCAATAATATCGAAGCCACCCTTAAAGACGGAACCAAAGTAAGGACCTACAGACCGGCGGATGAGCTCCTTTCCGCCAGGTTAATCGAAAAGAAAATTCCGTTTACGCAGCACCCTGAACCTGAACCGCCCTGGTGGTCAACGCTGTTGACATTCCTTATTCCCTTTATCCTGATCATCGGATTATTCTTTTTCTTTATGCAGCAGACCCAGGGTGGAGGCAACCGGGTGATGAATTTCGGTAAAAGCCGCGCCCGTCTGCATGAAGGTGAGCGGAAGAAGGTTACCTTTGATCATGTAGCCGGGGCCGATGAGGAAAAGGCCGAGCTGCAGGAGATTGTGGATTACCTCAAGGACGCCAGGAAATTTATAGAACTGGGTGCCCGTATTCCTAAAGGAATATTGCTGGTTGGGCCTCCGGGAACAGGTAAGACGCTGCTGGCCCGGGCTGTGGCAGGGGAGGCGGGTGTCCCTTTTTTCAGTATCAGCGGTTCCGATTTTGTGGAGATGTTTGTCGGTGTAGGCGCATCCCGGGTGCGGGATCTTTTTGAGAATGCCAAGAAAAATACCCCCTGCATCATTTTTATTGACGAGATCGATGCTGTAGGCCGCCAGCGCGGTGCCGGCCTGGGCGGGGGGCATGATGAACGGGAACAGACGCTCAACCAGTTGCTGGTGGAGATGGACGGTTTCGATGTCAATGAAGGCATTATTATCCTGGCAGCCACGAACAGGCCCGATATCCTCGATCCCGCTTTGCTCCGTCCCGGTCGTTTTGACCGGCAGATTACGGTGAACTTCCCTGACGTGAAGGGACGGGAAGCGATTCTTAAGGTCCATACCAGGACCAAGCCCCTGGCGGCGGAGGTTGAACTTAAGGTGCTGGCCCGGCGTACTCCCGGCTTTACCGGGGCGGATCTGGAGAACCTGGTCAATGAGGGAGCCCTGCTGGCGGCCCGGCGTGGCCGTAATACGATCAGTATGTTCGAGCTTGAGGAGGCTATCGACCGCGTAATCGCCGGGCCGGAGAAAAGAAGCCGGGTAATCAGCGACTTTGAGAAGAAGATTGTTGCTTATCACGAGGCTGGCCACGCCCTGGTCGGTTACCTGCTGCCCCACACAGACCCGGTGCACAAGGTATCCATTATCCCCCGGGGACGGGCTGGCGGCTATACGTTAATGCTGCCGGAAGGGGACCGCTATTACATGACCCGTTCCGAGTTACTGGATCGGGTGGCTGTCCTGCTGGCGGGCCGGGTTGCGGAGCAGGTTGTCTTTAACGAGATCAGCACCGGTGCGCAAAATGATCTGGAAAGGGCGACGGCTATTGTGCGGCAGATGATTATGGAATACGGCATGAGCGATGAGCTGGGACCTATAACCTTTGGGCATAAACGCGACCAGATCTTTCTGGGAAGAGATTTGAACCGGGAGCGGGACTTCAGCGAGGAGATTGCCCGGGCAATCGATAAGGAGATCCGGCGTACCGTCGATCGATGCTATCACAAGGGCGAGGAGATACTTGTGCAGCAGCGGGAGAAGCTTGATGAGCTGGCCACAGTGTTGCTGGAAAAGGAGACCCTTGACGCTGCGGAGATTGAAGCATTAATCGAAGGTAAGGACTTGGCCGAACCGGAGCGGCCGAAGGAGCAGGCGGCCGGAACGGCAGAAACGGAAAAGCCCTTGGAGCGGGAAAGAAAGAAGAAATTAAGGACCAGCCGGGCTAAAGTGCTCCTCAGGCCGGGAAAAGGCGAACTCCACAGCAAACCTAGTGAAGAAATGCCGTAGGGAACGGTCTTGACCGTTCCGCGGTCTTGACCGGGCGGGCACAAAAGACCCGCCCCTACGACCGCCGCGCCAGGGAAATGGATATTTCCGTGCAATTCTGATCAGGAATCAGCAGGAATTTTCTTGTCTATACAGAATAAAAAACATGGAAAATATAATTGGAAGCAAAATAAAAATATTATATAGGAGGTTGTGCAATGGTTCTTGATCCAACCAAGCATGCTGACTGGGAAATTGCTGAAGAAGCGGAATCACGGATGAAGACAGTCTATCAGCTGGGTGAAGAGATGGGGCTGGAAAAAGAGGAGCTGCTGCCATACGGTCACTATGTAGCCAAGCTGGATTACCAGAAGATTCTGGAGCGCCTCAAGAATCGTCCCGACGGCAAATACATCGATGTAACCGCCATCACTCCCACCCCTCTCGGCGAAGGGAAATCCACCTCCCTCGTGGGCCTGGTCCAGGGGATGGGCAAGCGCGGTAAAAATGTGATCGCAGCCATCCGGCAGCCCTCCGGCGGGCCGACCATGAACGTGAAAGGATCGGCGGCCGGCGGCGGACTCGCCCAGTGCATCCCCCTCACCGAGTTTTCCCTGGGCCTCACCGGTGATATCAACGCCATCATGAACGCCCACAACCTGGCCATGGTGGCCCTTACTTCCCGTATGCAGCATGAATTTAACTACAGCGATAACTTCCTTGCCAAAATGGGATTGAAACGGCTCAATATTGACCCGCGCAACGTGGAAATGAAGTGGATTATGGACTTCTGCGCCCAGGCCCTGCGTAATATTACCATCGGCAGGGGCGGCAGTGCCGACGGTTTCTTAATGGATTCCGGTTTTGCCATCGCCGTTTCTTCCGAGGTTATGGCCATTCTTTCCGTCGCCACCGACCTTAAGGATATGCGCGAGCGCATGGGCAGGATTGTGGTGGCCTACGATAAGAAAGGCAATCCTGTAACCACAGCCGACCTGGAGGTTGACGGTGCTATGACCGCCTGGATGGTCCAGGCCATCAAACCCAATCTCATGCAGACCCTGGAAGGCCAGCCCTGTCTTGTCCATGCCGGCCCCTTTGCCAATATCGCCATCGGCCAAAACTCCATTATCGAAGACCGCATCGGCCTCAAACTGGGCGATTACGTCTGCACGGAGTCGGGCTTTGCCGCCGATATCGGCTTCGAAAAATTCTGGAACCTGAAGTGCCGCATCTCCGGCCTGAAGCCCCACTGCGCCGTACTGGTGGCGACGATCAGGGCGCTGAAGTGTCACGGCGGCGCTCCCATCCCTGTTCCTGGCCAGCCCCTTGACCCCGGCTACAAGCAGGAAAACGTGGCTTGGGTGGAGAAAGGCTGCGAGAACCTGGTCCACCTGATCAACGTAATCAAGAAATCGGGCATGAGCCCCGTTGTCTGCATTAATGCCTTCTATACGGATACGGAAAACGAGATCAAGGTTGTGCGCCGCATTGCCGAAGCAGCCGGCGCCAGGGTGGCCCTCTCCAAGCACTGGCAGTATGGCGGCGAAGGCGCCCTCGAGCTGGCCGATGCCGTGATCGAAGCCTGCGAGGAGAAGTCCGAATTCAAGTTCCTCTATGAACTGAGCGAGCCCCTCAGCCAGCGTATCTACAAGGTTGCCACCGAAGTCTACGGTGCCGACGGTGTTGATTATTCGGCAGATGCCACGACTAAACTAAAGCGGATGGAAGCCGATCCCGATATTCAAAATATGGGTGTCTGCATGGTGAAGACACACCTTAGCCTCTCGGACAATCCCAATCGTAAAGGCGTGCCCAAGGGATGGAGGCTCTTTGTGCGCGATATTCTCACCTTTAAGGGCGCCGGTTTTGTTGTTCCCGTGGCCGGCACGATCAACCTCATGCCCGGCACCGGCTCCAATCCGGCCTACCGCCGCGTCGATGTTGATGTGAATACGGGCAAAGTCAAGGGCCTGTTCTAAAGCTTGCAGGGAACGGTCTTGACCGTTCCGCCAGGGCAGGGGCAAGCCCTGCCCTACTATAATCGGTTAATTGATGGCAGAGTAGGTACCATGCGTCAAGTGCTAAGGGATGGGAAGTCGCCCTTAGACGAAAGACGGTCCCCGACAAAATGTCTGCGACATGGTGCCGCGTCCGCTGTTGCACAAGAGCAAAAGCTAGCACCTCTTTTCTCTTGGATGTGACAGCACTGTCCATCCTGGGAGAAAGGAGGTGTTCTTGTTTTGGTGGATGAAAAAAAGATCGAACAGGCAGTGCGGATGATTTTGGAAGCAATAGGGGAAAATCCCCGGCGGGAGGGGCTGCTGGAGACGCCTAAGCGAGTAGCCCAGATGTATAAAGAGGTTTTCAGCGGTCTTAATCAGGATCCCCGAGCCTTTCTCCAGACCTGCTTTGTGGAAGAGGAACATAACGAGATGGTTATGGTCAAAGAAATTTCCCTCTACTCCATGTGTGAGCACCATTTGCTGCCTTTTTACGGGAAAGCGCATATTGTTTATATTCCGGAGAAGCGGATTGTGGGGTTGAGCAAACTGGTGCGGGTTGTGGAAGCCATATCCAAAAGACCCCAGCTCCAGGAACGTTTAACCAGCAAAGTGGCCGATGTGATCATGGAAGTGCTGGCTCCCAAAGGTGTGGTTGTCGTGGTGGAGGCGGAACACCTCTGCATGTCCATCAGGGGCGTAAAAAAACCGGGGGCGATCACGGTGACCTCAGCAGTGAGGGGTATTTTCCACCGTAGCGCTGTTTCCAGGTCGGAGGCTTTTACCCTGATAAAAGGATGATTTTTATGGATCGAATCAATCTCCTGCTGAGATCTTCCCTTTACCGGGATTATTCGGGGATGGTGGAGGAAAAAGAAAAGGACAGGGTATTTTGCAAACACGGCTTTAGCCACAGCCTGGAGGTGGCCCGCCTTTGCTGGATCTTTCTTTTGGAAAACGGGCTTGCCTATGTCAGGGATGTTGTTTATGCGGCGGCCCTGTTGCATGACCTGGGCCGCTGTCAGGAAGACAACAACGCCACGGCGGCCACGGCTGCCATAGCGGCGGCCACGGCGTGCCATGCTGTTCGCAGCGCGCGGCTTGCCGAACCCCTTCTTGCTGATGCCGGGTATTCTTTACCGGAACGAAAGCTGATCACCGATGCCATTGCCGATCATCGTAAAGGAGAAGATGAAGTTTTTACATCACCATTAAGTCACTTCCTGAGCAAAGCCGATAAATACAGCCGGTTGTGCGGCGATTGTCCCGCCGCCGCATGTTATAAAAGAGATGAAATGCCCCAGCGCAACCGGCTGTTATATTGAGTCAAGGAGGCTGACTGTACTTTGTTGCGCCCGTTAATCAGGCTGATCAGCCTGAACAATAAAGAGGAGATCTGCCGGGAGATGCAAAAAATAAACGTTGACCCGGCCGGTATCAAAATTATGGAACCAAAGAGCCGCTTTTACGCGATGAAGGTTACGGGGTTGCCCTTGCAGGCGGCACTGCTGTTAAAGCAGGAGATGCTCTCCCGGGGTGCGGAAGCGGCACTGCCACGGGATGCACTCTCGCTTGCGCCGGATCGTGTTGACGCCATTCTCGCCGGCACAAAAAAACATTACCTGGAACTGATCAAAAAGTTGAAATCACAGCCCTTTGGGCTGCCTTACCTGGCGGCAGAAATTAACGATATCATCGCCAACGCGGAAAAGAAAAAAAGAGAGTTGGTTATGGGAAAATACCGCTTACCCCTGGGGCAAAGGACCCTGGTCATGGGCATTATTAACATGACCCCCGATTCTTTCTCCGATGGGGGGCAGTTCAATCGGCCGGAGTTGGCTTTCAGCCAGGCTGCCAAAATGGTCGCCGACGGGGCGGATATCATTGATGTGGGCGGAGAGTCCACCCGTCCGGGTTACCGGTCCATTTCCCCGGAAGAAGAGCTTTCCCGGGTATTGCCGGTCATTGAAAAATTAAAAAGCGAACTGGATATCCCTGTTTCCATTGACACCACCAAGGCCGCCGTTGCCCGGGAAGCGCTCAGGGCGGGAGCGGATATGGTCAATGATATCCGGGGCTTGAAAGGGGACGAAGCGATGGCCTCCCTTGTATCCGCTTCGCATGTTCCCGTTTGTATAATGCACAACCGTAAGGAAGCGGTGTATAACGACCTGATGCATGATATCATTACCGATCTGCGGGAAAGTTTAGCCCTTGCGGGCAAGGCCGGTATTGCCCCGGAGCAGATTATCATCGACCCCGGTATCGGCTTTGCCAAAAACCTGGAGGAAAACCTGCAACTGATGAACCGGCTGGAAGAGCTGCATACCCTGGGCTATCCCTTACTACTGGGCACCTCCCGCAAGTCACTTATCGGCAAGACGCTGGAACTGCCGGTGCACGAAAGGTTGGAGGGCACGGCGGCCACCGTAACCGTCGGCATTATGAAAGGGGTAGAGATCATCCGCGTTCATGATGTCAAAGAAATGAAAAGGGTGGCGCAAATGACCGACGCCATAGTAAGAAGATGAAAAAAAAGCTGGACCGCATTATTTTAAAGGATGTTTCTTTTTATGCCTATCACGGCGTTCTGCCGGAAGAGAAAAAACTGGGCCAGACCTTTTTGGTTTCCCTTGAACTCTTCCTGGATTTGAAGCAAGCGGGGGAAAGTGACAGGCTGGAGGATACGGTGAACTATGCGGAAGTTTACGCGGCGCTGCAAAACGTGATGGATGGATCGGCGCACGATCTGCTGGAATCCCTGGCGGAAAAGATCGCCGCCGCCTTGCTCCAGGGGCCGGTTAAAGGAGTGAGCGTGGAGGTTAAAAAGCCCTCCCCCCCCATTGCGGCGCAGCTGGCCTATGTTGCTGTTAAAATCAAGCGGGGCGAAGTCTATTGAAAACGGCATATGTTTCCATTGGTTCCAACCTTGGTGATCGCCTGGAATATCTAAAAAAGGCATGGCACTTGTTGCAGGCACAGGAAAAGATCCAGCTGATGCAGCTTTCCTCTTGTTACGAAACGGAGCCGCTTGGCTATACAGACCAGGGGAAATTTATTAACGCGGCCTTTTCTCTGCAAACAGATTACTCTCCCCACGTGTTGTTGGAGATCCTGCAGGGGGTTGAATCCTCTTTGGGAAGGGAAAGGACGGTGCGCTGGGGGCCACGCAGCGTGGATCTGGATATCCTTTTTTTCGCGAACACGGTTCTGCAGGACCGCTTGCTGACCATTCCCCACCCTCGCCTGACGGAAAGGGCCTTTATCCTGGTCCCGCTGGCGGAGATCGCCCCTTTACTGTTGCATCCCCTTACGGGAAAAACGATCCGGCAGCACCTGGAAGAAGTGGAAGGCAGGTCCGGTGTGGTCAGGCTTGAACTTAAATTGACGTAACAGTCCAGGCTGCAAAAGGGGTGCAGGGTGCCTTTTCATAGACTAGTATCTCACCAAATAAATTTCTAGCTAAATTTTGGCACTACCCGGCAATATAATCGGTTTTTGTTCCATCATGTCTTGCAAATCGGCGGCAGTGTATTTCCAGTTGAACGGCTTAGCGTAATGTGTGTCCCAGGTATCAATAAAGTTCAAAACATGCGCCATGCCTGCCTCGGTACTGGAGCAGTTCATGCGGCGCAAACATTTCATTTGCAGGATGTTGAACCATATTTCGATCTGGTTCAGCCATGACCCGTGGAAGGGGGTGAAAACAAACTCAATTCTTCCCTTCTGATCGGCCAGCCAGTTTCTAAGCAGCGAAGTTTTGTGCGTTTTTAGATTATCAAGGATGACATAAAGCTTAATGTCTCTGTAATACTCAGCCAACTGCACCATGAAATCAAGGAACTGATGCTGTGTGTGGCGCCGGTAACAGCGTCCAAAAACATGACCGTCTTGCACGCTTAACCCGGCCAGCAGTGTAAAAGTAGGGTGCCTGCGGTAATGGAACTCTACCTTTTCCGGATATCCGGGCTTAAGCGGCCGGCCTGGATAAAGTCGCTCAAGGACCTGAATGGCGGTGCGCTCATCAACGCTTATAACCAGGCCGTCTTCCGGGGGCGACTGGTAAATATCCAAAATACGCTCGGCCTTTTTGAAAAAATCAGGATCGGTCTTGGTCAGGAAATATTCGATGCGGTGGGGCTTTAAGCAATGTTCTTTTAAAATTTTACGTACACTCTCAGCGCTGATCTTTGCTATGTCAAGCAGCCCGGGTAACATTTTTACCAGATCCCTGATTGACCAGTGGGTAACCCCGGGCAGACAGGTTTCAGCTGGTTTCTGGCAGACGATGGCGACGACCTCGAGCTTAACCCTATTGCTGAAAACCTTTGGCCTGCCGCTGCGGGGAAGATCTTTTAACCCGGCTATTCCGTGCTTTTGGTAACGCTGGTACCACTTACGGACCGTACTCACTGCGCTGTTAACAATATTTGCTGCCCGGGCAACAGCAGTATGCTCAAACAACAAAGCGGCTTTGGCCCTTTTGACCAGCTTGTAGGGTAAAGAGCCATTAGTGGCCTGCCGGTATAAATCGCGGTCAGGTGAGAGCTGCTGACAGATCGTTTCCATTGTAATGCCGAAGCGTAAGCATAACCCGGTGACCCAGCTGATCAGTTTTTTTTACCTTGGAAAAGCTCCTCTTTTAACCGGCGATGGACTTCACTAAAACCCCAGAGGGTAAGGTAATAACGGATAGTACGTTCACTGATCTGTTTTTCAGGGAAGGCTTCCTTGACCGCCTGGTAAATATCTTTGCTGCTAAAGGAGATGTTGCTGCAGGACAGCTTTAAAAAATGGTAGAGTATTTCGCTTTTAACTGCCGAGTCTACTTTGTAGTCATGCTGCTGGCCTTTGCGTCTGTCTAACAGCTCTGCGCTGCCCTTTTCCCGGTAGCGCTTCAGCAACCGGCTGAAAGCCTGGGGGGTATAGTTTAAAATTGCAGCACCTTGCAAATTGGTGAATATACCCGCATCAACCAAAGCTGTGGCGATCACCTTGCGGGCCAACAGATCATCTTGCCCGATCTTTACCTTAACCGGTTCAGGGGTGTAGATCATAAACTCCCCTTCGTTTGCTTTAATCTCAGGCTTTAACGGTTCCGGTTCCCTGTTGCTGCGCCGTTGGTCAGTTAGGCCTTCCAGGCCGAATTTGTTCACACGGTCGATAATGGATTTGACACCGGCTAACTGGTAGCCGAACATCTCGGCCAGCGTTTCCCGGTTGAAGCCTAACAGGTAGAGAGCATAGATCAGCAGCCGAATCATGACATCCCGGCCAAGCACCGCCGCCGCACCTTGTAAGCGTTTTTGGCCGTTGGTCGCCGATTGAGTATCCGGTAACTGCGGGCAATCCATTTGGTTGTGAGCCTCCCTGTAAAACAGCCATTACGGTCAAGAGATATCACCATATTTAGCTGCTTTTGCCCACAGTATAACATAATTATTGGTTGTTATGCAAGGATTAATTAGAACCTATTATATTGCCTTTTCAAAGAGCAAAACTTATTTGATGGGTCACTAGCCGGCTGGAAGCCGGCTCCACTGCAGTCTCAATAAAAGACAGCTTTGCGGAACGGTTGTAGGGGCAGGGCTTTTGTCCTGCCCGCAACCGTTCCCTACCTAAAAACAGGGCTGGACTGATTTCATTCTTCCGCTTGGGGGAAAGATTAACAGATATTTACAAGTTAAGAGGAGGCAGGCACGAATGTTTTTAAGCGGTAAACGGATCATGGCCTTGATTGTATTGTTCCCCTTATTGCTGTCTGTGGCAGGTTGTGCTGCGGAGACCGTAGTGGACGGAAAAGATGGGGCGGAGGGCGGCGCGGTGTATGAGTTGACGCTGGCCCATTTTCAGCCGGCAACCCACCCGGTGGAAACAGTTTTAATCCAGGGCTGGATCGAAGCGGTGGCGGAAGCAACGGGTGGCCGTGTCCGGATCACCAGTTTCCCCGGTGGGACCCTGCTCTCCGGGACCGAAATATTTGAAGGGGTCGTCGATGGGGCTGCGGATATCGGACATTCAGTCTATGCGTATACACGGGGGCGCTTCCCGGTAATCGAAACATTCTTAACGCCGGGCATCCCTTACAGCAATGCCAAGGTTTCCGACTGGGTGGCAATGGAGGGGATAAAACGACTTGATCCCGATGAGCTCAAAGAGGTAAAACACCTCTTTACCTTTAGCGCCGGCCGCGGTGATCTGATGACACAAATGCCCATACGGACCCTTGAAGATTTAAAGGGAGTGGAGATCGGCGCGACAGCGGTGCAGTTTGCCGACGCCCTCCGCTTGCTCGGGGCCGAGAGTGCGGTTTTTACCATGCCGGAACAATACGAGGCAGTTGCCAGGGGCTTGACGCAAGGGGTGCTCGGTCCCATGGAGGTGTTAAGAAGCTTCCGTATTGCCGAGGTTGTCGGCCATGTGACGCAAACGCCTTCTTTGTATAACCAGCTGCTTTTTATGGTCATGAACCTGGAAACATGGAGCTCCCTGCCTCCGGATATTCAGCAAATAATTGAGGAGGTCACAGCGGATTACTATAAGGAAGTGGTGGCCGGCTTTTATGACCGGCTGAATGAAGAGGTGCTTGGCTGGATAGAACAGGAAAAGCTGGGGATTGAAATCATTACCCTTTCACCGGAGGAGAAAAGTCGTTGGCTAGGGCTTCTTGCCCCGCTGCTGGCTGTACAGGTAGCGAACCTGGAGGCTAATGGTTTCCCGGGGGGAGATATTATGCGCACAATACAGGAGCTGACCGAAAAATACAACCGCCTCTACGGAGATCAGTGATGAAAATATTTAAAGAGTTAATGATTAAAGCAACAAGGCTCTTTGATTTCCCTGCCCGGTTCATCCTCCTGTTGATCATGCTGCTGGTTGTGGGCAATATAATCTTCCGTCTCCTGGGAAAACCGGTTGACGGCTCCCATGAGTGGGTAGGTTTTCTCACGGGCATATCCATCAGCCTCTCGCTCGCTTACTGCGCCCTCCGTGAAGGCCATGTAAGCATACCTATCCTCTTTGATCGCCTGCGCGGAAGAACCCGGCGGTGTGCAGAGCTGCTGGTAAATCTCTTTTCCTTGTGTTTGCTGATCATCCTGGTACGCATGATCATATTATACGGCAACCGTATGCTTGCCGGAGGGCATGTGGGGATGAATACGGGGGTGCCTTTACATTACTTTGCCTATATTATTGCTTTCGGCTTCTTTGTTTACTGCCTGGTTGTAGTTTACAATATCGCGGAGAACGTGGAAGAGATGATCAAACGATGAGCCTGCTTGTTATGGGAATCTCCGGCATCCTGCTGCTGTTCTTGCTGTTTTTTTTAAAGGTTCCGATTCCTCTCGCCATGATTAGCGTGGGCTATCTTGGTTACGGCGCCGGTACCTCCTTTACTGCGGCAAACCGTGTTGCCGCGGGAGATATTTATACCACTTTTACCGCTTACTCCCTGAGCGTAATCCCCATGTTTGTTTTGATGGGCTTCCTGGGCTGTCACAGCGGCATGGGGACGAGGCTCTATGCCTTTGCCTATAAGGCTGTAGGTTCTCTGCCGGGAGGACTGGCCATGGCAAGTCAGGTTGCATGTGCGATTTTTGGGGCCATATGCGGTTCAAGCACCGCCACTACAGCAACCATCGGCTCCATTGCCATCCCGGAGATGCGGCGTTACGGCTACAGCACCAGTCTTGCCACAGCTTCCATCGCTGCCGGCGGAGCTCTGGGAATCATGATCCCCCCCAGCGTTGTCCTGGTCCTCTATGGTGTGGCAACGGAGCAGTCCATTGCCATGCTGTTTCTGGCCGGCATAATTCCCGGCCTGCTTTTAACCCTGCTATATATGGCGGTCATATTTATTGTAACGCTGCGGGATCCATCCCTGGGACCGCCCGCGCCTAGCAGCCGTTTTGATTTGAAGAAACTCATTGGATCGCTGGGCGGTGAGCTGTGGGGAATTATCTTTGTTTTTACTCTTTCCTTCGGGGGGTTGTTTGCGGGCTGGTTTACCCCTACAGAGGCCGGCGGCGTAGGCGTGGCCGGCATAATTTTTGTCATCTGGGCGCAAAAGCAGTTGACCCGGGAAGTGCTGAACAAAGCCCTGGCCGATGCCACCCGCACGTCAGCCATGATCTTCCTGCTGATCGCCGGGGCAACAACATTTGGGCGTTTCATAACGCTTACCCGCCTTCCCCTTGACCTGGCGCACTGGACCGGGGCTTTACCATATCCGCCTTTTGTTGTCCTGCTGATTATTTTGTCTATTTTTTTAGCGCTTGGCACATTCATTGATTCCCTGCCCCTGATGTTGCTGTCGGTACCTATATTTTTCCCTGTTGTGGTAAATACCCTTGGCTATGATCCGATCTGGTTCGGTGTGATGATGGTTCTGGTTGTAACGATGGGATGTATCACCCCTCCGGTGGGGATCAATGTCTTTGTGGTTAAAGGGATAGCGGCCGATGTGCCGCTGTTCGTGATTTTCCGGGGTATCTGGCCTTTTTTAATCGCTGTATTTATTTGCTGTATCATCCTGATCGTTTTCCCGCAGCTGGCCACATTTTTACCCCGGGTGTTTGGATAAATTTCGGGACGCAATGATAATTTTTTTAAATACTCCGCGATACTATAAAATATTCGACAAAAAATTTTCTTTGTGTCCCGAAATTTTAACTCAGAAAATTAAAAATCCGGGAAGAAAAAGCAGCAGGGCATGGAGCAGGCTGACGCTTAGCAGGTTACGGCTGCGCTGGTAAAGATAAGCCAGCGGCAGGACGGTGAGGGGGTAAAAAAAGAATACCTCCAGGGTTGTCTCCGGGGAAAAAGGGAGGCCGTGGGCAAAATAGGATGCCAGGAAGAGCGGCAGCGCAGAAAGGGCTGTGACGAGAAAAAGTCCTGCTTCCTCGCCCCAGAGGCGCTCCAGAAAGGTTTGCAGATAGCCCCGCCAGAAAAACTCCGCGGCGAAAGCATAAGCAAAAAGAAGGGCAAATTGCCGCAAAACGATCTCCGCCCTGCCCGGCGTAACATCGATCCCTGTGGGAAATTTCATGGTAACGAAGAGGAAGATGATTACAAGAACGACAGGGACAACGATCATGTCCCGCAAATATTCCCGGATATGCGGGTTCAGGCCGAAATACTGGTTTGCGATGGTCCGCTTTTGCCGCAGGTGCAACAGGATAAACAGAATTGCATAATAGAGTACAATTACTCCTATATTAATGGATGCTGCTTCAAAGGTGGGGAGCTTTCCCCATATTGCCACGCCGCACAGCACAGCAAGGAAAATACCGGCCGCCAGCTTCTCTGCCAGTGCGGGTTTTGCGGCGTGAAGGCGTTTAAGCTTACCCGTAGGGTGCAGATCCATGGTCAAAAGGTAGATGATCAGTAAGGTGATCAGCGCCACGATGCTGAAAAAAAGAAAAAGCCGGGCATTGAAAAAGTCTACATTGTAACCGGAGAGCAGGATCCTTTCTCCATCCCCGGCATAGAGGCAAACGGCACCGGGAGGCGGCAGGAATATGCGGGGATAGATTATGCCCTGCAGCTCCGGCAGGCGGATCAGAGCCCGGGCGTCCGCCAGGATACGGCTTTGCGGGGCACTGTCTTGCAGCGGCAGGAAAAGTGTGTCTCCCTTTATCTCCGTGTAAATGTCACTGTTCAGGGTAATAAAAAAATCATCCAGGTTAAGACGGCGCGCCGCGCCGTCTTCTTCCAGGCAGGCGCCGGCACTCTGCACAACAATACCGATCAGTCGTTCATCAAGATAAACCGGGGAAACATAACTCTCGCCGCGCAGAGAGATTGAAAAATCCGCTATCCGGAAAGTCCATGGTTCACTGCGGTAAACATCCTTGATGACAGGGCGTAAAGGAGATGTTCCTATTGCATAACCGCCGTTGGCGGACAGATAGAAAGCGGTGACGCTGGAAAAAATAATTAAACACAAAACGATAAAAAAGATGGCTACAGGATTGAGCCTGAAGGAAAACTTCATCCTTCCACCCCCGTATCTTCATATCTTCGACATTGCTAATCATTATTCCTCCTGTAAATTTCCCCTTTTTAATTTGCGGGAAATGGTGTAAACTTTAAAAAAGGGGGTGGTTGGCCTTGCTGCTTGCCGTGGACGTGGGTAATACCAATATAATGTTGGGGGTTTACGCGGGAGAGACGCTGCAGAAATACTGGCGTATTTCTACCATCAGGGAACAGACTGATGACGAATACGGAGTGATCGTGCGTAACCTTTTTCAGCAAAGCGGTTTTACCGCAGAATGTATTTCCGCCATCATTATCTCCTCGGTGGTACCGCCTCTGGATTTTCCCCTGAAAAAGATGGCGGAAAAATATTTCCAGGTATCGCCCCTTATCATTGGACCAGGAATCCGCACCGGTTTGAACATCCTTATGGATAACCCCCGCGAAGTGGGAGCAGATCGTGTCGTCAACGCTGTAGCCGGCATTGAACTCTATGGCGGCCCCCTTATTATTGTGGATTTCGGCACAGCCACCACTTTCTGCGCCATCTCGGAGAAAAACGAATACTTGGGCGGCGCGATCGCCCCCGGTATCGGTATCTCCACGGAAGCGCTCTTCCAGAAAGCGGCCAAGCTGCCCCGCGTGGAATTTGTGAAACCGCGCCGCGTTATCGGTAAAGATACGATTACCAGTATGCAGGCGGGGATCTTTTACGGCTTTGCCGGCCAGGTGGACGGTATCGTGCGGCGCATGGCCGGCGAATTTGCCCGTAAACCTTTTGTTGTCGCTACCGGTGGGCTGGCCGGCCTTATTGCCCAGGAATCGGAGACCATCGAAGAGGTAAACCATTTCCTGACCCTGGAAGGCCTGCGCATTATCCATGGGCGTAATACATAGATGAGGTTCGCACAACGATAATAATGCATCGGAAGGGTGATGCCCGTGGGTGATTATATTACAAAAGTGGTGTTCCGTTACATCCTGCTGATCGTCATGCTTTATGGTGTTTATATCATAGCGCATGGGCATCTTTCCCCGGGAGGTGGTTTTGCCGGCGGCATGATTATGGGATTGGGCTTCCTCCTGTATCTTTTTATTTTCGGCGCTGAAGCAAAAGTGAAGCTGCGCCGCCTGCTTATGGATGTGGTCACGATCATGATTGTGGTTGGAAGCGCCATGGAAGGTGTGAAGTTCCTTATCGCCAAAGAGCACGGACCTGTGGGGACGCCCGGCACCCTGTTCAGCGTCGGCCTTATCAGTATCGCCAACCTCGGGATCGGCATCATGGTGGCGGGTACCGTGATCAGCATCTTTTACCTGTTGGTAGAGGGAGAGTTTTAACAGACTTAACCTGCGGGCGGTTCGTAAAAAAGCTTGCCTGCGCTGACCTTTTAGTATATAATGAAACGGGGAACAACTCTGCTGGTCCGGTACGCCGGCCAAAGGAGAAAAATATACTGTTGCCGAGGGGTTGCCTGAGGCGAAGGAGGTAGGTATCCATGCGCGAAACAAAGAGCCTGTCAGGCAAGGGATTGCCGTCAAGGCTCTGTTTTTTATTTTAAGGAGGCGGGCAGCCTTGGATAAGCGGTTGGGCGTTATCGGCATTGTGATTGAGGATCGGAAAAACGCCGGCAGAGTAAATGAGATTTTAGGTGATTTCGGTGACATTATTGTGGCGCGGATGGGTATCCCTTACCGGGAGCGGCTGGTTGCGGTTATCGCCTTGATCGTTGACGGCACTACCGATGAAATTGGGGCGCTGACGGGAAGGCTGGGGGCTGTGCCCGGAGTGAACGTGAAGTCGGCATTGACCAGGAAATAAAAAAAAAATGCGTAACATCACAGGCTGCGAAGGAGCGCGGGGTTGCCCTTGAGCGGTCTCCATGCTCGATCAATCGTAGGGAACGGCTGCGGGCAGGACAAGGGCCCTGCCCCTACAACCGTTCCGCAAAGCCTTTACCGGCCTGGGGTGTTAAGTAACAAAAGTAATCAGGAAAAGGCGAAGGAGATGTTGCGGAGATGACGGAGCGATTATGCCAAATTACGGAGCCGGCCGCAGCCGGCGGCGCACTGGGCCGGGCGGAGCTTGTGGCGCTGCTGAACAGTGAGGGTGAAGCTGAAACCTGTTTGTTGGCTGCGGCGGACAGGGTCAGAAAAGAGAAGATGGGCGAAGAGGTACACCTGCGCGGACTGATTGAGTTTTCCAATTATTGTGAGCGCAACTGCCTCTACTGTGGCTTGCGCCGCTCTAACAGCAGCCTGGCGCGCTACCGGATGGACAAGGAAGAAATTTTGGCTGTGGCCGGCGCCGGC
>Ga0136715_1000083_pt1 | contig 18732 bp, 17 predicted proteins | sample SedPBSmetaG_FD_104916 | JGI IMG/M metagenome (GOLD analysis project Ga0136715, IMG submission 104916) | Freshwater sediment bacterial and archeal communities from Indian Creek, Illinois, USA to study Microbial Dark Matter (Phase II) -... | ecosystem: Environmental > Aquatic > Freshwater > Creek...
AAGCTACCCTATGCCGGCAATGGGGAGACCGTCGCAGCAGGGGAAGGGGACACCGAGAAGTTTGGCCATGGTCGGGGCAATGTCCACCATTTCGATCGTCCCAAGGTCGCCCCGAATAGCCACCCCCTTGCCGGCGGCAATGAACACACAACTATAATTGGGTTTGTCCGGAGAATAGCCGTGGGTGGCGTACTGCACGCCCGGCGAGGACACTAGCTGTACGGTCGGTTCGTCCACTGCTTCGTCAAAATAGTATCCTGCTTGGGCCTCTAGCGCTGCCGCGATGTCGTTTCCCACGCGCAAGCCACGCAACTCGGTCTGCTCATACACGCGCTCAAGGCCATGTTTGCCGGCGGCGCAAGTCTGCCGCAAAATGCCAAGTGCTTGTTCACGCGCCGCGTCGTCCCCAGACCGCACGTAGAGATAGGCGCTGCCCCCCGAGCACTGTAAATAGGCCCGCCATTCTCTGCGACCACCCTCTAGGTCGATTAAGCCGCACTCGCGTAACAGGTTGTTGGGCCGCACCCGATAATGGACATCTAGTTGGCCGTGGTCCCCGATGACCAGAAAAGCGGTGTCGTCGTAGGTGCCTGCCGCCTTGGTGGCCACAGTCATTTCCGCCAGGCGTCTGTCCATACGCTCTAGCGCCTGTGCGGTAGCTTGACTCTGTGTGCCGTGGTAATGTTTTTGCGAGTCCAAGTCGATCAGGTGCATCAGCATAAGATTAGGTCGGTACTTCTTTAAGGTGTGGGCCGCACTCGCCGTCGTAAAGTCGTCCAAGAAGGGCTGACCCACGCCTTTGCGCAGATGACGAAAGCGCATTTCAAGTTCGAGGCAAAACAAAGCGCTCCCCGCGCGCAACACTTTAAGCGCCTGGCTCTCTCCCTGTAGCGCGACTATCTCCGGCAGATTATAGTGGATGTCTGCCCCGCCGGAAACAGGCCACATCAGCGCAGCGGTAGTAAGACCGTGTATGCGCGCGACATCGTAAATAGGTTGTGCACGTAAACTCTTGCGGTACCAGTACCACAACTTCTCCTGCTCCGGCACAAAAGGCTGAAAGGGATGGTTGTGTAAGATGCCGTGCCTATCGGGGTACATCCCCGTCACTAGCGAAGCATGCACGGCATAAGTCAGCGTAGGAAACACGCTACGCAGCGTGCGGCTGTAAGCTCCCTGACGTATGAGTGCGCTAAATGTTGGGAGCTCATTAATCTGTTCCCAATTATCTATCGACAGTGCGTCTACCGAGATGAGGACGAGATGTTTGGCCATACGTCCTATCCTACAGCGTGGCCTGCACAGTTTTGGTGCCTCGCTCGGACCACCAGAACAGCAGCGCTCCGACAGTAAACTGGAACATTACGCTCAGTACACCAAAGCGAGGGTTGCCTGTGACCTGGGTCAGAAAGGCGAACATCAGAGGACCGAGGATGGCCGAGAAGCGTGCGAAGATATCGTACATGCCGAAGAACTCATTCGAGCGGTGCTTGGGTATCATTTTGCCGAAATGCGAGCGCGATATAGCTTGGATGCCGCCCTGCGCGCTGGCTACCAGCATGGCGATGCCCCAAAACTCGGCCGATGTAGTCATGCGAAAACCGAGGATGCTTATTACCATATAAATGCCTATGCCGGCAAAGATCATAGTCGCGCTGCCTAATTTCTCCGCGAGTCGCCCAAAAATGATTGCACACGGGAAGGCCACAATTTGAATGACGACCAGTGCCGCCATCATAGTATTGGTGCTAATCCCCACGCTAGCGCCATAGATAGTCGCCATGCGGATGATTGTCCCGACGCCGTCGATGTAGAAAAAATACCCCAGCAGGAACAAAAACACACGTCGATACTCATTGGCGTTGCGCAATGTCTTGCTCACGCGCCTGAAACTGGCTGCTAACAAACCTTGTTCGTGGGCGATGTAATGGACTTGCTTGACGTTCTTTAAGAGAGGGAGAGAAAACACTGCCCACCATACAGCTGTAATGATAAAAGACAGCTGCGTCGCCAACAAGCGCGGCACGCCGATGCGGTCGCCAAACATAATGAGCGCAATACTCCCCACAAAGGGGATTGTGCTGCCCCCAATATAGCCTAGGGCGAAACCGTAGCTTGATACCTTGTCCATGCGTTCCGTCGTGGTGACGTCAACAAGCGACGCATCATAAAACAAACTCGCTCCCGCAAACCCAATGGCGGTAACCATGGCGATGCCCAGAATTACTTGCCACTGCGTAGAAAACGCAAGCGCTGCGGTAGATAGAACTCCGATCGCCAAAAAGACCCTAAACAAGCGCATTTTCATGCCCTTATAATCACCCAGAGCCCCGAGCAGAGGTGCAAACATGGCGATAATCAGCGAGGCGACCGCTGTGCCGTATCCCCAATAGACACTCGAAGTAGTAGCGCTAATCCCGGCAGCGGCCGTCAGTGAAGTGAAAAAGATCGGTAGTATGGCCGCCGTTACCACCGAGGAGTACACAGAGTTTGCCCAGTCATACATCATCCAACTGCGTTCCTCAAGCGAAAAGCCCTTAAGCAAATCTAACACCTTCTCTCATTCAGAGTAGATACAGCTTACACGATAAGCTATAGACCAGTGGTTTGACAAGTGTTAATGCTCTGTAAAACTTCGTGCCATAAATTTTACACAGCGAAACAATTACATCGCAATAGGGAGGCGCAAAAGTCATCGGGTTGTTTTACCCCTTCTTGCGACCGGTGTTGTACCCGCTCGCGTTTTTGGTGGGGGATGGTCGCGGGTGGTGCTCGGGTTCCACTACCCGACCGATGTAATTGTAGGGGCAGCCATTTCCTACGGCACATACCTAGCTGTCACTGGGTCGCTTTGATGAGCATGCTGAAGAGCCATGGATATGGCTCTATTTTGTTTTAGCAGGGTCTTTTGCCACTCCTTAGCAAATGCGATATAATGGCGATAGAAGTTGCGAAGGGGGGAGAACCAATGAAATTCAGTTTCGCACACTGTAACATCAATGTCTTGAACTTAGAGCAGAGCATTCAGTTCTACCAACAAGCGCTAGGTTTAGTAGAAGTGCGGCGAAGAGAGGCCAGCGATGGGAGCTTTGTCCTCGTTTTTCTTGGCGACGAGACAACCAATTTTCGCATTGAGCTGACTTGGCTGCGCGACCGTAAAGAGCAATATAACCTCGGGGATAACGAGTCCCACATCGCCTTTGTTGTGGACGACTACGCAGCGGCGCACGCTCACCATCACAGCATGGGCTGTATCTGCTATGAAAACCAGGCCATGGGCATCTACTTCATTGAGGACCCTGACGGTTACTGGTTGGAGATTTTACCTAACAAGCGATAGCCTAGCCATGGGGCGCACGCTGTGCCGCGATGCGCCGGAAGGAGAGTGCTTATGCGTCCCAAACCTGAGCGACTACTGGTGTACTACCTCTTTCACAGCGGTTTTGCCGTGGTCACGGATAGCCACGTCTTGATGTTCGACTATTATCGGGACTCCCCGTCTGAGGGCGGCATTACGTTAAATGACGTTTTAGCGGAGGTCGGGAACAGACATGTCGTTGTTTTCGTATCGCACTCGCACCACGATCACTTTACACCCGAAATCTGGCAGTGGCGTCATCGATGTGCCAAGATTAGTTACGTAACGTCTGCAGATGTAGAGGTGCCCCAGGAGCTCAGCGCGGTTAATGAAGTTGTCATAGTAGATGCGAACAGCACCTACCATGTCGACTCACTGCGGGTCTCGACTTACGCCTCGACAGATGAAGGAGTCGCATTCCTGGTGGAAGTGGACGGCTATCGTATTTACCACGCAGGCGACTTGAACTGGTGGCATTGGGAGGGCGAGCCAGAGGCCGACAACCTAGCCATGGCCGAAAAGTATCGCCAACAGGTCGACATGCTCCCCAAAGACGTAGACATCGCCTTCGTTGTGGTTGACCCTCGCCTTGAACATGCCTATCGCTTAGGGCTGACCTACTTTATGTCGCGTGTGCAGGCACGGCTAATCTTCCCCATGCATTTTGGCGAGGATTACACTATTTTCCCGCGCTTACAACGCGACCTTTCTGCAGAACAACTGAGCCACATCGCTGAGATTACCCCTTCGCCCCTGCCCTTTTTCCTAGTAGGATGAACTAAAAGCAGTAGGGACGGAGCCTGTTGCTTTTTTCAAAGCAACAGGCTCCGTCCCTACTGCTTTTCCCAGTGCTTTCTTGCAGGAAGATTCCACTAGGTGACGAATTTAAGCCTCTATGTACGCAAAGGAGAGGAGCCGATAAAGTGAGCCTTTATGAATTTATGGTGCAGGACATGCACGGGAGCGATGTCCTACTAGAGAAGTATCGCGGCAAGGTTTTGCTCATCGTCAACACAGCGACCGAGTGTGGATTTACTCCGCACTACGCCGACCTTGAACGTTTGCATAGGCTGTACGCAGAGCAAGGCTTAGCCATTTTAGATTTCCCGAGCAATCAGTTTAACCAAGCCCCCGGAACGATAGAAGAAATCCACGCCTTTTGCACCGGTCGCTTTGGGGTCACCTTCCTCCCCTTCGCTAAAGTCGAAGTGGCCGGTCCTCATGCGCATCCGCTGTTTAAGTATCTTACCGCACACACATCATTCGCGGGCTTTGACATGTCCCACCCCATCGGCCCTCGCCTAGACGCTAAGCTTAGCAAGGCCGATCCGTACTACCACACTACCCCCGACGTTAAGTGGAACTTCACTAAGTTCTTGATCGATCGCCATGGACAAATCGTCGGCCGCTATGAACCTACCTTCGACATGTCGGCGCTCGAAGCCATCATTGGAGACACGCTCTAATGGATGCGCTGCAGACCGTATCCCGTTTGCGGGAGAATATTGCCAAAGTCATCGTCGGCAAGGAGCGCCCAATTGATTTAATCCTTGTGGCCTTAGCCTGCAGTGGACATGTGCTCATCGAAGACGTACCCGGCACCGGCAAGACCTTGCTGGCCAAGGCCTTGAGCCGCTCTCTGCAGCTTGACTTTAAGCGCGTGCAGTTCACCCCCGACTTGCTGCCGTCAGACGTGACGGGGGTAAGTGTCTTTAATGAAGCCACCGCGCAATTTGAGTTTCGCCCTGGCCCCGCATTTACCAACATTTTACTTGCGGACGAAATCAACCGCGCTACGCCGCGCACCCAAGCCGCGCTACTCGAGTGCATGGAAGAGCGGCAAATCACTGTCGACGGCGACACACGCCCGCTCACGGAGCCTTTTCTGGTTATCGCTACGCAAAACCACATTGAGCAGGAAGGCACTTTCCCGCTGCCCGAAGCACAACTCGACCGCTTCCTGATCCGCCTGTCGCTTGGCTATCCTACACTCGAAGAAGAAATACGCCTACTGGGGCGCTTTGCCCATACCAACCCATTTACAACTCTAGCGCCGGTAGCTAACAGGCGTGACCTTGCCGACCTTCGCGATGCGGCGACGCGCGTACACATGAGCGATGCTGTGGCCGAGTATGTAGCAAACATAGTGCGGAGCACGCGCACGCATGATGATTTGAGGCTAGGAGCCAGCCCGCGGGCGACATTGGCGCTAATGCGTACCGCACGTGCACGTGCCGCCTTGGCCGGGCGTAGCTTTGCGTTGCCCGACGACGTTAAAGAGATGGTTAAGCCTGTACTCAGTCACCGCCTGATTCTTAAAAATCAGACTCGCCTTCGCGGTCAAACGCCGGAGAGCATCCTCGACTCGGTGCTGACAACGGTGCCTGTTCCGGTGCTGCCTGCCAGCGAAGTATGAGAAGACAGCAGTTACTGGGAGCAGAATTTAATCGCCAAATAGGCGACCAACCCCAAGAAGCATTCGAGCCCGCCAACCGCCTGCGTGGGGTACTCGAACTAACCTATTGGGGTTTACTGGTGATCGGGCTATTATTGCTCTCGCCGGCTTTGATCGTGCTTGGCAGTGGATGGCTAGTTGTAGCTTACTTTCCGCGATACTACGCTACTTGGGGACAGCAAGCCTTGCATTACCGCGCTCGCTTTGCGCAAGCCTTTGCGTGGCCGGGGGATAGCGTCGAACTCACTATAGAAGTAGAAAACCGGAGCTTCTTGCCTATCTCCCTGCTCCGAGTCTGGGATGACGTTTCGGCTCATTTCAACATCGCCGGCGCGCCCCCAACCTCAGGCACACGCAAGCAACAACTAGAACACGCCTTTCGTCTCGGCATGTGGCAAAGGGTACGTCGGCGATACATTGTCCCCTGCGAGCGACGAGGACTCCTGAGCCTAGGCCCCACGTCGATTGAGGTGACCGGTCCCTTTGGCTACGGCACTGCTGAGCGCAGGTTTACTGACCTGACACAAGTCGCAGTTTATCCCCGTGTGCATGCACTCGAGACTTTGCGCACTTCTCCCCTCGCCCTGCTCGGGCCTTCTACCTTGCGCAGTTTTTTACATGAGGACCCGCTACGCATCCGCGGAGTGCGCGAGTACATACCCGGCGACCCCTTAAGCCGCATTAACTGGAAAGCATCCGCCAAGACGGCACGCCATATGGTACATGTGCACGAGCCGTCCGCCAATGTCAATGTGCTGTTGTTGCTCAATCTCTCGACAAGCGACGACGTATGGTTCGACCAAGACATCAGTGAGATAGAATGGGCGATCGAGGTTGCAGCCAGCCTTGGCGTGGCCCTGCTCGATGCCGACTGTAGTGTGGGGGTGTTTGCCAACGACTATGTCACCGACGTCCCGGTGGGAGCAGACGTAGAACATATGCATAGTTTGCTGGTAGCGTTAGCAAATACCCCCCAATTTGCTCAATGGAGGCCAAGTGCTTTCCTAGCCTCGGCCATGGAGAGGCGACGCTTTGGCATGACGCTGGTTCTTGTTACCCCTGTACTCACGCTAGAGCTGTTGTCTGCCTTGGAAGCCGCACGCGGGCGCCGTGCCCCTTTGCGCATAGTCTACACCGGGGCCTCCCCTTCCCCGCTCTTTGACGATACGACCATGCTGTGGGTACAGCGAGAAGAGTGCGGCTATGTACAATAAGGCCCGCCTCCTCCTAGCCCAAGTACTAGCCGCCGTTGCGCTGTCTATCGTGCTACAGACTTGGGCTACCATAATTTATCATGCGCTGTATGTCGGTGAACTGCCGGAGCTTCCCTTGTGGCAAATTTTGCTCACCGCAGTGGTTGCGCTAGCTGTGGCGCGAGTTAGCACACGGTGGCTAGGCTGGCTACGCCGCTTGCTGATTCTATCTGTTGCACTCGGCGCGGCAATTTATGTGCCGACGTTTTTCAACCAAACTTCGGCCGACATGACAGCATTTGCGTTTTTCATCTTCGCATCCGGCATCATTGTGCCCGCCATAGCAGACCCGCAGTGGAATTATGGCGAAGCACGACGGTGGCTCGCAGTCTTGGGGGGATTCTTCGCGGTAGCCTTGCTCATCGCCCCTTTCGTTGCACACCTACCTGTCCTGCACTCTCTGTTCGGCTTTGTTGCCGCTTACGTTCTCGCGCTAGGTCTTGCTTGGGACCACGAGGTGGAGTCGATCACGCGCCAAACACCCGAGCTCACGCGTACGATTATGCTGTTGTGCGCCGCCTTTGTGTTACTCGCGGCCACGGTGCTTACCGGGGCGGGTGCCTTTAGCCTACGACCGCTACTGGGTTATGTGGCGTGGTTCGCCCGCGAGGTGCTGATTCTGCTGCTATTCCCAATCGGCTTCATAGTCCATGCCTTGGTGATAGTTTTCCGCTTCCTTTATCGCCTCCTGGCAGGCCGAGAGCCGGAAGTGGATATGGAAACAGTCGACGAGGCGGCAGAAGCACTGCGCGAGATCGATGATGTCAATCCATGGGCCTTTCAGGTTCTAGGAGTCATTGCAGGCCTTGTTGCTTTGTGGCTTATTTATCAGTGGATTCGCCGCGGTCAGCAGCGTGAAGTGTCTACAGACGATGACGAGCGTGAATCTTTAGTCATGCAGTTTAGTCTGTCTAAACTTTTGCGCTCGCCCCGAAAGTGGCGCAAGCAAACAAGGCTCCCGAGGGAGCCGCAAGACATCTGGCAGGTTTTTGCCTTTCTTGAGCATTGGGGCCAAGCCAAAGAGCGACCCCGCCAAAGCGCCGAGACAGTTGCCGAGTACGAACGAGCACTACGCTCACGCTTACCCGCGGGCGAGGTGACAACCATTGCGCGTGCGTTTGAAGGTGCACGCTACGGCGAACAAGCGCTGACTGCGCTGCAGTGGCAGCAAGCCTTTGCCGCTTGGCGCAAAATTAAGGAAACAGTGGAGGACCGACGCTGACCCCAAGCGCGGTAATGCGTCTTTAATCGCGACGATGTGAAAGTGATAACTTGTCGAAACGGTTGGGATGCTCGCACAACAGGCTCCGTCTAGCGCTTTATCCCTGCCCAAACTTCGCCTTAAACAAAGGCTTCACGCCACCTGCGCGAATGATGTTAATTATATGCTCGGATAGAGCCTCGCCTTGAACTTCTGTATTTTGGGTGATATTTTTCACTGTGCCAGCGGCAAGATCAGCTTCTATGTAGTCGCCTTGTGTCACCAACTCGCTAACTTTCGGGCACACCAGCAGAGGCAAGCCAAGGTTGATGCAGTTGCGGTAAAAAATACAGGCAAACGACTCTGCGATGACCACGCTTATGCCGACTTTCTTCAGAGCAATGGCAGCGTGTTCACGGCTAGAGCCACAGCCAAAGTTAGTCGAGGCCACAATAATGTCCCCCGGGCGCACCTCAGCCGCAAAGCTAGCGCTTGCGCCCTCCATTACGTGCTTAGCGATCTCTTGAGGCTCGTGCAGCTCAAGGTAGCGGCCGGGATAGATCTGGTCGGTGTCGATGTTCCTACCAAAACGATAGACCTTGCCTCTAATCTTCATTTCCGATAGCCTCCCTCAACAAGGTATTTGCGGGGGTCGGCAAGCCGGCCCTCGAGGGCTGAAGCTGCGCACACGGCGGGGGAAGCTGCATAGATCTCAGCCTGAGTACTTCCCATGCGGCCGGGGAAGTTGCGGCTTGATGCGGTCACGCAGACTTCGCCCGGTGCCAAGGCCCCTTGATGCGCGCCGAGACACGGGCCACACCCGGGTGTAGAAAATGTAGCACCTGCTTCCACCAATGCTTCTGTGTAACCCAGCCTAGTCGCGGTCAGGAACACCTCGCGAGAAGCAGGTATGATCACTAGCCTCGTGTGGGGGTGGATTTTCTTGCCCTTTAAGATCTTGGCTGCTACGGCCAAGTCTTCAACACGGCCGCCTGTACATGTGCCGATAAAGGCTTGGTCGATTTTTGTGCCTTGACACTCGCTGATGCCCACAAGGTTGTCAATGCTGTGCGGAGCAGCTAATTGCGGTTCAAGCTCGGATACATCGAAAGCGTAGGTTGCCCAGTATGTGAAGTCTGCGTCTGTATGTGCCACCTCGGGCCAGTAGCCTAGGCGGGGCTCAAGATAAGCCCGCGTTATCTCGTCAGGCGCGATGTAGGCGGTTGTGGCGCCCATTTCCACAGCCATGTTACATAACACCATGCGCTCAGCCATAGACATCGCGGCGACGGCCTCGCCCGTGTATTCTACAGCCTTGTAAACGGCTGCATCCTGCTTGAGCTTACCTAGCACATGCAAGACCGCATCTTTTGCCATCACCCCATGGGGCAGAGTCCCAGACAGCTCTATCTTCATGATTTCCGGCACTCTGAACCACATCTCTCCGGTGAGCATGATACATGCGAGGTCAGTCGCGCCCACCCCAGTTCCATATGCGCCGGCAGCCCCATGCGTGGTAGTGTGTGAGTCCGTCGCCACCAGTACCATGCCCGGATAGACCAGCCCTGCTTCTAGCATCACTTGATGACACACACCTGCATCAATGTCAAATAAGTGCGGGATGCCTTGCTCCCAAACAAACTCCCGCATTACTTTTTGGTTAGCTGCAGACTGGATAGTGGGAGCAGGCGCGTAATGGTCTAGTACAAAGGCAATCTTGTTCGGGTCGTGCACCTTCTGCCCACCCATCTCGTGGAACGACTTGATGGCCTGCAGATAAAGGTCATTCACCTCGGCGAGGTCAACCTTAGCGTTGACAATTTCACCGGGCCTAACTCGCGGCAAGCCGGCAGCCTTGGCCAGTATTTTCTCTAGTGCGTGCAAACTTATCCCCTTCCTACATCGTTAGTCCCAAATGGAGTTTGCTATCCTCCTTGCCCTGTGTATCAAACCTGTTGCTAAAAGATATCACATACAGCCTGTCTTGTATCCATTATGCGACTTTTGTTCGTAAAGAACACCCGAGTACAGCAAAAAGCAACAGGCTCCGTCCCTGTTGCTTACCTGTTGGTTGCTTTACAGCGACTGTAGCATGAGATATGCTCTAAATGAGGTACAGCAGTTGACGAAGTGGAGTGAGTGCCTGTGATTTCTGAAGCACAAAGGCGCATTATCATCGAGACACTGGAAAGTGCGGTGTCCCCCACCGCTGTCTACTTGTTCGGTTCCCACAATTCAGGAACAGCCCGACCAGACAGCGATATCGATGTCGCCTACATTGCTGATAGGCACCTAACTCCTTACGAGCGCTTCACCCTAGCCGGGCAGTTGGCAGAGCTCCTGCACACAGACGTTGACTTAATAGATCTTAGCGATGCCTCAACTGTAATGCAGATGCAGATTGTGAGCCAAGGTTCAGTCATTCACTGCGTAAATGTACCTGCGAGGCAGTCTTTCGTGTTGCGTACTTACAAAATGTACGCCCGGCTGAATGAAGAAAGGCAGGCGATCCTGCGGAAATATACACAAGGAGGTGCGCAACTGTGAACAGAGATGTCATCCTCAACAAGTGTGCTGTCATTGAGCGATGCGTCAAGCGCGTGATCGAAGAGTACGATGACGGCCCCATTTCACTACAGAACATCACTAAGCAAGACTCGATCATGCTCAATCTATTGCGCGCCTGCGAAGCCGCAATTGATCTCGCTATGCACATAGTTGCCGAGCAAGCACTGGGCGTCCCCCAGTCGAGTCGTGACTCGATAGAAATGCTTAGCAAGCATGGTACCATTTCCCCTCGTACCGCACAGGCGATGAAGAACATGATTGGTTTTCGCAACATTGCTGTTCACGATTATCAGACGGTTAACCTAGAGATTGTGCAAGCGATTGTGGAGCGACACCTCGTAGATTTTCATAGTTACACCGCGGAGGTCCTAAACACCGCGCTTAGGTAGCCGCCGAGGGCCGAAGTACGTGTTCTTCAGCAAACATGTCGCCCGGTTAGTTAGCAACCAACCGAGGAAAAAGCAACAGGCTCCGTCCCTGTTGCTTCCTGCTGGCCTACCTGTCCTTCAGTTTTCCCCATGTCTTCACAAAAAACGCAGATTCAAACGAGTGCCACGGGTAAGCGCGGTTGGTTTCCGTATTGCCGAAATGGATGCGCTGCAGATGCTCCACCACTCGTGCCTCGTCCTGCATTAGGGCGGCCATGAAGGAGATCACCGTCCAAGAAAAGGGGTCGTCAAATTGACCCTTGGTCCAATCGGGATAGCGCAGGTTGAGATAAGCATAGAGGTTTCGTGCCCGCTCGGAATCAGGGTCAATCACACCAAAGACTACCGGATAGACTTGGCTCACGGTGTCAGGGTACCATTTTTCCCGCGGCGGACGGGCCCACCACCGACCATAGAGCGCCCAAGCGTAGACTTGTTCTTCCGGTAGCCACAGGCGCTCTTCCATACCGGCTGCCACGCGCTCCGCGGCGGTATTATAATGTAGGGTGAGGTCATCTCGCCCTAGGTAGCGCATGAGCAGCGCGGCGTCACGCAGGCCGCGATAATTCTCGGCATTATCCATTAGGAATTTTACGTAGTAACGTGGCTTCGCCCAGATCAGGCCATCTATATCTTGTAGTTGTATCAGAACACGCGCTATATCCACCAGCGCTTGTACGTTACTTTGCGCCCAAGCGACATCCCCTGTTACTTGTGTGTATCTTAAAGCTAATGTTAAAAAGGTGGCAGCATAACTGTCCGCGGAGTCATACGAATAGGTGGGAACCCACTCGCCGTTGACTTGTTTCCAGTCGTACATTGTGCCTAAGACCCCATACTTGTCCGGCCGATTAAGATGGCCGATGTACCAGTTCATGTAATGCCGCACCGGCACAAGACCGCGGGGGTCACTCAGCATGGCGGTAGCAGCCAGATTAGAAAAATACGGTATACTTAGCATGTGGTCGGGAGTTTGTGCGATTATCCCATTTGTATCTTGGAGACTGAGGAGGTAGAGGAGCTCTTCCTCTTTTTTCTGAGCGAAAGCCACGCGGTCCTGTTCATCGATTACAGACGTAGGCATGGCAGTTGTTAAGTGTTCCGGGGCCGTACGTCTCTCTAAGGCACCAATGCTGCCTCTAGTAAGACCCTGACCGAGTCCTAGGATTAAAGCCAGCAATGTAAGTAACGCTAGTATCGGCAGCGCTGTCCGCATCTCTCCACCTCCCTGCGTAAATCATACGACAGTTCACGCGTTTTAGTCGACGGAGGATTTTGGGTAAGCAAGCACCGGGAAGCACCAGGGACGGAGCCTATTGCTTTTGAAAAAGCAATAGGCTCCGTCCCTGGTGCTTAAGTTGCTGGTAGCCGGCGAAGCCTTCGGCTTCGAGGGCGCTTAGTTGCTTGCCGAGCTTAGTGCGCTCGGGTATAGTTTGCACGGCATAGCCCGCTTGGCGGAGTTCGGTAGCCGCCTTGAGCACATCCAGCGCATTGTGTTCAGTGCGGTTGTAGAGCAAAGCGATGCGGGGAGTACTTAGGGGCGGGGAAAAGCCTTGTTCCTGCAAGAGCAGGACTATGCGCTCGAAGCCAATGGAAAAGCCTACAGCGGGCACGCTTTGACCACAGAACTTGCCGATAAGCCCGTCATAGCGCCCGCCGCCCGCGACGGAAAGCCCGAGGTTCGCGGCGGTGATTTCAAACACCATGCCGGTGTAGTAACCCATGCCACGCACAAGAGTTGGTGCAAAGCGCACGGTGTAATCGCCGCCTGCAAGGTCGGTAGCTGCGTGTACGACCTCACGTAGACCGCTAGCTGCTTCGGGACATATACCTTGCTGCTCGCACTGCGTGAGATCGAGGGTCTGTAATGTTTGTATCAGCTCGTATGCCGATTCAGCGGCGATGTCCTGCCTGACGAGTTCCTCGCGCACGGCATCCCACCCAATCTTGTCTGCTTTGTCGACGGTGATGGCTATGAGCGCCGTGAGCGATGGGTCAATCCCCAGAGCGGCAACTAAGCCGGCGAGCACTCGCCTGTCGCTTACGCCTACCGTAAAACCCGTTAGACCTAAGGCTTTGAGCGCCTCGGCGGTGGCGTGAATGAGCTCTAGCTCGGCTATCGCCCCCGCTTCGCCAATGATGTCGATGTCGCACTGGGTAAAGGAACGAAAGCGCCCTTTCTGCGGTCGCTCGGCCCGATAAACAGTGCCCATCTGCAAAGCCTTAAAGGGTTCGGGAAGCTTCGCGCGGTTGTTAGCATACAGGCGAGCTAAGGGCAAAGTAAGGTCGTAGCGCAGGCCACAATCTACGAGGTCATCTTCATTTGTAGCAGCCGTATCTAGGGCTAACTTCTCGCCGCGCTTAAGAATCTTAAAGATAAGGGCCAGGTTTTCACCGCCCTCGCTGTTTTGCAGGAGCTCAATATGTTCCACGGCCGGGGTGTCGATGCGGGCGAAACCGTGCCGTGTGTAAGTTTGGGCGATTACAGCTGCGACATGTTCCCGTAGTCGCGCCTCGCTAGGCAAGAAATCGCGCATGCCTTTCACGGGATTAGTGTTGTATTTCATGTAACTCAACCTCCGCGCTATAATCGCTTGTGGTTCATTGTATCATGGTAGGGCGCACTTGGCACTTCGCACAGGGTGCGAAGTGCCAAGTGCGAATCCAGTTCAGCCTCAATAGACTGGCAGGACTTAATCGCCACGCGTGGAATGAGCATACAGAGTAGTCTCAGAACAACAACCGAGGAGGATGCGCCAAGTGAAGATTTTGATAGCGCCTGACTCATTCAAGGGGAACATGTCCTCATGTGAGGTGATTGCCCACATCTGTGCGGCGGCAAGGGAGCATTTTACGCCCTTGGACTTAGTCGAACTGCCGCTCGCCGACGGTGGTGAGGGTACGGTCGAAGCCGTAGTCCTCGCAACCGGCGGCGAGTACAGAAAAATGACGGTGAGAGGACCGCTGCAGAGGCCGATTACATCCCGCTATGGGGTAACCCACTCCGACACAACTGTCGCTCTTCCCAACCAGCGACAGGCAGTGATAGAAATGGCGCAAGCCTCGGGTCTACCGCTTGTACCGCCGGGCGAACGTAATCCCCTCTTCACAACTACTTATGGCACGGGAGAACTGGTACGCGCAGCATTAGATGAAGGCCTCCGCAAGATAGTAATCGGTATAGGGGGCAGTGCCACTAACGATGGAGGAATCGGATTTGCCCAGGCACTGGGGGTGAAGTTGTTTGATGCCGCAGGGAAAGAAGTGGGAAGCGGCGGCCAAGAGCTCGCACGCATCAGCCACATCGACATCACTAGACTTGACCCGCGTCTTAAGGACTGCCAGATGACCGTGATGTGCGATGTCACGAACCCCCTAACCGGCCCCCGCGGTGCAACACATGTGTTCGGTCCGCAAAAGGGAGCCACTCCGGCAATGGTCGCAGAGCTTGAGGCCGGAATGCAGAACTACGCACAACTATTGCATGCTATCTGTGGCTTCGATGTCGGCTCGACTCCCGGCGCCGGCGCTGCCGGAGGACTGGGTGCCGCGCTCATGACTTTCTGCGGGGCCACGCTTAAGCCCGGTATTGAGACCATCCTCGACCTGGTTGAGTTTGACGACCTTCTCGGCGATGTGGATCTTGTTATCACCGGTGAAGGCCGTATAGACGGTCAGACGGCTTTCGGCAAGGTCGTAGCCGGGGTGGCTAAGCGGTGCCGAGCTCAAGGCGTGAGTGCCATAGCCCTAGTGGGAAGTATCGGCAGTGGTGCTCAAGCAACCTACGAACTAGGTTTGGATAGCATCATGTCCGCGGTATCCTACCCCATGGGCCTAGAGGAAGCAATGGAAAATAGCGGCCCCCTCCTGCGTGACGCCGCCGACAGAATGTTTCGGTTCATAAAAGTGGGAATTGCTCTCAACAGGAGAACAAAAAGGCGAGTCTAACTCGCCAACAAAGCGCGGAAGTACTCTCCGCTCATCTTCTCTTCCGCAAGTAGAGCCTCAAGTATGCGATGCATCGATGCTTCGTGTTCGGTTAGCACAGCGCGTGCACGCAGCTCCGCGGCCTTGAGCATGCTCTGTACGGCCATGTGAAGCTCAGACTTTGGCACGAGGCGTTCATCCACGATGCCGAGCTCCGACATGCCTGCCGCCACCATTCTCAAAGCTACGGCGTTGGCATGTGCATAGTCACCCGCTGCACCTGTACTGCGACTGCCCACGAAAATTTCTTCGGCGACGCCCCCGGCTAAAGCAATGACCAACTGCGCGGAAAGCGACTCCTCGGTCTCCAGGTACGTATCCAGTTCGGGCTGCTGACGCATGTATCCGAGCGCTCCGCCGCGCGAGAGAATGCTTAGCTTGCTGACGCTACCGGAGCGTACGGCTTCTGCAGCCAAGGCGTGCCCAAGCTCATGCAACGCGATACGCCTAAGCTCTTCACGGCTTGGACGCCGATCATGCTGTTCGCCGAGCACTACTTTGTCGATACTTTCGGTAAAATCGCGTTGGGTTACTTCGGTTTGCCCGCGCCTCCAAGCCAGAATGGCAGCTTCATTGGCAAGGCTTTCGAGGTGCGCGCCAGAGAAGCCCGCGGTTTCAGACGCGATCTGCAGCAAGTCAACCTCACCGGCAAGCGGTTTGGTGCGTGTGTGTAGTTCAAGTATGCGTTGACGCGCTTCGCGGTCAGGCAGGTCAACTCGCACGATGCGATCAAATCTACCGGGGCGTGTCAGTGCCGTGTCCAAGAGGTCAGCGCGGTTAGTTGCACCGATGAGCAAAACATTAGTTTGGGTGTTGCCCTGTAAGCCATCCATCTCCACCAAAAGCTGGTTCAGTGTTTGGTCGTACTCCATGTGTCCTGCGTTTTGACCGCGTTTGGCGCCTAAGACATCGATCTCGTCAATAAAGATAATCGCACGGGACTTGCCTTGTTCTTTAGACAGCCGCTCAGCTTTGCGAAAAAGATCGCGCACTCTTTGCGCACCTACGCCGGCGTACATTTCGATAAATTCGCTCCCGTTGGTGGTAAGAAAAGCGGCATCAGTGTAGCAGGCGGCTGCTTTCGCGAGTAGTGTCTTACCGGTGCCGGGTGGACCACACAGCAGGATGCCTTTTAAGGGCCTAATGCCCAGCTGAGCTGCAGTTTGCTCGCTACGAATAAAGTCAAGTGCTTCCTTAAGCTCCTGTTTGGCCGTATTTTGCCCGCCAATATCGTCGAAGCTTAGGCTATACGTGTCGTTGCGAACGACCTGACTGGCATGGCGCGACAAACCAACATGCCGTGCCCTGTGCCAGACCAGAGCCGCGAGTAGCGACAACAGCACGTAGGGCAGCATGTTGGGGTCGGTGTATACGAGATAGACCAAGGCCGCCAGACCTACGCCAATGAGCAGCTCGGGCCTTTTCATCGCTTGCGGAGCCTCGCTTTACATAATCTACTGCAAGTATAGCATACTGTTGCATTTTACTTTGCAGGCAAATTATAACATCAGTGCGAGGCGCTCCGACGTTACTGCTGCTTACCGCGATTTTTGTACTCGCTGAAATCGACTAACTTGCCCAATACCCCGTCTGTGTCAGGCGGGTTAGGCTGAAGGTCGGCAATAGTGTGCCCGCAAAGGGCCCAATGCGGAGTGTGTTCAATGTAGTCTAGCACTAATTCCCCTAGCTCTGGGTCGCGCTCGTGAACGGATGCGCCACAAATCACCGCATAAGCGGCAAACGCGGCAGCGACTTTCCCCTCCCACAAGGCGATGCGTCGGCCGACATGAATAAGTCGCTTGGCCTTTAGTTCCGGCAAGCTGTAGTGCTCAAGCAGGTACTCATAAAGCAACTCGCCTTCCGGCGTAGGGTCGACATGGAGCGGGTCGACCGCGGCAAAGAGCTCCGGCAAATTGAAGAGCCGATACCCAACGTTAGCCGGTCGACGACGGAGGATCAGCGAGGGGTCACTCAGTGAGGAATCGCAGAAGTAATCGCCGATCATTAGGTAGGCACCACGAAAGTCCTGCATTGCCGGACAAACGTCCCAAAAACAAGGTTTCTGCCGGAAGAAGTCTTCTTTTCCGAACAGCAGGGAGAGCAGGTCGTAAGCCTGATGTGTGCTGATGACGCCGTAGTAGTACACTGCGCCTTGAAGTGCCGCAATCCAGCGGGTATTTTCTGCAACTCGCGCGGCGTACCGCAGCCCATCGTGCTGCTTAAACATCTCGAGCAGCTCGAGCGGGACACCCACACAGTGCACGCCCTCATGCTCCCCCTCAACAAAGATGCCATGTCGTGTCAGTGCACGTACGTCCGTGTGCGTAAGTTCTAGCTGTGCTAACGGGACTACCCCGCGGTGCGCAAGCATGTGGCGCATGAGTGTGGCACGGTACTCTTCGAAAAGGTCGAAGAAAGAGGGAGCTTGGTCTGGCATCTGAGCCGCCATCTCCCTGGCAAGCGCTGCCTTGCGTAAACCCCCCGAGCAAGAAAAACTCGCTGAGCGGCGAATCGTCAGCAGCTCGTTCAGCGTCAAATGCATAAGAGCGTCCTCAAGAGAACACGGGAGTTGCAACAGATTATAGGACCGACCCACATGCTCACCCCACTTCATAGTACCCTGAGTATGGCTTGTTGAGAATAAAGAGTCAAGGTATAGCGTACGCCGCAGGGGGATCGCACTTTGCACTTCGTACTTCGCACTTCGGGGCTGGCGGCTGGCGCAAGCCAGAGCTGACAAAGGGAAAAAGCCTCGTTGTGTGGAAATGAGCATTACACTGAAACAAGGGAGGTAGAAAATGCTGCGCAAAGACGATGTGATCGAGAATTTTCACGGGACCTTAGTGGCAGACCCATATCGATACCTAGAGACGGAGAAAGACCCGGACACAGTTGCCTTTATGGAGCGTCACAACAACCGCACACTTGATTTTTTGACCCAAATACCGGCACGCGAGCGATTTAGGCAGCGACTGACGGCGCTTTGGGACTATCCGCGCTATACCGCGCCACAGCGTGTAGGTGAACGCTACTTCTATCAAAAGAACGACGGCCTGCAAAACCAAGCCGTGCTCTACGTGCAGGATGGGCAGGACGGCACACCGCGCACCGTGCTTGACCCGAACACGTTTAGCAGTGACGGCACTGTTGCGCTAACAAACTTCAGCCCCTCCAAGTGCGGAACTCTACTAGCCTTTGCCAAATCGGCAAGTGGCAGTGATTGGCAAGAAATTCGCGTCCTCGAAGTGGACACCGGACTGGAATACGCCGAAGTACTGCGCCATGTTAAGTTCACCAACATCGCTTGGCTGCCCGATGGGAGCGGGTTTTTCTACAGCCGCTTTCTTGACCCGGCCACTGTTAACCCTGAGGACCAAAGCTACCACAACAAAGTCTACTTCCACGCCCTTGGCACTCCGCAATCGACTGACCGTCTAGTTTACGAGCGCCCCGACTTTAAGGAGTTAGGTTTCTCGCCCACG
>Ga0136715_1000087_pt1 | contig 18588 bp, 20 predicted proteins | sample SedPBSmetaG_FD_104916 | JGI IMG/M metagenome (GOLD analysis project Ga0136715, IMG submission 104916) | Freshwater sediment bacterial and archeal communities from Indian Creek, Illinois, USA to study Microbial Dark Matter (Phase II) -... | ecosystem: Environmental > Aquatic > Freshwater > Creek...
ATGGCTCGACAGCATAATTACAGCCTGCTCGGTGGTAGGCGGCATAGGATTTGCACTGTAGTAGTCCCTCACCATATGCTGGTAGCCTTCGGCGTAGCAGACTGCAGCTCGGATGAGCCCTAGGAGGAGCTCGTCATCCTCGGCATGCTCCAAGATGAGGTTGGCCTTAACTTTCGGCAACAGGGCGCTCATTATGCTCATGTTGCGCCGCCCTCTGCTAGGTCGCTTTCTGCTGCAGGACTTTAACGGCCTCCGGTAAAATTAGTTTGCCGTCGACTCGTTGTGTGGCAATAAACCCTACCTGGCCCGTAGCTGCAAAGAGCTCGCTCAGCCGCTTAAAGACCCTGCCTTGCCTGTCTGCCACCCAGTAGTAGCCAAGGTCACCGAACACAACGGTCTTAGCTCCTGCCACAATGCCGGGCACATAGGCTGAGGTGTACAGGGGACGATTGAGGATGGTGTCGGGGGTGCCTTCCTTGATGGAGGGCTGCCAGAGATACTGACCGGTGCTATCCTTAAGTTTGCGGATGGCCTTAATGGTAGAATCGTTCATGACAAAGACCGCCTTGCCGCGGTAGGGAGATTTTAGGCTGTGGAACAGGTCGAGAATTTCGTCAAGGGTAATGGCCAAAGCAGCTGCTGTGGTCAGGCCGACTTGGCCACCTCCCGTCGCGGCTAGGATGCCGTGGGGCTTGCCCGTACCATCGCCCACCAAGAAGGCTTCTTCCTCCTTGTTGCCGATGCGGCGAGCGAATTCCTTGGCAATGTAGCTTTCTAGGTTGAAAACGCTGTCGTTTAAGAGCTCCTCGGAGACTTTAATCATGGTGGCAAGTTTGTACGCGCCGATGGAAACTTGCCCGAAAGCGTCGTCACTTTCGGGAATGGTTCCTTCCTCGTCGACCCATGAGGCTGTGCCCTTCGAGGCTACGACGGGGATTTTGCGGTCACCGCTCGAAGTAGTGATCACGTTGGCTAGGCGGCGAAAGATGTTCTCTTCCTCAAGGGCTTGAATAAGCCGGCGCTCAAACTCGTCGGGAACGAGGTAGCCGCCTTCAGAATCCGTGCCGATTTGCAGGGCGTTGCGCACGGAGGCGGCTCCCTTGCCGCGCATGGCGTTCCAAAAGGCACCCTTGTACTCGGATGTCGCGCGGCCAGATTTACCTTCGCCCGTATTGACCGTGGGGGAGTTTACGAGGGGCAGGCTGTTGTGCGTTAGAAGCTCCGCATCAATGGCTGCCTGCCGTTCCAATCGCTCGATCTCTCTGCCGAGGGCGACAACATCACCTTCCATTTTTTCATACGTGGAGGTGTCCTCCGCCGACAACAGGCCATTGCCCCCGCGTTTGCTGTCTAGGAATGCTTTAGCTCCGTCCCAAGCCTTGGCGCGCTTCTCGCGCAGTTCTAACATCATACTCATAATGAATGTCCCTCCTTAGAATTTTAGTGAGAAATTAAAGAGAGCCGCTTTGTGAGCGACTCTATAGGGGTACCTGCTCTAGTACTAACAGTGTCGGGCAGCTTTCTAAGTAGCGAGTTGGTGACAGCAGTCCGGCTAAAAATTAACCCCTGGCCGGTGTCCATAGACTCCTTGCTTTCCGTGAAAAGGATTTTGTCCGCAAACCCGAGCTCCACAGCTTTCTTGGCGTTCATCCACGATTCTGCGTCCATCAGATGGGAGAGCTTCACTCTAGAAAGGCCGGATTTCAACTCATAGGCGTTAATGATACTTTCCTTGACCTCATCTAGCAGGGCCTTAGCGCGGAGCATCTCCTCGCTGTCGCCAATCGCGATGGTCGAGGGATTGTGGATCATGAGCATACTTACGGGTGACATGTACACGTCGCCGCCAGCCATGGCAATGACCGAAGCGGCACTGGCCGCAAGGCCGTCAATCTTGACGGTCACTTTCCCCGTATAGTCCATGAGCATATTGTAGATCTGCGCTGCCGCGAACACATCGCCGCCGGGGGAGTTGATCCATACGGTGATGTCCCCCGCACCCGCCAGCAGTTCACTTTTGAACAGCTTGGGCGTCACTTCGTCGCCCCACCATGTCTCCTCGGCAATGGGACCGCAGAGATAGAGGGTGCGTTCTTCGTCAGCGTTACGCACCCAGTTCCAGAACTTTCTCATGTGTTCGCCTCCTTTGCGTATTGCTGCCCCGCCTGTGCAAGGGGGAGCATGTTGCCGTTTACTAAGTACAAGTCGCCACCTTCAGCTGCGGGAACGCGGTTTAGATCCTCTAACTCCCGTATGTCGTTGGTCGAAAGCCAGCCGTTCTGCCTCCCTGTGGCATAGCCCTGCATCCTGCTCTGGTAATCTCCGCGTAGTAGCCCATCTAGGTTGAACTTAATGAACATCGCCTGCTTTTCGGACGGCAGTAACAAGGACTGCTTTAGGGCCTGCTCCCAGCGCACTACCCAGGGATTTAGGGTGTATTTCACAAATTCCAGGCTCTGCTGCTCGATGTTACTGAAGCTCGACTTTTCAAGGTCCCCGACCATGTGGGGAGGGATTCTAAAGATCCGTGCGATCTCGTTGATCTGGAATTTACGTGTCTCCAGAAACTGCGCCTGCTCCGGTGGAATGCCGATGGCTTGAAATTTCATGCCCTCCTCGAGCACCGCCACGCGGTGGGAGTTCATGCTTCCCTGATAGGCGTTGTTCCAGCTGTCCTTGACGCGTTGAATGTCTTTAATTACGCCGGGATGTTCCAGCACACCGCCGGGATTTGCGCCATTGGCAAAGAACTTAGCGCCGTACTCCTCGGTGGCCAAGGCCATGCCAATGGCGTGTTTGGCCATGGCGATAGGGCTGTAGCCGATGAGTCCGTCAAAGCCTAGGCCCGGAAGGTGCAGGATTTCCTCCCGCGGCAAGACTGTGTAGCCGCCCTTGGGGTTAATGCCGCTTTCGTCAGCGTCACGATAGTACGTATAGATCAATTGGCCGCTGGCGGCGCGACTGACCTCCATTTTGTTGGGCAGTAAGGGATAGAGTGCCACTACCTGCCCGCGACCGTTTCGCACTACTTGGGCATAGGCATTTCCCCACAGCAAAAGATGACTCATCAGTGTTTCTCGGAACACAAATGACGTCATCTCAGGGTTTGGCTCATCGTGGAGGAGGTAGCAGAGGGAGTGGCCGCCCGCGCGCTCTTTGCCGCCGTCCTTTTGGTGACGGTAAAGATGCAGCGGTAGCCCAGCAATGGCTTCGGCCAGTATGCGGACGCAGGCGTAAACCGCTGTAGTCTGCATGGCTGTCCGCTCGTTAACAGTTTTGCCGCTGGCGGTACAGCCGAACAGGAAGGAGAACCCGCTGCCCAGGCGGTTTTGCGGCCTATCCCGCGTTCGGAACAGGCTCTTTAGTAGATTCAAAGGCCTCACCTCCGCATAGTTGGCATCAAAAAAGCACTCAAGAAATCCTGAGCGCCAAAAAACATGATCTATAAGTATTTGCCTAGGAGCAAATGTTGCTCAATCCATTCCAGAGAAGTAGTATTCCAATGAACAAAAGCATTATTGGCAGCAAAAATTCGGCTGCCGCATTGATTGCTCTTCTAGATACGCCTTCAATCCTATCAAATCGCTCACCTCGAATTAAAGAAAACACAATGTATAAGATTAACATGGGCAAAACATAAATTAGGCAATAAACAATGAAGAATCCTAGTGCTACGGGGAGATTAGCCCCACTAGCCGACAATAGAGAGATAAACCCAAAATACGGTATTGCCGTCGGCATATCCGACAAGGTAGAAAATATCGCTAAAGCAGCTAACGACAGTGGATTAACCATTTTTACTACTTGCCCCATGTAATCTGTCTGTTTTTCTTCCTTCTTGATTATTCTATTTATGAGTCTGACAGATAGAAATACTGCAACAATTATAAGAATAACAGCAACTGTTATTCCGACCAGCCCTAGATATACAACGTACCTCTCTGCTAGTATATAAAAGAGTGACTTTATATACTTATCAACCCCGATAAATACTATGAACCCGAAAATAAAATAAGCCAAGTAAGTTCCTGCAACAAAAATCAAGGAGTGCCACTTTTTCTTTACCACGGGCAAGAGCAGCATCATCGTTGCTATGGTAGCTGGATTAAATGCGTCAATCATTGCAAGCATAAGAATCGTAATGATGTTACTTAATGACATGCTTTTGCACCTCGGCTGTAAGTCTAGCAAGCAGCTTTTCCAGTTGTTTAAGTTCATGCGAGTCAAGGGATTTAGTGATGTGCTCCTCAAATTGCTTATGAATATTGTTGTCTGATTCCATAAGTCTCTTACCCTTTTCTGTTAGCTCTATCACATAACTCCTCTTATCGCCGTCATTTATTGTTTTCTTGATATAGCCTTTGTGCGAGAGACTATCAATCATTTGCGTCACAGAAGCTTTCTTAACTCCCAAAACTTCTGACAACCCTGTAACGGTGATTTGTGTAGCATCAAAAATGGCTGCCAAATACTGATAGCTGGCAACAGTAATCTCACTGTGTCCCCTGCAATTGCTCGATGCGTTCATCATTCTGTTATAGGCATAAAATAGTTGATTGAAACTATCCACCCAAGACATAACAGCCTCCGAAATATATAATTTGGTAGCCTTCCTAATCATACATGCTCTATAAGGTTTGGTCAAGTATTTTTTACAATATTAGAACCCCCCTCTTATCATACACACTCTCGTTACTGCCTCCGCACCGTATTGCCCGGTCGAGCGCCATAATCGCTGCCACCGCGCCATCGATCCTCTCCGTGGACTTTTCCTTGTCCGGCTTGATGTTGCCGGCAGGGTCGGTACGAATAAAGATGTTGTCCATCATCCAGCGCAAGACTGGATGCCCACCATGCGCTATTTTCTCCTCCAAGGTTAGCTTCATCAGCTCCTTGGTGGGTGGCGACATATCCTTAAAACCCTGCCCGAAGGGGACAACCGTGAAGCCAAGCCCCTCAAGATTCTGCACCATCTGCACCGCGCCCCAGCGGTCAAAGGCGATCTCGCGGATGTTGTAGCGCTTGCCCAGTTCGTCAATGAACCGCTCGATGAATCCGTAGTGCACCACGTTCCCTTCGGTGGTCAGCATATGTCCTTGTTTTTCCCAGAGGTCGTACGGCACGTGGTCGCGCCGGACGCGGAGACCGATGTTGTTCTCAGGCATCCAGAAAAACGGCAGGACAGCATATTTGTCGACTTCATCCACTGGTGGGAACACCAGCACGAAGGCGGTAATGTCGGTGGTGGAGGAGAGGTCAAGCCCGGCGTAGCAGACCCGCCCCTCAAGGCTTGCCAAGTCAACCTGGAAGGCGCAGGCATCCCACTTCGCCATGGGCATCCAGCGCACGGACTGTTTGACCCATTGATTGAGCCTAAGCTGCCGGAAGCTATTCTCCTCGGCAGGGTTCTGCTTGGCCGACTCGCAGGCGGCCTTCATCTTGTCGATGCCGACGGTGATGCCAAGTGAGGGGTTCACTTTCTTCCATACCTTCGGGTCAGTCCAGTCGTCATCTTCTTTCGCCCCATAAATGACGGGGTAGAAGGTAGGGTCGTGCTTCCTCCCCGCGAGGATATCTTGCGCCTTCTGATGCGTCTCATAGCATATGCTCTGGGTGTCGGTTCCTGCAGTGGTGATGAGGAAGTACAGAGGCTGGGTTCGCGCGTCACCGGAGCCTTTGGTCATGACATCAAAGAGCTTGCGGTTAGGCTGGGTATGCAATTCATCGAATACTACGCCATGGATATTAAATCCATGTTTGGAATAGGCTTCTGCACTTAGTACTTGGTAAAAACTCTTGGTCGGCAGATATATTAGTCTCTTGGTGGAAGCTAAGATCTTCACCCGCCGAGACAGGGCGGGGCAAGTACGCACCATATCTGCCGCCACTTCAAAGACAATGCTGGCCTGCTGCCGATCGGCGGCACAGCCGTAGACCTCAGCGCGTTCCTCTCTGTCGCCGCAGGTGAGAAGCAGGGCGATGGCAGCGGCCAACTCCGACTTGCCTTGCTTTTTCGGTATTTCTACATATGCCGTATTGAATTGTCTGTAGCCATTTGGCTTTAGGATGCCGAAAACATCGCGAACAATCTGCTCCTGCCAATCAATGAGTTCAAACGGCTTGCCTGCCCACGCCCCTTTCGTATGGGTGAGAGCCTCGATAAAGGAGACAGCATAGTCGGCGGCAACCTTGTCGTAGCGCGAGTCGGCGGACTTAAAGGAGGTGGGCTTGTATTTTTTCAATTTGCGCAAAGGCCTCGCCCCCTTAAAGAAATAGGCATAAGAAAAGAGCCTCCGCAGAAGCTCTGTACGTAGCGCTATCGCTACAAGTGCCATATTCGATGTCGGATTCACCCGTCAAAATAAACTGGAAGTAAGGTTTAGGATGCTCTTCAAGGTACAGCACCAACTCTTTCATACCCCGCGCGGCGGCTTCGAGCTGAACGCGTGCTAGGTCAAACATATTTGTTACCCCGCTGTTTCGGATGACAAGGATTTGTGCCCTGACAATCTCAGTCACAGGACGCCACACCCTCTCCTAACGAATCAACAGTTGCTCTTTGCAGCACCTTAACATCGAATCCGGCTGCTTTGTAACCTTCGAGGATGATTGAATAGTAGTAGCAGCTTGGCTGGCCTAGTGGCCTACCCACGTTCAGGATGTACACCATCGCTGTGACGATTTGTCCGTCTAGCGTCACCGCAATAGACTCCTTGCGGTAGAGGAAGGGCCAGCCTTCGTAGCGGTCAAGGGCCGCTTCGTCCTCTGCTGTGATCTCCCAAACCAGCACGGGGACGCTGCCGCCCCAACAAGGCTCCACCGTCGCTACTACGCTCTCGCGCGAGCCCCGAAACAAGAGCCGGAAGTCATCTATCGCACCCACGCCGACGACTTTTGCCGTGGGGCATCTGTCCGGCATCTGCGCTCGGTTTAGGTTGGAACCGTAGGCGGCGTATAGCTTGTTATCTTTGTCCATGGGGACGTCCTCCTCATTCTGCGAAAAAATTGCCTGCAATAACCACAGCGATAGTAGCAATTTTACAGCTTTTTCACCGCGTCCTCGCCGTACACCACGCCGAGGGTGGAGCCGGAGTCCCAGATACAGAACAGGGTGCCGATGTCATCGATGAAGTCTACTGTCCCCTTATCGCCGGGCATGAGCTTGGAGTAGGGGTCATTCATCCTGAGAAGCTCCACGCGGGTGCCGCGGGGATATTCCTTGCGTAATTGCGCCACGCTCTCCGGGGTGGGGAACTTATTCATTAGACGCCACCTCCGTTTTAGCTTTGGCACCGCTTCTAAAGGCGCTGTTGCCGGAGAGGTTTCGCAGCAGGATTTTTCGCGCTGCCTTGTAGTCGTCGCCCACAAAGCCTAGGCGGAGGAGGAATACCCTGAAGGTATATTTTTCGTTCTCCACCGCCTTTTCCCTGGCTTGAACCCGTTTTTGCTCTTTAGCTGCGGCGCAGAGCGCGCCTATCAAGCGGGAGTAGGCAGAAACCTCCTCGCCGGTGGCGCTGAAGGAGAACCAAGGGAACCTGAGCGTAGTTTCCGTCCGGACAACGGGGAGAACGTCCGCGCCGATGACCTTCTTAATGAGCACTGCCTTGCTGGCGATTAGCCGGTCGAGGTTCTCAAGTGCCGCGTCGGTGAAGCCCGTGAGTGGCATTTCGATAGTCAGCGTATCGCACAGGTCATCGTGGTCGACTTCCTCTGCCGCGGGGACGAAGCCAAGTTCCCGCAGCCGGCCGAGCAGGTTCTGCATGGTCGCCTCGTCTAGGCGCTCGTCCCATGCAAGGGCGCCGTCTTTGCTGATGGTCACACTGCTAACCGCGTAAGCGAAGCTCGGTGCCCCTTTGTATACTGGCTCCCAGCCAAGGGCCTCTCCCGTGGCTTTGGCTAGCTCCTTGCGCCGCGCCCCTGTCACATTGAATCTCTTTTCCATTTAGTAAGCCCCCTTTATCTCCTTGGTGCTTACATATATCACTCTAAAGCTGTGCGATAGCAAGTTGTTTATTTCGCGCACGCCGCGTCAAGCGTCAGCACGTCGCCGCCGCGGGCAACGGTAATGGGTTCGCTGGGGAAGGCGGCATGAAACCGCTTGATGCTGGCGCTGGCGTATTGCGGGTCAATTTCCATGGCGTAGCAAATACGGTCGATCTGCTCACAGGCTATCCCTGTTGAAAAGCTACCCGAGAACAGGTCAAGCACGATGTTGTTTGCGGTACTGCTGTTTCTAATGGGATAGGTGAGCAAAGGCACCGGCTTCATCGTGCTGTGAATGTCGTTTTTAAGCGACTTATCAAAGTGCCAAATTGTAGTCTGCTTTCTGTCGGCATACCATTTGTGTTTGCCCTTCGCTTTCCAGCCAAAGAGACAGGGCTCATGCTGCCATTGGTATGGGGAGCGTCCCAGCACTAAGCTGGGCTTAACCCACACACAGGTGCCGGACAACTTGAAGCCTGCCTCCCGAAATGCCCGACGGAAGTTTTCTCCTTCGGTGTCGGCGTGGAAAACGTATACACTAGCGTGGTCATCGAGTGCAGCTTCGGCGGCAGTGAACGCCGCGAGCAGAAATCTATAGAACTCCTCGCCGCGCAGGTCATCGTTCTGGATTTTCCCTGCCTTGCCTTGGTAGGACACCCCGTAGGGAGGATCGGTTAAGAGGAGGTTCGCCCGCTTGCGGTCCATCAACCGCTCTACGTCCTCAAGTTTTGTGGCATCGCCACAGAGTAGGCGATGACTGCCTAAGTGCCACAAGTCTCCCGGCAAGACGAAGGCCGGTTGAGTAAGTACGGCGTCGATGTCGAAGTTATCCTCTTTGACATCCTCGATGTTATCCATCAAGTTGTTCATCTCCGCGTCATCAAAGCCAAGGAGCGAAAGGTCAAAGTCCGCGGCTTGTAATTCGGCGATCTCTACCGCCAGCATCTCCGCGTCCCAGCCGGCACTTAAGGCAAGGCGGTTGTCGGCAATAATGTACGCCCGCTTCTGGGCCTCGGTCAGGTGCTCCACGAACACGCAGGGGATTTCCGTCAAGCCCTCGGCCTTCGCCGCCAAGACCCGCCCGTGACCCGCGATGATGTTGTAATCGCTGTCAATCAGGCAGGGGGTAACGAAACCGAACTCCCGTAGACTTGAGCGAAGCTGTAGTATTTGCTCTTTGGAGTGAGTCCGGGCATTACGAGCGTACCCAACAAGTTTATCAATATCGACCGATTCCATTCTTTCAGTCATTTTCACCACATCACCCCCAGCATCTCGTTTGTTCTGGCAAATTCGCCGTGATATAAAACAGCCGCCCTGTCATAGGCGGCTGCGGCTTCTTGCGGTGTATTAAATCGTCCGATGAGTATTCGTTTCCCCGGATGTGGCGATATCCGAGCGACATGTTTGTTTTCACTTACCCGGAAGGTCACGCCTTTGTAGCCGGTGAGATTGTCGCTCCGTATTGGGCGGTTTCTCGAATTCCCAAGCGGAGTACACAATCGAAGATTTTCTCTGCGATTGTCCAAAGGGTTGCCGGAAATATGGTCGACTTGGATGGGGTCTGCTTCATTCAAGCCCATAATGAGCCGAGAAAGCATCACCCGTTTTCCGCAGGTGTTACTGGTAATATGGTTGCTCGAATCAATATGCCAGCGATATGGTTTAACGAATCGTAACGCATCGCGGTCAATAATGAACTCTCTGCTATCCGGACAGATTACCGCTAAAGTCCCATCTTTCAGAGTCCTTGTAGGATTATATTCACGTTGGGCGCATCGCCGACAGCACACAGAACGACCGCTTGTCAGCCCTCTTGTTGGTATCGTTTGTGTTTCGCCGCAGCGGCATTTGCATATCCACTTAACCCTACGGTCTTTACTACGGATACTGGAATCGCCGATTGCCGTCCATTGACCGAATGCCTGTCCTATTAGTTTCTTTGTTGGCATAATCAGAGCCCCCTGTTCGTGAGCAATACGCTCAGTTACATTCACTTGCTACTACCTTCCTTTCCTGCCCGACAGCAGAGTCTCCATAATGTCATCCTGCGGATTGCCCGCAAAGGCCGTGGTGCAGTTTTGCTTCACGATGTCGAAAATCTCGTACCAGAGAAGATTGGCTTGCTTCTGGAACGACTGGCTCATCTGTACGAAAGGGCTGGCTATTGCACCGCCTGTGGTTGGGTGCTTTCCTAGAAGCCCATAGGTGCTGATGGCCTCCTCGCACTGAATAAAACGCGTGAAGGCCTGCGCATAGGCCTCAATCAGCCGCGGGTTGACGAATTTCTCGCAACCGCGGTCTTTAAGCCATTTCCATGTTTCGACGAACAATGCGTCCGCGCCGAGCGGTTTCCCATCCCTTTGCCTTGCACTGAGGTAGTCGCTTGGCGCAGGGTTATCCTCGCCAAACATATCTGCCGCGCCGTCAAGTTCGCTCGCCTCAAGGAGAGGCGCAGGCGGCAGCTCCGGGGCCTCCAAAATCCGCGCGACCTTGCCCGCCGTGATTTTCTCCGCAAGGGGCTGCGGTTTGCCACCGGCGCGGACGCGGCGGCCGCCCCGGTTCGTTCCGTCTTTTGCCACACGCCTTTACCTCCTTGCCTGTTCAGGGGTAGATACCATTTAATCCCTTGTTTGAACCTGTATTTTTTCACGCGTGACCCCCCGCCCGTTGCACGCCTCAAAGGTTGCAGAGATTAAGACCGCCCCTACCGCCCCCAGCGTCCGCCTTCGCGGGCAGTGATCTCTGAGTGGCAAGGGGTACACAAGGCCATGAGATTGCTCGCATCGTTGTCGCCGCCCTTAGACAAGGGAGTTATGTGATGTACTTCCGAAGCGGGTGTGAGCCGTCCGTGCTGCTTGCACTGCTCGCACAGAGGGTGTGCCGCGATGTAGCGGTCGCGTATGCGCTTCCACGTCCTGTTGTATTGTTTCTTCGTAGCAGGGTCGCGCTGGTATCGCTCGTAGCGTTTTGCTTCCTGCTTGGCATGCCCCGCGCAGAACCTGCCTTCTGTGAGCTGCGGGCAGTTAGGGTGGGAACAGGGACGCTTTGGTTTGTAGGGCACTGCTTCACCTCCGCGGGATAAAAGAAAAACCCTCGCAGGTACAACGCTGCGAAGGCTCTTGCCATAGTTTCGGATACTACAACTATACCATGCCGTGAAGCAAACATTCCCTCAGAATTCCCTCATCTTTAGCCGAAGAGCTTACTTCGCAGGTGGCTTAAGGCGTACGCCCTCAGGCGTTCGATGTGGCTTTCGCTGTACTGAAGTTCGCTCATCAGACGGTAGGTTGCACCGGATTTCTGGTTGTCCGCCATGTAGAACTCGGAAAGGATATGCTGTTCAGAGTCCGTCAAACTTGACCACGCAGGCCCAAACCAAGACATGTACTCCATGGCCTGATTGTAGCGTTCCCGCAAGATGTCGAGCCTGTCAATTTGCGACGCTATTTTGTCTGCTCCGGCTTGCGGGTTTCTGGCAGAGGGCATCCCGGACAACTTAGGGACTCTGGGCGCATGCATTTTTTCGTACACGTCCTTAATGTCCTCGGTGGTGTTATTAATGATAAACCGCATATTGTGGTAATCGCGGAGGGCGGCAATCGTCGCCGCATTTTTGTTGATGTACTTCAGTGCGATCATCTGCCCGTCCCCTTTCCGAGGTTTGCCTTCACCGCCTGAATTAGGGCGGTCTGTGTTGCATCCTTACGCTGCAAGGCGGTCATGACTTGCTCGTCAACTGTCCCTTTGGCGATGATGTGGTGAATGACCACAGTGTCTTTCTGCCCCTGTCGCCAGAGTCGGGCGTTGGTCTGTTGGTAGAGCTCAAGGCTCCAGGTCAGCCCAAACCATATGAGGGTGGAGCCGCCTGCTTGCAGATTCAGCCCATGACCGGCTGACGCGGGGTGGATAACTGCTACGGGGATTTCACCTAGGTTCCACTGTTTAATGGAGTTGGCACTGTCCAGTTTAACGACGGGGAATCGTTTCTTTATCCGCTCCAAGTCGTGCCTGAACCAGTACGCCACTAGGACGGGCTTGCCGGTTGCCGCTTCCACCAGATCCTCCAATGCTTCCAGCTTGCGGTCGTGTATGTGGTGGACTTCTCCATCGTCGCCGTAGACCGCACCATTTGCTATCTGGCAGAGCTTGCCGCTCAAGGCGGCGGCATTGGCGGCGGTCACTTCCTCGCCCGACAGCTTCAGCACCAAGTCCTGCCGCAGTGCGTCATACCGCGCCCGCTCTTTGTCCGACAGCCGAACAGGGTACTCGGCGGTGACCAGTTCCGGCATTTGTATATGATCGGTGGACTTCATGGAAATAGTGATGTCAGCAATTCTGCGGTAGATTTCCGTCTCGGTATTCGGCAGAGGCTTGTAACTAAAAATGACTTGACCGTTGCGCTTATCGGGGACGAAGTAATCAGCACGGAACTTCCCGATGAACCGCCCCAGACGCTTACCCATGTCCAGGAGCCGGAATTCAGCCCACAAGTCCATCAGCCCGTTGCTCGTCGGCGTACCCGTCAACCCAACGATGCGGCTCACCTTAGGGCGAACCTTCATCAAAGACCGGAATCGCTTAGACTGATGATTTTTGAAAGATGACAGTTCATCGACCACCAAGGTATCAAAGTCGAAGGGGATGCCGCTGTCCTCGATGAGCCAGTGGACGTTTTCCCGGTTGATGATGTAGATGTCGGCTTTAACTCGTAGCGCCGCTTGCCGTTCGGCTTCCGTACCGACCGCCACCGAAAACCGCAAGTCGCTGAGATGCTCCCATTTGCCGAGTTCGTCCGGCCAAATATCGCGGGCTACACGAAGTGGGGCGATGACCAAAACCCTATGGGTCTCAAAGCTGTCGAACAGGAGGTCGTTAAGGGCGGTCAGGGTAATCGCCGTTTTGCCAAGACCCATGTCAAGCAGAAGGCAGGACACGTGGTTTTCGTCTATGAAGTCCTTTGCGTAATCTTGATAGCTATGTGGTTCGTATTTCATTCAGGATTCCTCCGATTTGCTCCCCGTCATCCAAGATATAAACCCTGAAGCCCAGCCGCCGGAGCAGCCCATGCCTTGCCTCTTGCAAAGGGCGAGGTTCCTCCCCATGGCGTTTGACTTCCACAAAGGCGATTTTACCATTCGGCAGGAGTACAAGACGGTCTGGCATTCCATCGTAGCCGGGGCTTGTAAACTTGGGCGCGATACCCCCCACCGCCTTGACCGCTTGGACGAGTTTCCGCTCTATGGTTTTCTCTCTCATGTTGACCTCCGTTTTTGGCTTGCCCAACTTGCCCAACTTGCCCATTTTTCCTATATAGCTTACGCGCGCGTGTTACGCATGCCTGTTTCTCTTTCTACTATATAAAATAAGATTTAATAGTATCTTTATCGGCATATGGGCAAATTGCGACCACATAACGCCGATTCATGAGGGGCTTTCGACTTTGCCGATCTCGTTGCCGATGTCCCAATCGGCAATGATGGGCACGCAATCTGTCCGGATAAAGACTTGTTGGGGTCCATACATCGGCACAAGTCGTTTGCCCGTTTTGCCGCCACTGAACTTAACCCAACCTCCGAGCCTGGTGAGGATGCTTTGGAGTTCATATGAGTCCGCTTTCTTGATGGACTCGCGGGACTTCCCGAAACACTCGCACCAGATTTCCATGACGCAAACTTGGCTTCTGCGGATGCTGCCCTTCACCCCCGTGGGATCGTCGGGAAAGCGGATGTATTCGAGGCGACGATAGATATCCATATCGTCCCAGTTTGCGGGGAGCAAGGCGTCGAGGTATTCGGCGACAAGCCCTTCGCGATCATCTCCCTCCATCGCGTCCCGCTGTTCAGCATAAGCCGCCAGAGCGGTATCGCCTTTAAGGAACAGCTCCTCGCCGCCTTGATATTTAACCAGAGCTTCCGCCCAAATCTGGTCTATGTCCGCGAGTTCCCAAGCGGGGTATTTTCCTGCACCAGATACCCAAACCGGCCAGAAACGGCGGTTGCCGGTAATATCTCGTAGGAAGCCGCCGTCCGAGTTGGTCGTGCCGACTATAATGCACTGGCGAGGGTGGCTCTCGACCGCGCGGCCGTAGGAGGGGCGGTATTTGTCGTCTACGCGGGTAATGAAGGACTTTACCGTCTCCACGTCCATTTTCTTGATACCTGCCAACTCGCCAAGTTCAAGTATCCAGTAGCCCTGCAGCTTCTCCGGCGCGGTCTTGTCCTTCATGTCGGATATGGAGAGGCTGTCGGAGTACCATTGCTGGCCGAGTTTAGCGAATAGGGTGGACTTCCCCGCACCTTGTTTGCCGTTCAGCACCAGGATGGAATCGAGCTTCGTACCCGGGTTGAAGATTCTAGCAACTGCCGCCACAAGCGTCTTTCGGGTAACGGCTCTGACGTAAGGCGTGTCCTCCGCGCCGAGGTATTCGATGAACAGGCTGTCGATCCGGGGAAACCGATCCCATTCGGGAAGGCCTTCAAGATATTCACGGATAGGATGGTAGGCGCGGTCATCGGCGACCTTGGTGAGGGCAAGTTCGTAGTTGCGCGCCGAGAACGTACCGTAGCGTTTGTCGATGCAGGCAACAAGCTGGGCGGTGTCGGCGTCCCTCCAAGGCAAATGCGGCCGCCACCATGGTAGGTTATCCCCGTATATCTGGTTGGCAAGCCGGTTGTGGCGGATGCCCGCGAAGTCCTCATCGTTATCTAAGATAAGGAGCAGGTTGCTGAGGGTGTTGGACAATACGCCGCTTTTCTCGCGCTGAAACAGGGACTTCCAGTCACCTTCCGGATCAAAGTCCTTTTCGGCGGCGGCGATCCGCTCCTCGGCAAGCAACAACTTTACTTTTTCGTCCTTTACCGCGAATTCGCTCATCGCCTTGAAGCCCGCCTTCTCGTCAAAATCAAGGAATTGGTGGATACGGACGAGGTCAAAGGCATTCAGCAGCCTGCCGCAGGCGGGGTCGGTGGCATGGTGGGAATACGCCCATTTCCCCTCGTACAACACAACACCCGCTGAGCTGTCGGCGGGGATGTAGTCGTAGCGTCCGCCCATCGCCGCCGGCGCGTATACGTCGGGAAGGAACGCCGTGATTACGTCCTCTATCGGATAAGCGCGGCAGAAAGCCCCGACCACGCCTTCCTTGGCGAGGGGGTCCTGCTGCTGACGGATGCTCCGCTGGATTACCTCGGACTGGCGGCTTGACGTAGGCCAGAGCGAGCAGTCCCGCCAGTCGGACAGTTTCAAGAGGTATGCGTCGGGGTCGAGGGTGTCGCCGTTGAGTACTTTGAAGATATATTTCCCGTCCGATGGCGTGGACGGCCAGTACATCAGGCGTTCCGGCTCATAGGTGCTATCGTCGAAGTAGTCCATACCGACGACTTCCGCCACCAGCCGGGAGAGTGCGGCGTATTCATCCGGAGTGACCTCGCGTGCAAGGGGTATGACTACCCGAAGGCGCGGTTCTTCCGGCGTGTGGCTGTGGGTCGAGTAGACCGCGCACTTGTGCGGGAACAGCATCTCCACGGCGTCGATGAAACTACAATTGGCGTGGTCGGCGTCGAGGGTGACCCCCGAACGGCTCTCGACCGTGTCTTTCTTGCGCCTGCCGCCCTTTAAGTGTCCAAGGACATAGCCGCCCACGTCCTTGGCGGCGTCGCGCTTGTCTTTTGTGAATTTCTTGTATTCGGCGACCGTCTCGGTTGTGCGGCGGGTAGCCTTGAAACGCTCGCATAACTCATCGAAGGTGGTTTTCTTGTTGACCCACCGCTTTGACAGGCGGCTGTCGCCGTATGCGATTTTAAGTTCCATGCCCCAACACCTCGCATTTGTGGTTAAAGTGTTTGATTGGCATACTGCGCCTCTTCGCCTTGGCGATTTCAGCGGCCATGCCTTTGCTGATTTTCTCCCCAAAAACCCAGAGTTCGTCGCACTTGCCGAGCAGGACGAGGGCAAAAAACAACCCCAGTGCCCGTTCTTCCTTGTCGCCGTCGTCCATAAATTGCGGGTAGAGCAAGTGTGGAGCAAGCGGGATGCACCCCTTGGACACGGCGAAACGGCAATACCCCCGTGCCTTAGATAAGTTGTACTCCGTTTCTCCGGCAAAGGGCGAAGCGACGTATACAAGCGGTCGGTACTGCTTCGCAGAGGTTTCGGTTTTGGCTACCGCCGTCAACGCTTCATAAGCCGTCGGGTCGGGGTAGCCTTTCGCGTTATATCTGTCCATTGCCGCCCCTTTCGCCAAGGAACAGATTTGTAAAGTACTGCTGCCCCTTACCCGTGACTTTGGTCGTCTTGCTGATGGTGACGTGGCCATCCGAGTGCGTGATGGCGGTTTCTTTGACTTTGAACAGCTCCAGCTCCATCGCTCTCTGGGTCGGGGCGTTGTAATCCGTACCCTTTCGCTTGATGAGATAACCATCCTGACGTAGCCTTTCAAAAAGGCGGTTCTGCCCGATTTCGATGCCGTTGCCCTTGAGGATTTTTGCCAACTCTCCGATAAGGATTGTACCTTCGGATACCGATACCGCATCGGCAAAGATGACCTTCGGCTTGTTTTCAAGGGCTTCCAGCAGCAATCGTTCCTTTGCCGCGCGTTCATCTTTTAGGGCGGTCAATACCTTAATCCAAGCGTCGGGGTCGTTCATCAATTCCTCCAGCTTGGCGGGGGTAACATACGCGCCGTGCCTGCGGATGGTCGGAAGCACCGCGTGAGTGACCCAACGTCTGAATTTTTTGGCTTCGGGCTTGTCGGAACGGAGGATTACGCTGTAGAGCCCGCTCTCGTTGATTATGTTGGTTTCACCCTGACGCCCTAAGTCAAACTTAGCCCGCTCGTCTTCGTCCAGACGGTCGGCGACGATGGTCGGGTTACTGAGTCCCAGCACCGCACAGACATCTTTTAACACCCACCAATTTTCCTCGCCTTTCCGGACAGTTCGGATTTCGTTCCCTTCGTAGAAGAACACCTGCAATTCATTCATGTTGAACCTCCTGAAAATAATCTTTTCGAGAGGTTAGGAACCCCTCACCATCCTCAGGACAATGAGGGGCAGCTTGGCAACCAAACTGTTAATCTTTTTTATAGAACGGGCAATCGAACCCATCGGCAAGGAGCAAAAGACCATCTGCCCACGGCGGCGTCCGGCTCATTTGCTGACACAGAACTTCCGTTGACATCCTTGGGTCGGCTTCGATTACGACTTCGTCGTGGACGTGCATCACTATGGAGCAATGGCGGAGCGTTCGCATGGTGTGAGCGAGGATATCGCGGCTTACTGCCTGCACAATATTCTCCACAAACTTAGGACCGTAGCTTTCGATCCGCTCCCATTTCTTTGTGCCTCCGACGCCCTCGTAGGTCACGCAGTCCGAGCCGAACCGGTTTGTGCCAATGCGGGGCTTAACGTAGCAGAGCCGTCTCCCGGATGGGAGCGTGATAAATAGCATCCCGCTCTGATAACCGAAGCAGATGCCGTGGGTTTCGGTAACCGTCCTGTCCCTGACCGCCGTAATGGCGGCGCGGTCAACATCCCACCAGAACCGCACGATGTTCTGGTTGGATGCCCGCCAAGCCGTGACGAGTGGTTGCAGTTCATCCTCCGACAAGCCCATCTCAAGCGCGCCCATTGCTTTGAGCGCGCCGACCGAGCCGCCGTAGCCAAGCGCGAGTTCGGCGATTTTGCCTTTCTGCCGGAGAAGGCTACCCTTAACGACGGCGTCAACCGGCACATTAAACATCTGGCTCGCCGACGCTTCGTAGATTTTGCCGTGGGTGGCAAACACCTCGTTACGCCACCGCTCTCCGGAGAGCCAGGCGATGATGCGGGCTTCAATAGCCGAAAAGTCTGTAACGATTAGCTTTTGGCCGTCCATCGGCACAAACGCCGTGCGGATTAATTGGGAAAGGACATCGGGAATGTTGTCATATAGCAGTTCAAGGGCATTGAAGTTGCTGTCTCTCACCAAAGCCCGCGCCTGCTCAAGGTCTGGCAAATGGTTCTGAGGGAGGTTTTGCAGTTGTATGATCCGCCCGGCCCATCTGCCGGTTCTGTTGGCTCCGTAAAATTGGAACATACCCCTTGCGCGACCATCGGCGCAGACGGCGTTTTCCATAGCCTGATATTTCCTGACCGAGGATTTTGCCAACTGCTGCCGGAGAGCCAGCACTTTGCCAAGCGGCTCTGGAGCATCCTTGAGCAGTTCCGCGACCGCCTTTTTGCCGAGGGTGTCTGTCTCCAAGCCGTTGTCGGCAAGCCATCGCGTCAACTGCTGCACAGAGTTCGGGTTGTCAAGGGCAGTGAGTTCTTTCATCAGCCGGGTCAATTCGGTGCGGGAACGGGAATCCGCTTTGATGGCGCCCTTGACGAGCGTCATATCCAAAGCCACGCCACGGTCGTTAATCTCTTGGTCGTGGGCGTATTCCTCCCATACTTTATCAGGCACGGGGAACTTGGCGAGCCGCTCCTGAATAGAGAGTTCCGCTTCCACATCACGGCGGTTGTACGCTTTGAAGGATTCCCATTTGCCCGGTTCGTGTTCCGGGAGATTTCGTGTCCGTTGGCCGTTTGCGGTGGTGGGTTTGCAAGGCGAACAGAAATAACG
>Ga0136715_1000088_pt1 | contig 18507 bp, 20 predicted proteins | sample SedPBSmetaG_FD_104916 | JGI IMG/M metagenome (GOLD analysis project Ga0136715, IMG submission 104916) | Freshwater sediment bacterial and archeal communities from Indian Creek, Illinois, USA to study Microbial Dark Matter (Phase II) -... | ecosystem: Environmental > Aquatic > Freshwater > Creek...
GCGCTCCGCGACGTCAAGAATATGCGTCGAGAAGAACACGGTCTTCCCTTGGCTGCAGTGCTCGTTCATTAGTTCTTTGAAGAGGTGCGCGGAGCGCGGGTCAAGCCCCACCATTGGCTCGTCTAAAATCAGGAGGGGCGGCTCGTGGATTAAGGCGGCCGTTATGGCTAGTTTTTGTTTCATGCCGTGGGAGAACGAGCCAATTAGGTCACTGAGCGCGTCGCGGATCTCAAACATCGTCGCCAACCTAGTTAGGCGCTTTTGCCTGACCGACGTCTCCACACCGTAGACGTCGGCGATAAAGTTTAAGTACTCGATGGCGCGTAGCTTATCGTAGAGGTCGGGGTTGTCAGGCACGTAGCCGATACTCGCCTTAGTCGCGAGGGGGTTGGTGCGCGTGTCATGCCCATTAACTACGATTTGCCCGGTGTCCTGCTTTAGGAGGCCGACGGTCATCTTGATGGTAGTAGTTTTTCCGGCCCCGTTCGGCCCCAGAAACCCAAAGATTTCGCCCGGCCGCACGTCTAAATCGAGTTTGTTTACGGCTTTGACGGCGTCACCGCGATAGGACTTTGACACCCCTCGAATTGAAAGCATCGTGTTACCTCCCTGTGTTTTCGGTTGCATTTTAGCATCCGGCATTTTCGTTCCCCCACATTTCCTGCAGGGATTTTAGGACTTAGCGTGAATATTGAACTAGGAGCGTATAGGAACTAGGGGGAGCATGACTGTGATTAGACGAGCCGAGATGTCTGACATTCCCAGCATTCAAATGGTAGCACGGGTAGCATGGGAGCACACTTACCGTGAGATTATGCGCCCACAAACCCGCAGTATGTTTCTCGATGAGTTCTATAACTACGAAGCGTTAGTTAAGGCCTTGGCCATTCATCCGGGTGGGCTGTGGGTCGCCGAAGCACACGATTTAGTCCTAGGCTTCATACAGGTAGTACCGATGCTAGACGGCACGGGGCTTGAAGTTGCCAGGCTGTACGTCTTGCCGAAGTACCAGCGTCAGGGGCTGGGTAAGTCCCTACTTGACACCGTGATGGCAAAACACCCCAATTGTCAATGGTGGGCGTTAGTAGAGCGTGATGACGCCAAGGCCGTGCAGTTCTACCGTCAGCAGGGTTTTCACAAACAGCGCGACCTTACCCTTAATCTCTTTGGGGAAGAGCTAGCCTTTGTGGAGTATAACCTTAACTTAGGCAGCTGAAATTCCCATGCTCCTCTCGGGCCGCCTAAGCTTCGGGGTGGCCCTTTTTTCTGCGCTTTACACATTCCTGCAACAGGTACTCGATTTGGCCGTTAATAGAGCGAAAGTCGTCTTCCGCCCAAGCTGCTAACTCTCTCCACAGCGAGGGGGACAGGCGCAGTAGCAGCTGCTTCTTACCGGCTTCTTTTTCACTCATCGGTGTTATTCGCGCTCCTAATACAACGTCCCGCTGTTAACTACCGGCTGAACATCCCTGTTGCCGCACAGCACAACGAGCAAATTGCTGACCATGGCGGCTTTGCGCTCTTCATCGAGTTTGACAATGTCATTTTCATTGAGCTTGCTGAGCGCCATTTCTACCATGCCCACCGCACCCTCGACAATAAGCTGGCGCGCATCGACCACTGCCGACGCTTGCTGCCTTTGTAGCATAGCGGCCGCGATTTCAGGCGCATAAGAGAGGTGTGTAATGCGCGCCTCGATGATCTCCAGTCCGGCGACTGTCACTTTCTCCTGCAATTCACGGCACAGTTTTTCGGCTACTTCCTGACTGCTGCCGCGCAGCGACATCTCACTTTGTTCATTAGGGAGGTCGTAGGGGTAGTTGCGCACAATGTTGCGCAAAGCGGAATCGCACTGTATCGATAGATACTCCTTGTAGTTGTCTACGTTAAAGACAGCTTTAGCCGTGTTGATCATCCTCCACACCACGACCACGCCGATGATGATGGGGTTACCGAGTTTGTCGTTAATCTTTTGCTTGTCGTTATTAAGCGTAATCGCCTTAAGCGAGATGATTTTGCTGGGGGACAGGGCCAACACATTTTTCTCGAGCTTGCCCGCCACCGCGCCGGTTGTGAGTTGCAGGCCCGCAGTGGGGTTAACAGCCGAGACAAACGGGTTGACGAAGTAAAATCCGGCCTCTCTCAGCGTGCCGTAGTACTGTCCAAAGATAGTCAGTACCAAGGCCTCGTTAGGGCGTATGACTTTAAGCCCCATAAAGATGATTGGCCCCTTCACTAAGAGATAAAACAGGCCCAATACAGTGAATACGATGCTTATGGCGCGCGGTTCTCCCGTAAGCGCTAGGTCGCTCTCTAACCACACAATCCCATACACAGACATTACCGCAGCGGCGACCATCAGCGCAATGTTGAGTACCAGTACGAACATCCCGGGCAACGACGGCGGGGTTACTTCCGTTTGTGGCGACGGCCTGACTTGCGCCTTTGAAATCTCCATGATTCCCAGACCTCCCAGCGTTCTATAGATATCAGAGTGATATCATTACCATATTACACCCCCATGCTCGCTGCTGTCAATATCCAATGGGATGGTATTTTTACGTCTACGTATTGTTACCTTAACATGACCAAAACACTGAAACTCCATACTGGACTTGATATGCTATAATTGCTCTGCAAGTCACCACGATCTAGTAACAAAGAGGAGGAAATGAAAAGTGAAAATCGGCAAGACTTTCACACGCGCCCTGATTGCTGTTGTTGCCCTCGCCTTAATTGCGACCGCGCCACTCACGGCCGCCCCCGCCCAGAACTCGACGATGAGCATCGCCTTAAATGGGCGCATCTTCGTGAACGCCACCCCGCTGGTTGTAACCAACGGGGCAGTCATGGTTCCCCTGCGCCTAGTCGGTCAAGCGCTCGGGCTTAGTATCGAATGGATAGCTGACACTAATACAGCCGTAGCCAGCGGTACTAACATCAACATCAGGGTCCGACTTGACGACTCTACGGCCTTTGTTAATGGCCGTGCTGTGGCGCTTGACGCGACCCCACGCGTTGAAGCCGGACGCATGGTTGTGCCTCTTAACTTCCTTGGGGCAGCTGTAGGCGCAAGGGTTAGCTGGGATGCCGCCGCGCGTAGTGTGGCCATCTTTACCGATCAAGGTCCCCGCAACGTCATCTTCATTCACCCTGACGGAACGTCGCCGTCGTTCTTTGCCGCCGCCAGAATGCTCCATTACGGTCCCGACGGCGAGTTGCATTGGGACAGGCTGCCCGCTACTGCCGTATACAAAGGGCACATGCTCGACAACCTCGTGGGAACTTCCAACTCTGGTGCGGTCACTCATGCGTACGGCATTAAAGCTTGGGATGGCTCCTTTGGAATGGATCAGCAGAATGTGCAGCTCATCGCTCGCTCGGGTCAGCCAAAGACGATCTTAGAAGAAGCTAAGGCCGCCGGGTTTTCCGTCGGTATGATTAACACGGGCACTATAACCGAGCCTGGTTCGGCCGTGTGGGGTGCGAGTGTTGCCAACCGTAACGACCATGCGGGCATCGCCCATCAGCTCATTGTACGGCCAGATGGTCAGCAAATAGACGTCATTTTTGGCGGAGGCGAAGTCTGGTTCCTGCCTAGCGATGTCGTCGGCAGGCATGGTGCGCGTGGGCGCCGGACAGACGGAGTAAACCTCATTAACGAAGCGACTGCGCGCGGCTATCGGGTTATCTACACCCGTCAGGAGCTACTCAACCTCCCCGCTGACGTGACACGGGTATTGGGCATTTTCGCAGCGCACGACACATACAACGACAACAACGAAGAAGCTAACCCACGCTATACATACACCGAAGAACAACTGCGCGCCGAGGGTCTGCAGGACTTTGACCCTAACGCTCCCACTTTCGCCCAAATGATGGACGTTGCGATTAGGATCCTATCTCGGAATCAGGCCAAGGGATTCTATCTTGTGGCTGAAGAAGAGGGTACGGACAATCTTGCTAATTTCTCTCTCAACGCGCGGGGGACTATCGAAGCGACCAAGCGGGCAGACGACGCCATTGGCGTAGCGTTGGCCTTTGCAAGAACGCAACTTAATACCCTGATCATTACAGCGGCTGACAGCGAGGCCAGTGGATTTAGCATTATGGGTAACCCACCTATTGATGCTGCTGGCAATGTGCTGGCGACCCAAGTACTACGGGATCGCGCTGGGCAAGTATACTTTACGGAGTTTATTGACGGTCGCGACGGCACGAGCACTCCGCCGTTCCTCTCCGCGCCTGACCGCAACGGCCGTCGTTGGCCTTTTGCCATCACTTGGTCTATGCGTGCCGATCACTCCGGCAGCATTATATCACGCGCCTTTGGGCTTCATTCCGAGATGCTGAGTGGGACTATAGACAACACCGACATTTATCGCATTAAGTACCGCGTGCTCTTTAACCGCCTGCTGCCATAAGGCTGTGGCTTTTAGGGTGTCGTTGGTCGCTTGTCGCTTGGGGTAGCGATGCTGCCAGCCGCGAGCCGTGAGCGGATAGCGACTAGCGGAGAGCGGCAAACAAGAGGCCTGTCCTTTGGGACAAGCCTCTTATTGCTCTTGCCTATTCAAACTTTATGTGCGTGTACTGCTTCTTCCCGCGGCGCACTACGATTACACCGTCGCGTAAGTCCTCTAGGTTAACCGTCTGCTCCGGCGAATCGACGCGCATTTCGTTAATGTAAAGGCCTCCGCCCTGAATAAGGCGCTTCACCTCGCCTTTGCTTGACAAAATGCCGCTCTTGATTATAAGGTCGACCACAGACACTCCAGCCGCCAAGAAGGTGCGCGAGACCGCCACAGTCGGTACTCCCGCGCTACTTTCCCCACTGCCAAACAGTGCCCGTGCTCCTTCCCGTGCTGCTCGTGCTGCTTCTTCGCCATGCACCAAGCAGGTCGTTTCCCAGGCCAGCACTTCTTTAGCCTCATTAATCTCACGGTCCTCAAGGGCGCCAAGCCTGTTCACTTCGTCCATGGGCAGGAAAGTGAACATAGCCAGATAGTTCTTGACGTCGGCGTCATGGGTGTTGCGCCAGTACTGGTAGAACTCGTAGGGCGTAGTGCGGGCAGGGTCTAGCCACACCGCTCCCGCCTCCGTCTTGCCCATTTTGGCCCCGCTGGCGGTCGTAATCAGCGGCCAGGTGACGCCATAGGCCTCGACCTGCTCAACGCGGCGAATCAGATCGGCCCCGGCGATGATGTTGGACCACTGGTCGTCGCCGCCGATCTGCAACCGACAACCGTAGTGTCGGTAAAGGTGCAAGTAGTCAAATGCCTGTAGTAGCATATAGTTAAACTCAATGAAGCTAAGGCCCTTCTCCATGCGCCCTTTATAACACTCGGCTGTTAACATGCGATTCACAGAAAAGTGCACACCGATGTCACGCAGAAAGTCTATGTAGTTGCATTCCTTGAGCCAGTCGTTATTGTTTAAGACTAGGGCTTGATTGGTGCCGGAGCCAAGAAAGCGCTCCACTTGGCGCCCGATAGCGCTGACGTTGTTCTGAATCTGGCGTGTGGTCATCATCTGTCGCATGTCGGTTTTGCCGCTAGGATCCCCGATTAAGGCCGTGCCGCCGCCCAAAAGCGCTATCGGGCGATGCCCCGCCCGCGCTAGGTGTGCGAGCGCCATCAGCGCAAGCGTATGCCCCACGTGCAGACTGTCAGCTGTGGGGTCGAGTCCGACATAAGCAGTGACCTGCCGGGAAGATAGGAAATCTCGCAGCGGTGCTTCATGCGTCGTCTGTTTCACGAAACCTCTCTCTCGCAGTACATCCAGAGCGTTTACCACTGCTACCCCTCCTAGCAAAAGTTTGCATCATCGTAACATAGCACCTGAGAGAGAGCAACGAAAGTGGGGCAAACTAAGCTGGGAGGTGAACGATATGAGAATGAGGGCGAAAATGAGCCGCATGACCACTGGCCTGATTGTCGCAGGCTTAGGTGCGACGGTGGCGGGAGCCGCGCTGTTAATGAAGAAGGGCACAATCCGGGATGGCGTAGTTGGATTTGGGCTGGCGCACGTGGTGCTAGGAGCATTAGACGCTGTCGCTCGCGATTGAACAGAAACCTTCTCGGGCCTGAGATGAATGCCTACGGGACTACGTCTCAGGCCTTTTTTGGCACCAAAAAACACAGGTGTGGTATAATGGCTCCATCGAGTGCGGGGGGAATGTGCAATGCAGCAGGCCATTCTGTTTGTGGTCACGGGGCCATCAGGGTCGGGTAAGGGGACTATCATGCGGTCCATTGTTAACAACTGCCCAGAAATAGTAAAAATTGCAACATATACAACGCGAGCCCCTCGTACTAACGAGGAGGACGGTTTCGACTATAACTTCATTACTCCAGCGTGCTTTCTAGAAAAAGTTAGTTCAACCCAAATCGTGGAGTACGAACAGGTTTATCAAGATCACTACTATGGTTCCCCCAGTTTCGACCCCAATACCGGCCCCGACCGCCTGATGGAGTTAGACTACAAGGGAATGTTCAAGTACCAGGCGATCGCCAATCGTCTGGTAAGCATCTTTATCGCGCCGCCGTCGTTAGACGAGATGGTGGAGCGCATCACCAAGCGCAGTACCGAAGCTAATCTGACAAACCGCATCAATAATGCGGTGGAGCAAATGCAATACGCGCGCGACTACGATTACATCATTGTCAATGTCGAAATGGAGCGAGCTTGTGCTGAAGCAGTGGCAATTGTGTGTGCCGAACGCGCACGACGTGACCGCGCACAAAGGATGAGTGTCATCGAAGCCATGTGCCGGCTGCGCACATGAATTAGAGCGCTTTGATCAGGGGCTCAGATTCCTTGGCAAGTAACACTCTGCTGATGTTTAGCTGAGCTGCGGACAACGCAATCACGCGCCCGGTAGATAAGGCTCGTACAGTGGGGTGCAACGGAAAGCCATGGGGCGTTTCGAGAACGATAGCAATAGTCTTATCGCTTAGCTCCACTATTTCGCCGCAGGGGTAGGCCGCCACATTCTTCAGAAAGGCTGCCACTAGGTGCATTTCAAAGTGTATGTTGCCGCCTGCGGCTAAGTACTCGTACGCCTCCCTGTGGGGGTGTCCGGGGCGGTATTGTCGATTGGCGGTGAGTGCATCAAAGACATCGGCCATGCCAGTCAGTTGGCTAAGTTCATCTAGTGCTGTGCCCTTGATGCCGCGCGGATAGCCTGTGCCGTCGTACCGCTCGTGATGCCTATATGCGATGTCGCGCGCTACGGGTATGTTGCGCAGTACTTTCATTCCATGCTCCGGATGCTGGCGAACAATTTCCATCTCCTGCGGGGAGAGAGTCCCGGGCTTGTTCAAAATGGCTTTCGGCACCAAGATTTTTCCAGCGTCGTGAAACAGCGCACCCAACCCAAGCAACTGCAAGCGCTCGCGTGTAAATCCCAGCGATATACCTGCCAACAGCGCCATAACGCAGCTGTTAACGGAATGCGCAAAGAGATAGTCGTCGTCAAGCCTGATGTCTGTGAGGTTGACCACGGTATTGCGGTGGCGCAAAAGCTCGTCTACCATGTTATGAACAGTGGCCGAGGCCTCGCCGGGTTTGATGGCTAGGCCTGAGTCCCCTGCATTCTCAAGCAGATTCCTAACCTTTACCATGGCAGTCACGCGGGTGGCATCAGACAAGACGTCTATGACGATCGGCAGTTGTAGCCGGTCGTCTTTTACATACACACAAGGGACGCCTAGTAGTGTGAGCCGTTCAATGTAGCGCTCAGTAACTAGGGTGCTTTCACGCAACAGTACCTGTCCGCGGCTGTTGAAAATGCTGCGTCCAACTACCATGCCTGGCGTCAGAAACTCTGTGCTGACCCGGCGCATGCTGTTCCTCCTCGCAGAAAAATCAACTAGTCAGGCCGCGGTACAACGTGAACTCGGCCTCAGACAGGATACGGCTTACAAAGAGAGAAGGAAAGTCCTCGGTGTTTACTTCTAGTGGTGTCTGGTAAGGTCGCCCCTGTTCGTCATAAAGCATCTTGATGCGAGGGTACTTGTAAAGACTTTTGGGCGTATCAACTACTATACCCACTCGCTGATCAGAGAGCTTGACCACAGAGCCGGTCGGGTAAGCAGCGACGTTTTCGAGGAATGTGGTAACGATGCGTAGTCCAAAGGATTGGTTGCCGGAGCCAGCAAGAAGTTCTAGGGCCTCATGCGCGGGAAATGCGGGGCGATAAACACGGGCCGCGGTCACCGCGTCGTAGACATCGCAAATCGCGGCCAGTTGTGCGTGCAGGTGGATCTGGTGTCCTTTTTTGCCTTGGGGGTAGCCGGAGCCGTCGTAGCGCTCGTGATGTTCATGAGCTACATCTCTGGCCTGTGGCATGGCACTAAGTATTTCATATCCGGCGTAAGTGTGTCGTTTCACTGTCTCAAACTCAGGATTGGTGAGTAAAGTTGGCTTCTGTAGGATGGTGCGCGGTACTACCCCCATGCCAACGTCCTGCATAATCGCTCCTACGCCGAGATCGGTCAGCTGATCTTTACTCAAACCATATGCAATTCCGGTTACTAGCGCTAACACACATACATTGACGGAATGTCCGAATAAATAGTCGTCTTCTAGGCGAATGTCGATCAGGTTGACCATGAGTTCGCGCTGGCTCAGCAGTTCGTCGACGATTGAACTGACAGTGCGTGCAACTTCCTTCGTGCGCAACAAAACATGGGCAACGGGGTTTGGTGTCTCCACCGCCGCTACTAGATTGCGCACTTGATGCACGGCACCCGCACGCGTGTTGTCGCTGATGACATCGTCAACGCGATAGCCGTCAAGGAGGCCATCGTCAATGTATAGAAAGGGCACGCCTAGCCCTTTGAGTTGCGATATGTAGCGGTGCGTAAGCACGACGTTACGCTGCAACAAGGCTTGTCCTGCACTGCCATACACCGGACGCGCCACTTGCATTCCAGGCTTTAGGGAGGTGATCGGTATTCTGCGCACACTAAGCCCCCTAATCACGACGATTTTCTACAGTATTCGACATGTCGGGCGGAAAGTCCTTTAACTAAAGGAAGGGGGGAGGTAATGTCGCCTCCCCGTGTGATTTGGTGTTAGAGCAGATTGTTGTTCTGTAGCAGGCAATGCAGGCTTTCCATTCTGCGTAGAGCCCGTAGAGATGTGCGCGCGTTCCCAGCTAGTGCGTGCATGAGCGCGGCTGCATCCATGTTAGGAGCGAGTGAAGCTAAGGCGCGGAAACCGCGCACGGTCCTTTGCTGATGCAGAATACCCCTGCGAACTAAGTTGCAGAAGCGGGCCTGACGGGTGTGCATCATTATTTATCCCCCCTTTCATAATTACCATACGACGATGGCTACGATAAGGTCACAAAATGGACATGCTACCGCGCTAGTAATTATTGCATTTCGTTCACACTAGCAGGAAAAGCCCCCTGACAGCGAGAATTACTTTCTAGCTGCGTCGGGTGGCTTTTTGTGCGCTACCTGAAGGATTTGTTCGAGAACAGGAGGTGGCTCATGCGCAAACGCATAGTATTTTGGCTAGCTTTCATGATGTTGACAGTCTTTGTGTCTTCGGCATGGGCAGCCACTCCCCGGGTTGTCAATGTCAATCAACTTAATTTACGCAGCGGCCCAGGTCAGAACTTTCCAGTGCTCACAACTTTGCCCCGGCACTCTGATCTCGTAGTGGTAGCACAAGCCGGGGACTGGCAGCAGGTTATCACCGCAACCGGCAGTAGCGGTTGGGTGTTTGGCCAGCATCTGGTAGGCGATCCTAGGTTTCTGCCGGCAGAGCGCACGGTAGTCGTAGATGTAGAGCGACTCAATCTTCGCCTAGGACCGAGCACTGCTTACCCAATAGTCGCGGCCCTAGATCGCGGCCATGCACTGCGGGTCACGGGGGTCTTAGGAGAGTGGCTGCAAGTTCACACGGCCTCGCTGCAGGGTTACGTGCACCGAGATTTTGTGACTGACGCCGACACTTCGCGCGCTCAACCCGCCCCGGTGGGTGTACCATTGGCCCGCGTTACGGCCAGTGTTTTGAACTTGCGTGCCGGTGAAGGCGCAGGTTTCCCGGTAATGGCACAGCTCACGCAGGGCACCTTGGTTGCAGTCTTAACTCCGGGTTCTTGGTCGCGAGTTATGTTGGAGGACGGCAGGATTGGGTTTGTGTCTGAAGCATATATTGCCCGAGCTACTGGGCAAGCGATAGCGCGTGTGGATGCCAACGCAGTTAACCAGCGTCGCGGGCCGGGAACGAATTTCCCGGTGATGACCACACACCCCTCCGGTCAAGTTATGGCCTTGGGTGGTCTCGAAGGAGATTGGGTGCGTGTGTCTTCTACCGTGGGCGAAGGTTTTATTCTGGGTACTTTTCTCACGTTTGGCTTTTTAAGTCCTGAGGTTCCTGCCCAGCCAGGGCGAGTTGATCAGGATTTGGTGGGGTTTCGCGTGGTCATCGATGCGGGGCATGGAGGGAGCGACCCTGGTGCCATCGGCGTCAATCGACTGCGTGAGAGCGATGTTAATCTAAAGATGGCGCTTAAGCTACGTACTCTGTTACACGCTGCCGGTGTGGAAGTCTTCATGACGAGGACTGCTGACGTACGGCCATCGCTCGACGAGCGCATTGCGCTGGCTCATGATAGTCAGGCGGACTTGTTTGTGAGTATACACAATAACGCACATCCCCTGGCCGCGGTGTCAGGTACTCAGACGTTTATTGGCGTTACTCCCAGTAGTTTGAGATTGGGACAAGCTGTCCATCGCCGCCTTGTTGCGTTAGGTCTAGACGACCGCGGTGTACGCCCTGCTAATTTCCGGGTGCTACAAAACACTATGGTGCCAGCCATCCTCACCGAGACCGCGTTTTTGTCTAATCATCGCGACGCGGCTTTGTTGGCGGACGAGAACTTCATCGACCGGGCCGTAATAGCGCATTTTGAAGGTATTCGCGAGTTCCTCCTAGGTAGACGGAGCATTACCCAATAGAAAATCCACCCTACCAAGAAGAAGAAGGCTGACTCCTTAGTCAGCCTTCTTGCTCTTGGCCGCGGTAAGAGATGCCTGCAACTTCTTCTCAAAAGGTTTACCGATCTTAAATATCTTACGACACTTAGCGCCCACAACGTCACCTCCGTGTCGATTATAGCACGACGCCAGCGTATCGTCACGCATCCTCGGCGGCACCATATGGCAGAGGAGGGACGTCGTGAGTGTACTTAGCGGAGTGTTAGCGGCATTGTCGGGAGCTTTAATGGCGGTACAGGGTTCTATCAACTCTGCGCTCGGTAAACAAGTGGGGGTGTTAATGGCCACTCTCATCGTGCATGTGGTAGGCACAGGCTTCACTCTGTTGCTCATGCTGCTCCCGCTGTCACGCGGGGGTAAGAGTGCGAGTTTTTGGCAAGTCCCTTGGTATTTGTATGTCGGCGGCGTGCTAGGCGTAGGCATCGTGTATCTGGTAGTTGTGAGCATCGCCCGCTTAGGCGTCGCCGCAGCAACGACGCTCATCATTGTTGGGCAGGTGGGAACTGCCCTTCTGATTGACGAACTGGGCCTCTTTGGCATTCCCCGCACTGCGTTCACGTGGCTCAAAGCACTCGGGCTGGTCTTACTTGCGGTCGGGGCCAGCTTCATCTTGCGGAAGTGAGCGGGAGGGGGGCCGGATCCACGAAGAACACTAAGGCACACTAAGGAGTTTTTCAGGAACACCAAACTGTTCGTTGGTCACATCACGAATCTCTTCCACTCAGTCACCATTCGTGCCCCTTCGTGTCCTTTGTGGATTAATCGTTCCCCATGCGCATTTCGCTACTTCCCGGCCAAGGTAATCATAGCGCGTAGTCCTTGGAAAGCCGTAACATAGTCAGCAGCGGTGTACTCAACGGTGTTGCCGCTGACACGCAGCGCACCGGGCAAAAAGGCCGCCGCATCGGCCATGCCGGCATTCAGGAACTCGATGCGCATGGTAATCGGTGGCGAAAAAATTAGCGGCTTGGCTGTCTGTGCTATTTGCATGGCCCGTTCAGCTTGAGTTCGTATCAGCGCGGTGGCTTTAGTGGGATGCAAGTGCTTAGCGCTGTAGCGAGTGATGGCTTCCTTGACGGTCGCGACTTCGATACGACCGAGCAAGGCTATAGCTTCGTCAGTCGTGTCCCTGTCCCCGGTTACCAAGACTACCGGAACGCCAAAGTGGCCCGCTAGGCCTGCATTAATACCAATTTCCCCGCACGGCACTTCATTGACCCACACATTACTCACCACGCCGCCGCTGATGGTGTGCGAAAGAACCCCGCGGGAATGCATGCGCGCATGGTAGCCGACCAACATGCAAGCATCGCAACTCTCCTCAATCCCTTGCATCATCATTAAGGGCTTTGGTGTACCTAGGATCACCTCGGCCTCCGGATGCAACAGCGCGGGCAGCAGGTTGTTCATGCCCCCGTGACTGTCATTCACTACAACCTGAGTAGCGCCGCCCGCCAATGCGCCCGCTACGGCTGCATTTACTTCCTCGGTCATCTGCTTTCGCGCTTCGTCATAGGTCTTTCCTCCCGGACCGGTGCTGTCGCTGTTGACGACTCCGCATACTCCTTCAATGTCGACGCTGATAAGCACTTTCATTTCATCGCACTCCTTTACCCCGTGGTTAAGTAAGCCGTTCCACATCAAGCTCTATAGTCCTGCTCATGCGGCAAGTGTCACAGAAATGCATCAAACATTACCATTCCCAGACCGCACAGATTTAATGAGTCTGTAACTGAGATTTGGCGTAGAGGAGTTATAATTAGCGTAGGAGGTGGCGAAGATGCGATTGCGTACATGGTTGGCTATGATTTTGCTTGTCGCCGTCTCTGTCACCTTCGGGTGCACCCGCGCGCCGCTTGTGCCGCTTCGTATCGAGAGTGTTAACACACCATCACATCAATACACTGCATATGGCGCCTCATCGTTCGTAGTGGTGTACGTATTGGACCGGGCAACAGGGCTGATTGTGCCGATTAGCGTCCCCCGCCAGTCGCAGGACCTGCCGCCACTAGACAAGGCTGTAGCCCTCTTGAATGGCGAGTTGGCCACGCCAGACTATAGGTTCCTCGGTGCCAGTCACTCGCGCATCCAAGGCATAGCGCTCAAGGACACGGTAGCAATTCTTGACATGTCGGCCTTCTTCCAAGCGTGGGTGACACGTAACCTAGCGGAAGAGCGCGCTTTTGTCAAAGCGGCCGTGCTTACTTTCACCAGTTTCGAGGATATTAGCGCTGTGAAATTCACTGTCAATGGATCATCATTGCATGGTGTCGTGGGACCATTTCAACTCTCCCAACCGCTCCATCGACCCACTGTCGTCAACTCAGTGCTATCGCCAGCTGGTGCTTTGGTCCTTTATGTAAGAGTACGCGGGTCTGAGCTACTTGTGCCTTGGTCAGTCCAGTCCGAGTACACGGAGCCGTCCGGTGCCTTGAATGAGCTGATTAGATTTAGGGGCCATGAGCGCCTAGTCTCGCCAGTGCCTATTAACCTCTCTATGCAATCGGTGCGGGTGGAGGACGGCATTGCAACAGTTAACCTCGATAAAACCTCAGTCTCTTTGCTGCTACAGGGAGCTCTAGATGAGCGGCTGGTGTTAGACGCCCTCGTCTACACCCTCTTGGAGTTTCCAGAGGTTAAGCAAGTGCGTTTTTTGGTGGATGGAAGAGTGCTCGGCCCGCTCGGCTCGCATGTCGATCTCAGCCGACCGCTCGGCCGCACCCCAATCAACATGTTGCCTGCGCCTTAGCCACATCTGTGCCTTTCGCGCGTCAACAATGTCTTATTATGAAACGGTTGACCCGCCTAGTGTGACTCTGGTAGACTTTACGTGATGCAAGGTCTGTCAGCGGATACGGGAGGGGGATGAAGACCTGTGGTCGAGCACCAACATTCTCAGAAGACAGTCGACGATGTAGAAAGGCTGTTACGCACGGTGAGTATGATCATCAAGAAGAGGGGCAGGGAGATTCTGGCCGAATTTGAGATTACGCCACCGCAGTTCAATGCTCTCCTCACCCTCATTCAGAACGGGAACCTCACTATCGGGGACCTCGGCGAGAAGATGTATCTGGCATGCAGTACCGCTACTGACCTAGTAGACCGTATGGAGCGCAACGGTCTGGTCGTGCGCGAACGTGACACTGCCGACCGGCGCGTGATTCGCCTGCGGGTGCTTGAGCGCGGACACCAAATGCTTGAAGCGGTGATGCAGGCGCGCAGGAAGTACTTGTCTGGTGTACTCGAGCGGGTGTCTGTTGACGAGACCGCCACTATGGTGGCAGCACTCAATCACCTCTCGGAACTTATGACGCGTGAGGAAGTGTCACAAGCCTAAGGCCGGACCTGCATACAGCGGGTTTTTTTCTTGCATCAATGCTTTGAGCAAGGGCAACGTATGTTTAAACATACGCGGCGTAGGGGTTAGCCTAGGGCGCAAGTCATGCAACCGCCAACAGAGCTAGCACATAGTATGTAGCATCACTATCTGAGGCGGTGGTTGGATTGTTCCCGATTGGCCTGTTTGACTCTGGCGTAGGTGGGCTTTCGGTATTGCGGCGGCTATGGGAGTTGTGTCCGCACGAGGACTACGTCTACTTCGCGGATACTTATCATATGCCATATGGACCGCGGAGTCATGCTGAGATTGAGAACATAGTTTTTGGCATCTGTGACTTTCTGCTCCATCGGCAGTGCAGAGCGATTGTGATGGCCTGTAACACTTCTTCAGCACTGGTCTTGCCGCTTGCACGGCGACATTACCCAATTCCGCTCTTTGGAGTGCTCATGCCGGGCGCACGCACCGCGGTTTCGTTAACCTCTAATGGGCGTATCGGCGTTTTGGCTACTGAAGCCACAATCCGGTCCAAGGCTTATGTCAACGCGGTCAGAAGCATGGCCCCAAACATAGAGGTGTTTGGTCAAGCGTGCGGAGCGCTAGCTCCGTTTGTGGAGCGCGGTGAGTTGCAGGGCGAACATGTCGTGACGGCTGTGTCTGACTGTGTCGCCCCCCTACTTGATTGCGGCGTAGATACTCTGGTCTTGGGATGCACGCACTATCCGTTTTTGCTGCCCGTGCTTAATGAAATTGTCCCACCTCATGTTACACTGGTGGATCCCGCCAAGGCGACTGTACAAGAAGTGCAGGCGCATTTACAGCCCGCGACCTCTCTTACCGGCAGCACCACGTTTTTTGTGTCGGGTGGAGGACAAGAGTTCGCACGCGTGGCGAAGGTTTTGCTCGGCACTGCAGTTCATCCGCAGGAAGTAAGGTTTAAGGTGGGTGCTCACAGATGATGGTAGAACTCGAATAAGCTCATGGCGCGCCGCATATCGATGTACGGAGAAGACCGTATGGAGGAGGCGCACATGAGTACTCGCCGTCACATCCGTCTGGCCATGGTAATGGTTTTGTTGTTCTCTGCCGTCGTGTTTTACGGCTGTATGCCCGAATGGCTGCGGACTACCGTCGCGCCACCCGACAACAACGATCCACCGCGGCGAGGAGTTTTTGTCCCCCCCGCATTGCCTGTCGTCCAATACACAGAAGTACGGCAGAGAGTGTTGTGGGTGCTTGACCATACCGGGACGTATGTTGTTCCCTTCGTGCTTACCGTGCCGAGGGTTGAGGGTATGGCTAGGGAGGCAGTGAACAGATTGGTGGCCAGTCCGGAGAACGCACGCTTTATGGGACAAAGCGGCTTGAAGCTTCCCCTGCCTGAAGGCACTACCGTGAGGGGACTCACGATTCGCGATGGTCTAGCGACAGTTGACCTCAGCGAGCAGTTTTTGCAGTATAATGTTGCTAAGGAAAAGTTAGTCGTGGACTCCCTAGTGTTGACCCTAACCGAGTTTGACAACATAGAGCGCGTGCAACTGCACGTCGGCGGGCGGATACTAGCGCGCTTGCCGGGAGGTACCGCTGTGCGGGAGCCGCTAAAGCGCAGGGATCGCTTAGTCAATGAGGAGAACAACAAGGCGCGCTCACCTACGACCGTGCCCGTGACCTTGTACTTTAGCAGTGTCAGCCCAGATGAGTATGTCTATTTCGTGCCGGTCACACGGCACATCCCTAAGACTAACGACATGCTCTTAGCGACGGTCAACGAACTTATTAGGGGTCCACTTGCGGGCACATCATTACTGCGCGACATGCCCTCAGCTGCTGTAGTGCGTTCGCTTCGTCTTAACGCCTTGGGAGTTGCGGAGGTAGACTTTTCGCGCGAGATTTACGATTATGGGCAGGGGATTGTCGCTGAGACCGCACTGATTGGTTCACTTGTGCTCACGTTGACAGAACACGAGGGCGTGAAAGGCGTGCGGATTACGGTGGAAGGCCAGGTACCGCGGTTTAGAGCAGGAACTGATGCCCGCAGGCCGGTGATGCGTCCAGTTTTCGTGAACCCGTTCATTCTTTAATTTTGCCGGGGGAACCTAGCGTGTGTTCCCCCGTGCCAGGACAAGCAGAGGAGGATTTGCGTGCGTGCCGATGGCAGACTAGATTCCCAATTGCGGCCCGTTAAGTTTCACCGCGACTACATCAGCCATGCAGAGGGCTCGGTACTAATCGAGATGGGTAAGACCAGAGTCATCTGCACCGTATCGCTCGAGGAGAAAGTTCCCCCCTTTCTGAAGAATACGGGAAGAGGGTGGATTACTGCTGAATACTCCATGTTGCCGCGGTCTACGGCACAGCGCAATCAACGCGAAAGCACGCGAGGTAGTGTGGGCGGGCGAACTCATGAGATACAGCGACTCATAGGCCGGTCGCTGCGTGCGGTGGTCGACCTTTCTGCCTTAGGAGAACGCACGGCATGGGTCGACTGCGACGTCATTGAGGCAGACGGGGGAACGCGCACAGCGTCGATTACGGGCGCATTTGTGGCGTTGTGTGACGCTATGCATCTAACGTATCGGCAGCGAAATTTGACGGTGTTCCCTGTGACCGACTACCTAGCTGCCATTAGTGTCGGGATGGTGAAAGCTGCACCGCTCCTAGACCTGGCCTACGGCGAGGACGCCGCAGCCGAAGTGGACATGAATGTCGTTATGACGGGCAAGAAACGGCTAGTGGAGATTCAGGGCACCGGTGAGGAGGCTACCTTCACCCGCGCGGAACTCCTCAGCATGCTAACGCTGGCGGAGTCGGGAATCGAAGCCTTAGTTGCGATGCAAAGGCAGGCTTTAGGCGAGGTAGCTTCACTGATTGGGGGAGGCGCCCGTGGACACAATCGTCCTAGCTAGCGGTAATAAGGGAAAGTTAGCTGAGTTCGCCGCTCTCTTTAAGGCCTCAGGCGTGCAGACGATACCGATTAGCGAGCTGGTGCCCATTTGGCAAGTAGAAGAAACCGGGAGTACGCTGCATGAGAACGCACTACAGAAAGCCCGAGCCGCCATGGCCGTTACAGGTAGGCCGGCGCTCGCTGATGACTCGGGACTTTTTGTGTACTACCTAGGCGGGGAGCCGGGGGTCTATTCGCAGCGTTACGCAGGCGTTGGCGCGACTGACGCCGAGAACAATGCGTTGCTGCAACGCAAGTTAGAGACCTCTCGCGGCAGGCGGCAGGCACACTTCACGGCCGTGCTGGCGCTTGTATGCCCTACAGGCGCCGAAGTAACGGCGAGTGGCAGGCTGTATGGCAACATCACCTTGGTCCCCCGGGGCGTAGGAGGCTTTGGCTACGACCCCATCTTCGAAGTGCGTGGGACGACACTTACACTCGCTGAGCTCTCATCGCAGGCGAAGAATAAAATAAGCCATCGGGCCAAGGCTTGGCAAGCGATGTGTACTGCGCTTGACCTGCGCAACAATGGTTAGTGAAGGATACCGTATCGGGGTGCTGAGCGACACGCATGGCGACTTGCTGTCAATAGAGTCTGCATTGACACGGCTCGGGTCTTTGGATGCGCTTGTTCACGCCGGGGATTACTATCGGGATGGCGAACGCCTAGCCTTAAAGCTACCCATACCGGTGATAGCCGTGGTGGGGAACTGCGACGCTAGGCGTCATCCGCTTGAGGAAATTGTTGAGCTTGCGGGCAAGAAGTTTTTTGTTACGCATGGGCACCTTTATGGGGTAAAGAACGGTACACAGAATCTGGTGCGGGAAGCCAGGAGGCGCCGAGCTGATGTGGTCGTTTTTGGTCACACCCACGTTCCGGTTTTGTTTTCAGAGCTAGGCATGGTGTTTGTTAACCCCGGCTCAACGCATAGCGGTAGAAGAGGAGCAGCACCTGCCTGTTCACTGATTATCATCACCGGCACGCAGGTTGACGTAGCGCATTTTTCGTTGTGAAATTTGAGTCGGCGTGATAAAATATTAGATGCCAAAAGCGCCTGTAGCTCAGTGGATAGAGCAACTGCCTTCTAAGCAGTGGGCCGCAGGTTCAATTCCTGCCAGGCGCGCCATTAAACACAGGGCTCTCTAGGTTAGCGCCTAGAGAGCTTTTTATTGTTTAGACAGCAAGGAGCGCAAAGGGTGTATCTCTATGA
>Ga0136715_1000089_pt1 | contig 18345 bp, 12 predicted proteins | sample SedPBSmetaG_FD_104916 | JGI IMG/M metagenome (GOLD analysis project Ga0136715, IMG submission 104916) | Freshwater sediment bacterial and archeal communities from Indian Creek, Illinois, USA to study Microbial Dark Matter (Phase II) -... | ecosystem: Environmental > Aquatic > Freshwater > Creek...
GCATAGGCATAATTCTGTAAGCGCTGCTGCAGTTCCGGGCTGATTGTGAGCATGGGCGCCGTGCAAAAGGAATCACCGGTGTGCACACCCATGGCGTCAATGTTTTCAATAAAGCATACGGTTAAGATCTGATTCTTTGCGTCGCGCACGATCTCCAGCTCCAGCTCTTCCCAGCCAAGTACCGATTCCTCCACAAGGATTTGTCCGACCATACTGGCGGCGATTCCCCGGTTGGCAATGGTCCTCAGCTCTTCAACATTATAAGCAAGGCCGCCGCCGGTGCCTCCCATCGTGTAAGCAGGACGGATAACCACCGGATAGCCCAGCTCCTGCGCGATCCTTTCCGCCTCATCAACGCTGTACGCCGCTTCGCTGCGGGGCATGGCAATACCCAGGCGCTCCATTGTTTCTTTAAAAGCAATACGGTCCTCACCCCGTTCAATGGCATCCACCTGGATGCCGATTACTTTGACCGCATATTTTTCCAGGACACCGTTTTTTGCCAGTTCAGAGCAAAGGTTCAGGGCCGACTGTCCGCCTAAATTAGGCAGCAGCGCGTCAGGCCGTTCTTTGGCGATAATGGCAGCGAGGCTTATTACATTCAGCGGCTCAATATAGGTTACATCAGCAACCTCCGGGTCGGTCATGATTGTGGCCGGATTTGAATTGACTAAAATAATTTTATAGCCCAATTTACGCAGGGCTTTACAGGCCTGGGTCCCTGAATAGTCAAATTCACATGCTTGGCCTATGATAATCGGGCCTGACCCAATGATTAAGATGCTGTCGATATCGGTTCGTTTCGGCATACTTACCCTCCTACTGTGTCGCATAATGATCCTGCAGGGGTATTATAGCAAATGTGGCAACAAGTTAAAAGTGAAGCTTTTTTAAAATTGGTAAAGGGTTTTTTCGGTAAAAGTCGAAAATATTTCTAAAGGTTTTATGGAGGGATTGTATTGTTTGTCCATCTTCATTGCCATACCGAATACAGCCTGCTGGATGGTGCCGCACGGGTCAGCGCCATTATCGACAGGGCCCATGCCCTTGGCATGCCGGCGGTAGCCATTACAGACCATGGAGTTATGTTTGGTGCCATTGAATTTTATAAAGCTGCCCAAAAAAAAGGGATAAAACCATTGATCGGGTGTGAAGTTTATGTTGCGCCCCGCAGCCGTTTTGACCGGGAGGCGAGGCGGGATGATCACCCGCATCACCTGGTGCTACTGGCCCGCAATATGCAGGGCTACCGTAACCTGTGCAAGCTGGTTACGCTGGCCTTTATGGAAGGTTTTTATTATAAGCCGCGCGTGGACAAAGAGCTGCTGGAACGGTACAGCGAAGGGCTGATGGCTCTCAGCGCCTGCCGTGCCGGAGAGATCCCCGATCTGCTCCTGCGCGGCGAAGAAGCAAAGGCTTTTGCCGCGGCTAAGTGGTACCGCGATCTGTTCGGCGAAGATTATTTTTATCTGGAACTGCAGGATCAGGGATTGCCGGAGCAGGAAGGACTGAACTATAAACTGCTAAACTTGGCTGAGCGGACCGGTATCCCTCTGGTAGCTACCAATGATGTCCATTATCTACTGCGGGATGACGCGGCGGCACACGATGTACTCCTCTGCATCCAGACTCAGAAAACAGTGGAAGACCAAAGCCGTCTCAAATTCGGGGGGGATGGGTTTTACTTCAAAAGCAGTGAGGAGATGGAGGAAACCTTTGCTGCCTTCCCCAAAGATGTGCTGGAAAACACGTTGAAGATCGCGGCGGCATCTGAACTTGAATTTGATTTTAACACCATACACCTGCCTTCCTACACCCTTCCTACAGACTACAAAAGCCCTGAAGCCTATCTGAAAGCACTCTGCGACGCGGGATTGCATAAGCGTTATAATACCCCGGAACCTCACCTTAAGCAGCGCCTGGATTATGAGCTTAGTGTGATTAATCAGATGGGTTTTGCCGGGTATTTTCTCGTGGTCTGGGATTTTGTACGGTTTGCCCGGGAACGGCATATACCGGTGGGACCGGGACGGGGTTCGGCAGCGGGCAGCCTTGTGGCTTATGCCCTGGGTATTACCAATATCGATCCCATCCGCTACGGACTGCTTTTTGAACGTTTTTTAAACCCCGAACGTGTCTCCATGCCTGATATTGACATTGATTTCTGTTACGGGCGGCGTGATGAAGTAATCCGCTATGTGGTGGAAAAATACGGTGAGGAGCGGGTTGCTCAGATCATTACCTTCGGCACCATGGCGGCCCGTCTGGCTGTGCGCGACGTGGGGCGGGCCCTTGGTTTCACTTACGGTGAAGTGGATCGTATAGCCAAGATGATTCCCCATGAATTACAGATGACCATTGACCGTGCGCTGGAGATGAATAAAGACCTGCATGAACTTTACCAGAGTGACAAGCGCTACCAACGCCTAATCGATACTTCCCGCCGTATTGAAGGACTTTCCCGCCACTCCTCCACCCATGCCGCCGGTGTGGTGATTGCGGGAGAGCCGCTGGTGGAACACGTGCCGCTGCTTAAGACGAGTGACGGGGTGGTGGTTACCCAGTTTCCCATGGCTGTGCTGGAGGAACTGGGCCTTCTAAAAATGGACTTTCTTGGTCTGCGCACCCTTACCATCATGGATGAGGCGGTGCGTCAGGTCAACCGGCAGCGGGACAGCGCCGAACCCCTGTCCCTTGATCAGATCCCTCTTGACGACAGCCGTACTTTTGCGCTTCTTACCCAGGGAGAAACTGCTGGAGTATTCCAACTTGAAAGCAGCGGGATGCGCTCTGTTTTGCGGGATCTGAAACCCACCCGCTTTGAGGACATTATTGCCGTAGTGGCGCTCTATCGGCCTGGGCCGATGGAGCAGATCCCCATCTTTATTGAGAGTAAACATGGCGCCAGGGCAATAAAATATCCCCACAAGGAACTTGAAACGGTCCTTAAGGAAACCTATGGTGTCATGGTATATCAGGAGCAGATTATGGAGGTGGCGGCACGCATGGCTGGCTTTACGCTGGGGCAGGCCGATCTGCTGCGGCGGGCTATTGGCAAAAAGAAAAAAGAGATTTTGGATGAGCAGCGTATCATCTTCGTGGAAGGGGTGGAACGCAAAGGGTATGGCCGAAAATTGGGGGAGGAGCTGTATGATCTGATCGTTAAGTTTGCCTCCTACGGTTTTAATAAATCACATGCCGCCGCCTATGCCCTCATTGCTTACCTAACCGCTTACCTTAAAGCCAATTTCCCGGTGGCGTTTATGGCTGCTTTGCTAACAGGAGTAATCTCTAGCAGTGAGAAAGTCTCTCTTTATATCACTGACTGCCGCCGCCAGGGAATTGAAATACTGCCTCCTGATGTAAATGAAAGCGAGTTAAACTTTACCGTGGTGGGAGAGAACCGCATCCGCTTTGGTCTGGAGGCGATCAAAAATGTGGGGCGGGGAACGATTGAGAACATTATTGAAACGCGGCAGCGGGAGGGGCGTTTTAGCAGTCTGCACGACTTCTGCCGCAAAGTGCGCGGCTGCAACCGCAAGGTTGTGGAGAGCCTGATTAAAAGCGGCGCCTTCGATTCTCTGGGAGGTTATCGCTCCCAATATTTAAATATTATGGAAAAAGCGCTGACATACGGGCAGCGGGTAGAGAAAGAAAGGCAAAACGGACAGATATCCGTCTTCTCCTATCTCGACGAAAGGGCAATCGGTGAGAGTGACGACGACCAGCTTCCCCCCATCCCCGAATTTTCCGCAAAAGAGAAGTTGGCGCTGGAGAAAGAAATGGTGGGACTTTATATCTCCGGCCATCCCCTTGATCAGTACACCATAGTCATGGAAAATTTAAAGGGCGTGCTTCCTGTGGCTGAACTAGTCGAAGGGGGAGACCGCCGTCCGGTGACAGTGGCGGGGATGGTTACCGCGCTGCGCCGTATATACACCAAAAAGGGACAACCGATGTGTTTTATGCGGCTGGAAGATCTAACGGGAGAGGTGGAGGTGATTATTTTCAGCGATCTCTACGAACGCCACCAGCATGAACTGAATGAGGACAGGGTGATCCTGCTCAGCGGCCAAACTGATCTTAAGGAAGAGGAGATGGTTAAAATAATCGCCAGGGATATAACCTTCCTGCCCCATGAACCGCGGCAATGCTGTATTCGCATTGATGAGGAACGTCCGCTGCGCGAATTGATCGATCTGCGCGATCTGCTTCTATCCTACCACGGGGGGATGCCTGTCTACCTTTTTTTCAACCGGAATGGCAAACTGTTGCTGACAGGGCAGAACTACTGGGTGAAGGAGGACGAAAACCTGTGCGACAAAATCGAGGAGCTTTTTGGTCCTGGCTGCGTTAGTATAAGTGCCGCCGGAGGGCAATTTCCCGGATTGGGCAGCACAGGTCTCTGATTATATTTTATTGAGACTGCAGCCGTGAAAAGGCACCACGCACCCCGGTGTAAATGTAAGCCTGAGCAGTAACGCGTTTGAAAAATCACCGGGAAGCGAATACTGATTGTTAACCGGCTGACCGCGGACCTCGTTTACTGATGCCAGGATGGAGGAATTAATCATGAAAAAGATTGCCGTATTTACCAGTGGGGGAGATGCGCCGGGAATGAACGCTGCCGTACGGGCGGTAGTACGCAAAAGCATTTTTCACGGTTTGAAAATATACGGGATCAAGCGGGGTTTCCATGGTCTGATTAATCGGGAGATTGTCCCTATGCAGCTTGGTTCGGTAGCCGATACGATCCACCGCGGTGGAACAATTCTTTTAACAGCCCGCTCTCCTGATTTTTTAACACCGGATGGTCAGGCCAAGGCCATTGCCTTCCTGCAAGACCAGGAGATTGAAGGGCTTGTAGTCATTGGCGGCGACGGTTCGTTTCGCGGAGCCAAGGTGCTGCACGAGGCTGGGATCGCCACCGTGGGTGTTCCCGGAACCATTGATAATGATATTGCTCTTACCGATTATTCAATCGGCTTTGATACAGCGCTTAACACCGTTATTGATGCCATTAACAAACTGCGGGATACAGCCACTTCGCATGAACGTATCTACGTGATCGAAGTGATGGGACGAAGCAGCGGGCATATCGCACTAATGGCTGGCCTGGCCGGCGGTGCCGAATCAATCATTGTGCCGGAGGCGCCATTTGACCTTACAGAGGTGTGTAACCGCCTGCAACGCGGTGTAGATCGGGGCAAACAGCACAGCATCATCCTTGTGGCCGAAGGGGCGGGCAGCGCCATGCATGTTGGCGAGGAGATTAAAAGAATCCTGCAGCTTGAAGTGCGTGTAACCATCCTGGGACACCTGCAGCGGGGCGGAACCCCTTCCGCCTTTGACCGTATTCTGGCCAGCCGCCTGGGCGCTAAAGCGGTAGATCTCTTATTGCAAGGCCAAAGCGGCGTTATGGCCGGCTTTTATAAAGGGGAGATCAAGGCCACTTCTTTTGATGATGTCTTTTCCCAGGCGCAGACATTTGCCTGGGATGATTATAAACTGGCGGCGATTCTGGCGATTTAAATTAAAAGGTAAGGAAAGGTGATCTTCCCATGCGCCGCACCAAAATTGTCTGTACCATTGGCCCGGCAACAGCGGAGTTTGGCATAATCAAAGAGCTTATGCTCAGCGGGATGGATGTGGCCAGGCTCAATTTTTCCCACGGCACCCTGGCGGACCACGGGAAAAGGCTTATACACCTGCGTGAAGCCTGCAAGCAGACGGAGAAAAGGGTGGGTATCCTCATGGATACACGCGGCCCGGAGGTGCGATTGGGCAGCTTCCGAGGAGGTGAGGTGGAGCTTAAAGAAGGGGCCGGCTTCACCCTGACGACTGAGGTGGTGGAGGGAGATTACCGCAGAGTAAGCGTCAGCTACAAGGATTTGCCCGGTTACCTTACACCGGGGGCACGCATCTTGATTGACGATGGTATCATTGCACTTCTTGTGGAAAAAATTAACGGTCCCGAAATCATCTGCCGTGTCGAACACGGCGGCACCCTTGCTTCTCGAAAAAGCATCAATCTGCCCGGCATCAATATCAACCTTCCCATTTTGTCGCCCGAAGACAGGCGGGATATAGTCTTTGCCCTGGAACAGGACGCCGATTTTCTGGCTGTCTCTTTTATCCGGAGTGCCTCCGATGTCATTGCGATCCGGCAGTACGTGGAAGAGCGTAAAGGCGTAATCAAAATCATTGCCAAAATTGAAAACGAAGCAGGGGTAATAAATTTCTCCGAGATCCTGGAGGTGGCTGACGGGATTATGGTTGCCCGCGGGGATTTGGGAGTGGAGATCCCTGCCGAAGATGTGCCTTTAGTGCAAAAAAAGATTATTGCTGCCTGCAACAGGGTAGGCAAACCGGTGATCACGGCAACGCAGATGCTGGATTCCATGATCCGTCATCCCCGGCCTACGCGGGCGGAAGCAAGTGACGTGGCAAACGCTATTTTTGACGGTACGGATGCGGTGATGCTTTCCGGAGAAACGGCAGCCGGCATGTTCCCGCTGGAAGCGGTACAGACAATGGCCCGCATTGCCCGGCGCACGGAAGAAGCCCTGGACTACAAAAGGATATTGGAGCATTTTGAGCCGAATATTGCAAAAACAATCACTGATACGATAAGTTATGCCACCTGCCGCGCTTCACAGGAACTGGGGGCTGCGGCAATTATATCATCCACCCATTCAGGCTTTACGGCGCGTATGGTCTCCAAATACAAACCCCGTGCCCCCATCATCGCCGTGACTCCCAATGCCAAAGTGGCAGCGGAACTTACGCTGACCTGGGGTGTTTATCCCCTTCTGTCGCAGCCGAATAATACTACCGATGAGATATACAGCACCGCTGTAAAAGCTGCCCGGGAAGCGGGTTTGATTGGCAGCGATGATCTGGTGATCTTTACCGCCGGTGTTCCTGTCGGGGTGACGGGGACGACCAATTACCTGCGTATTGAAACGGTGGGAGAGGTAATCGTGCAGGGACAGGGTGTGGGACGCAACTCTGCCAGCGGAACTATATTTGTCGCTTTAACAGGAGAAGAGGCGCAATGTCTTCTCCCCGGTCAGATCCTGGTGGCAAGGGAAACGGATGATAGTTATATGCCGGCGCTGGGAACTGCCGCTGCTGTGATTACCGAAAGCGGCGGCCTCACTTCTCATGCAGCCATTGTCGGCATTGAATTGGGCATTCCTGTGGTGGTGGGAGCAGAAGGTGCCACCGGCAGAATGACTCCCGGGCAGCTAGTTACCGTTGATGCCTTAAGAGGCCTGATCTATGGAGGGCGGGTCGCCGTCTATTAAAATTAAAAGTAACTATTCAGGCTGCAAAAGGGGTGCAGGGTTGCCTTTGAGCGGCATTCCCGCCCGGATAAGGGGGTAAGTTATTTTTATGAAACATATGGAGAGCTTTTTGCGAGTACGTTACAAAGATACCGATCAGATGGGAATTGTATACTATGCTAATTATTTTGTCTGGTTTGAAGTGGGAAGATCGGATTATTTACGTTCCCTGGGTATGAGTTACAAAAGCCTGGAACAAAGCGAAATATTTTTACCGGTAATCGAAGCGTACTGTGAGTACAAGTATCCGGCTCGCTATGATGACGAGCTGCGTGTCGTTACCACCTTAAAGATGCTTCAGGAGGTAAAACTCGGGTTTCAATACGAAATATTCCGGTTGGACGAAGGAATGCTTTTGGTTAAAGGCGAGACTGTACATGCTTTTGTGAACAAAAAGGGCAAGCCTCTTGTCCTGCGTAAGCAGAATCCGTTTCTATGGCGGCTGCTGAAAGAGAATTCACTGGACGCGTCGGATGAAAAAGGAGGAGGCCGTAATGGATAAGAGATCGACGGGTATTGTTTATCACGATGATTTCCTGCTGCATACAAACTATAGCCATCCTGAGTGCAAGGTGCGGCTGGAAGCGATCATGAAGCGGTTAAAGGAAAAAGAGGTGCTAAAATTTCTTGCGCAAATTGTTCCGCGCCAGGGGGCTCCACTGGAAACAATTGCCTTGGTTCACGGCGAGCCCTATATTAAAGGCGTGGAAAAAGCCTGTAACGATGGCCGGCAGCAGCTGGATGCAGACACTTATCTGACCTCCCATACTTACGGGGTGGCCAGACTTGCGGTGCAGGGAGGGCTGGATGCTGTGGCAGCGGTGATGAACGGCAAACTAAATAAAGTTTTCGCCCTCCTGCGTCCTCCGGGCCACCATGCCGAGGCAAACCAGGGGATGGGCTTTTGCATATTCAACAATATTGCCATTGCTGCCCGTGTGCTGCAGCGGGAGTATGGCCTGGAGCGGATTATGATTGTGGATTGGGATGTGCACCACGGGAATGGGACGCAGCATGTTTTTGAAGAGGAAGATGGAGTGCTTTTCTTCTCCGTGCATCAGAGCCCGGCTTATCCCGGCACCGGAGGGCTGGGAGAGGTGGGCCGGAAGAAAGGGACGGGTTATACCCTAAACGCTCCCCTGCCGCCCGGCTGCGGTGATGGTGATTATCTTATGCTTTTTCAGGAAATCGTCCTTCCCGTAATGCATGCATTCGCACCGCAGATACTTCTGGTTTCTGCCGGTCAGGATGCTTATCAGGGAGATCCCCTTGCTTCCATGAATCTGAGCAAGGAATGTTATGCACATATCGCCGCATTGCTCTGTCAGGGCGCGGAAGCATCTGCCGGCGGCAAAATGATCTTTTTCCTGGAAGGCGGTTATAATATTGATGCTCAGGCTGATATTGTTTTTAATATACTGAATACCACCGGCGAATGGGGATTACCCTTAATTGAGGACGGCCAGACGGATAACAGGCTTGTTGCCGAAGGGACCATAAACAACATTAAAAACCGGTACAAACAATACTGGAATATCCTGCAGGAACGGTCTTGACCGTTCCGCAAACCGCATTAATTCCTTGTAGGGAACGGTCTTGACCGTTCCGCAAACCGCATTAATTCCTTGTAGGGAACGGTCTTGACCGTTCCGCGGTTTTGACCGTTATACCTGTTATTTTCCGGACAGTTCAGCCCAGCTTATGCATTATTATTCCCGAAGCAAACTTCGGGTAAAAGAATGTGGACTTCTGGGGCAGGCGCAATCCCTTTTCCGAATGATTGATGATCTCTTCCAATGAAGGCTTGCTCATAAGAAAAGCATAAAGGGCGTCTCCCTTATCCACCGTTTCCTTTGCCTCCCATTCGTCCCGGGTATAACGCAGGCCCTCGCCATTACGGATGGTGGTGCTGTCCATGCCGAAGATTCCCATAAGGACAACATCCTGCAGCACCACAGTATCCAACCAGGGTTTTGACTGGTTTTCTCCCGTAAGGATAAAAAATCGTCCATCCCCGGCATATAATTTGAAAGAGAATTTGGGCGGATTGGCCAGTTGCTCCCTGTTCTGATGTTCGGGTATTTCCGTAATGGCAAAGACTTTGCCCAGCTCCTTTAATAATTTGGCGGTTGTAATCTTGCTGCAGGTGATTAGACGGTGTGTGGGCAAAGTGAGCAGACCATCGTCGTAAATGTTAACCAGCGCCATCAGTGTATGGGCATAATCTTCCGCCTTACCCAGGGCTGTCTTTTTTTCCTTATAAAACTGCAGGCTTGTTTCATAGCGGTGGTGCCCGTCTGCAATATAAATACTCTTGCCTTTGAAAAACTTTTGCACCAGCTCGCCAAATTTTTGATCCGTAACGGCCCAAAGTTTATGCAGCTGCCCTTCCGCATCATTAAAACTTATTACAGGATCGGTTATTTTCTTGTAATAGCTGCTCTGGCTGTCCAGGATGCGGCTTGGGTCCTTAAACAGACCGAAAATAGGACTGAAGTTGGTTTCACAGTGTTGCAGCAACTTCAGACGATCTTCCCGGGGTTTGTCCAATGTGGCTTCATGCGGGATAATTTCACCTTCACTGAAAGGGGTAAGTTTAACGCCGCAGAAAAGGGCCTGGCGCATATAATTGTTATTGTTATAAACAAAATATTGCTCATAAAGGTAGATTGTCTCTTTATTATCCTGGATCAGTATATTGTTGACCAGCCAGTCCCTGAATGTTTCCGCAGCACGGGTATAACGGTTGTTCTGTTCGTTATCACCGGGAAGGAATTTGCCGTATTCCAGGCGAATAATATTATAAGGACTTTTATTATAAAGGATCTCCTGCTGTTCCGGGGAAATTACATCGTAAGGCGGCGCAATCAGATCACTAAAATCGCAACCAGCCGCACCGGAGTAACGTAAACCTTTTATTGGCAGGATCGTTGCCATCCCTTACCTCCGTTTAGTCCATTTAGTTTCATTACAATTGTCTAACAAAGCCAGTATTAAAAATTTTATATTAACTGGTGGAAAAAAACAAGGCGCAATTATAATCCACTGAATAAAAAACCAAGGAGGAGAACAGCTTTTTGGAGAGAAAAAACGAAATACTGGCCGAACGGGTGGAAATATTAAAAAAAATAAAACCTTTTGATTATCTTGAAGAAGAACAGCTGCGGGAAACGGCAGCTGTCCTGCAAGAGGAGACATACCCCGCCGGCGCCTACTTGGCAATTCAAGGAGAAAGTTCCCGGCAGGTACTCTACCTGACTGTCGAGGGAAGAGTGGAGATATCAGTCAAGGACAAGTTTGGCCGGGCAACCATAGCGGGTTACCGGGGCTCTCTGGAGTTAATGGGAGAATCTTTTGTTTTTTCCCGGGATGAATATACGGCTTCGGTCCGGGCAGTGGAGTTCACCCGTTGCTACGTCATACCGCAGGCACATTTGGAAAAAATTCTGGCTGCATCTCCTGATTTTTCCGCACATTTTTTACAGATGCTTTCCAGCCGCCTGCGCACTTTTTATCAGAAGTTTTATGACGAAGAAGAGGTTGAAATACCGGGCAGGGTTGGCTTCCGCCGCCGCGTTGATGAGGTGATGGTTTTCCCCATTGCTACCTGCTCGCTTCATGATAATGCCAGGCAGATTGCTGCCATACTGAGCAAGTATAAGGTCAGCTCCGTTGTAGTGATGGATGAGGATAGACCCATGGGTATAATCACGGAAAAGGATCTGGTAACAAAGGTTTTATTGAGCCCTGATCTGCAGCAATCCGCCAACATGACTGCCGCGGAGATCATGAGCGGCAACCTCATAACCATAAAGCCCCAAGAGTTCACCTACCAGGCTTTCCTCTTAATGGTCAAGCACCGGATCAAGCATCTTGTCGTGGTAAATGATGAACAGCAAGCAGTGGGGATGCTGGTCATACAAGACCTGATCAAATCAAGGGAAACAGGTTCTTTTGCTATTGTCAGCAGGATTGAAAAATCCACGACGATTGAGGAGCTAATTAAACAACGATCCGATGTTGATCATGTGCTGCAGGCCATGCTCGTGGAGCGCGCTACTGTACAGGAGATCACCGCATTAATTACGGAGTTTTATGACCGCATTACACGCAAGGTTATTGCCATGGCCGAGCAAAAAATGGAGGATCGTGGATTCGGCCCGCCGCCCGTACCGTATTGCTGGATTACGATGGGCAGCAGTGGTCGCAAAGAACAATTTGCCCGTACGGATCAGGATAATGGGATCATCTTTACCGATACGGGAGAAAGGGAAGAGGCCGGAATAAAGGAGTATTTCCTGACTTTAGGCGAAGCGGTGGTGGCAGGGTTGGAGCAGTACGGCTTTCACCGCTGCCGGGGAAAGGTTATGGGCAACAATCCCGATTGGTGCCATTCGCTGCAGGGTTGGTACCACACGCTTAACAACTGGATCAGGGAGCTGGATCCGCAAAATGTGCGGCTGATGACCATATTCCTCGATTTCCGTCCCGTATACGGCGATAAAGAGCTTTACGACCAGTTGCGTAGTAATGTAGCCCGCACTTACCGGTTATCTCCTGTGCTGCTGAAATTTTTACTGCAGGATGCCCTGCTAAAAAAAGTGCCGGTAAATTTATTCCGGCAGATCCAGACAGAGCGTTCCGGTGAATATCGCAACATGCTAAACTTAAAAACTGCTGCCAGTGTGCATATTGTGGATTGCACACGTGTTTTCGTCTTGCATGAGGGGTTGCTGGAAACGAACACCTTTGAGCGATTGCAGAAAATGGAAAAGCCGAAACTGCTGAACCGAAATGATCTGGAGCTTATCCGGGCGGCTTATGAAACTTTAATGATGCTGCGCATTCGCGATGCCATGGCTAAAATGCGCAAGGGTGTTGAACCGGACAACTATATTAAGCCGCGGGAACTGAGTAACCGGGAGCATGCGCTGCTACGGGAGGCGCTGCTGATGGTCAATCGCCTGCAGAGCTTAACGGAAAAGTACTTTCACCTGATCCTTTAGCTTCTCTTGGCGATCTGCTTCTATAACCCAGTAACAGAAATGAGGCGGTTTGATGGTTCAAAAAAAGCAGCGTGTCAATAATCTGGATGGACGGACCTGGACACGCTACAGTATCAGTATATGGAACGATATACGTAAAAGCGCGGCAGAAAGACAATTGGCACATCCGGCCGTTTTTCCCCTTGCCCTGGTAGAGAGGCTGCTGCAGATTTTTACCATGCCGGGAGATACGGTGCTTGATCCCTTTATGGGCAGCGGCAGCACTTTACTGGGAGCGCTGCAGCTGGGGCGCCGCGGGGTGGGTTTGGAGATAAACACAGATTATTTGGAGATATTTGCAAGGCGCAGGCTGGAATTGGAAAAGGCGCAGGCTGAAAAGGGAACCGTCAGGGTAATCGAAGATGATGCCCGCAACATTCACTGCCATGTAGGCCCAGCTTCTCTTGATCTCTGCCTGACTTCCCCCCCTTACTGGAATATTTTAAAAGCTAAACGGACTGCCGACCACAAGTCTGTGCGTCATTACGGCACCCACGCCCATGACCTTGGCAGCATCGCCGATTATGCCGTCTTTCTGCATGAGTTGCAAAAGGTTTTTAGCGATGTTTATCATGCCCTGAAAATGGGAAAGTATTGTATCGTGGTGGTTATGGATATCCGTAAAAAAAATACTTATTACCCGCTGCATATGGACTTGGTCCGTTTACTGCTACCGCTGGGTTTTGTGCTTGACGATATGATCATCTGGGACCGGCGTGACGAGTATAACAATCTGCGTCCGCTTGGCTTCCCCCATGTATTTCGTATTAATAAGATCCATGAATATATTTTGATCATGCAAAAACGCTCCTGAGGGTATATTGAGTATGCTCCTGGAAATAATGCAACCATGAAACCTTTTATTTCATTAGTTAACAGGCGGGTGCATTTACTTTGTTAATCAGTTCGAGGTTTACCGACTTAAATTTAATTCTTCTGTCACTTGACAGCAAAAAGTGCCTGTGAGATAATTTTATATATTTATATTCAATAAAACAAACAGTTGGTTGATTGATTTAAAAAATGGGAGGTTGCTTAGATGTCTGTTGTGAATAGTAGTTGTATGCTCTGTGTATGGGATTGCGGCATTAAAGCCCACGTAGAGGATGGGAAATTAGTTAAAACGGAAGGTATGTCTGAACACCCGGTGACCAAAGGGTATGCCTGCCCGAGAGGGCTGAATCTTCCGGCTTATGTATACTCCGACAGCCGCCTGTTATATCCGTATCGCCGGAAAAAGAATGGTCTGGAAAGAATCACATGGGATCAAGCTCTGGATATCTGTGCGGAGAATCTGCAGAAAATCAAGGAAAAATATGAGGCGAAAGCCCTGGCCATTTTTTGTGGTTCGGTAGGTGTGGAAAACATAGAAGTTGCCGCCTTTGCCCAGCGTTTTAAGAGCACCTACAACACACCGAACCTTCTTTCTGTGGAGAATATTTGCTATCGCCTGCGCATTCTGGCGCGTCAGATGACTTTTGGCCGCTACCTTGCGGAAGATTTTGACAAAGCGGAGTGTATCGTCCTGTGGGGGCATAACCCTGACGGCTCAAGGGCCATGTTGGCGAAAACGATTCGCGAAAAAGCCGCCAATGAAAAAATAGAACTTATTGTTATCGATCCAAAGAGAACCGCCATGGCAGAACTGGGATTGCACCTGCAAATCCGCCCCGGCACCGATGCCGCCCTGGCTCTGGCCATGCTGCACATAATCATTAACGAAGACCGCTGTGACAATGAATTTTTGGAAAACTACACTGTTGGTTTCCCTGAACTTAAAGAGCACATCCAGCAGTATACCCCTGAATGGGCCGCGGATATTACCGGCATACCGGCCACTGACATTAAAATAGCTGCCAGGATCTTTGCCCAGTCCAAAGCACCCTGTATCCTGCAGGGCATCAATACCCTGGATCAGCACCAGAACGGCTTCCAAAACTCCAGGCTCTTATCACTTTTGCAAATTGTCGTCGGCGCCATCGACAAGCCCGGAACCTGGCTGACCATTCCTTTTATTCGCATGTCCGATCTGCGTCTGCCCATGGATGAGAAGCCTATTGGCGCTGACGAATACCCGCTTTTCCACTCGGTTTGGGGTCGCGTTTCCCCCTACGGCATAGCCACCCTCTTCCCCAAGGCAGTGTTGGAAGGGATCCCGTATCCCATTAAAGCCAGTATCACAACCGCGGCAAACCCGCTGGTTACCTATCCCGATTCTCACCTTTACCAAAAGGCTTTTGAGGCACTGGATTTCAGGGTTTCCATCGACCCATTTATCAATGAAACCGGCGAACTGGCCGATGTGCTGCTGCCGGCCTGTACCTTCCTGGAGAAGAGCAGCCTCGGATATGTCTACGGCGTGGTTAGCGGCGAGTCCTATGCAATGCTCCGTCAAAGGGTTATCGAACCCCTTGGCGAGAGCAAGCCTGACTGGTGGATCTGGACGGAACTGGCCAAGCGTATGGGTATGGGCGAATATTTCCCCTGGACTTCCGAAGAAGAAATATATGACCACCTCCTGGAGCCCAGCGGATTCCGGGATCAGCTGAAGAACCAGCTTGGCGTATTCTTTGCCGAAAAAGAGTATTACCAGTATAAAAAGAAGCCGTTCCCCACACCCAGCAAAAAGATCGAGATCTATTCCGCCACATTGAAGGAACATGGTTATGATCCGCTGCCGGGGTATGTCGAGCCCGCCCAAAGTCCGGTCAGCACGCCCGAACTCTTTAAGGAATATCCAATCATCCTTATCAGCGGTGCCAGGCAGGTAGAGTATGCCCATTCCCAGCAGCGCAATATTCCGGTCTTGCGCGGTTTGAATCCTGAGCCCCTCGCCGAAATGCATCCTGCCACCGCACAGCGTTTTGGGCTGATTGATGGGGAGAAGGTCAATATTAAATCACCAAAAGGCACAGTTAAAATGCGCCTTAAGGCCAATGTGGCCATGATGACGGGTGTCGTATCTGTCCCCCATGGGTGGGGCCTGGCCAACGTAAACCAGATCACAAATATTGACAGCAGGGAGCCTGTTACCGGTTATCCCGATTTTAAAGCCATTCTGGTCAGGGTGGAGCCGGCTTAAACAGCGGATGCGGCAGAATAAATTAAACTTATAGTGAGGGATTATTATGCAGGTTAAAGGAACGGATCAGTATTGGAACCCGTTGTTGGAAACGCTGCCCCGGGAAGAAATGAAAAAGCTCCAGTTTAAAAAGCTTAAGCGGATTGTCACGTGGGGTTATGAAAAATCCAAGTTATACCGTCGTATCTATGACGAGGCAGGGTTCCACCCCGAAGACCTGAAAACGTGGGAGGATATATCTAAAATACCCACAAGTCAAAAGTCTGATTACCTTACGGCACAGGCCAAAGAACCCTGGCCTTACGGCGACAGTCTTTGCGTACCTCTAGAGAAGGTAACCGAATACCATCAGACCAGCGGCACCACCGGCCAGCCGGTATACCAGCCGGATACATGGCAGGACTGGGAGCTGCTTAACGAAATGTGGGCATATATACTCTGGGCGCAAGGCTTTAGAAATACGGACCGTGTTTTTATCCCCTTCGGCTATAACGTATTTATCGCATACTGGCAGGGTCATTACGCCTGTGAAAAAGTTGGCTGTGAGGTGGTCCCGGGAGGCATCCTCAATACAGAAGAGAGACTGCTTAAAATAAAGGAGCTCAAAGCCACAGCACTAATGGGAACGCCGACTTATATTTTAAATATGGCTGACGTGTGTCGCAATAAACTGAATATGGATCCGGCTGATCTTGGTGTAAAAAGAATTCTTTGTGCCGGGGAGCCGGGCGCCAATGTGCCTACCACTAAAAAGCGTATTGAGGAAGCCTGGAATGCTAAAGTCTATGATCATGTAGGCGGTACGGAGACGGGAGGCTGGAGCTTCGAGTGTACTTCCCAGCCCGGAGGTGTCCATGTTAACGAGGCTTTGACTCTCATAGAGCTGGTGGATATCGAAACCGGTGAACCGATTGAAGAAATCGGTAAGCCAGGCAAACTGATTATGACATTATTTGATCGCCTGGCACAACCATGCATCAGATTTGATTCCAAGGATGTAAGCATGTGGGGGGAGGCTTGTGATTGCGGCAGGACTTTCCGTGTCCTGAAAGGCGGCATACACGGGCGTACGGATCATATTACCAAGGTCAAAGGTGTATTGTTTAGCCCCGTATCGGTGGAGGAAGTGGTGCGCGGCTTGGCGGAACTGGGCAACGAGTACGAGCTGATCGTTTCCAAAAAAGGCGATGCGGATGTTTTGACATTAAAGGTGGAGCTGGCTCCAGATACGTCAGCCACGCAAGAAGCGGTGCTGCCCGATCTGGTCAGGCAGTTGCGTTTAAAAACAAACCTTGCTTTTAATATTGAATTTCATAAATTTGGCAGCCTGCCCCGTTATGAGGTAAAGGCCAGACGGTTTAAAGACCTGCGAAAGGGTTAATTTGCGGGAAAGGAATGGCTTGGTTGACGAAAAATAAGGCAGGTGCGGTCGAGAAAAATATGCGCCTTGAACTTCTCCATGCCGCGGCAAAGCTTTTCAGAAAAAAAGGGTTTCATGGCACATCCATGCAGGATATTGCCGAGGCGGTGGGGATACTGAAGGGCAGTATCTATTACCATTTCAACAGCAAAAACGAAATATTCCGCGAGGTGCTTGTCAGGGGTATTAATCCGGTTATCTTTACTGCGGAAATGTTCCTTAAAGAGGATATTTCTCCCCGGGAAAAGCTGAGGAAGCTGCTTCATAATCACTTAATGTATATACTGGAGCATAATGATTCGCTGGTCATATTTTTTCAGGAGAGGGAAAAGATCCCCCATGGCGAGCTGGAAAGTTACCTGCAGAAGCGCAGCCGCTATGAAGAAACGCTGAAAATCATTTTGGATGAAGGTGTAAAAAGCGGGGAGTTTCCCGCAGTCGATGTCCAACTGACAATGTTTGCTATCTTCGGCATGTGCAACTGGGTTGTTGAATGGTACAATCCCAAAGGGTCCAAGAGCGCAGAGGAGATTGCCGCCCATATGGTACATCTTATTTGTGATCTGATGCTTAAGGTTTGACAGGCGCTCTATATTTAATGGTATACTTTTTTTAGCGCGTTATGGAATTAGGTAACCAGTCAGAGGGAACGGCCGGAGGAATCATGATAAGCCATAAACTGAAACATCAACGCATCGCCTAAAAAATAAGAAATGAGCCAATAATTGACTACGGACTGGCATCCACAAGCGTCAATTAAAGGCTCATCCAACAAGTAATATGGTCGTAACACTAACCCTATAAAAAATTAATATAAAAAAAGCCCATAACGCTGCAATTCCAGCATTGAAACACTTCACAAACTTTCATCAGCCGGAAAATGCAATTTGAAAAGATCACATTTGGTGCCGAAGGTGGGACTTGAACCCACATGGGGAGACCCCGCTTGATTTTGAGTCAAGTGCGTCTGCCGATTCCGCCACTTCGGCATGCTTTTATACCAGAACCGTAATGTTATATTAGCAAAAAGGAAAAGCAGTGTCAAGCAGAAGAAAGGGTGTGATCGACGTGGCTATTCTGGAAATTTCTATTGTTCCCCTTGGTCTTCCTGCCAGCGGCATCAGTGAGTTCGTAGCCTGCTGTTTGGATGAGTTGGAAAAATACAGCGAGAAGGTGCGTTATGAGTTGACGGCAATGGGTACAATTATTGAGGGAGATCTGGATGTTATGCTGGATATTGTCCGAAAAATGCATGAAGCGCCTTTCCGAAAAGGGGCAAAACGGGTGCTTACAACCCTAAGACTGGATGACCGGAGAGATATTAACGCCTCTATCGAACAGAAAATACGTTCAGTTCAAGAAAAGATACAGAGGACAGATTAAAGGCAAAATAATTTTAGAGCTGCTGAATAATATATTTAATGCGAGGATTTTTTGCCGGTAATGGTA
>Ga0136715_1000094_pt1 | contig 17919 bp, 14 predicted proteins | sample SedPBSmetaG_FD_104916 | JGI IMG/M metagenome (GOLD analysis project Ga0136715, IMG submission 104916) | Freshwater sediment bacterial and archeal communities from Indian Creek, Illinois, USA to study Microbial Dark Matter (Phase II) -... | ecosystem: Environmental > Aquatic > Freshwater > Creek...
ACATTGGTGTGTGTTGGGGTAAAGTGTTTTTTCTGCTGCCCTAAAACAGCCTATTCATCGACATTCACGGACAGCGCAAAAGGCTCGGGACACCATGAAGAATATTGATGAAAACAATAATTTTCATGGTGTCCCGCTATTTTAAAAAGGATTTTGCCACGGAGGGGGAGAATTTTAAAAAATGGACTTCTTAGGGCAAATGATACACATGTTACGCTGCAAAGCAGTGCGGTGTTAAATATTTAAACGCGCGGAGGCGCAGATAGCGTATGGAAGCAGCGCGCATGATCATGGTTTCTCCCCTGCCGGAGCTTTCCCGCCTGGCGCATCAGATCTCCCGGGAATTAAATCTTAAGATGGAGATCGTGGATGCCTTTTTGGACAGGGGGGTGGAGCTGGGTAAGGAGTTCGAGCAGAGCGGTGCCGCTGTGATTATCAGTCGGGGTCCTACCGGAGTGCTGCTCAAAAGAGCCCTTTCCATACCGGTGGTGTTCATTCAGATAACCAGCTTTGACGTAAGCCAGGCCATTTTTCAGGCCCGGCAGCTGGCCCGGAAGATCGCTTACTTCGACCATGTGCGGCGCAAGGATGTTTACGATTTTGCCGCCATTGCTGCGATTTTGTCACTGCCTGACCTTGCCCTTTATTTCTATGAAGATGAAAGGGAGCTGGAGGGACAGATCCAACTGGCCCGGGACAATGGGGTGGAGGCAATTGTCGCTTCCGGCAGCTGTGTTGTACGCATGGCGCGGGAGTACGGCATGGAGGGAGTGATGGTTTACTCCTCCCGGGAAGCCCTAATTGAAGCGTTTCAGCGAGCCAAAGATGTGGTTTCAATCAGGCAGAAGGACCGGGAGAAGGCGGAATTTTTGAAGATTATCATTGACCACGCCTACAACGGGGTTATTGCCGTTAACCGGGACAATGTGGTCACCCATTTTAACCCCGCGGCGGCAGAGGCCTTCAACCTTCCCGGCAGCGCTGTAGTGGGCTTGAAGGCGGAAGAAATTCCCCTTCCCCTGCTGCGCAGCCTTTTTCAGGAAAGGGTGGACCAGCGGGGCGAGGTGCAGACCGTGGGCGGGCAACAGGTTGTTTTTAGCCGTATCCCCATCTACGGTGACGGTGCGTATGCGGGGACGGTTGTGACCTTCCAGAGCGTGAATAAAATTCAGAATCTGGAAGCGTCCATCCGCAAGAAGCTGCACGCCAGCGGCTTGGTTTCCAGCTATGGTTTCAATGACCTGATCGGGGAATCGTCGGAGATAAAAGAGTGCATTGCCCGGGCACGCAAGTATGGCGCATCCCACTCCACCGTTTTGATTATGGGGGAGAGCGGCACCGGCAAGGAACTTTTCGCCCACAGCATCCACAGGGAGAGCCCGCGGCGGGATGGTCCTTTCGTGGCCGTCAACTGTGCCGCCATCCCCAAAGAGCTGCTGGAGAGCGAGCTCTTCGGCTACGAGGAGGGAGCCTTTACCGGGGCGAAAAAAGGAGGGAAAAGCGGTCTCTTTGAGTTGGCTCACGGCGGGACCCTGTTCCTCGATGAGATCTCTGAACTCTCCCTCGATCTCCAGTCCAATCTGCTGCGCGTCCTTCAGGAAAAGGTGGTGCGCCGTATCGGCGGCGCCCGTATTATCCCTGTTGATGTGCGCGTCATAGCTGCCACCAATCGCCAGTTGGCGGAAGAAGTGGAGCGGGGCAGGTTCCGGCAGGACCTCTTTTACCGCCTGCATGTTCTCAATCTCTATATTCCTCCTTTGCGCCGGCGCAAAGACGATATCCCCCCTTTGATCGCCCACTTTCTGCGCAAGTACTGCGGCGCGGAAGAGAAGCTTGAAGCGTTCCCCCCCTCCATTACCCGCTATCTCTGTGAATATGATTGGCCGGGCAATGTGCGGGAGTTGGAAAGCTACGTGGGAAAATATGCCATTTTAGCCGAGGGGACGGCAGACCGGTTTCACCTGATGGAGGAGCTGGTGGATGAGCTTTCCAGTTTTCGGGAAACGAGCCAGGGTGACGGGGAGAAGCACAGGGTGGGAAGGCTTACTGTCAATGTGGACACGCTGGAAGGGATGGAACGGCAGATTATCGGCCAGCTCTACCGGCAAAACCGGGCGGAGAAGAAGGAACTTGCCCAACGTCTGGGGATCAGCCGCACCACGCTGTGGAAAAAGATTAAAGAGCTGGAACAAAGCGATGGGGTCAGGTTAAAATAATTAACAAGATGGCAAGGTTCTTGCATATTTATTGTGTAAACCGTGCACACCAGCTTTCCGGAAGCGATGCAATAAAGCCCGAGTGCGGCTTTAAGACGGTTTGCGGGCAGGCAAGGGAGGTGGGCATGCGGCAGGCGGTTAAAAATGTTAACATTAAGAGCTCCGGTGCGTTAAAAAAGTGAACGCTAAGGGCAGGGACGCTGGTAGAGGTTAAAATTGTGAACGCGATGGGTCCGCGTTAAAAAGGTTTTCAAAACAGAAAACAGAAGGGAGGAAGTTCCCGGGAACGAAAAAAATTAATAAGGAAATATTCCCGGGGAAAAGCAATGAGTAAAGCGGTAATTGTCAGTGCGGTAAGGACTATTTCAGGTAGCTTTGGTGGCAGCCTGAGCGGCATGAGTGCTCCCGACCTGGGAGCGATCATTGTCAAGGCGGCGGTGGAGAGGGCCGGTATCTCCGGCGAGGATGTGGATGAGCTCATATTTGGATGCGGCTGGCAGGCCGGTCTGGGGCCGAACGTGGCCCGCATTGCGGCGGTAAAAGGTGGGCTGCCCCATAAAGTGCCGGCCTATACGATCAACATCCGCTGCGCTTCCAGCCTGCAGGCGGTGATTCAGGCGGTACGCTCCATTGCTGTGGGCGATGCGGATGTGGTCATCGCCGGGGGTACCGAGTCGGCATCCAATGTACCCTACCTCATTCCCCAGGCCCGCTGGGGAGCCCGCATGTGGGATTTCACCGTAAATGACGGTCTGCACAAGGACGGCTTCAAATGCTCGCTGGCGGGAATGTTTATGGGAGATACGGCCGAGCTGCTGGCGGATAGATACAATATCAGCCGTGAGGAGCAGGACACCTTTGCCCTGGAAAGCCACCAGAAGGCTGTCAAAGCTGTGGCTGAGGGGAAATTCAAAGCGGAGATCCTTCCCCTGGAGGTAGCGGATAAGAAAGCGGTTAAGCTCGTGGATAAGGAGGAGATCCCCCGGGCCGACGCCTCCCTGGAAAAGATGCTGAAGCTGCCTGCTGTTTTCAAGAAAGACGGCGGCACGGTAACGGCAGCGAACAGCTGCGCGCTTTGCGATTGCGCTTCGGCCATGGTGATCATGTCGGAGGAGAAAGCCAAGGCCATGGGCCTTGTTCCGTTGGCGGTAATCCGCGGCTACGCGGCAGCGGGAGTTGATCCCAAGTACATGGGGATCGGCCCGGTGGCGGCTATTCCCCTGGCTTTGCAGAAGGCCGGCCTCAAGCTGGCGGACATTGATCTGATTGAGCTGAACGAAGCCTTTGCCGCCCAGTATCTGGCCTGCGAACGGGAAATGAAATTTAACCGTGATATCGTCAATGTGCATGGCGGCGCCATTGCCCTGGGGCATCCCGTGGGCGCTACCGGCACCAAACTGATGACCACCAACCTTTATGCGCTGAAAGATCGGGACAAGACGCTGGGGCTGACCAGCGCCTGTGTCGGCGGCGGGCAGGGGCTGGCTGTTATCATTGAAAGGCTGAGCTAGATTATAGTTGCCTGAAAAACAAATTCAATGCAGTGGAGGAGATAAGCATGAACGTTAAAAAAGTGTTTGTCCAAGGTGCGGGGATCATGGGCACAGGCATTGCCCACCTGGTGGCCCAGTACGGTCTGGAAGCGGTGCTGATGGATATTGATGCGGCCATCATCAAGCGCAGCCTCGGCGGCATCGAAGGGCTGCTCAACAAAAAGGTGGATAAGGGCAAGATGACCGTCGACGAGGTCAAAGCGCTGATGGGCCGCATCAAGCTCTCCACCGATATGAACGATGCCGCCGATTGCGACTTCATCATTGAAGCGGTAATTGAAGACGTGAAGCTAAAACAGAAGATCTTTGCCCAACTGGAGAAAATCGCCCCGGCGGATGCTATCCTTGCTACCAACACCACGGCCTGCGGCATTTCGGAGATTGCCTCCGCCCTGAAGGATCCCAGCCGTCTCGTCGGCATGCACTTCTACAACCCGGCGGTACTGATGAAGCTGGTGGAGATCATGCCCGGTGTGGCCACCAATCCAGCCTATGTGGAGAAGGTGCGGCAGTTTGCTTTATTCCTGGATAAAGAGCCGGTGGTGACGGCAAAAGAGGGGATTGCCGGGATTGCCAGCCGTGTTTTGGCAGGACTGCTCAATGAAGCGGTCTGGGTGCTGGAAGAGGGAATCGGCACCGCCGCGGATATTGACAAAGCGCTGCAGATGGGCTCCAACCAGCCCATGGGTCCCTTGGCGCTCATCGACCTGATTGGTATTGATACGCACCTTGCCAAGACCAGAACTCTTTATGAGAAGCTGGGTGATCCCCGTTATCGTCCCTGCTATCTTCTGGAAAAAATGGTCCATGCCGGTTACCTGGGCCGCAAAGCTAAGAAGGGCTTTTATGATTATACTCAGGATCCCCCTGTTCCTACAATCCTGAAGTAGATAAGCAGATAAAATACGGAGGTGTTTTTACAGTGGTGGATTTTGCCCTTACCGAAGAACAAATGGCGGTGCAAAAGATGGTCCGGGAATTCGTGGCCAAGGAGATCACGCCCCTTGCCAAGCAGTGGGACATCGAAGAGAAATTCCCCATGGATGTCTGGCATAAGCTGGGCGACCTGGGAGTCATCGGCACCGCCATCCCCGAAGATTATGAAGGCAGCGGCATGGATTTCATCTGCCATGCCATCGTGGCTGAGGAGCTGGGCTACGGCTGCTCCTCCATGCGGGGCAGCTATTCGGTAAATATCTCTCTCGTAGCCAAGACCATTTTAAAATGGGGTACAGATGAGCAGAAGCACAAATATGTTCCCCCCATTGCTCTGGGCCGTTCCTTCGGCTGCTACGGCCTCACGGAGCCGGATTCGGGCAGCAACGCCGCCGGCATGAAAAGCAATGCGGAAAAGGATGGGGACTACTATATTCTAAGCGGCAATAAGATGTGGATTACCCATGCTGATGTGTCCGATGTTTCCATCGTTTTCGCCAAGACGGACAAGAACGCCGGAGCCAGGGGGATCACTGCGTTTCTCGTTGACAAGGGGACGCCGGGCTTTACTCCTCAGCCCATCCACGAGAAGATCGGCCTGCGTGCCCAGGATACGGGCGAGCTGATTATGGACGGCGTACGCGTACACAAAGACCAGATGCTCGGTCCGGAAGGCAAGGGTTTTGCCGTGGCCATGTCCGCACTGGACAATGCCCGCTATACCGTGGCTGCCGGCTGCGTGGGCACGGCCCAGGCGGCCCTGGATATTGCCAGGAACTATGCCAAGGAACGGATTCAGTTTGACAAACCTATTGGGGGGCACCAACTGGTGCAGCAGCTCATCGCCAACGTGGTGATGGAGATTGAGATGGGGCGCATGCTAGTTTGGCGCGCCGGCTGGCTGAAAAACCAGGGAGCTCCCAACACGCGGGAGACCTGCATGGCCAAGTACTTCTGCAGCGAAATGGTCAACAGGGCTTGCTTTAATGCCATGCAGGTGCTTGGCGGTTACAGCTTCTCCGGGGAGTACCCCCTGGAGCGCATGTACCGCGATTCCCGCATCAACACCCTCTACGAGGGCACATCGCAGATTCAGCAGCTGATCATCGGTAACGCGGAGCTCGGCATTTCCGCGTTTGTGTAAATTTTCCAAGGCATTGCGTGAGGAGGACGCCAGCATGTACGAGTTTATTATGTATGAAAAAGAAGCCCCCTTGGCCATTGTTACGGTCAACCGCCCACAGGTTATGAATGCCATGAACAACGCCCTGGTGGAGGAATTTGCCCGGGCCTTTGCCGAAGCGGAACAGGATGATGAGGTCAGGGCTTTGATTATTACCGGTGCGGGCGACAAAGCATTTATGGCCGGTGCGGATATTAAAGAGGTGCAAGCCCGGGATTTCGTGCTGGGACGTAAGCAGACGCGGCGGCGCCAGGAAGTGCTGAATATGCTGCAGGATATGCCCAAACCCGTTATCGCGGCGATTAACGGCTTTGCCCTGGGGGCCGGACTGGAGACAGCGCTGGCTTGCACCTTGCGCATCGCTTCCGCCAATGCCAAGTTGGGTTCACCGGAAGTAAACCTGGGCATTATCCCCGGCGACGGCGCCACGCAGCGCCTGCCGAGGATGATTGGCTTTGGCCGGGCCATGGAGATGGTCCTTACGGCCCGTATGGTTGATGCGGAGGAGGCCTATCGCATCGGCCTTGTGAATAAGGTGGTGGCACCGGAGGAACTGATGGCGGAAGCGAAAAAAATGGCCGGCAGCATCATCTCAAAGTCGCCCCTGGCCATCCAGTACGCCAAGGAAGCGGTCAATCGCTCCATGGAGATGGGGCTGAACGAAGGTTTGGCCCATGAATCGTATCTGCATGCCCTGGCCTGCGCCAGCGAAGACAAAAAGGAAGGCGTGGCCGCTTTCCTGGAGAAGCGCAAAGCGGAGTATAAAGGAAAATAGCATAATTTCGGGACACAAAGAAAATTGCGAGACCAAAAAATTTCAAAATTTCGGGACATGATGAAAATTTTTTACAAAAATTTTCATCATGTCCCGATTTTTTTTGTCCCGAATTTTTTTGTTGTTGCCAGGAGGAAGATCGTGTGGTATTATAGTGTTACAAAAAAGTAAATAATGGTACGATGCGGGAAATTATTTAACCATCGTGTTACTGTTTGTCCCGTTAGCATTTTTGGAGGGAAAAAGTATGCACATACCTGACGGCCTTGTCCCACCGCTAATCAGCGCCACCGGCTTTGCTCTGGCGCTGGGAGTAACTGTCCCCTTATTCCGCAAAGATGGGTTGCTGACTGCCAAAATGACCCGGATCAGCCTTGTCGCTGCCGTGGTCTTTGTCTCCTCGCTGATACATATACCTGTGGGTCTTACCACTGTCCATTTTACCTTTGCTCCTCTGGCCGGCATCCTTCTGGGACCGGTTTCTTTTGTGGCCGTTTTTCTTGCCGTCTTTTTGCAGTGGATGCTGCTGGGGCATGGCGGTATTACCACACTGGGCCTCAATACTCTTACTATGGGTACGGCCGCCCTGATGAGCTGGTTTTTGTATTGCCGTATCAGCAGCTTATTGCCTGCCATAGGCAAACATGCGGCGTTCCCGGCAGTACTGGCCGCCATCAGCGGCGCTTTGCTCAAGGTTGTCCTTGGCGGCACCATACTCCTCTTTTCCGGGTTTCCGGGAGAGACTTTTTTCCTTCTAATCCTTTTCCATCTGCCTGTTATCCTGGGCGAGGGGGCTGTCGCCGGCCTGGCGGTCTATTATCTGTCCAGGCACTTCCGGGCGAGGGGTGAAGCCTTTGCCGGTGTATAATTTCAGAGCTGTAGGGGCGATATCCTTTAAAATAATAGCGCTGGCGATATTTTCTTTTATACTATTTCATGGAATTTTTATGCCGGCCGTATCTGCCCACCGTATGTTCATTATTAAAGGCGGGGAGGGGAGACTGCAGGTTCTTTATGAAAGAGGCGTCCCTGCCGGCCGTGCCGTGGTGACGTTATATGACCGGCTGGATAATGTAATTGTTGAAGGGCCGGTGGATCCTGATGGCTTTTTTTATTTTGACCACTCTCTGGATGTTGGCCGTGCTATAGCAAGTGACGGCCTGGGACACCTGGCCCATTTTGATTTTAAGATGGAGAAGAAGCAGCCCGGGACAGCGCTTGCTGAAGGAGAGCAGCCCCGGCCCGAAGCGCCGCCCGTTGAGGCGGAAGGGAAGCAGCCTCAAATTCTGCCTGTTACGGGAGAGCAGACCCAACCCCAGGCGGCGCCCGTTGAGGCGGAGCAGCAGAGCCAGCTCCAGGTGCCGCTTACTTTACGCGTTTTGCTGGGTTTGCTGTTTTTGGGTATAATTGGTATTACTTTTCAAAGACGCAAAAATAAGTGTTAAAGGCGCGCTTTACGCCCCGCCTTTCACTTCACCGGAAACGCTGATAACCGTCTCCCGCAGCGGTATTTTTTTGCCCGAATAATCGATGGCCATCTCGGCGATGCGTTTAAGGGCCGCACAGCATGGTACCTCCATATAGAGGACATTTATGCCCTTGATGTCGGCGCTTTTACAGATCTGCGCCAGTTTGTCCAGGTGTGCCTGAGGATCATCGAGCTTGGGACAGGCGATCACTAACGCTTTGTCCTTGAGAAAACGGCGGTGGAAGTCACCAAAGGCAAAGGGTACGCAGTCGGCTGTAACGAGCAGTTCGGCGCCCTGCAGAAACTTTGCCTGGGGCGGCACCAGAGCAAGCTGTACCGGCCACTGGCCTAGATAGCTTGGAGCGGCGTCCGCTGCGCCTGCCGGTTCATCCTTTTCCGTTCTCTCGATTGTTCTTACCTGAGACGAAGGACAGCCGCAGGGCAGGCTGCCCCCCAATGCCGCCGCGATGGGGGCGTTTTGCTGTTGTTTGAGCGCAAAGCGGTGTTTTTGCACCGATGCTTCATCGTACGATTCCGCATCCCTCTCCATAATGGTAATTGCACCCTCGGGGCATTCACCCAGACAATCCCCCAGGCCGTCACAGAGTTTATCCGCGACCAGGCGCGCTTTGCCGTCAACGATCTGGATGGCTCCTTCATGACATGCCGGCACACAAAGGCCACAGCCGTTGCATTTTTCCGCATCGATGAACACGATTTTTCTTTTCATTATGGACCCCTCCGCCATAAAAATAGATTAATTACATCTTAATTATCTTATTCAGCGTTGCTTTTAAAATTCCTGCTGTACTATAAAAAAATTTTTGCGTCTAAACGTTCAGCTCCACAACATCCTTGTCAGCAAGGATATAATCCCGGGCGACCGTTTGCCCCTCAAAGCGGGACGAACCCCAGACGCGGGCATTTTTCAGACGGTTAGGAAAATCCCGGTGGATGTTGAAGGCCAGGTCAAGGATAGTATCCCCTTTTTTTAGAACAAAGGGCGTTTCCATGTCGGGCGGTTTTCCCGGCGCCTTGGTATAGATTCGGATTATCTGCAGCGTGTTGAAGATCTCTTCTTTAAGAAGATGCAGCGACTCCTCTGCTTTTGTTGAAACGGTGCGCAGGGGCAGATAGGGCATTAATTCACGGACGATCTGTAAGTTTTCCGCGCTATCCGGATGATCTGTTTTGGTGGCCAGCACCAGATATGGCAGATATTTTCGGTTTGGATCATCTTCCTGTTCGGTTTCGGCAGCGGTTGTTTGTGTCTGAAGTACTCTTTTTTCCAGCAGCAGGGAGATCATCCCTTCAAGCTGCTCCAGGCAGTCGGGAGTGCCTGTATCCACGAGCAGCAGCAAAAGGTCACCGCCCCGCAAGGTATTCAGCAGTCCGGATGGCATCCCCTCCGGCGTCAGGGGCGGCGTATCCACCATCTGGATAAAAATATCTTCATAGGGCATCATCCCTGCGGCGGGAACGGCTGTGGTAAAGGGGTAATCGGCGATCTTCACTTTGGCCCGCGTAAGAGCGGCCACCAGCGATGATTTGCCCGTATTCGGATAACCGGCCAGCACCACCTGTCCGGCGCCCTGCTTCTCCACATGGAAGGGATTGAAACCGCCGCTGCGAGATTTGCGCTGCCCTTCCTCCCGCAGTTTGGAGATACGTCGTTTGATATCTCCCTGCAAGCGCTCCGTGCCTTTATGCTTGGGTATTACGGCTAGCATCTCCTGCAAGGCTTCGATTTTATCCTCGACGGTGACGGCCCGGCGGTAAGCCTCCTCGGCAGCGTGATATTGCGGTGTCAGGTTGGCCGGCATCTTTTACCTCCTACGTGTAATTACCGGTGAGAATGGCGAGGTCCGTCATATCCACCTGGCCGTCGCTGTTAAGGTCGGCATGGAGATTCCAATTTACCATTCCCGGTGTGGTGCCATAAGCCAGGGAAAGAATGGTCAGGTCTGCCAGATCAATACGCCCGTCACTATTAACATCCCCGGCAAGCAAAATAAGGGGGGGGAGCGTCAGTATACTCTTTTCAAGCAGCGCAAAGCTGGTCACCCCTGGCAGGTATGTTGGGCGGCGTGCTGACATTTTGTAGCGGCCCAGGGGCAATTCAATGCTGAAATTACCATCCCCGTCTATCTCCTCAATACGGTAACGGGTTCCTTCAGCCTGGCAGACGGCATAAACCTCCAGATTAAACGGGCTGAAGGGGCGGTGCTGCAGTTGCAGTGAACCTTGCAGCGTGGCTCCTTCCCTTATTGTATAGGTAAAGGTGGCGACCTTTCCGGGAATATCCTCAAGATAGGCCCGCGCTTTGATTTGCGTTGTTTCCGTTATGGAAATGGGTTCTTCGTAGAGGGCGCTGTTCCGGTCAGGTTCGCTGCCGTCAAGGGTATAATGAATGCGTGTGCCTGGCATGGCGCTTTGCAGCATCACGCTGACCCTGTTTACATAAGCGCCGGGAGGCGGCACGGCAGCGGGCACCGGCACTTCGATTACGGCAATGCTGAGCCGGGCCGTCTTGCCGGCGAATGCCGCGCTGATCTCCGTTTGTCCGGGCGCCAGGGCTGTAACCGTTCCTTTATCCACCTTAGCTGCCGCCGGGTTTGTGGAGCGCCATTCCAGGAGGGCGGGGTCGAGGGGACGGAGTTGTGTTTCACAGAAAAGTGCTTCGGCCCTGATTGTGGTTGTTTCGCCCTTACCTAGCATGCTCCTTTGCGCGAAGATGCGCAGCTCTTCCAGATCAGTCATGGAGCGGGGATAGGCTGTGACTTTGATTTCATCAATGTACCACCCCGGACCCGGGCCGTTGCCGAAACTCTGCAGGCGGAAACGGATATAAAGGTAATGTGCGCCCGCGGGAAGTTCAAGGGGAAAGGCACTCTGTTTGAAACCTTCGCTGCTCCCGGAAAAACGGTGAAGGCGCATCCAGTTCTGCCCGTCCGTGGAGATCTCTGCAATGGCCGCGTCATCTTCCCTCGCTTCCCCCAGGGACAGATCATAAGAATGCCAGAAGCTGAGGACGGGGACATGATAAGCGCAAAGGTGAAGCGGCCGGCCAAGGGTCAGCCAGGATGAGGCGTTGTTGCGGTAATTGCCCCAGGGAGAGTCGGCAAAAGAGAAGCTGCCTTCATGCACCTTTTCCCGCGTGATTTTCCAGGGATTTTGCGCTGTGGTATGCCAGTGCATCACTCCTTCTTCCGCCCCGTCATGGAAAAGCAGTGCGGTGGCGGGGAGATCGGCAAAGGTAACGGCAGCGGCGATATCCAGCATGCCGTAACCGTAAGTGCTGTTGGGCCTTTCGCCTAGGGCGTTCCAGGCGTGGTCCCAGCGGGCCGAATATTTCAATTTATGGGCTATGTCTGCCGGGGAGAGCCCCGGCCTGGCCTCCAGCAGCAGGGCGGCACTGCCTGAAACGTGGGCAGCGGCGGTTGATGTGCCGCTTAGGGCCATATACCCCCCGTTTAACCAGGCGGAGCGGATATCTGTCCCCGGCGCGGTAATCTCCGGCTTAATAAAGCTCATTCCCTGCCAGTTTGCGGGGCCGCGGCTGCTGAAGTCGGCAATTTTAATATTTACCCCCTCTTTTTTGAGCGCGCCGGCAGAAAAAGCGTGGGGATAGCTGGCGGGGCTGCCCAGACCGGCAATACTATTGTTGCCTGCGGCAAAGGAGACAAATATGCCCGCCTGCTCCAGATTATGCAGGATCTCCCAGTGCAGGTAGTCGCTTGCATGTGCGGGGCGGGAGGCCCAGGAGCAGTTGATGATATGGGGAGCGTTGGCCGGGTTGCCGCCGGGCGCGAGAAGCCATTGGAAGGCCCCGGTAATATAGGAATCCCAGGTATGACCGTTGTCAAAGATATTAACACCGATCCAAAGAGCGCCGGGGGCCACTCCCATTGGTTCCTGAGGACTGCCGCCAAGAATGATGCCGGCCATATGGGTGCCGTGACCGTGCGGATCGCGGGGCCCGCCCCCGTCCGCTGGTGCTGTGCCGTTTGCCGTTGCATCAAACCAGCTTGTGCTGTCGTCATGCCCGGGAAGATTGCCCCGGTATTTATGTCGCAGCGCGGGATGATTAGGATCCACTCCTGTATCCATGATGGCCACAACGATATTATTTCCCGTAAACCCCTGCTGCCAGACGGCTGGAGCATTAATCAAATTGAGGTTCCAAGAAACAGTACCGGTATTTGTGGCTTCAGATGTTTTTTCGGCCGCTGCCGCCCCCCTGCTGCCCTGCCGCACGGCTCCCAGGTCCGGGGATGGATCCAGGGGAAGGCGGGATGGATCTAGTGGAAGGCGGCGATCCGGGCGGATCTCTTTGATCTGCGCCTGCGCCGCCAGCCGTTGCAGGCCTTCGCTGTTGACGCCGGCAGCAAAAGCGTTGACGATCCATAAGGCGCGGTAATCTTTGATGTTGCCCGCTTCCATCTCCTGCTGCAGGATAGGCTCCAGTCCTGCCAGGCTGGCGCGGGTCCTTTCCTGCAAAGTATTTACCACCGTGGCGGTTGCTCTCTCCCCCTCCCGGTAAGACCCCGCTGCCGCGGGGCTGGCAAAGAGAGGACCGGTGTCATCCCGTAGCAAGGCAATAATAGGAACAAATTCCTGATTTTCCAAAGCGGCCAAAACTTCCGGATGGATATCTGCACTCTCTGCCCTGCCGGAGACGGGGGGAACGGTGCTCCAGGGCGCAAGCAGCAGGGCGGCGCACAAGACAAGTGCCGCCAGCGGTTTTATCGCTGCTGTTTTTAATCTTGGCATGGGCAAACCCACCTCGTATCTACTGCAACGCAGTCAGTAGTCAGCAATTATATAAATTATAACATTTGCCGGATAAAAAAAAAGGGGCCATAAGCTGTCAAAATTGCCATAAACTGAAAAGAGGATGAAGAAATAAGTATTGACAGCGAAATATTTATATAGTATAATAAATTATATCAATTACCCAGGAGGTGAGCCGCGTGATTATCGAAATTACACCGCAGGCCCGTGATTACCTGAGCCGGAAGGGAGACAGCCGTTCATTGACCGTAAAAATGGCGTTGTGCGGCGGTTGAGCCGGGTTTTCGTATAAGCCTGCCGTGACTGCAGGTGAACCGGCGAATAAGGGCGAATATGAGCGTTACGATCAAGACGATTGGCGCGTCTATGTTCCGCAAACCTTTCAGGCGGAAAAATTGCTTATTTTTTACCGCCCCGGTTTTTTTGGCGGTCTTTACGTTAACGCATCGTAACTGTTCAGGAGTCAGGAGTCAGACCCCCACGCCGCCGCGCGCGGCGGCACCATCAGAGGAACGAAAAAATAGCCTGACCCAATTTTTATGGAACACGGGCGGGCACAAAAGACCCGCCCCTACAACCGTTCCGCAAAGCTGACCATCCTTTACTTAAGACTGCGGTGGAGCCAGCTTCCAGCCGGCTAATCCATGAAAAGGCACTCTGCACCCCGGTGTAAATGTAAGCCTGAGCAGTATCTGCAGAAAAATAAAAAAGGCTGTCCGCGAGGACAGTCCTTTTCATTTTTTATTGGCGGAAGATTTTAAAAACAGGCGCAAGAGGGATCATATGTCCGATAATTAACTATATTCTGCTTATTTATCCTTAAAGCAGCCTTATGGAGCAAAATATTTCAGGAAACGAAGGGCAGAAGCAGGATTTTTTATGGGAGTAACGAACTTAAGTTTTATGTTTGTCTGATTAAGGATAAAAGAATTTTAAAAATATATGGGCATAGAGGTGAAGGAATGCATGAGCAAGAGGACTTTTTCAGGAGGCGTCCATCCCGGCTATTTTAAGGATCTGTCGTCCGGAAAACCGGTTGCCTCTGCCCGCGCGCCTGCGCAGGTCATTATCCCAATGCACCAGAATATCGGTGCGCCCTGCGATCCGGTGGTTCAGGCGGGGGACGAAGTGAAGCTGGGGCAAAAAATCGGAGAGCCGAAAGGTTTTGTTTCCGCGCCTATTTTTGCCAGCGTTTCCGGCAAGGTCATGCGGGTCGAACCTTTCAATCACCCCTTGGGCAATCCAGTACTTGCCGTGTTTATTGAAAACGACGGCTTGGATACCCCGGACGAAGGGATGCAGCCGCATAAGCCGCTGGAGGCATTGAGCGCAAAGGAGATCATTCAGATTAGCAAAGACGCGGGCATGGTTGGTCTCGGCGGCGCCACTTTTCCCACTCATGTGAAGCTCTCACCGCCGCCTGAGGCCGGCATTGACACCGTAATCATCAACGGGGCGGAGTGCGAGCCTTTCCTCACGGCGGATCACCGGCAAATGCTGGAACGGGCCGATGATGTTGTCTACGGTCTGAAGGGTTTTATGAAAGCCCTGGGAGCGGCCAGGGGGATTATCGGCATCGAGGATAACAAGCCGGATGCTGTGGCGAGTATGGAAAAGGCAGTTGCCGCAGGGAAAGGGGATGATGATATAGTAGTTTATCCCTTGCATACCAAGTACCCCCAGGGCGCGGAGAAGATGCTGATTAAGGCTGTAACCGGCCGGGAGGTGCCTCCGGGAGCGCTGCCCATGGCAGTCGGCGTGGTCAACCAAAACAGCGGGACAGCCATTGCTCTGGCAGAGGCGATCAGACTGGGCAAACCACTCTACGAGCGGGTGGTTACCGTCACGGGGCCGGGGATCAGGGAAACGGCCAATCTGCTGGTGCGCAACGGCATGCTGGTGAAAGATCTTATTGCACAGTGCGGTGGTATGACAGATGATGCCCGCAAGCTCATCCTCGGAGGCCCGATGATGGGTCTGGCCCAGCCGACCGATGCAGTCCCAGTTACAAAAGGGGTCTCCGGCGTGCTTGTTTTGACCGGGGAATTTGTGAGCAATCTTCCCATCGCCTCCTGTATCAAGTGTGGCAAGTGCCTGGACGCCTGCCCGATGAACCTGCTGCCCAACTTTATTGGTTCGGCCTCGGAAAAGGCCATGATTGACCTGGCGGAAAAATACGGGGCAATGGATTGTTTTGAATGTGGTTGTTGCACCTACATTTGCCCGGCCAAGAGACCTCTGGTGCAGTGGATCCGTATTGCCAAAGGTGAAATTGGCGCGCGCAGGAAATAGCAAGCATGTAAGCATGCAGAGGAGGGAGCTGCAAAAGTGGAAAGAAAACTGGTAGTTTCTTCATCCCCACACCTCAAGTCCCCGGAAGACATCCAGAGCATTATGGTGGATGTCCTGGTGGCTCTCTTTCCCGCGGCGCTCATGGCTGTTTTACTCTTTGGCTATCGTGCACTGCTGACGATGGTTATCGCCATGCTGGCTGCCATGATTACGGAAGCAATTATCTTACGTAAAAGGAATTTGTTTGGGGATGGCAGTGCCGCAGTAACGGGATTGCTGTTGGCCATGACCCTGCCGCCGGCACCGCCGTGGTGGGTAACGGTCGTGGGTTCGGCGGTGGCAATCGCCATCGGCAAGCAGGTTTTCGGCGGCATGGGCAACAATATCTTCAACCCGGCACTGGTAGGACGGGCTGTGCTGGCCGTCTCCTGGGCCGGCCATGTGGCGGGTGATGTATGGCTGAGGCCGGCGCCCTTTAATTTTGCTGCCGATATGGTAACGGAAGCCACCCCCCTGGTTACCAGGGACGCATCGCTGACAGACCTCTTTATCGGCACCGTCTCCGGCAGTCTTGGGGAAACATCCGCCCTGGCCCTGCTGCTTGGCGGCGCCTGGCTCTATTACCGCGGCCATATCGACTGGCGCATCCCCGGCAGCTTTGTTGCCGCGGTATTTATAATCGGTATTTTTGACGGAGGTCCCGCCATGGGGGGACTCTTTCATGTGCTGGCCGGCGGTGTGCTTTTAGGCGCCATCTTTATGGCCACGGATATGGTGACATCCCCGGTGACGCCTGCCGGCAAGCTCATCTTTGGCACCGGCTGTGCTGCGGTTACCATGCTGATCCGGCTCTTCGGCGCGCCGCCGGAAGGGGTTACCTTTGCCATTCTGCTCATGAACGGCCTTACGCCCCTTATTGACAATCTGACATTGCCCAAAAGGTTTGGGGAGGTGAAGAAGCGTGCGTGATAATCTGCGTATGGTTTTGACGCTGCTGATTATCGGCACCGTCTGTGGTGCTCTGCTTTCCCTGGTGAACGGTGTTACGGCCCCGGTGATCGAAGCCCGGGGCCAGGCCCAGTTTCTGGAGGCGCTGCAGCGGTTTTTCCCCGAGGTTGCCGATTCCAGGGCTGAAGAGATCGACGGCGAAGTATTTTATGTCTGCTATGATGAAGGCGGCAATCTGCTGGGGGTTATCGCCAGCGTAACGGCAGAGGGTTACGGCGGGCCGATCCCCTATGACCTTGCTGTGGATAAGGATGGTTATATTATCGGCATCCGCATCAAGTCCCACTCCGAAACGCCGGGGATCGGCGATGTGATCGAGGAAGAGGGATTTCAGGGCGATATCGTGGGGTTGAATTTTGCCGATGAAATTGCCCTCGGCACGGATGTGGACGCGGTCTCCGGGGCCACTGTCACTATGGGGGGGATGGTTGATTCGATCCGCCGCGTCATGAATATTATCGGCGAAAAGTACCTGGATATGTAATCTGGAGGTGAAAACGAAATGGCAACTCTGGCTCAGGAGTTTAGCAAGGGAGTCTTGAAGGAAAACCCGATCTTTCGCCTGCTGCTGGGCATGTGCCCGGTGCTGGCAGTGACGGTTACAGCGAACAATGCCTTGGGCATGGGCATGGCCACCCTTTTTGTGCTGATCTGTTCAAATATCGTGGTTTCGGCACTGCGCCAGCTCATTCCGGCCCGTGTGCGCATACCCGCCTATATTCTTATTATTGCCACCTTTGTAACGATTGTTGATATGGTGATGAATGCCTATTTGCCGGACCTGCATGCTGCCCTGGGTATCTTTATCCCTCTAATTGTGGTCAACTGCATTATCCTGGGCAGGGCCGAAGGCTTTGCCCGCAAGAACGGTATCGGCCGCTCTGCCATCGATGCCTTGGGCATGGGTGTGGGCTTTACCCTCTCCCTGACTATTCTGGGAATTATCCGGGAGCTGATCGGTGCGGGGAGCCTTTTTGAGGTCAGTGTCATGGGCGCGGCCTTTCAACCCATGGTGCTGCTGGCGCTGCCGCCGGGGGCGTTTATCACGCTGGGCGTGCTGCTTGGTCTTTTTAACTACCTGTTTAAACGTATGGGCATTGAATAATAAATCAAAAGAAGGGAGGCTGGAAAATGGAGCTGCTGGCGATTATCTTTGTCGCGATTCTGGCCAACAATATCGTTCTTAACCAATTTCTGGGAATCTGTCCCTTCCTGGGGGTCTCCAAGCGCATTGAGACCTCTCTGGGGATGGGTATGGCCGTGATCTTCGTTATGACCCTGGCGGCGATCGTCACCTGGATTGTTGATATATTGCTGCTTGTTCCTTTCGGCCTGACTTATCTGCGCACCATTGCCTTTATCTTGATCATCGCCGCACTGGTGCAGTTTGTGGAGATCGTCTTAAAGAAGACCAATCCCACCCTTTTCCGGGCCCTGGGCATCTACCTGCCGCTGATTACGACCAACTGCACCATCCTCGGTGTGGCTATTTTGAACGTGCAGGCAGCCCACAATATTATCGAGACCATTGTCTACGCTATTGCCACGGCGATCGGTTTTACCATCGCGCTGGTGATCATGGCCGGCATCCGGGAGCGGCTTGAGCTGGCCAATATACCGGGCTTGCTGCGAGGAGCGGCGGTAACCCTCGTTTCGGCGGGGATTCTTTCCCTGGCCTTCATGGGCTTTAAAGG
>Ga0136715_1000095_pt1 | contig 17898 bp, 10 predicted proteins | sample SedPBSmetaG_FD_104916 | JGI IMG/M metagenome (GOLD analysis project Ga0136715, IMG submission 104916) | Freshwater sediment bacterial and archeal communities from Indian Creek, Illinois, USA to study Microbial Dark Matter (Phase II) -... | ecosystem: Environmental > Aquatic > Freshwater > Creek...
TTTATTATTTACAAAAACAAGATTTAATGGAAATATTTCAAATTGGGATGTATCTAATGTATCCAATATGTCTGGCATGTTTTTTGATACGGTATTTAATCAGGACATATCTGGTTGGAATGTATCAAAAGTTAGACAAATGAAGTGGATGTTTCACAAATCTGAATTTAACAAAGATATATCACAGTGGAATGTGTCTAATGTGTTTAATATGGTGTTTATGTTTTCTCGGTCTAAATTCAACCAAGATATATCTTGTTGGGATGTTTCTGGTGCAACAAATATGTCTTGGATGTTTGCTGCCTCTTGTTTTAATCAAGATATATCATTATGGAATGTGTCTAATGTGACAACTATGGAACAAATGTTTTTTAATTCCAAGTTTAATCAAAACCTAGTACATTGGCAGCCCATTAAATTAACAAATAAAAAAAGCATATTCTCCAAAACCAACCTGGAGAAAGAGTGTAACTTGCCTTATTGGGCAACAATAGAAATAGAGTTTTTAGAACAAGTCATAAATGCCCATAGGCTACACATGACACTGGAAGAAACACTCATATGTTTACCCAAAGCAAATACCACAACTACAAAAACCAAAAAAATATAAAAGAATAAACCATTAACTTCTTACCCAATTAACACACATTTGCTTAATAACAAAATACAAGAAACACAAAATAATGAAAACAAAAATTATAGCAACAGACAAATTTCACTTAAAACAGATTATTGCACAAGAAATAGGCTTGAATGGTGAAAATTGTGATTTAAATCACATTGATGTGTCTAATGTAACTGATATGTCAAAACTATTTTATAAATCAAACTTTAATGGAGACATATCTAGGTGGGATACATCAAATGTCATAAATATGAGATGGATGTTTGCTGATTCCAAATTTAATCTGGATATATCTGGGTGGAATGTTTCAAATGTGAGTAATATGAGTGGGATGTTTAATAGCTCAATTTTCAACTCTGATATATCCAAATGGAATACATCTAATGTAATCAACATGTGGTATATGTTTGCACAATCAAGATTTAATAGGGATATATCTGGTTGGGACGTGTCCAATGTGATTGATATGAAGGAAATGTTTTTTAGAGCCCAATTTAACCAAGATATATCTGGTTGGGATGTTTCAAAAGTAACAGATATGTCAGGAATGTTTTATAAAACTAGATTTAACCAAGACATATCTCAATGGGATGTCTCCAATGTAATTAACATGGGATCGATGTTTGCAAATTCCATGCTTGAATATTCACTCAATGCTTGGCACCCTAAAGCATTGGCAAATATGTATAAAATTTTTGATGATTCTTTTGTAGAACAAAGCGGAATACTCCCTTATTGGGCAAAAACAGATATAGCTGGTCTAAAGCAAGCCATATCCAATTATATATTGCAAACACAATTGGAGAATGACCTTAGGTCACCCACATTAATTAATCCTAAATTAATGAAAATATAGTTGGGCAACATGAAACAATCTCCAACTGACTTCAAATATTTTTGTCCATAATTTACACACAACCCACCAATCAAACACAAGATTTAAATTTACAAAATAATTATATTTTTATAATACCACTTGTTTTATTCAAAATAAATCAAATAACCCAATATGTAAGACAAACAAAATTTTGAAGGAATATATATCATGTCGAAAATAATAGGGATAGATTTGGGGACTACAAATTCATGTGTTGCTATTGTAGAAAATAGTGGAGTAAAAATAATTGAAAATCAAGAGGGCACTAGAACAACCCCTTCAATAGTTGCATACACACAAGATGGTGAAATGCTGGTTGGTGCTAGCGCAAAAAGACAGGCTATAACCAATCCAAAAGAGACATTCAGTTCCACCAAAAGGCTAATAGGCAGAAAATATGAAGATTCAGAGGTCAAGAAAACAATTGATACTGTAAGTTATGAAATTATTAAGCACAATAATGGTGATGCATGGTTAAAATCAAGAGGGAAAAATATTCCGCCAGAGCAAATTTCTGCAGCAGTACTATCCAAGATGAAGAAAATAGCAGAGGATTATTTGGGAGAGAGTGTGTCAGAGGCTGTAATAACAGTGCCTGCTTATTTCAATGATGCACAAAGACAAGCAACAAAAGATGCAGGCAAAATAGCTGGCTTAAATGTTCGAAGAATCATTAACGAACCCACTGCAGCAGCACTTGCTTTTGGGGTTGATAAAAATATTACTGGAAAAATTGCAGTATATGATTTGGGTGGTGGAACATTTGATATTTCAATCATTGAGATTTTTGAGGTAGAAGGAGAAAAGCAGTTTGAGGTTCTCTCCACCAATGGTGATACATTCTTAGGAGGAGAGGACTTTGATAATGCAATATTAGACTATATCAATAGTGAGTTTAAAAAGGAGCATGGAGTAGATTTAAGATCAGACTTATTGGCACTACAGCGCCTAAAAGATGCAGCAGAAAAAGCCAAAATTGAACTGTCTTCTTCTGCTCAAACAGATATAAATTTACCCTATATAACAGCTACAAAAAATGGTCCCCTTCACCTAAATATAAAAATTACCAGAGCTAAATTAGAGTCACTTGTTGAGTCTTTGGTATCCAAGTCTTTTAATGCAGTAAAGGAGGCTGTTAAAGATGCCAAGATTGCCATATCAGAAATAAAGGCAGTATTATTAGTTGGTGGCATGACAAGAATGCCCTTGGTTCAAGAGAATGTCCAAAAGTTTTTTGGCATTGAGCCAAGAAAAGATGTGAATCCAGATGAGTCTGTGGCTGGTGGTGCTGCTATTCAGGGCGCAGTATTGAGAGGCGATGTAAAAGATGTGCTATTGCTAGATGTCACACCATTGTCACTAGGGGTTGAAACTTTGGGTGGGATAATGTCTAACATAATAAGCAAGAACACCACAATACCAACTAAAAACACTCAGCTTTGCTCAACAGCACAAGACAACCAAACAGCAGTAACCATTGTGGTGGCTCAAGGTGAGAGACCACTAGCTAGGGAAAATAAAGTTTTAGGACAATTTGACTTAATTGGAATTGAGCCTGCTCGAAGAGGAGAGCCTGAGATTGAAATCACTTTCGATATTGATTCAAACGGGATACTAAGCGTTACAGCAAAAGATAAAAAAACTGGCAGAGAGCATGGTATTAAAATTTCTAATTCTTCTGGATTAACAAAAGAAGAGGTGGACAAAATGATTCATGAGGCTGAAAAACAAAAAGAGAATGATATTGAGAAAATTACATTTATTCAGAAAAAAAACCAAGCAGACACCCTAATTTATGAAATTGGGAAAATCAATCAATCAAAAGCAACAGAGATTGAAAATAATCTTAGTGGGATGCGCACTATAAAGGAAGTTGATAACTTAATAGCAGAACTTCATAATCTTGTTGAAAAATTAAAAAATGAGCACAGTCAAAAAGAAACTGATAAATCAAATGATGTTGTAGAGGCAGAAATAAAAGAGAATAAATAATTTATAAATTTATTAACTTCTTATATATGCACGTATACACTTAGAATTGGTCTTGTTTTTTAATAATTACACCACCAACAGGATGATACTAAAAATGCCACCGAGTTGGTATTATTCTGTTGGTGGTGTGTTGGTTTGGCTTTTCTCTATTTTCTTCCACATAGAGAAATTCTTTTGTATATTGTCATTTACATACACAATATTATTACAGTCTAGTTTTATGACTTTCATAAAGTCTATTGTAAGCTGTGAAATACTAACAAATTCTTCTGATAGCTCTTGGTTCTTTAAATATGAAACAAAATCAACACAAACCTCATATTCTGAATTTTGAGTTTTTATGTATTTTTTAAATGCAAACAAGACACCTTCAAATTCAAAAAAGGCAATGTAGTGCACCCCATTCTCATCAACATCCTTTGAAAAGCTCATTTTTTCAAAATCTAGCCTATTTTTGCTTCCCTCATATTTGAGAACTGTAAATAGCTCATGTGGCACAAACCTCTCCTTAATCTCTCCAGAGTCTAGACCGCGCACATGCTTGCCTGTTATCCCTATATATACTTTTTTGCCAATCCAAGCAATAGCAGCAGCAGTTGCAACAATTGGCGCTCTTTTTGCCGCAAATAAAATCAGGCTTGCAATCATATTTTAGACCTTTAAAAAAGACCAATTATAAGGTGAATTGCTATTAAGCGCAACCCCTGTGGTTATATACATTATGTATAATGGTCATTGTAAAAATTCAGTCCATCTTAATAAGTTTATTTCTCTGTCTTCATCATCATCATCATCATCATCATCATCATCATCATCATCATCATCATCATCTGCATCATCATCATCATCATCTGCATCACCAACTTCTGCTGCCCTCATTAGAGCATCACGGCTAAATCTCACAGCAGGTGTTCCTGCCCCACCAAATGGGTCATATGGATGGGAGCAAGCAGTTCCATCTCTCCTGGTGGCTTCAATAATGACTGCCCCATATATGTTTGGGTTTCCACTCATGCGTAAAGTGCCACAGTTTCTTATTATGACCAACCCAACAAACAATGCATTACCACGCATTGTTAAGTGTTCACCATCAAGAACTAGTGTGCCCACCTCTACATTGGAGCCACCAAGAGAGGCAACAGTTGTTCTCCCACTCTCCAATCTTGTTGTTGGAACATCCTCCCCAAAAAATACAGAAGTCCATGTTGGGGCTGTTGAAACTCCAGTGTCTTGCTCATTTGGATAATGTGATGGCCCCCTAGCTACTGCAATGCTGTTGCCACGAACAACACCATCTCCCTGCCTATTTAGACCATGGAATGCATTAAACCCTCCACCCCCCACCACACCCACACTGCTGCCCCCCATAACTTCAAAAAAAACCGCTGGAACTGCTGGCATGGCCCTATTCTCACCCTGTGGCTGCATGCGGCACCCCCCTCCGCTACAGTTTAATGGTGGAATTGGGTGATTAAAACCAGAAACCGTTCCGAACCCTTCATCTGCACCCCTGCCAGACCCGGCAATTATTCTACATGCCCCTCCAAAGCAAGAAACTGCTGCTGGTGGAGAGATTGACCTGGGTGGTGGTGGTGGCTGTCTATCTAATGATACCAGTATTTGTGTTCTGGCCAATACAGACAAACCATCTGTTGATAGGGCTCGACCCTCAATTAAAACATTGAGTGGAGAGCCTCCCCATGAACCTGATTGTAGATTAAGTGTGTATGTAATTAAAGAACCATCATTACCAATGTTGCGGTGTATCTGTGGGTGGTTGGCTGCTGTTGGCCATCCATTCTCATTAATCCATTCTACCAAGTTGGTTCCACCTGCTTCTGCTGCCATAAATGCCCGTGCGCTGTTATCCTGATTGGCTGCCATGCGCTCTTGCATTGAACCTGCATTGAAGCCACTCACTGCCACCAGTGAAGCAATAGTTAGTAAAATAAGACCAAAAATTAGTGCTGCCCCCCTTTGTTTATTTATAAGTTTTATTTTCATAATTTCAATCCTTTATTTTTTAGCCATCACCATTATCAATAAGCGGGATAGCCCAATGAACTACAAATAATATTTTAGCATATATCAAGTGCCCCACACCTCATTGTGGCACTAAATAGTGCTCTTGGGCCTATGTCTTCCCCATTGGATTCCATAGCTAAAATAATTCTCACACTACGGACATTTACCCAATCAATTTCATCATTGCTACCAATTTTCCATTCTGTATTATTACTCCAATACCCTTCATCAGAGTCCTCATGGATACCAAAAGTAAACTGTGTCCGTGATGAATCAATACCATCAACTATTGTTTCTTCCATGCTTGTATTGTGAGTGGGATTGGTTCTTACATGCAATACCCTACAACGCAGTTGTCCCCTATCATTAATAAAAAATGTATTTATAGAGTCCACAATATCAGAGTCTATTGGACGCCCCAAGCAGTCTTTGTGCCCAGAACCCCTAGAAACCACCACCACCAACCTATCACGGCTTGCTTGTGGTTCTTGTATTACACCTTGCTGCACTACCCTCATTATTGTGTGTGAGGCAAAACGAAATGCTTCTTGGGCTCTGTCCATTTCCTGTTTCACTCTTGATGTTTGTTGGCTTGAAGCAAAAACTGTCACAATGATTCCCATTATTAAAAGTCCCAAGGTGAGTGAAACCATTAGTTCTATTAAACTAAAGCCATTTGGTTTGTTGCTGGTCTTGCCAACAATCTTGCTTTTATATCTATGTGTGGTTATATGTTTATTTATAGTCATAATTTATTTCTAATTTTCACATGTATCAGGGTTAAGTGGTGGAGGCAAACTAAATCTATGGACTATGGTTTCTGGTTGCCCCTGGTTCCTTCCCTCCCAATTAATTGTTATGGTCCAAATGTTTGTACCACCCAAAGGTGGACTAAGGACTGGAACCCATCTTTGGTCTCTAAAAGTGCCCATATTTGTGTGGTCTTCTAGCCAAGCAGACCAAATTGGTTGCTCACCATTTGGAATAAAATCCCCTTCTTCATCATAAACAGAGCAGATACCAGCCCACATTCGCTCAACTAAATCTCTTGACTGTAGTGTGACAACAGAGCGCTCGTAACTAGCATGGCTCCCTTGTAAGGACTTTAGCTGCAATGCTGCCACTCCCAGCAGTCCAATTGAGAGTATAACCAATGTTATTAAAATCTCTATTAATGTAAACCCCCTTGAGCTACTGGCTTTACCATAGTACTTATGGCTAATTTTTCTTATTAACATACATCATCCCCTTGAATAACCCTACTTGTGCCACTCATAGACATACAGATATGTCTAGTAGCTCCTCCCCCTGTTGACACATTTAGATTAAAGCTTGAAAGAGATTGCCCAACTAGTGTTCCGGCACTAGAATATACCCATTGTGATCTCCCCATAATAATTGTAGATTGCCGAAATGGTGGCTGCTCTCTCAGTACTTGACCATTTGAAATAATTGCCCATCCTAAATTCCAATTGTTATTGTTAATCTGACAACTAGTTGGAGTGGTCGAGAAATTTGCAACACAAATCGTTACAGGGGCAGATTGTGCAATAGCAGTACTACGAGCAAATTGTAGGCTAGATTGAAGAACATTTGCAGCACTGCTCACCCTATTTTGAGCTATTAATGACTGAAAACTTGGAACTCCAATACTTAATAATATAGCCATTATAAAAATAACTACAAGCAACTCTACCAAAGTAACCCCTAATTGATGGTGTTTGTCTGAAATATTTGTATTTATTGTATTTATTGTATTTATTTTATTTATTCTATTTAAACTAAAAATTTTCTTACACATACCATGCAAACAATGACTAAAAGCCATGAGCATATTCATAAAGTAAAAGCAATCTTTATTTTTACCTTGCTTTAATAGCCACCAGTTTAGGGATATATTTTGCATTTTATTTTAATTCCAACAATCATTTGGGGTTGATGGAGTTTTTTGATTGCGATTATTTAAGGTCATGGTGCCGCACCTATCTAAATTTTGCCCACCAACTGCTGTTGGCGTTGCAGTTATGGTGAATGCTGTTGGTGTTGATCTAACAGCAATAATATATCTTGGATTTTGAGGTGGTACAGACCTAGGTAAGCCAACAAGACAAGTGCTGTGGCTATAATTTCTAGTGCGGGCTGCACATCTCTCCAAGCTTTGAGCAACCTGCAACATCTCACCCTGAGCATTTCCACGGTGTGTTTGGCGCACATGGCTGGCATAAAATGGGTAAGCAATGGCAGCAAGAATCCCAACAATAGCTACCACAATCATTAGTTCAATTAGTGTGAAGCCTTGAATTTTTGGCTGCGGTCTGTTACTGACCATTCTATACATGGTACTTTTGTTCATTACACCTTATATTCTTTATTATTAATTTTTTTGCCCCTCATGTTTTTCCATAATAAAGAAAAAAATAAACAAAAGCAATAGATTAAGAGCAGATGGCATAAAACAACATATAGCATAACATGCTTAATTTTTATTTTTGAAATTCCATAACCTATCGATAAGTGACTATCCATTGCGGAAATAGCTTGAAATTAATAATAAGTTGTCTTATACTTCTTGTCTACCAATATTGAATTAATAACCATTGGTCTTACATCAACAAACCCTATCACTCACCTAGGAAATTAAATGTTTAACAAAGAAGATATTAAGGAAGTTCACATTGAACAAGCCTATAAATTTCTTAGCTTGTATTGCCAAGAAAATAACATTGATATGTTAAAATTTGTGAAAAATCCAGACAACATTCCATTGGCAAGTAAAGAAATACATAAACAACTATCTCTTGCTCTACGTGTTGTTTTGAGACCTTCAAAAATTGAGCAACTTATTATTGAAAACCATGAGTTTATAATTGCCAAAACTAAAGAACAAACCCAAAAGCATAAACAAAAAGCCCCAAAGGGGGCTGTAAAAAAATCAAAAAACCAAAACTAGGTTGTTGGAAATTTTTCTTCCAAAAACCTTTGATGCACTTTTTGACTACTTATTTTCTCATTAATCACATTACTTAGTAAATTTTCTGTAAAAACATCCACTTGCTTTTGCAATAAGAAAATTTGTTGTAAACAAATGCCTCTAGATTCTTGCAGGCGCTCATCTGCTGGTTTGTTTGCTTGTTTTTTTTGCATTCTCAATAATTCAACATATTTTTCTACACTTTTCTTTAAATAATTTGAAAAATTTTGATTTAAAAAATGAATTTCTTCATAATAAATATGCTTAGAAATACCACTATCTTGCAGTGTTTTAATTAAACCAATAGCTTTAAAATAAAGGTTTTCGCTTTCTGTTTTTAATTCCAAATCTGCTTCAATATTTGAGAGTGTGTGGTTTATCTGAATAAAATCAGTTTTTATTTTATTTAGCATTTCTAACCAGTTGGTTGCCCCACATGTTGTATTTTCCAAGACTGCATGCAGTCTTGGAAAATACAACATGTGGGGCAACCAACTGGTTAGAAATGCTAAATAAAATAAAAACTGATTTTATTCAGATAAACCACACACTCTCAAATATTGAAGCAGATTTGGAATTAAAAACAGAAAGCGAAAACCTTTATTTTAAAGCTATTGGTTTAATTAAAACACTGCAAGATAGTGGTATTTCTAAGCATATTTATTATGAAGAAATTCATTTTTTAAATCAAAATTTTTCAAATTATTTAAAGAAAAGTGTAGAAAAATATGTTGAATTATTGAGAATGCAAAAAAAACAAGCAAACAAACCAGCAGATGAGCGCCTGCAAGAATCTAGAGGCATTTGTTTACAACAAATTTTCTTATTGCAAAAGCAAGTGGATGTTTTTACAGAAAATTTACTAAGTAATGTGATTAATGAGAAAATAAGTAGTCAAAAAGTGCATCAAAGGTTTTTGGAAGAAAAATTTCCAACAACCTAGTTTTGGTTTTTTGATTTTTTTACAGCCCCCTTTGGGGCTTTTTGTTTATGCTTTTGGGTTTGTTCTTTAGTTTTGGCAATTATAAACTCATGGTTTTCAATAATAAGTTGCTCAATTTTTGAAGGTCTCAAAACAACACGTAGAGCAAGAGATAGTTGTTTATGTATTTCTTTACTTGCCAATGGAATGTTGTCTGGATTTTTCACAAATTTTAACATATCAATGTTATTTTCTTGGCAATACAAGCTAAGAAATTTATAGGCTTGTTCAATGTGAACTTCCTTAATATCTTCTTTGTTAAACATTTAATTTCCTAGGTGAGTGATAGGGTTTGTTGATGTAAGACCAATGGTTATTAATTCAATATTGGTAGACAAGAAGTATAAGACAACTTATTATTAATTTCAAGCTATTTCCGCAATGGATAGTCACTTATCGATAGGTTATGGAATTTCAAAAATAAAAATTAAGCATGTTATGCTATATGTTGTTTTATGCCATCTGCTCTTAATCTATTGCTTTTGTTTATTTTTTTCTTTATTATGGAAAAACATGAGGGGCAAAAAAATTAATAATAAAGAATATAAGGTGTAATGAACAAAAGTACCATGTATAGAATGGTCAGTAACAGACCGCAGCCAAAAATTCAAGGCTTCACACTAATTGAACTAATGATTGTGGTAGCTATTGTTGGGATTCTTGCTGCCATTGCTTACCCATTTTATGCCAGCCATGTGCGCCAAACACACCGTGGAAATGCTCAGGGTGAGATGTTGCAGGTTGCTCAAAGCTTGGAGAGATGTGCAGCCCGCACTAGAAATTATAGCCACAGCACTTGTCTTGTTGGCTTACCTAGGTCTGTACCACCTCAAAATCCAAGATATATTATTGCTGTTAGATCAACACCAACAGCATTCACCATAACTGCAACGCCAACAGCAGTTGGTGGGCAAAATTTAGATAGGTGCGGCACCATGACCTTAAATAATCGCAATCAAAAAACTCCATCAACCCCAAATGATTGTTGGAATTAAAATAAAATGCAAAATATATCCCTAAACTGGTGGCTATTAAAGCAAGGTAAAAATAAAGATTGCTTTTACTTTATGAATATGCTCATGGCTTTTAGTCATTGTTTGCATGGTATGTGTAAGAAAATTTTTAGTTTAAATAGAATAAATAAAATAAATACAATAAATACAATAAATACAAATATTTCAGACAAACACCATCAATTAGGGGTTACTTTGGTAGAGTTGCTTGTAGTTATTTTTATAATGGCTATATTATTAAGTATTGGAGTTCCAAGTTTTCAGTCATTAATAGCTCAAAATAGGGTGAGCAGTGCTGCAAATGTTCTTCAATCTAGCCTACAATTTGCTCGTAGTACTGCTATTGCACAATCTGCCCCTGTAACGATTTGTGTTGCAAATTTCTCGACCACTCCAACTAGTTGTCAGATTAACAATAACAATTGGAATTTAGGATGGGCAATTATTTCAAATGGTCAAGTACTGAGAGAGCAGCCACCATTTCGGCAATCTACAATTATTATGGGGAGATCACAATGGGTATATTCTAGTGCCGGAACACTAGTTGGGCAATCTCTTTCAAGCTTTAATCTAAATGTGTCAACAGGGGGAGGAGCTACTAGACATATCTGTATGTCTATGAGTGGCACAAGTAGGGTTATTCAAGGGGATGATGTATGTTAATAAGAAAAATTAGCCATAAGTACTATGGTAAAGCCAGTAGCTCAAGGGGGTTTACATTAATAGAGATTTTAATAACATTGGTTATACTCTCAATTGGACTGCTGGGAGTGGCAGCATTGCAGCTAAAGTCCTTACAAGGGAGCCATGCTAGTTACGAGCGCTCTGTTGTCACACTACAGTCAAGAGATTTAGTTGAGCGAATGTGGGCTGGTATCTGCTCTGTTTATGATGAAGAAGGGGATTTTATTCCAAATGGTGAGCAACCAATTTGGTCTGCTTGGCTAGAAGACCACACAAATATGGGCACTTTTAGAGACCAAAGATGGGTTCCAGTCCTTAGTCCACCTTTGGGTGGTACAAACATTTGGACCATAACAATTAATTGGGAGGGAAGGAACCAGGGGCAACCAGAAACCATAGTCCATAGATTTAGTTTGCCTCCACCACTTAACCCTGATACATGTGAAAATTAGAAATAAATTATGACTATAAATAAACATATAACCACACATAGATATAAAAGCAAGATTGTTGGCAAGACCAGCAACAAACCAAATGGCTTTAGTTTAATAGAACTAATGGTTTCACTCACCTTGGGACTTTTAATAATGGGAATCATTGTGACAGTTTTTGCTTCAAGCCAACAAACATCAAGAGTGAAACAGGAAATGGACAGAGCCCAAGAAGCATTTCGTTTTGCCTCACACACAATAATGAGGGTAGTGCAGCAAGGTGTAATACAAGAACCACAAGCAAGCCGTGATAGGTTGGTGGTGGTGGTTTCTAGGGGTTCTGGGCACAAAGACTGCTTGGGGCGTCCAATAGACTCTGATATTGTGGACTCTATAAATACATTTTTTATTAATGATAGGGGACAACTGCGTTGTAGGGTATTGCATGTAAGAACCAATCCCACTCACAATACAAGCATGGAAGAAACAATAGTTGATGGTATTGATTCATCACGGACACAGTTTACTTTTGGTATCCATGAGGACTCTGATGAAGGGTATTGGAGTAATAATACAGAATGGAAAATTGGTAGCAATGATGAAATTGATTGGGTAAATGTCCGTAGTGTGAGAATTATTTTAGCTATGGAATCCAATGGGGAAGACATAGGCCCAAGAGCACTATTTAGTGCCACAATGAGGTGTGGGGCACTTGATATATGCTAAAATATTATTTGTAGTTCATTGGGCTATCCCGCTTATTGATAATGGTGATGGCTAAAAAATAAAGGATTGAAATTATGAAAATAAAACTTATAAATAAACAAAGGGGGGCAGCACTAATTTTTGGTCTTATTTTACTAACTATTGCTTCACTGGTGGCAGTGAGTGGCTTCAATGCAGGTTCAATGCAAGAGCGCATGGCAGCCAATCAGGATAACAGCGCACGGGCATTTATGGCAGCAGAAGCAGGTGGAACCAACTTGGTAGAATGGATTAATGAGAATGGATGGCCAACAGCAGCCAACCACCCACAGATACACCGCAACATTGGTAATGATGGTTCTTTAATTACATACACACTTAATCTACAATCAGGTTCATGGGGAGGCTCTCCACTCAATGTTTTAATTGAGGGTCGAGCCCTATCAACAGATGGTTTGTCTGTATTGGCCAGAACACAAATACTGGTATCATTAGATAGACAGCCACCACCACCACCCAGGTCAATCTCTCCACCAGCAGCAGTTTCTTGCTTTGGAGGGGCATGTAGAATAATTGCCGGGTCTGGCAGGGGTGCAGATGAAGGGTTCGGAACGGTTTCTGGTTTTAATCACCCAATTCCACCATTAAACTGTAGCGGAGGGGGGTGCCGCATGCAGCCACAGGGTGAGAATAGGGCCATGCCAGCAGTTCCAGCGGTTTTTTTTGAAGTTATGGGGGGCAGCAGTGTGGGTGTGGTGGGGGGTGGAGGGTTTAATGCATTCCATGGTCTAAATAGGCAGGGAGATGGTGTTGTTCGTGGCAACAGCATTGCAGTAGCTAGGGGGCCATCACATTATCCAAATGAGCAAGACACTGGAGTTTCAACAGCCCCAACATGGACTTCTGTATTTTTTGGGGAGGATGTTCCAACAACAAGATTGGAGAGTGGGAGAACAACTGTTGCCTCTCTTGGTGGCTCCAATGTAGAGGTGGGCACACTAGTTCTTGATGGTGAACACTTAACAATGCGTGGTAATGCATTGTTTGTTGGGTTGGTCATAATAAGAAACTGTGGCACTTTACGCATGAGTGGAAACCCAAACATATATGGGGCAGTCATTATTGAAGCCACCAGGAGAGATGGAACTGCTTGCTCCCATCCATATGACCCATTTGGTGGGGCAGGAACACCTGCTGTGAGATTTAGCCGTGATGCTCTAATGAGGGCAGCAGAAGTTGGTGATGCAGATGATGATGATGATGATGCAGATGATGATGATGATGATGATGATGATGATGATGATGATGATGATGATGATGAAGACAGAGAAATAAACTTATTAAGATGGACTGAATTTTTACAATGACCATTATACATAATGTATATAACCACAGGGGTTGCGCTTAATAGCAATTCACCTTATAATTGGTCTTTTTTAAAGGTCTAAAATATGATTGCAAGCCTGATTTTATTTGCGGCAAAAAGAGCGCCAATTGTTGCAACTGCTGCTGCTATTGCTTGGATTGGCAAAAAAGTATATATAGGGATAACAGGCAAGCATGTGCGCGGTCTAGACTCTGGAGAGATTAAGGAGAGGTTTGTGCCACATGAGCTATTTACAGTTCTCAAATATGAGGGAAGCAAAAATAGGCTAGATTTTGAAAAAATGAGCTTTTCAAAGGATGTTGATGAGAATGGGGTGCACTACATTGCCTTTTTTGAATTTGAAGGTGTCTTGTTTGCATTTAAAAAATACATAAAAACTCAAAATTCAGAATATGAGGTTTGTGTTGATTTTGTTTCATATTTAAAGAACCAAGAGCTATCAGAAGAATTTGTTAGTATTTCACAGCTTACAATAGACTTTATGAAAGTCATAAAACTAGACTGTAATAATATTGTGTATGTAAATGACAATATACAAAAGAATTTCTCTATGTGGAAGAAAATAGAGAAAAGCCAAACCAACACACCACCAACAGAATAATACCAACTCGGTGGCATTTTTAGTATCATCCTGTTGGTGGTGTAATTATTAAAAAACAAGACCAATTCTAAGTGTATACGTGCATATATAAGAAGTTAATAAATTTATAAATTATTTATTCTCTTTTATTTCTGCCTCTACAACATCATTTGATTTATCAGTTTCTTTTTGACTGTGCTCATTTTTTAATTTTTCAACAAGATTATGAAGTTCTGCTATTAAGTTATCAACTTCCTTTATAGTGCGCATCCCACTAAGATTATTTTCAATCTCTGTTGCTTTTGATTGATTGATTTTCCCAATTTCATAAATTAGGGTGTCTGCTTGGTTTTTTTTCTGAATAAATGTAATTTTCTCAATATCATTCTCTTTTTGTTTTTCAGCCTCATGAATCATTTTGTCCACCTCTTCTTTTGTTAATCCAGAAGAATTAGAAATTTTAATACCATGCTCTCTGCCAGTTTTTTTATCTTTTGCTGTAACGCTTAGTATCCCGTTTGAATCAATATCGAAAGTGATTTCAATCTCAGGCTCTCCTCTTCGAGCAGGCTCAATTCCAATTAAGTCAAATTGTCCTAAAACTTTATTTTCCCTAGCTAGTGGTCTCTCACCTTGAGCCACCACAATGGTTACTGCTGTTTGGTTGTCTTGTGCTGTTGAGCAAAGCTGAGTGTTTTTAGTTGGTATTGTGGTGTTCTTGCTTATTATGTTAGACATTATCCCACCCAAAGTTTCAACCCCTAGTGACAATGGTGTGACATCTAGCAATAGCACATCTTTTACATCGCCTCTCAATACTGCGCCCTGAATAGCAGCACCACCAGCCACAGACTCATCTGGATTCACATCTTTTCTTGGCTCAATGCCAAAAAACTTTTGGACATTCTCTTGAACCAAGGGCATTCTTGTCATGCCACCAACTAATAATACTGCCTTTATTTCTGATATGGCAATCTTGGCATCTTTAACAGCCTCCTTTACTGCATTAAAAGACTTGGATACCAAAGACTCAACAAGTGACTCTAATTTAGCTCTGGTAATTTTTATATTTAGGTGAAGGGGACCATTTTTTGTAGCTGTTATATAGGGTAAATTTATATCTGTTTGAGCAGAAGAAGACAGTTCAATTTTGGCTTTTTCTGCTGCATCTTTTAGGCGCTGTAGTGCCAATAAGTCTGATCTTAAATCTACTCCATGCTCCTTTTTAAACTCACTATTGATATAGTCTAATATTGCATTATCAAAGTCCTCTCCTCCTAAGAATGTATCACCATTGGTGGAGAGAACCTCAAACTGCTTTTCTCCTTCTACCTCAAAAATCTCAATGATTGAAATATCAAATGTTCCACCACCCAAATCATATACTGCAATTTTTCCAGTAATATTTTTATCAACCCCAAAAGCAAGTGCTGCTGCAGTGGGTTCGTTAATGATTCTTCGAACATTTAAGCCAGCTATTTTGCCTGCATCTTTTGTTGCTTGTCTTTGTGCATCATTGAAATAAGCAGGCACTGTTATTACAGCCTCTGACACACTCTCTCCCAAATAATCCTCTGCTATTTTCTTCATCTTGGATAGTACTGCTGCAGAAATTTGCTCTGGCGGAATATTTTTCCCTCTTGATTTTAACCATGCATCACCATTATTGTGCTTAATAATTTCATAACTTACAGTATCAATTGTTTTCTTGACCTCTGAATCTTCATATTTTCTGCCTATTAGCCTTTTGGTGGAACTGAATGTCTCTTTTGGATTGGTTATAGCCTGTCTTTTTGCGCTAGCACCAACCAGCATTTCACCATCTTGTGTGTATGCAACTATTGAAGGGGTTGTTCTAGTGCCCTCTTGATTTTCAATTATTTTTACTCCACTATTTTCTACAATAGCAACACATGAATTTGTAGTCCCCAAATCTATCCCTATTATTTTCGACATGATATATATTCCTTCAAAATTTTGTTTGTCTTACATATTGGGTTATTTGATTTATTTTGAATAAAACAAGTGGTATTATAAAAATATAATTATTTTGTAAATTTAAATCTTGTGTTTGATTGGTGGGTTGTGTGTAAATTATGGACAAAAATATTTGAAGTCAGTTGGAGATTGTTTCATGTTGCCCAACTATATTTTCATTAATTTAGGATTAATTAATGTGGGTGACCTAAGGTCATTCTCCAATTGTGTTTGCAATATATAATTGGATATGGCTTGCTTTAGACCAGCTATATCTGTTTTTGCCCAATAAGGGAGTATTCCGCTTTGTTCTACAAAAGAATCATCAAAAATTTTATACATATTTGCCAATGCTTTAGGGTGCCAAGCATTGAGTGAATATTCAAGCATGGAATTTGCAAACATCGATCCCATGTTAATTACATTGGAGACATCCCATTGAGATATGTCTTGGTTAAATCTAGTTTTATAAAACATTCCTGACATATCTGTTACTTTTGAAACATCCCAACCAGATATATCTTGGTTAAATTGGGCTCTAAAAAACATTTCCTTCATATCAATCACATTGGACACGTCCCAACCAGATATATCCCTATTAAATCTTGATTGTGCAAACATATACCACATGTTGATTACATTAGATGTATTCCATTTGGATATATCAGAGTTGAAAATTGAGCTATTAAACATCCCACTCATATTACTCACATTTGAAACATTCCACCCAGATATATCCAGATTAAATTTGGAATCAGCAAACATCCATCTCATATTTATGACATTTGATGTATCCCACCTAGATATGTCTCCATTAAAGTTTGATTTATAAAATAGTTTTGACATATCAGTTACATTAGACACATCAATGTGATTTAAATCACAATTTTCACCATTCAAGCCTATTTCTTGTGCAATAATCTGTTTTAAGTGAAATTTGTCTGTTGCTATAATTTTTGTTTTCATTATTTTGTGTTTCTTGTATTTTGTTATTAAGCAAATGTGTGTTAATTGGGTAAGAAGTTAATGGTTTATTCTTTTATATTTTTTTGGTTTTTGTAGTTGTGGTATTTGCTTTGGGTAAACATATGAGTGTTTCTTCCAGTGTCATGTGTAGCCTATGGGCATTTATGACTTGTTCTAAAAACTCTATTTCTATTGTTGCCCAATAAGGCAAGTTACACTCTTTCTCCAGGTTGGTTTTGGAGAATATGCTTTTTTTATTTGTTAATTTAATGGGCTGCCAATGTACTAGGTTTTGATTAAACTTGGAATTAAAAAACATTTGTTCCATAGTTGTCACATTAGACACATTCCATAATGATATATCTTGATTAAAACAAGAGGCAGCAAACATCCAAGACATATTTGTTGCACCAGAAACATCCCAACAAGATATATCTTGGTTGAATTTAGACCGAGAAAACATAAACACCATATTAAACACATTAGACACATTCCACTGTGATATATCTTTGTTAAATTCAGATTTGTGAAACATCCACTTCATTTGTCTAACTTTTGATACATTCCAACCAGATATGTCCTGATTAAATACCGTATCAAAAAACATGCCAGACATATTGGATACATTAGATACATCCCAATTTGAAATATTTCCATTAAATCTTGTTTTTGTAAATAATAAA